>Ga0265797_10001377_pt1 | contig 42730 bp, 16 predicted proteins | sample P2T30metagenome_FD_192433 | JGI IMG/M metagenome (GOLD analysis project Ga0265797, IMG submission 192433) | Plant litter microbial communities from East Loma Ridge, Irvine, California - P2 T30 | ecosystem: Environmental > Terrestrial > Plant litter > Unclassified | place: USA: California...
AGGACCAAGCCGAAGATGCTCAAAGCGACGTCGAGGACGCCACCGAAGACGCCGAAGGCCAGGTCGACGACGCTGCTGAAGGTCCCCAAGACCAGGTCAACGGTGTCCAGGACGAGGCCAACGGTGTTGCCGATGGTGCTTCCCTTGGCGACCTCAGCGTGCTCAAGGGCCTCGAGGTTGGCGAAGATGGCAACATCAACGACTCCGAGGGCAACCCCATCGGCAAGCTTTCTGAGGGTGACGCCGAGGACCTCGAGGGTTACCCCATTGGCGACAACGGAGAGATCCTTGACGACGATGGTGACCTTGTCGGCCGCTGCGAGCTTCTCCCCGATGAGATCAAGAGGCAGATCAAGGAGGCCCGCGAGAACGGCGAGGAGCTTCCCGAGGGTGCGGAGCAGTACCTCTCCGACGCCGATGATGACGAGGAGCAAGACGATGATGAGGAGGACGAGGAGGATGACAACAACCTCCCCGGCCTCTCCATTATGGAGGGTCTGACCTGCCAGGTCGACGGTCTCATCTACGACTCCGAGGGCAACACCATCGGTAAGGTCACCGAGGGCGACCCTTCTGAGCTCCAGAACGCCACTCTCAACGCCAACGGTGAATTCATCGATGACGAGGGTAACGTTGTTGGCTACGCCGACATCCACGAAGACGCTGCCGACCTTGTTGAGCAGGGTGTCTACGAGCCCGCCAGCGCTGCCACCGATGCCGTTGAGGATGCCGCTCCCGACGCTGAGGTTGACGAAGCTGGCAACGCTATCAACGGCGCCAAGGATGACGCCGAGGACGCCGCCGACGCCGCCGAGGATGCTAAGGATGCTGCTGAGGATGCTGCTGATGACGCTGAGGAGCAGGCCGAGGGCATCGAAGACGAGCTTCCCGGCATCGAGGCCCTTGAGGGCAAAGAGCTTAACGAGGCTGGCGAGATCGTTGGCTCTGACGGTGGTATCCTTGGCCAGATCGAGGACGAGGAGATCCGCCAGAAGATCATTGATGGCGAGATTGACCCCGACACCCTCAACATCAACGAGGAGGGTCAGGTTGTTGACCAAGACGGCAACGTCTTGGGCGATGCTGAGCTCGCCGAGGGTGCTGCTGAGAAGCTCAGCAAGCTTGCTCCCACCTACGACATCCGCATTCTTGAGGACCGCAAGGTCAACAAGAAGGGCAAGGTCCTTGATGACGATGGTGAGGAGATTGGTCAGCTCACCGAGGGCGACCCTGCCAAGTGCGCCGGCCAGAAGGTCAACGAGAAGGGCCAGGTCATCAACAAGAAGGGCGATGTTGTCGGCAAGGTTGGCATCACTGAGGGTGAGGCTGCTGAGACCGCCACCAAGGAGCTTCTTGAGGAGCTCGGTGAGCTGCCCGAGGAGGACGACACTCCTGGCATTGAGACCCTTGAGGGCTACAAGCTCAACAAGAAGGGCAAGATCCTGAACGAAGATGGCGAGGAGATTGGTGAGCTTGCTGACGGCGAGCTTTCCAAGTGCGCCGGCAAGAAGATCAACGACAAGGGCGAGATCCTCGACAAGGATGGCAAGACCGTCCTTGGTACGGTCCGCACTCTTCCTCAGCAGCCCGAGGAAGAGGAGGAAGAGACCCCTGAAGGCGAGGAAGGTGAAGGCGAGGTTGAGGGCGAGGAGCCCCAAGAAGGCGAAGAGGAGCAGGAAGGTGAGGGCGAGGACGAGGAAGAAGAAGAGGAGGGCGATGCCCTTCCCCCTCTCTCCATCCTTGACGGCCTTTCTTGCAACAAGGCTGGCAAGCTTCTCGACAGCAATGGCAACATTGTTGGTGAGCTTGTTGAGGGCGACGCCAAGAAGCTCTCCAAGTCCGGCATCACCGCCGACGCCGAGGGACAGTTCTGGAACAACAAGGGCAAGGTCATCGGCCGCGCCCAGACTGTTCCCCAGGAAGAGGACGAGGAGGAAGCTCCCTTCGCTGGCCTCGAGGGCCTCAAGGTCATCGAGAACGGCTACGTCGCTGACGAGAACGGCAACATTGTTGGTGTTGTCACTGAGGGTGACGCCAAGAAGCTTCTCGGTCGCTCTGTTGACGAAGACGGAGACATCATCGACAAGAAGGGCTCTGTCGTCGGTCACGCCGACCGCTACGAGGAGGAAGAGGAGCCCGAGCAAGAGGAGGAGCCGGTCGACCTGTCCTTCTTGCAGGGCAAGCAGGTCAACAAGGCTGGTGTCGTCATCGGCGAGGAGGGAACTCCCATCGCCCGCCTGGTCGAGGGCAAGCCCAAGGAGGTTGCCGGCAGGAAGCTCGACAACCAGGGCCAGCTCTGGAACGACCAAGGTCAAGTCATTGGCCGCGTCGAGCTCATTCCCGAGGAGGAGCGCGAGTCCAAACCGGAGGGTCCCTTCGCCGGCCTCGAAGGCCTTCGTGTCATCGAGGGTGGCAAGGTCGCCGACGAGAACGAGAACGTCGTTGGTGAGATCGTCGAGGGCAACCCCAAGCGCCTGATTGGTCTCGCTGTCGATGAGGACGGCGACATTGTCGACAAGTACGGCAACGTCAAGGGTCACGCCGACCCCTGGGAGGAAGAGGAAGAGCAGGAAGAAGAAGTGGACAACAGCATCCTTGAGAACAAGGTGCTCAACAAGCAGGGCTACGTCGTCGACGAGCAGGGCATTCCCTTCGGCCGTCTTGTCGAGGGCAACGTCAAGGAGCTTGCTGGCCGCCGCTGTGATGAGAACGGTTTCATCTACGGCGACACCGGCAAGGTCGTCGGCAAGTGCGAGGTCATCCCTGAGAACGAGCGTGTCGCTCGCCCTGAGGGTCCCTTCGCCGGTCTTGAGGGTCTGCGCGTTGTCAAGGATGGCAAGGTTGAGGATCAAGATGGCAATGTCGTCGGCGAGATCGTCGAGGGCAACGCCAAGCGTCTTGTTGGCCTTGCTGTTGACGAGGATGGCGACATCATCGACAAGTACGGCAACGTCAAGGGCCATGCTGATCCTTGGGAGGAGGAGGAGGTCGAGGAGGAGGAGGTCGACATGTCTGCTCTTGCCGGCACCACCATCAACAAGGCCGGCAACGCTGTTGACGGCAACGGCACCATCATTGGTCGCATCGCCGAGGGTGACGCTAAGACTCTTGTTGGCAAGAAGGTCGACGGTCAGGGCCAAATCTGGGACAACGCCGGTAACGTCGTTGGACGCTGCGAGCTTGTCTTCGGAGAGGACACCAGCCCCGAAGGTCCCTTTGCCGGCTTCGAGGGCCTCCAGATCAACAAGGATGAGACTGTCACCACCCCCAGCGGCGACATCATTGGTCGCATCACTGAGGGTGACATCAAGAAGCTTCTCGGTCACGGTGTCGAGGAGGACGGCTCCATCATTGACAAGAACGGCAACCAGATCGGTATGGCCGAGCGCTGGGAGCCTGAGGAGAAGGAGCGCCGTGTCAACCCCATGTCTGGCATGCGTGTTAACAAGGAGGGTGAGGTCCGCGATGAGAACGGTGACCTTGTCGGTAAGCTCACCGATGGAAACCTCGGTCACTGTGTTGGTCAGGAGATCAACGACAACGGAGACGTTGTCGACGTCGACGGCAACAAGATCGGCGAGTGCACTCTGCTCGAGAACATCGACGAGGAGACCTACGAGGGCCCCACCGAGGAGGAGCTCGAGGAGGCCGCCCAGCGTGAGAAGGAGCGCGAGATCGCCGAGAAGATGGGCGGCATCTGCCAGCAGACTCTCGAGCGTGTGCAGCCTGTGTGCAAGCAGATCAAGGAGCACATGGACAAGGCCGACCGCACACCCAAGGACGAGCTCGACGAGGACGAGCTGGTCAACAACGTCAAGCCTCTCATCGAGGAGGCCGGTCGCATTCTGCAAGAGTGCAACGGCTCCCTTCGCGGCCTCGATCCCGACGGCAAGATCGCCGCACAGGCCAAGGGCCGTCAAGGCACTGGTGAGGCTACTCCCGAGGAGCACCGCCTGGCCGAGTGCTTGAAGGACATCACAACCAACGTCGTCACCACCGTAGACGACGCCAAGAAGAAGCTCAACGACATGCCTCACGCGAAGAAAAAGCTCAACCCCCTGTGGGGCCTGATGACCCAGCCTCTGTTCCAGATCCTGGCGGCCGTCGGTCTCCTGCTGGCCGGTGTGCTAGGCCTCGTCGGCCAGCTGCTCAACGCCCTCGGCTTGGGCGGTCTGGTCAACGGCCTTCTTGGCGGTCTCGGTGTCAACAAGCTGTTGGGCGCTTTCGGCCTCGGCGGTGACGACAAGAAGAAGGACAAGAAGAAGGGCGGCAACCCCATCAGCAGCCTGCCTATCGTTGGCGGCATGCTTGGTGGTGGTGGCAAGTAAGTGCCTCTCTTCACAACAACTAGCAACAAAACTGCCTCGACAGCGAGCGGGAGCCCCGGTATGGAAGAAAATACATTCCGCCCGCCCGGCCTGGTCTTGACAGACGTGGATGGGAGAACCAAAGGAGGGAGGAGGGTTTCATTTGTCAGGACCAGCAACACCAACCAACAAAGCTTCAAACCGGGAAATGCAAAACTTTCTGGGAGGAAAGTAAAAATTTCTTTTTGGAGACGATGATATCCCCGATTTCTTTGAGCGATTTTGGATTTCTGTTGGAGGGAGAGTGGTACCAAGTTGTGGTGATTTGCGGACTTCTTCACTTCTCCCTTCCTTCTTGGGAGGGAAGGAGGGTGAGATGGTTTGGATCCATCTGCTTCTCGCTACTGCTTGCCGCTTCTTTCCCTCTTCTGCTGCGTTTTTTTGTTTTTGAGAGCGAGGAGCGAGTGGTAATGATTTCCGGTTTTTCTGCTTTTCTTTGCTTGCGCAAGCGTGTATAGTATCTTACTTAGTTGACAGGTCTTTCGCGGACGCGTGATTGACTCTTAATACTACTTCAAAAAATTAAAAAAATTCACAGAAAACAAAATTTGCCCTCTCACTCTCACCATCCTCCCCATCTTGAGTCAACAATGGCTCGTAACAGCTGCCACGCTACATAGCATAGATCTGTGCATGTGAACTCGATGGTTCTGTCGATGCGCTCGCGTTGCACTCATGATTCACTCTCTCGAGCAGCCTGGGAGTTGGTCACTACATTTAACTGATCAATCAATCGTCATTTTGGAAGTCAAACAAAGCCAAAAGTTTCGTTTTCATGTACAATACAATACAATACATACGCGCATATGCATCGTACAAACAAAAGGTATCATCTCGTCCTGTTTCTCATCTCGCATGCATCTCTTCATCATGATCATCTCAAATCGTCTCACGCTGAAAGTAGAAAAAAAAAATACCAGAAGCAAGGCTCGCTGCGCGCCAAAAAAAAAGAAACGCAAAACAAGACTAGACAAATCATCAAAGGCAATGCTCGCTTGATCAAATCCCCCAAAATTCCTCGGCTACCGCTCCTCGCCTGGCAGCAGCAGCCTTACTCATCCTTGCGACTTTTCGTCTGCAATCGTCCTTTGGCGAGTGGTAGTGGTAGTCGTTGTGGCCTTCGTGGTCATTGTAGTACTTGTTGCTCGTATATGAGCGGCGAAAACTCATCAGACCACCCACGCTCCTGTCGCCGTTCGCAACGACGATCTCGTCTCCGCCGTCGACGAGCGTTACGCCGGCGATGGTGCCGAAGAAGCGAATATCCTGCCTTCCCTGCTGCCAGTGCTCATTCGAAACCGGCAGAGAGCGTGTGTCGAAAATGCTGACCACGTCTTCATTCTCGGCCGAAACGAGCATTGAGCTGTCGGACGAGAAGTGCAGAGAACGCGAGCAAGAGAGGAGGTTCGGCAGGGTGGCAAGGGGTTTCGCCCAGTTGCGCGAGTCCCACAGGGCGATTTTTCCGTCCTGGGCGCCGGTGGCGAGGAACTTGGAGTCGGGCGACCAGGCGCAGGAGAAGATGTGGTCGGCGTGGGAGCGCAGGATGGCCAGGGTGTCACCGGTCTCGGCATCTGTGACGAGAGCGTCGGGGGAGTCACCGACGAGTGCGCGGAGGCGGCCATCCGAGGCCGTGGTGGCGCTGTTGAGGGAGTGGGCGTAAGGGAGGGTCTTGGTGAAAGTCTCGGTGGCGAGGTCCATGAGGCGGAGTCGTTGGTCGTTGGCGCAGAAGGCTGCTTGCGGCAGGCCGGAGCGGCGGTGCGAGAAGGTATGTACATGGGTGACGAGGCCGTTGCGGTCGTGGGTTACGTAGCCTTCCGAGTGCGAGGCGGGGGAGTCCAGATTGCGGAGAGCGTACTCACCGTCAAACCCTCCTGCGACAACAATGGCGGAGTCTGCCGCGGCAAGACACGTGACCCGAATTGGCGTCGATGTCATGTTGGACTTGGATAGATCGAGGATCACATCCTCGGTGCCCGGGCAAGATAGCGATGCTCGAATGACCTTACTTGTAGTCGTGTAGTATACTTCCCTGCCGGCAGATGCGAGGACATGGCGAAGTTGGTGGTGTGCGAACCTTGGCCTCATCGTACCGTTGAAGTAATGGAAGCGATAGTGACGCTCATTCTGGGTGTCCAAACCAGACGGCGCATCAGCAATATTCATCTTACTTGAACCAGATGGAATCAGGTGAGACACTCGGTCCTGGAGAGCCTCGCTTCTAGAGGCACCATGTCTGCTCCAGTCAATGCCCTGCATGTCAACACCAGACTCGATCGATTCCTGGCGATCGAACATTGGAAGTGAACTCTTGTCGGCGCTGGCGCGCTCCATTAGTGCATTTCTAAGTTGAAACTGCGGCGCAGAAGAGCTGAAAGTGGTGGCTATGCTATCCAGAAAGTGGCTATAGTGACGAGGGTCATCCACAGACCATGCCGTTTCCGCCATGTCGGTCAAGACTGTGTACTGCGCTGTATTTCCGAGTTGCAGAGGAACGCTTTCTAAGATTGAGTCATGCTCGGTGTCCGGTACACTACGCGGAACGTTGTTTAAGTGTCGCTCATCGGTGGTGACAGTAAAGTTCTGTAGGCTGTCACATGAGGGTTGATGCGAAATCATCCTCGATCTGATTAGAGGGTCGGCCCGTGAATCGACTTGTGAAGGACCATCATGTGTGATTTCATCCAGCGCAACACGTCTACGACGTACGTCTTCTTCCTGGAGAATGTCATCACACTGAGGTCGCGGATGTTGCAAGAGTAGTCCTTGGTCCTTGCCCGAGCTCGAGAGCACACTGCCAGGTAATGTGGTTTCCCAATCCGGTGGCAGATCTCCAGGCGCAGAAGAAGTGCCGGTCGTGACTTCCTCGGCCAAAATCTCTAACGATCCACCAGGAAGTCGAACTGCATCAGTCTCCCACTGTGATAGGTCGTCGTGCTCGTCCTTGTCTTCGTCCTCGGCATCCAAATCTTCGAGGCCCGTACAAGGTAAGAAAGGAAGCAAAGAGCTGCTGGAAAACACAGGCTCCGCAAAGCGGGCCATACAAGCGCGCTCCATCTTGTCTCGAGGCCGGGAAGTTTTCCTTCGATAGCGCTTCGAAGAGGACCCGAGGTATTTGACGGCAGCCGGTGGGCTGCAGAAATAGAACATGTCGGCCATGGTACCGCAGGAGTCGCAGGGCCGCACGCGAAAAGAAACGCTCCCGGTCGATACGAGCCAGAGAACAGGGACGTCGTGTGTGCGGTCAAAGAGGAAAGGCCTTTGCCTGTCCCTTTCCCTGCAGGCTGCGAGGTACGGCTTCACGCTGTACCGAAGGTCGCGACAGGAAGATCCGGGGCGCTGGCTGTCAAAAGGGAGGAAGCAGGATGGATGTGTGGATGGAAGTGGTGCCGGGACCCAGAGATAGCAACGCTGGGTTGGGCCCGTCCTGCGGTAGAAGAATCCCGAGCCAGCTGGAGAGTCAGAGGTCGTAATCGCACAAGGTGGGCTGTCAAAGTATTGCTTGCATGCAAGCGACGTGCGCTCGAGGGTACGTACGGGGGCGACGTCTTCAAGCAGCCAACGTGACCCGCAACGGGTTTCAACAAAACCCCGTCCTGACTGGCCAGGCGGGTGCTTGCAGGTTTTCCGGGTACACCAGCGCAAAGGGCCGGTGCTATCTGCATGCGTCGGCCCTGTCTGGCGTAGGCGAAGGTGAGTCTTGGGGTTTGTGGTTGGGGGTGTCAAGGGTTGGAGAGCTCGGCAGCATGCAATCCCGTGTCAGGTAGGATCAACATTACCGTGGGAGTGGGTATCAGCAGTGGTAGCGGAAGCAGGACGGTGTTCACGACGATGCATTCATGCAAGGTTCTTTCTCGTGGGATCCTCTGCCCCGCATGACCGGGGTGTGTAGGTAGGCAGGTAGATTGTAAATAATGCGCGTCGACGGGTTGCAGATTGGCTAGGTCCGAGGCGGAATCCGTACCGAGCGAGGGCTAGAGCGTGCAGATGCTAGACTTGTATGTAGTAGTAGTAGTAGTAGACTGGCATGAGTGGGAAAAGTAAGGTAGTCGTCGTTCATGTCGTCGCCACCGTCGGTGGTATTATGTTATATGTCGTTCTCGTCTGTCCAGTGGTCGTTGAGACAAGCAACGCTTCGGACCCTCGTTGGGCAGCAAGCTCGCAGGTCGTAACAGCCGCATGCACCACGCCGATTGGCTCCAAAGGAGAGAGTCAATCCAAGCGACGGTGACGAGACGAGACACACAGAGAGGGAGGGGACTGAAGAGAGAGAGAGTGAGAGACGGGCACTTAGCGAGTGGGACACCCGGCTGAGCAGTCAAGCACGTGAGCTTCGTGATACAGACATGGTACAGAGAGGGCAGGCCGGCGCAATAGGCCTGCTCGTCTGTTGCACGAACCGCCGTTGGATGTGAAGAGAGTCGACGATGAAAGATCAGAGTACCCTGTCCCAGTCGTTACCCAGTCCAATCCATTCCAATCAAAACACCATCCCTACACATTCACGCAGTAGTCGGCCATGGCCGTGCACAGACAGCACTCCACACGGACACAAGCAGCAAAGCAGAAGATGAGACTGCGACTTCAGCCGGATTGGCTGAAAATGGACTTATTGCCTGGCTGCGCGTCTCAGGCCATCCCCTTACGGCGACTCGCATCTGTCAATTCCTCTCGCCGGCCGGACGCCTTCCCTCCCTCGCGTGTGTCGCACGCGGGCGCAGCGAGCACGGATCCAATCGAAAGCGTGGCAAGCGAGGGAGGGAGGGGGCGTTGTGCGTGTGTGTGTGTATGTGCGGCAGCACGTAGCCGAGGGTGGGAAATGCAGACATGTTATCATGCATGCATGCACGATTAATCCGCATGGCTTGGTTGCCTCTGTCAGTCAGTGCGCGAGGGCTCACATCTTCTTGCTTGCGGACCTGTGGGCTTGGAGGTCGTACTGCATACGAACTGCCTACATCAAAGAAGTGGACTGAGATTCTGCCGTACTGGAATGGGCTGCGACTGAGATGGTGGTCGTCATTATTACTGGTGTATGCCCCAGCGATCGCTCACCTACCCAATCATGACCCAGCGCGCCCGACTTCACACTGTTACTAGTCTCAGATACACCAGGAACGTACGTCGCAGTCAGTCAGTCACATAAGGCGAGGCAAAGGAAGATGGTGGTAGTATCAACGCGCCATCGCAAACGCACGTAACGATCTCGCAGCAATCTAGCAGCGCGCATCGACGACTTCAACAAAATAGTTGGCCAAAACCGAATCGAGTGGCTCTAGCTAACGCGATCGTATCGTATCGTGGCGGTCCCAGATCGTGAACACAGACCTAGCACAAAGGAGGAACTTGGAGGTGTGTCCTATGGTGGAAGCGTAGCGTGGCGGCGCGATCCCATCTGGCACCACGGAGATCGGAGCTTGGGGACAGGTTGGCAGCCCACCACCACCTTCAGATGTGTTGCGAACTGACGACACGGTGATGAGACTGCGATCAAGAGATTGAGGGCTTGGGGTGAGATCAGATGAGATGGGCGGAGTGGCGCGGTGTGTCTGCGTCGTGTCTCTTTTGTGTCATCGTAGCGTTCATGCAGTGTAAGAGACATCGTGGTGAAGAAAGAAAGAACGAAAGAACCTAAGAAACCATGTCGGCGGCTGGGTGGTTAGATCCCACTTAGCCGACGACGCCGAGTTGACTGTAGTAGCCGATCCCGAGTCCGATCCTTGCTTCACCACGGAAGCAGGGCGGCCTGTTCGACTTGACGGAATGGATACCACGTGAAAGAGTCATGTCGGGGGTTGGGGTCAGAGCCAAGGCCGCGTGTAGGCTACCCACTCACCTACATATGCGTAGGCGAGCAGAAGCTGAAGTCGACTTAGTTCAGCAAAATCAGGCGAGAGCAGTGCGGGCGTAGCAGGGTTGTTTTGCATACCGGCATTGTTGTTGACACGACTCGACATGACCAATTGGGCGACTAGTCTGTCTCTGGGCATACTCAACGCAAAGAGGCGGTGCACTAATGTGTAACGAGAAGCGAACAATCAAGCAAATTTGAAAGGAGGGTTGGTGATAATTCGAATGCAACGGTAGCAGCCACGCGAGCTGAGCTATCGGACAAGATGTGACAATGTCGACGGGAGTTCAAATTGAGCGAGTATATATGATGCCATTTACTTTCTTTCCCATTACATGTAGTGAGACTACTACACATCTCTATTCTCCCATGCAAATTGGAACGTACACCCTCAAACCACCAATGCCACGCGCTAGGAAGAGACATCTGGTCTCGGATTCGCATATAGTAATAGTAACAAGAAACAATTCGCCTTCACCTCTCCGTCCCAAATTTTGATGTCATGTATGTTGCGGACGAGAAGTCGTGTCGGAATGAAAAGGTGAAAAGATCAGAATGTTCTGACCAGATCATGATGAAGTAACAAGCAAGCAAGCAAGCACGCACGCGAACGAGTCTAATCGTGATACGCGCTTTCGAATCCTCTCGAGCCTGCACGCGAGTGACCGAGCATGGGAGTCGTCACTGCCGAAGAGCCAGCACCCATCGTCGTGGCGCCTTGGCTCTTAGGCCTGCCGCTCCAGACTGGGGCACGGAAGCGACGTTCCTGCTCGAAGTCGCCCCACCTCTTCATAGTGATCTTGCTGCTGTCGAACTCGCCGTCCTCGTCATGCCCGCCTTTGTCGGCGCCAGCGACTGCTCCTGCGGTCTGTCGAGTGTCGCCCCAACTGAAGTCGTCAAAGTGCCAGAAGGAGTAGGTTGGGAGGATGAAATTCCAAATTGGCAGGGAGAGGAGGTAGATCAACATCCACAAGACGTAGATGAGTCTATGGGCTGTGATGACAATGAGGACACCGGGAAGACCGAGAACCAGGATCAGGAGGATGAGAGGAATGGTCGGCACTGGTGTGTCTGTGAAAGCAGATTTGAGAGCGATGGCGACTGGGAGATTTGGTTAGTGACATGGTTGTATGTGAAAGTGAGTTTGCGAGTACTTACCGACGTAGAGGGTGAAGGCGATGGCAGCTGGCAAGACAAGAGTGCCGATCAGTTCGATGAAGACGACGAACTGCATGCTGAAGCAGAAGGTACCACACAGATCTCTGACAAGGACCAGCTCCATAAGATTGTGCACAGTCGAGTTGATCCATCGGCGGCGTTGAGAAAGAAGCACGCTGAAGGAATCCGGGACGGTAGTCTTGCACACAGCTTGCGGCACAAAGATCTGCTTGCGCTTGGGGAAGGTCTTGAGCATGAGCGTCGACAGATATCTGTCTTCACCAAGCAGAAGCAAGTTCTTCTTGTGCAGTGTGTCGACAACGTTCTCCGAGTAGTGCTCGACGATATCCGGATTGGCGAGGATAGGAACCCAGTAGTTCTGGCCACCCTTTGGTGTCTTGATACGGTACATGCAGAAACATCCAGGCAGACAGGTGACACCACCAAAGACCGATTCGAAAGACTTGCTCAGGTGATGCGAGATGAAGTACTCGAACACTTGGATCATGGTGACCCAGGAGTCGGTCTTGTTTGCAATCTTCGTCTCACCACACAGACCCATGACCTCGGGATCCTTGACCATAGCGCTGACCATGTGGGTAAGTGAATCCGGGAACACCTTAGTGTCAGCGTCGACCATGAGAGTGATTTCGTAAAAGTCGGGAGATATGCCGGTGATCTTCCAGATGCCGTTGAACATTTCGTACTCGAGTTCTGTCATGCGCTCATCGAACATGACCTTTTGCAAGAACGACATGAGGATGATCTGAGAGTCGCGCTTGCCACGGTTACCAGGCTTCGAGACTGTAGCTTCCTCTGGCGTGCCGCATTTGACGATAAGGAGCATAGGAACACGTTGCTGTCTTTCCAGGGGAATCGCAGAGTCGGCGCCATAGTCGTAGAAACCAGAGTAGACCTTGGCCATGTTGTGACGCTTACTACCAGATGCGACAGCCACGTAGGAGAAGGGCTCGACATCATCCGGGTGCGTGGTTTGGTCTTTCATCATGGAAAGACAGACCTCGGGCGTGGACATGGTCTCGCCCTTGCCCTTGATCAAACCATCACAGACAACGAACAGGAGCTTGTGGCTATTTGGGTAGTCGGTCATAGCAATGGAGTCCATAGTTGTACGCATGCCCTCGGGGCCCTCGGAGTAAGCAGTGATCAAACAGATGGTGTGCGCAAGAGGGTAACCGAAGGGTTGCCAGTCTGGAGGCGGTTGCGGCACAACAGCTTCGGAGATGAAGCCCTGGGGTCCAGCGCTATCTGATTCGCCGTGGAGAGAACTGAACCGCTGCGTCTGAGCTCCAGAAGGCATGAGGCTTGATCTGTCGTGGCTGCCCCTACCAGGGCTGTCTGCGGTCGGGAGGGTGCCTTCGGAGCGATTTGAACCAGTGTAGGCGTTGGCACCCATGTTGGTAGGAGGAATTAGTCGGGTGGTCGAAGATTGGCTAGCCATCGTCATAGGGGCTGGCCTGGACTTGGTGTCGATAGCGTATGGACTCGTGAAACGACTGGTCTGCGGAAGGAAACTGTTTCGCTTGTTGGTACTTCCACTGACAAGAGAAGCAGGGTCCGTAACCTTGGGCGGAGCACGATAGATGTCCTCGGACCAGTCTTCAATCTGGTTCGCCCTCTTCTTCTTGTCGCTAGTCATGCTGGTTTTGTCAGCCGCGAATTTGCGGCAGAGGAACCACTGGAAGATCAGGGCGAGGATGAACTTGGCTCCTACGATGGCCAGAATGAAAATCAGAGACACGTAGAGCACCACCTTGGACGCAATGCAACCAACGGTCTCGGTATCGATCGATCCGACCTTGATGATTTCTTGCAGACATTGCGCGACCTGCTTATTGGAGCTGGCAGCAAAAGCAAGCGTGTTATCCTGGCCCCGAACCTTTGCGTCGGTACGAATGTCGTCGAACATTTGCGGATAGGAGACTTGCGAGGTGTTGAAGAAATCGAGCAGATTGAGATCCAAGACGTCACCTGAGTAGACCATCAAATTGCGTGTATCGTTGCGAATGTCGTCCCAGGTGAAGAAGACGTCGCCGGCGCTTTTCAAGTCGTAAAAGTTGTCGCGGGCCTCGCGAGACGTGTGACACGAGTAGCCAAGATAGTAGTCTGCAGTATCGTTGTATCCGCTGGAGCCGTCTTGATTGAACGGTTTGCATGGGAAGTACCATGCAAGGTTTCCGTCATTGTCAGTAGGCACATCTGAGTTCTCTACAGGGGTGATCAAGCCTTTGCATTTGCCGTTGACATTTTGGAACAAAAAGCTGCCGTCCTGGCCTCCGTGGGGCACGTCCATATCGTACAAGACGTTGCCACCACCAGAGATACCACGAGCAAGCGGGTGGCGCGATCGGGTCAAGTCGTAGGCCTTGCCGTGGAAAATCATGTAACCTGGACCGACCTTGTTGACCTGCAACCTGGCGGGGCCTCCCTCGGGACAGACGACTTGGGTGAAGCCGAATGTCAGGAAACCAACGAATGTGGCGATCAACAAGATGATGCTGCAGAGTCCAATCTTTTCTCTCCACGCTCTTTGCTGTTCCTTTTTCGGCATGCCGAAGCAGCTCAGAACGATGTTCGGAATGAAGAAGGTGATCATGTGGCAGTATGTGCCCCAAAGCGTGGGCGTTCCCGATGACTCCTTGACCTTTTGACGTCTCTTCTCATCCGCAGCGCCGGCAGACTTCCTTGCCAATTTCCTGGGCTGCCTTTTACTGGCGCTTCTCGACGCTAGATCGCTCGCAGCTGGAGCTTTCTCGTTCTGGGAGGAGCGTGGATCTTCAGAGTGGCCGGAACGAGAGCTCGTAGTGGCGTAATCGTCCTCGGCGTGTGGGTCATTACCAGTGATGGATGGCATGACATTCATGTGCTGGGCGTGTTTGCGGTAGTAAAAGTTCGGGTCTTCTGGGTCGTCGCGTCTCCTCTCTGGCCGGATCATGCTCCTCTTGCGCGAGAGGTCTTCGGCGCCACCTTGCGACGGTCGGCTGGCGTGTATCATCGGGTCGCGGTCTCCTGGCACTTCTGTAGGAGACTGGAGGGGACGAACATCGCCGCGAGGCTTCTCGGATGTGTAGCGACCACTGCCTTGGTGGTTCGAAGAGCTCCTCCTCCTTCGGTGTTGACCATGGCTGTCCCGTGTTGCTTCCTGAGGGCGCTGGTGTGTTTGGCTTGAGCGTCGTGGGCGATGCGCATCCGAGGACTGGCGGTCGGCGTCTGACGAGCGCCTTGGTCTGTCCCTATTCGCAGAGCTGCGGCGGCGCTGGTGTGCGGGTCGAGCGTGTGTGTCGTAGTAGGATTCTCTCCTCCTGGTGGCCTGCTCGGGCCGCGAAGGCATGTCGGACATGACGAGCGAGAAGTGAAGATGTCAGCCTCACCTGCTCCTGTGCCCGTGGGCGATGTGACAGTGACGGTGTGCCGTGCGTAGGCGTGGATGTTCTATGGTGCTCGTTACCAAAAGCGAAGCGAGGGATCGGTCGGGCTTGCTGGCTAGGGAAGGAGCGAGGTGTGCTGGAGAATGAGAGTGAAGTGTGAGTGAGTGCAGTATTGTCGATAGTCGAGGCTGACAGACAACAACGGGACTGACTGGCTTCAAGCGAATGTGACGAGCAGAAGGACGGCAACAATGACGGCGGTTGTGAAACAGCAGAACGGCGATTGTATTGTATTGTTGCTATGCGGCGAGTGCGAGAGGCTGTCGCCCAGGGAGTCGCCACGGTGCCTTGGTGGACGCGCTAGCTCTGCGTAAAACACTCTAGTGCTGGCTGAGAATAGCACACGAGCCTGACGACTAACATTATTGTACGAGGGCTGTGAAGACTAGCAAACAAGCTACTTGGAAATAGCACTATACAGCACCGGCGTGGATTGTTTCCAGTGATCATGCTTGTCTTGTCTCTCGCCGCCTTTCGTAACGACACTGGACGCGAGGACTTTCCACGCAGCAATTCATTCATGAGCTGGCTGCCACAGGGCCTCCGTCACCAAAGCATGTCCACGTACTACTGTAGGTACCGTTTCGCGATGATGGGCCGCTAAGCAGATTGGGTTTGTTGCCGCGCATTGGCCGCGTCTCACTCTCGGTTGGGGGGTTTCCTGGAGAGTACTGTAGGTGTGTTTGGAGTACACGCTGCTTGTATATTATGTACAGTATGTATGTTATTTCGTTGTGCATGCTTCTCTAGCCCTACACTACGCTGGTCCGAGAGCGAGCGGGGAATAAAAGTTCCATCCTTGACAGGAAGAATCGGACAGACTATACCAACACACGGCGCATATCGCGTCTTCGCGTCTCCGACTCCGTCTCCTTTATTCATGCACCACTTGCCGCTAGTTGGCGGGTAAGGAGAAAAGGGAGCGAACCATACATACTCCAAAGTAAAACGGCCGTGACGCCTTGTATAGCTGACCAATCACCTACATCCAGGGTCGCTGCAGCAATAGTGTATGTGTGTGCCTCGTATACACTTTCACTTGCACGTTTTTTGGTTTGCCGCCTTGCCCTACCTACTACTGTACTGTCTCCTCCGTCCAATATTTCACCGTTGCTGCTGTAGGGGGGGCTTGGTTCTTGTCCTCCATCCTCCATGTCTCACCCCATCACTGCAGCCTGACTACGAGCCTGCCTGCCTGCCACGCCTCACCACCTCATTCACCAAACAAACACACCTCACTCGTCTCACGCGACCTATTCCCTCCCTTCCATTCCTCACTTGATTCTCGCCTCGTACAAAGTTAAAGCGCACTCAGCTCCGCTCGTCCAGCACACCACACCACACCACTGGCAAAGCACAGCACAGCACGTCCCGAATCCTCGGTCCCTCTTCCATCCTTGTCCCTGACTCCTGGCAGTAGCATCACAAGGATCCGGCAGGAGCTACTAAGCCGGACTACTTGACTAAGGTAGACAAAGAACAAAGGGTCCTCTAAGCAAGTGTCTTCCTTCTGTCTCCACCACCACCGTCGCCTCTTCGAAACCGTCCTACGCCGCCATACATCTACCGACCACGCCTTGTGTCGTGTCGCTCTACGCCTGTTTGCACAACCCAAACTCATTATCCATTCCGACACCGACTCGACACCCGGATTACACCAGCATCGATCGTACTGCTTAGCAGCTGACCCTCAAACAACTCCAACGATCCTCGTATCCTACAGGCATGGCTGCCGAAAACAGCCAACTCCAAGCGCCTAGCGACTCTCCCACGCGACGATCGATCAGACGGGTTGAGCAAACACCACCAGTCATCTCACAAGAATTTCCCACTCGCAAATCCGTGCCATTCCTGCAACAACCCGACATACGCCTGCAAGGATCTCCTTCCAGCCCTGTCAACATCAGCCCACCTCGGGCTGGCATACAACAACCAGAATCCGCAGCCATTACGGAAGCTCCGAGCAGCGACTACCGTTTCCCTGCCGCTGGTGTACAAACCCCGGATTCAGCATACCTCAAGGACTCTTCATCTTCCTCGTTGCCCTACAGGAGCAGACCAAACTCGGGTCAGGCCAATTACGCGGACGATACTTCTCCCAGCAGGACACCTTCCAGAGGGATCATGAAGTCAGATGGATATGGAGATGAGACACAAAATGGGGACGTGGAAAGGCTACAATACAGTGCATTTGGCGAATCGCCAGAGGTGAAGAAGCAGCAGCAACAACAACAGCGCTCGTCACGAGCGACTGTTCGTTCTGCAGGTTCAAGCTCTGGCTCCGATCACAAGCTGAGGGTGCCTGGACCACCGCCCAACCTCCCGAGGCCTACATCAACATACTCAATCGGCGCAAACAGTCGAGGGCGGTCAGGCACACCTCTGAGTGTATACGATTCCGATGGTCACGGATCGCCGAATCTTAGGCCGCGAGATGTCTCCTCAGCAAGACGCTCCCCTGGCCTGAGACCGACCAGCTACATCGACCTTTTGAGCGAGGTGCCTTACAATCAGCAGATTGCTCCTAGTGGCATGTTGAATAACGCAGGCTTGCAAAGTGTGGTGGGCAACGCTGCAAGTTTGCTGGACACCAAAAAGACGCTGGACATGTACCGGGCAAACGTCAAGAAGACAAACGACGCGGCTGTGCAGTACGAGTTCGCCATTTTCATGATCAACGCAGCGCAGAATGAACAGCCCGAGGACGACGTCAATGCAGCGCAACTCATGTCAGAAGCCAAACATATCCTCCAGCGACTGTCAGACCGCGCATACCCATTCGCACAATACTACCTAGGCGACGGCTACTTCTCCGGAGTCTTCAACAAGAACAAACCCGACTACGACAAGGCCTTCCCTCTCTTCGTCGCAGCCAGCAAGCACGGCCATGCCGAAGCTGGATACCGGGCCGCGCTCTGCTATGAATTCGGCTGGGGTACCTCCAAAAGCTACCCGAAAGCCGTGCAATTCTACCGCAACTCTGCCTCCAAGAATCACCCTGGCGCGGCGACCCGCCTCGGTATGGCCTGCCTGAAAGGTGACATGGGTCTCGGCAAGAGCGCTCAGCGATCCAGAGAAGGCATGACATGGCTGAAGCGCGCCACCGAGTCCGCGGACTTCCAGTACAACTCCGCTCCGTACGAGATCGGTCTGTTGCACCTCAACGGCTATGGTGACGACGTTTTCAAAGACGAGGCCTACGCCGCGCAGCTCATCACCCAAGCCGCCGAGCTGGGTCACGTCAAGGCCAACTTCCTCATGGGCCAGGCATATGAGAATGGACTCTACGGCTGCCCTCGCGATGCTGCCCTGAGTGTGCACTTCTACAACGGCGCTGCTTCACTCGGCATGCCCGAGGCCATGATGGCGCTTTGCGCGTGGTACATGGTAGGCGCAGAGCCTGTTCTCGAGAAAGATGAGAACGAGGCCTGCGCGTGGGCCATGCAGGCTGCAGAACTAGGTACGTTTATTTGTATCTGCATTTTAACTCTCACCCTTCTTCCTTCCTATGAGGGGTACGAGTTTTCCAAAGACTGAATCACTGACTTTCTTTTTGCTTTCCTACAGGCATGCCCAAAGCTGAATACGCCGTGGGCTACTTCACAGAAATGGGCATCGGCTGCCGCCGCGACCAATTAGAAGCCAATGTTTGGTACGTCCGCGCGGCAGAGCACGGCAACGAAAACGCCAAACAGCGCCTGAAACTCATTCGGGGCGCCGCCGCTGGTAGCGCTCCTCCTTCTGATCCCAAGCCGATGGCAAAGGCCGAGGCAAAGACCAAGGAACTGGGTGGTAAGCGAAAGGTTTTGGGCATCTTCTGAACAGTCGTCGCCATCGATTGACTTGCACACACGGGATTCATTTGCTTGATCACCTTCTGGTTCTACTTTTTGGACTTTTTTTCTCGATTTTCTTTGCGTGCGCATCTTTATCAGCGCGAAAGGAGCACTGGCGGCTCAATAATGATTGCTTCATTTTTGAGAATTGGGTCATTTGGCACGGGAGTTTTCAGCGATGTCTTTTTGTTTTGTTTTTGACAACTGATTGTGGCAACTCATGGGAGGTGCGATGGCAATGGATCTGCATGCGGAATGGTTGTTTTTGGTCAGGCTGGCTATGGTCTTTTGATCGTTGAGCATTTGCATTGGGCTTATTTGATCTGTTTGTTGCTGAATTGTGCGAAGAATTGTACATACGATTCGAGCAGTCGCGGGATTGAGAGTCGAGAGATGAAGACAGGACTGGAGTTGAGTCGATTTAGCTTGTCGAATAACAATTGTTGTTGCCGATGGTTTCATCTCATGTTCCAAAGTGTCGTCTTTACGGATACCTAGGTAGTCTGACGTTGTGAGTTATATCTGGCGCGTGAGTTATCTGGATTTGATCAAACGTGGGAGAGTGAGTTTGTCATCTTTTGATTTATTCTGCTTGAGCGTAATAGCATTGGTATACAATGTACAGTAGCACAACTTTCATAGTACGATGTAGTCACGCGCACGGCTAAAGATGGCAAGTGAAGTCCCTTGATCGCCGCGTGGAAACAATCAATTGCAAGCCTCGGCTTTTGCACTTTGAATCTATCTCGTCTTCCCAAAACACCTTAAAGTCAACGTAGCGTGCCTCTTTGAGAAGATGAATCCCTCCTACTCCCACGCCATTGTGCGTTCATCTCTTCGGAGTCTTGTCGCAAGCAACAATGGCAATGCTTCTTGCCGTGCTATCAGGTACTTCAAGAAGAACATCGTAATGCTACATCAACAGTGTACTAACTAACGTCTCTTTCACAGACATGCCTCCCGATTGACCACCACACTTACATCACAAGCGGAGCCTCGTCAAACAACTCTCACCACCACTCCCAACCGTCTCTTCACCACAACCTCCGCCCTTCAAAAGAAAGGCGCAAAAGCAGCCCGTGACGAAGCCAAAACCTCCTCCTCCTCCTCCAAGTCCGACTCCCCATCCACAAGTTCAGAAGACCCAAACGACTTCACCGCCCTTGAATCCGAGATAACCTCCTCCATAAACCGCTTAAAAGATGACCTGAGCAAGCTCCGCGCCGGCGGCCGCTTCAACCCCGAACTCCTCGAGAACCTGCGCGTCCAACCCGACAAAGCCTCCCCTCAGAAAGTCCGCCTCAGCGATGTCGCACAAGTAGTCCCTAAGGGCCGGACCGTCCAGATCCTAGTCGGCGAGAAAGAGCACGTCAAGCCCATCACGTCCGCCATTCAGGGTTCCACTCTATCTCTCACACCACAGCCGGATCCCACAGGGACCAACCCGCTGTTGCTGGTGGTAAATATCCCGCCTCCGACTGCGGATTCGAGGAAGGCTGCTGTGGCCGAGGCGGCGAAGGCTGGGGAAAAGGCGGGAATGGTGATTAAGGATGCGCGGGCGAAGCAGCAGAAGAAGTTGAGGGCGATGCAGGTGGGAAAGACTGCGAGGCCGGATGAGTTGAAGAAGGCTGGGGCGGCGATGGAGAAGGTTGTGGAGAAGGGCGGCAGTGAAGTCAAGAAGGTTGTGGATGCTGCGAAGAAGGTTTTGGAGAGTGGATGAGTTGTTGAATTAGGGATGAACATGTATTACTATTATGGTTGGAAAGGTTTTGTGAGACATACACAGAGGTCGTTGATCGCGAATGTGAGATGTGGAACATTTGGATTAAACTTTCACTAAAAAGAAAGTCGAAATTGAAGTGAAGCCGGAGCTCGCAAAGGGGTATAGTATATCTATTGTTACATAATCATGGGATCGCAGTCCACTCCTTCATACACGCTCGCTTTCTACATCTCCAAAGCAGCGTCTTCGTTCCCGTTGTCAGGCATCTGCCCAATCACCTCCTCAATAAGAGTGATGAGCTCGTCAACATCCGGCCGTTCCGATGGCTCGACTCGCAGACACCTCCTGACGACTTCTTTGACGGGCTCGGAGATGATGTCGTCCCTCTTCTTGTGCTGTTGCTCTTCATCCACAACCCTCTGCTTGCCCCTTTTGACCTCCTGCGGTCCTTCGTCTGGGAATCTCCAATCGCCTCCGAGCACGCACAGAGACAGAGAACCACCGGTTTCTTCTGAGCGGGCCTCGAAAGGCGATTTACCAACTAAACACGCGTAAAGTGTGCAGCCCAGCGACCAGATGTCAACTTTGCCGTCGATAGTCGTGCCAGTCTTGACGTCGAATAACTCAGGAGCGCGGTATGGCATCGTTGAGTGCTCGGCTGCCTGGTCCTGGACTTGCAATGCCATTGCACGGCTGGTGATCGGCGTCGGGCTCGGAGCCATACTGCCCAGGTCCATAACCACGGGCTGCGTCCCTGTGTCAGAGATCATGATGTTGCCGGGCTTGATGTCGCGATGTGCGTACGCTCTCCGCTCGCCCTCGCCCACACCTTCCTGCGACGCCACCACCTCGCCTTCCATCAAAGGCTCAAACTCAACATCATCCTCGTCATCCTCGCCGCCCGCCATGACTTGAGTGCGCTTAGTCTTCCCCTTCCCCTTCCCTCTAACCTGCTCCTCCGCCTCGCGATCAGCTCCCGCCGCCTCCCTCCTCACATCCCTTGCCTTCTTCGCACTCCCATCACCCCTCTTAACCTCATATCCGTGCATAGCCTTCAACGCCCTACAAACCCCCAAGAACAAAACCATCAACCTCCTCTCCGGGAATCTCCCCCTGTTGACAAGATTTGCATTAATCGCATCCTGCAAATTTCCCCTCCTGTAGTACGGTAGTAAGATGTACACCGTCTTACTCCCCTCATCCCCGCGCCTCCCTTCCTCCACGACCTCGTGCTCAATCGCGCGGATGATATTCGGGTGCGGACTGAAGAGAGCGTACGCCTCGACTTCTTTCAGTGCTAGCGCCACGCTCTCTTGGCCGAAGGGACAGCGGATCTTCTTCAGCGCGTAGAGGGTTGGGTCGCCGGGGGTTTGCACCAGGTAGACGTAAGAGAAGCCGCCTTCGCCTAGGAGGCGGAGGATTTTGAAGGGGCGGGAGTTTATTCGCAGGGTTGGAGTGGAGGGGAAGCATGAGAAGGCGTTTGTGAGAGACCAGAGGGCGTCGAGGATGTAAGAGGAGAGGTGGGTTAGGGTGGAGGGTTGGGATTGTTGCATGGTTGCGATTGTGTTGGATTGGGTTGGCACGTGGGTCGCGCTGCGTCAAAGTCGGACTCAGTCGTTGTTTATGTCGTTACTCTGAGGGCCATTAGTTTGAGGTGTTGATTTGCTACTGAGTTCGAGGTTGAAAGTGGTTGGCAGGTCGATCGGCTGCGTGAGTGAAGTCAATGGTAGGTTGCTCAGCTCTGACGTCGCAGCTTGGCTCCGAGTTTCAGGGTCAGGTTCAAGACTCAAGACAACATTGAATGACTGGAATACTGTAACAGTCATATGTAAGCATACAAGTATGAATCACGAAATTCCACAGAGCCAACACATAAGATCTCCCCTCCCTCCCATCTTCAACGATAAAAGACCAACAAATCCATAATCAAACATGCCCCTTCTAAATCTACCATCAAACGCCAGCACTATCCTCGACCAACACCAAAACTTCTCACGCGAGAATGCTAAACTACCAGTCTACACTCTACCAAACATAGCACAACAACATGACCTCGAGGAACTTTGCAAAACCGCTACAGAATTCTTTCTCGCAGGCGAAGGCGAAGGAGAAGACCCGGCGATTACTTTCCTTGCTCCTGCGCCTCTAACTCGGTTATCTCCTGGAAGTACTGTGCAAGAGATTCTGGACGCACATGTTGACTCAATCGATTCGACAGTCAACGACGATGGCAGTGTTGCTGCCGAGTCTGAAGAATCAGAAATTCATCTCTTCCCCTTTGCCTTCATCGTCATCGAAGATCCTAATTGGCGTACTAACGGCGTAACCGTCGTTTGCTGTCACAATGAAGACGACTATTCCGACGAAGAACGCCCTCTTACAGGTTGGCGGGTCGATGAATGTGAAGTCAGCTTACCGGCTCTAGTGGGAGTTTGCCGGGATCTAGTCTTGGATCGCGAGGAGTGGACCACTATCGACGTTTACGTGGGGAGACCGACGCGTAGGACTGGATGGAAAAGTTACTTGGCTGCGAGGTCGGGGGCGTGGGACTTGGGGTCTGTTTCTTCGAGCATGCCTGTTTGGGGGCTTTGACTGTGTTGGAGGTCGTGGATGGCCAGTGAGTTGGTAAAGGGTGGGATTGTGGTCTTGACGGTTTGAAGAGAATGGGGTTGATTATCTGGTTGGAATTGTAAGCTTGGGGTGCTAAGGGGCCATAGAAGATTGGTGGACGTAACATACACGCTCGCACGTTGGTACGACTGGGAATGGATCGATCACACCGGTCAGTGTGGTGTAAGAAGAGACGGTCATTATTTGGGATACTAACCCTAGGAAATTCGGTCCGGTTTCGGGAGAGCACACCACTCTTGAGACACAAACCTATTTACTTGGCTCCCACTGTGAGTCCTCCCGAAACCATACACACATCAAGCTCGCACCGTGGGAAAGAAAAGAAATCATCCTATGCATCTCGCTTCCAGCCAATCTGGGTATTCACACACCACGTCCGCCGCTTCCCCCTTGGACAACATCCTGGTTCAACGCTCCGGTTCAACGCTCGCTAACGAACAAATTCTCTTGATCGGACGACTCGTCGCTATCATACTCAAGGAAGGGTATCGCCGGACGCATCGTGTATCTTTCGATTTGTTCGTTGACAATTGTGACGGCACGTTCTCCTAGAAACTGCACATCATTTTCATCGTTGTCGTCGTCGTCGTCTTCTTCACCGTCTTCATCGCCCTTGTCCTCGTCGTCTTCTTCGAGCGAGGCTTTGTATTCGCTCACGAGTCTTGTAACAGTAGCCCTCTCCACTTCAATGAGGGAACCTCTGGTCTTTCCAGCCGCAGAAGCTGAAGCTTTGGCCCATTCTACCTTTTCCTACGCGAGCAAGTTAGTAAGAAGCCTGCGAAAGAGCAACCCAAAACTCAAGACTCACTAGGGCAGTGTCCACGTCGTTCATGTAAAGCAACGAAGCCACCAGACGCCGCAAGTTTTGTTCGTTGAGTCCCTGGACCGAGGAACCGTTGACCAATTTAAGTACATCAGTCTTGAAAGTCTCCCTTTTGACGGGCTTTTCGCATACTTTGATGGCCGCGTCCCAGTTGACTTGCTTCTACAAATGACAGGTTAGTGAGATTACCATATGCATATCGGGAGAGGTATAACTTACGATGAAGAGGCTGGCGTTCTTCATGTTCAGTAACGCAGCGGCGAGATGCTTCTGATCTGTCTTCAAAATGTTGGCAACAGACATGGCGTTGAAATCGACCTATGAGACGTTCCCAAATGTCAGTAAGATCCTAAGACTTGCCGGCAGACAAGACGGTTGCGTATTCTTCGGTAGAGCAGGCCGGCTGGACTAGAGGACTAGCTGTCTAATAGAAGGGCCGGGCTCGGGCAGATGTGCTCGTAAAGATAGGTATATATCGTAGTTTGGTCTACGTATAGTACCGTAGGATACAATGAAATGCACTAGGGTTGTCTAAGGGGGATAGAGCCAGTAGGTGAAACTCGAGGGCGGACTTACATAAGGTGTTTTGTTCAGGATGCGACTTGTAGACAGTCTTATGTGTCGTGATACGCTCGCCTGATGTCGTAAGGGGTGTTGCAGTATGAATTGGCTGAATTGAGGACGGCGTTTCTACTCTGATCGGTGTAGGAAGAGGAAGAGGGAGAGGCCAAAGGAGGAGAGGTAGACTGGTAGAGGTAGATATAGATGTGAATGTCGGTGCAAAAGGGAAGGATACTCATAAAGAGCAGATCGAGCCCGTACAAGCGCCCTCAGACATATCACATATGCCGCTTTCTAGGACTCAGGCTTGTGATAGTATCTTCATAGCTGAATGATGGGGGGCTCGGGTTCATTCAGATTCAGCCATAAGGCTGCATCTAATTGCTACAGTAATTTGGCAGCGTACGATCGCTTCAACGTCATCACTTGTTGGAGCGTGGCGCATGTACCTCGACATTAACGAGCTTCGATCGACCGGTGTGATTACAGGCAGCCTGTGAAAGTAGAGTGAAGCCAGACGGCTAGTGACAACGATGACGACGACGAGGAAGAAGGAAGCCTGGAATTAATGTCAGAAAGGTGTTAGCATCCCCCTTCAAGCAAATTGACAAACCTTGCCATTCGAGGTGTGATATCCCATACCATCGCCGTTCGCCTTCAAATCGCCCAGCCATCAATCTCAATTTGTATTCACCCTCCCGCATACTTCCACACATCAAATCACGAGCATCAACCATCCCAGGCTCACGAAGAATCGCAAGTGATGCCTAGAACTTCAACCAGCAATTGAAAAGCACCAATCCACGTCTAGACCATATTAGTCCCATTGCGTCCGCTGCGAAGTCCAGGATAGCAACAAGTAGCAGCAGCGGCACAGGACTTGGGTCCCTTGCACGGACCCAGAGGAAATGCGTTTAATCCATCTCATGTATGACAAACTGGTAATGTCAGGCGGGAAGGCTGTGAAGGGGTTTCAGCTTTCTGCATATCATCCATAGTCGGAGGCTTTAAGAACGAATGCTTCTTGAGAGGGGTTAATGCGATACCGTATCGCGTCGATATCTTGCTAGTCAATCAGTCAGTTGATCGATCGATCAATAGTAAATCGATAGACCAAAGAAACGAAGACGAATGAACGAAACAAATTCTTTTCGGATTTCTCTCAAGACTCCCGGTCCATCTACATGCGCCATCGCCAACCCAATGCAAAGCACAGCAAGAACATCAGCAAGGAACATGCTAACGGTCAACCAAATAAACACATACAAGAAAAGTCTACGCTCGAAAGCCATCTATCGAACCCTCCTGACTTAGCTCGAGTGCATCTTCTTCAATCGAGAACCACCTTCGTACAACGCCCGATCGACAGCAGCAGCGACGGTAAGAGTTCCGCCGACGATGGCGCAGACGCCGACGAGGAAGCCCGAGAAGGACTTGGAGCGGGCTTCGCGGTTGACGACCTTCATAGGGGAGATATCCTGCAAAGACGCCGTTAGTATAAAGACATGCCATTTCAGAAGGGGAAAACAAGACACTTACGTATGAGAAAAAGACACCCGGAATACCACCCCTAGCATGCAAACGCTCAGCATGGCCTTCCTTGCTGGCATCGCCGCCAGTCAAGCTGCGCTTGTGGCTGGTGACACTGTACTGGTGGGTTTCGATGCTGTTGGCCTCGCCCTTGCCGTAGTCGCCCAGCTTGATCAGCTCCGAGGGGATATCGAAGACACTGCTCTTCTGCTCCCATCCCAGTGGCAGGTACGCGGTCGATACGACTTTGACAAAGTACATGTAGTTGTAGGCCTTTTCGTCCGTCTTCTGCTCCGTGTCGTCGAGCGGGTTGAGGTGGTGGTTCGACCACGCCATGCCCTTTTGTCCAATACGCTTGACCACATCGTCGGATAGCTGGGGACCAAAGCGCAGGTGGTGGACCTTGTGCGTGAAAGTGTGCTCGATGCCCTCGCCGCCTGCAAAGTAGTTCTCCAAATCGTGGACGTGCATGTTTCCGTTGCTGAACGACTTGCCAGGCGCGAAGTGGAAGTTTCCGACCACCTTGTTAACGCGAATGCCGCCCTCGATTCGGCAGCCCTCACGTCTCTGCTCATCCAGGTGCTCGCTGTAGTGTTCCCGCTCACACTGCTCAACGTTCTCGCCCCGGCCGAACGACCAGCTGACGCTTGCGTACGCCTCCCGTACTTCAGCGCAAGTGTTACAGCAGCCAGCCTTGGCCGCGTTCGGCGGCGCAGGTGCTCCGTAACATTCACCGCAGTACTCAGGATCCAAATGCTGCGCGGCCTCGCCCTCGGACAATTCCAAGGCCTTGCTCTCGATAGCGCCGCTGCCCTCGCTCTCCGGCCTTAAGCGCACCTTATTGACACCGTGCATGACACCGGTCTGGATCTCACCGGAGACGTCCATGACATCGAGCGTGAGCAGCTCGCAGGGCACGCGCGGGAACGAGATGTTCATGTGGATCTCCATCTTCTCGCCACGGCCCTTGTCGACCATGAGCTCTGGGTGCACGACGATGCGTCTGTAGTCTGCCCACTCGCTCCATGCTAGCCAGAAGATGAGGAGCAGTGAGGTGACGGTGACGATTCCGCCCGAGGTTGTCCGTACGCGCGCGTCTTCGACGGTCTTGGTGAAAGCATCGAGCTTCACGAAGCGGGATTTGGCCGGCATTGTGGTGGTGGTGAATGTGGGATAGGGATGGTAGGCGCCGGTCTATGTGTAGGGCCCGCAGGCGGAGGAGAGGATCGGCGTCGTCGCTGTCGTTGACTGGGTTGGAATCGATTAATGAACGGAAAGGTCAATTGACAGGCATTGAAGAAGAAAAATGGCGAAGAGACAAAGCCAGTTTGCTTATCTCACATGTGAGGGGGGCTCAGAAGGAGTTGGAGATGGACAATGCGAACGAGCGCTGGAGAACAGCTTGCTGTTTCAGCTGTCCAAGGGTCGTGTACAGTAAGCCGAGGCGAAGCAATATCGGATTTCAGATGATCATATCCACACACATTAGGTTACTTACCCCTTCTACAGTACCTCTATCAGTGTAAAAGGAAAGTGAATCATTCAGGGGCATGATAGTCTCTCGTTAAGGTGGAAACCAGACGGAGTGTATCGCTGATCATATATATCTAACTACATGCAACAATCAACGAATCTCCATCGTTAAACTCAATCTCCGTTGCCGTTGCCGATGCTGGCAGTCAATCGATAGAACTGCATCACACGAGCTCTGTACTGTACTCTCTGTGCACTTTATTCCCATCATACCAGACCAAAAGCGCCTCGCTGAAATCACAGACTAAAAAAAAATGGAAAATGCTGCGCTCAGTGGTCCCGCCATGAAATGCACCCAAGAACGCCTCGCTCAACAGACTCCCTGCATCCTCCCCAGAATGACATATAGCAGTCCTCCCTGCCATACCCTTGTTGCAATACCTTCGCATCTCACGAACTCGGCTTCATCGTTCCGCAAGCACTACAAGTCCACCACTTATGCTCCATGAACGCCCCACACCTCGAACAACCCCAACCGACGGTCCCCTTCTCTCTCGGCCTGTTGGTCGAAGAAGAGAAAGACGACGATGCCGAAGAATGGTGCTCGCGCTTGCGCGAGTTCGACGACACCGGTAGTCCATTGCTGCCATAACGCGTGGACGAAAGCGCACCGCTGCTACTGTGACGGTTTGACGAAGAAGACGACGACATCTCGCGGCGTTGGTAAGGAGCTGCAGGAGTCATTACCGAGCGACGTCTAGAAACTGGTTCCGGCCTTTCGATTCCGCAGGCATCGCAGGCTAGGTAGCGGGTCGGGTTGATGCAGGTGCAGATCGAGCAGGTCCATTGATCTGGGTTGAAGGGCTCGGATATGTCAATGTTCGTGATGGGGGAACTGAGACCTGTTCCTGCTGCTGACGCTGCCTTTTCAGAGTATTGAGTCGGCCGTGGTGGTGGTTGCATAAGAGGTGCGACTGTGGATGCTTTGCGCTTGTGTAACGTAGTATCATGTTCGTTGAAAAGGGGAGAGACAGGGCTGGGAGCGGTAGTTGATGGGGTGTGTGAGTTGGCTGTTGTTGAGTTGGCGTAGCGAGAGGAGCCATAGAGGGGGCTGACGGGGGAAAGAACAGTGGGTGGCGGTGCTGATGCTCTTGACTGGCTTGTCGTCGAGCGTGGTGATCTGGATGATGTGATGAGAGGCTTGACTGGTGAGATCAAGGATTCTGGTGGCAAGGCGCCGGATGCCATGGGGACTGGTGATTCTTTGCTGGCACGAGCGCTCTCTGCCATGGCCCACTTCAACTGTTCATCTTCGGTCGGCACTCGAGGCTTCTCTGTCTTCGGGTCGTACAGTCCGTGATCTCGGCTCCAAGCAAGGCCTCCAGTAGCAGGAGCACTGGCTAGAGTGCCGTTCAGCTTCGCCGTCTCTTCCTCCTCCATAAGCTCATACAAAGCCTGCGTGATGGCCCTGTCATTGGCGTCATCCTCCTCAGCCTTCGTCCTGAAAGCCGGCGTCAACGAAGACTGCGCGAGCGAGCCGGCATCGCTCCTGTTTGATCCACAACCCTGGTTGATCGTATTGCGCAAAAGCGCCTGCCCAGCAATCACCTCCCTCGCATCTTGGCCCAGCATGATGTCTGACCCGCCCAGACGACGGCCAGAACTAGCGCTCAACGTACTCATGGTCCTACGCTTCTCGGCACCCGCCCGAGCTAACTCTCTCAGATCACGTTCGGTCGGCGGACGTCCGCCACCGAGTCTGCGCCCCTCGCTCATGAAGCCGTCGCCCGTATAGCCCTTGCGGACTAACGTCTCGTGCTCGTCTCGTAGCTCATCCCACAGCGCGTGGAATTTGTGATCATGCTCGCCCCACTTGTTGTGCGAGAGCTCGTGCAGCATAGTGTCGATGATCTGCTCGAGCGGCAGAAATAGGTCGGGGTTGTTGTGATAGCGTAGACGAACGCAGATTTTGTAGCCGCGGTTGATGTTCAATCCGAGCAGGTTTCCCTCTGGTGGCAAGAACTCGGCCAAGATCTGAACGCGCCAACCGCGTTTTCTCATGATGGGTTTGACGGTCGAGGCCATTTTGCGCAGAAGAGTGAGAGCCGCATCGCCGCGGGGGAGTCCGGAGAGGTGTTCGTAGGTGTTGAAGAGTGGCTCGTGTTCTTTTAGTTGGGTGGCGTAGTTGCGCTGTACACCACTGGGTCCGCCGTCTTTTGCGGATCTGTTGCGGCCGGAGTATGAAGGCCCGCCGTATGGAGCCATCCTGTGTGCGCGGTGCTGCAAGATAGGGTTTGTCGTGGGCACTTTTTCGAAGATGTGTGTTGAAAGGAAATCTGGAAGGCGCGATGCTGCCTAGAGGTAAACGCCCTCTGTCACTTTGTGATTGGAGCAATCCACGTACTGACTGCAAAGAAGAAGCAAGTGACGGAGTTAGACGCGAAAGTGAATGCGTGGTGTAAAAGTCTCAGCTAACGCAAGTTGACGTCGTGGCTGTCTCAGTCGTGGTAGGTTCGAAGTCGGTGAAGTCGTAAGCTTTGCAGGTGCCTGAATCGCACTGCTGACGAATCCAATGTACAGTAGAGAACAATCAAGACCGGTTGTTTCGAGGCAGTATCAATGATTGACGATTCCTAGAAAGTCAAAGGATGGCTGACTTCGCAATAACAAAAGTGTAAAGTCCTACCTTATGTAAGTCATGTAATTTATGTGCTATATTCAGTTCCCTTATTGGGAAGGATTCGCAGTCTGTGCTACAGTACTAGCTGCATGAACTAGTTTAGGAGTGAAGGCTGAGCAAATGCATTAATCGAGTGACAACGGCAGAAGACGGCTCGATTGAACGCCGTCTTACACTCACTGTATAGCAATGTGTCTATACATAGAATTGATCCCCTACACATCACTTTACCAACAGACTGTGCACTTTTGGCAAAAATCCTTGTATTTATGAGAGACCCACCAGTGTCCCTACAAATTTGTAGAAAGTAATGCTTGCATTCATACGCAACGGTATGTTCGTCTATCCCAATCCATCCAAATGCCTCAGTGGGTACCCCAATGGACGAACCATGTCTTCCAGCAAATCAAGAACGCCATCTGATATGCATCTGACTCTATTTTCCGTAACCATAGACGATGTAGATCGTACATATCGAGTCGCGTCCTCGCCGCTTGACCCTAACCCAAGTAAAGCACGCGAAATTTACTTTGCAACCAAAAAGTTTGACTACGACGAATCCCTCCTCTTCTCCGCGTCCGTATACCGCTCCTTCCCACTACCACCAACGCCGAGACCATCGTGATCATCGTCACTCTCGTCTTCACTCTCAAGTCCGAAAGGCGTGTCTTCATCGCTGCCTTCTGCGAAAGCATCGTATAGCTCGCCGGCACGCTTGTTTCGTCGTCCGCCGCTGGCAGCGGCGCCGCCGCTGAGATCTTCATCGGCATCGTTGCCTTCAACCATTTCGAAGCCGTACTCGTCGCGGCTCATCCAGCGCGCCCGCTTGCGGCGCATGTAGTACCACCAGCCACCGATGCCGGCCAGGAAGGCGACGATCAGCACTGCGGAGCCGTAGATCCAGACCTGTGTGTTCTTGCTAGTACCGAATGTCGGGAATGGGCGAGGGAGGAAGTTATCACCAGAGGCGGTTGGTGAAGGGCTGGAAGTGGAGTTGTCTTCCTCTGATTCTGACGGCGCTTCTGTGGGCGTGGGAACGGCGGTGTTGGACGAGACTTTGCTGATGTTGGGACGATCGATGTGATCTGTGGGGTTTCCTGGCGGTTGGCCAGTGACGGTAGGGACGGCGACGGAGGTGGTGCCGACGTGGGCGTCTTCACTATCATGGTCATCGTCGTCATAGTCATTGGGCAGAGGTAGGAGCTCTTGTTTTGAGCCATCGATGGACTCTCCCCAAAGCTTGAGGCGCCAGTCCGTGAAACTGCCTGTGTTTTTGTCGATGTTGGTGTCCTTCACCACAACAGTCCAGTCTCCGATGCCGTCTTCACCCCAATGAGCGACACTCATGAATTCCCAGTCGACATAGCCGGTGTGCGCGTTATCCTTGCGGCGGTGAGTGGCAATATGCGAGACCATGCCCGTGGGACTGCGAAGCTCGACGCTCAAGTCGCCACGACGCATGTGCTCGACGTTCATGATGACGGTGACGTGTTCAATACGCTCAAGGTTGCTCTTCTTCATCATGTCCTTCGTCACTGTGTACTTGCTGGCAAGGCCTTTGTCACCCTGCGGGATTGCGTGTCTGACATGCTGCCAAGGAGAAAACAGCCAGGCTTGCGGCTTGACGGACTTCCACGTCTTTGCCATCTCGACCATAGCGTAGGCGTCTGCCTTTCCATAGCCGTACTGATGGGAGAACTCTTTGCCAATAGCCTTGTTCAGTTCCCAGTCACTTGGCTGATCAACCTTGACGGCGGTCAGCGCTGTGATGTACTGGAGATCGCGCCAGCTTAGGTTGGGGTTTGCTTCCAGCATGAGAGCATAAATTCCGGCCACCAAAGGGCCGGCCGCCGAAGTGCCACCATGATTGGTGTAGCATTTGTCTTGGCCAACGTCGGTCGTGTGAATAGCGTCGCCAGAGCCTGACGAATAAGTCACAACGAGCTGCGCACTGCACTTTTCGGAGTAGTACGGGTGAAGTCCTTTCCGGTCGATACCTCCGACACTGACAGAGTAGATGCTGTTGGTGTAGCCGTCAAAATTGCAGTCGTCATCGTTGGCAGCACCGTTACCAATGGCGAAGACATAGATTGAACCGAGTCCACTGCGCCCTTTCTGTACACCATTCACCATGGCTCGGCGAATGAGGATTCCAGGTCGTTCCATCGCCTCCCCACCGTCAGAAGGACCCCAAGAACAAGAGTAGATTTGATTGTCCTGGAAAGCGTAGTTCATAGCAACAGCTTCATCGGCGTCACTGATGACCTTTGAGAGAATGCGCTCTCCGGCGACCTTGGAGTCGTAGGCGACACCCACGCCACAGACTCCGTTCCTGACTGCAGAAACCTCACCAGCGCATCTTGTGCCGTGCTTGTCATCACTGAGTCTAGGCTTGGGATCTTCCACCTGATCGTTGAAATCGTAACTTCCCTTTGCGAAGTAGTTATCCCTGAGATCGTCGCTGTCCATATCGAGCCCATCGTCGACGATACTGATGGTGGAGTTTTTGCCCGTGATCCCCTGCTGCCAGACCCCAGTGACGTTGATATCGTGCCCGACCTGGACATGGTTGTACAGATGCCATTGTTCTTGAAAGATCGGATCCTCAATGCCCAGAGTCTTTGCAATGTCAAGGCCCTTTTGTACGTACGAGTCCACAGGCGGGTCGCTTTGTCGGGGTAAATTTGTGTCGTCCCTCTCCAGTGGCGGCAGCGCACTACGCCTGAACAGAGGGAATCGCTTATCCAACTCCTGCTTTTGCGACAGCAGCACGTTGTCCAGCACGTGAGGCTCATCCCAGCCAAGATCCCTTTTCCGTCGCCGCCTCTTGAGATCCTGGATGGCTGATTTTATGTGATCCTGGCCCTGCGAGCGGGATGTGCGGAAGATGTGGTGGTCTTGGAGCTCGCCTAGAGGCCCGTCGTAATGTAAGCCGAGGTGCGACGAGACGCTCTCCGGGTTGATGTCTGGTGATAGATGGACGGCATAGTAGTCGTGTGTATCGTAGTTGCGCTGTGCGCATGCCGATTTTAGGACTGCAGGCAGCAGGAAAAGGGCATTTGTCCACTTCATGGTTGGTGTATATGACGAAAGGTGGCCCCAGGGGAGTGAGTCTCAAAGGATCGCAATCAGGGAGTGTCGTGTCGCAGTTGATTAGTATGCGCCAGGCATGGTATGGTACAGATTGATCGAAATTGGCGTTGGATGTAGATGTGTGGGTATGTAGCACGGAGGAGGCGATGTTGCTTCTTGATTCTTTGAGATCCCCTTGGTCAATCAAGTTGGAAGGTCAAAGGACCCTTGACCCTTCCTTCCTAGGACGGAGAACGGAGCTTCGGCAATGGGCCGCACGCGGCTGATCGCCTAGCGTCAAGCACGTGCGCGGCCGGGGCAAGCGCTGAAGCAGAGCAGAGGCAATGACGATGGTCGAATCGAGTGAACATCATATAGAGTAAATGCTACAGTAGGTACTTGTATAATCGTTTATACCAGTATCCTGTACTTGAAGTTGCTATACTGTTCGTTGTATGAGCTCATAACGACCCCAAATAGGTAGTTACAAGTTCACTGTCCCCCAGAATCGTGGAGCTATATATGAATACCTAATGTACTTGACGACTGCAGATTAAGTGGGCTGGCCGGCTGGCTGGTGGCTGGGCCCAAGGCCTTGAGCCATCTTCACCGACCTCTTATTTACCCACCAAACTCGAGTCCTGCCCTGTCGTAACTCTTGTACACACTGCGGAACATTGTCTCACTTTCCCTCTGTCGCATATCTTCTAATTCCCTCGCCGAGTCGCATGGTAAAGCGGCGCGCATTGCCATCTCGCATCTCCACTATGCGATCTTGTCGTTAGACCCCCGAGCGCATGTACATTAGCACATTCACATATCCGCCGTTGAGTTCGAAAGACAGCTACTGCACATAGCGACAGCAATAGCGACAACAGCTCTATAACAGCAGCCCTTATATACACCCATTCAAGGGTCCAAATCCCAATCTGGGCATGGAAGACCGACGACGATCCGGCCTTTGGGTCGAGTCCTCCAACAACGGCGATGATGCACATTATACTCGTCGCCAAACCGGTCCCTTCGAGTACTACCAACCGCCGGTGGGCCACGCGAAGGGACGTTCATTCTCCGAGCGCACCGGTGGCTCACGACTGACGCACGTTCAAGACCAAGGCCAAGGTCTCAAACTCCAGCCCATGGTCTCACCGCCGTTGAAGTACGAGGACCTCCACCACGGCGCTGAGCGATATCCTGACTTGGTTCCTCAAAAACTCGCCAGCCCGAGCTACGGAAACACAGCGAGCATGCCTCTTCCACGCCCCATCAAGCAGCAGCGCCCCGTCCGCATCGAAGCTGGTGATGAAGACGTGCCCGACAACATGCGATCGAAACCTTGGTCGCCCGAACCATTGCCCCTCAACACTCAGAAGCCTGCGCGGCACTCGAGCAATCCTGCGAAGCCTGTCCGAAGAGGATCAGTACCCGATCGGAGCCCGTTGCAGAAGCTGGAGTACGATATCAGCAAAGAAGAGAAGCGTGCACGCATGAAAGAGGCAGAAGAACGGACTCGACGGAAGGAACCACGAAAGTCAGGTTTGCCTACTGAAGGAGACATGCTACGTTCTGGAACGATGAGAGGAGAAAATGCTCGAGTCGTGTCTGATGGCGCACAGAATGTGAGCCAGAGAGAAGGAAGACACGGAATGGGTAGGTACGCATCAACTGGTGGATCAAATATCGTGGGAACACAATCTGGAGTTGCAAAGTCAAGGCAAGCACAAACCGCAGTGAGAAGCCAATCACCGGAGCAGGAGGACCAACCTGTCGACGACCCTGGACAACAACCTCGGGTACCGAGTACAAGAGCTTATGGTGGAGATCAACGCAGAGCAGCAAGGCAACGAAACGAGGCTAACTTCGTTCCCAACGAACCCAACATTGATCGCTTGCGAAGCGAGAAAACTCGCAACCAAGGGCGTGATGCTGGTGCTACAGTTGCCAGCACGGGAGCCACGGCTGCCGCTATCACTGCTGCCGAGCGAGGAAAGGCGGCGCACGACCGCCGGAAAAACAGTCGACCGGTGGATTCGGCGGTGCCGTCACCAAATCGAGGGTCTTCCCGGGACACCAGCGCCAATGTTGGTAGAAGTAACAGTAAGAAGCTGCAAAAGCGCCAACCAAATCCGCCTGCCACTGAACGGCGTAACAAAGGGGAAGACTATTTCAATCGTCCGCAAGCCCAGCACGCCGAGGCCTCGAATGACTCTGAAGCCAAAGCCGCCCTGCAAGATGCTCGCGTCGGCGGTGGCGAGAGATATCCGCCAGGGAGAAATGAGGCGGCGGACCCTGTTCCTAGAGATCTTGTAAGCACAGGACCGACCAACCCAGTGCAATACAGTGTACCTCCGCAGACCGCCGCTGGACAACAAGCGAGAGAGGAAGTTGGCTTCGGTCATGCCGACGTAGAGAAGGAGCACCGATTCAGGGACTTCCTCCACCGCAGCCACGAAGACAAACGAGCTTACACAGCAAGATCGAAGCCTCTCGAAGAATGGCGAAATGCTAGCGTTGGAAAGCTGACTCTCGCTGACCTCGACCTGGCGAACATTTCACCGCCTAAACCACAACCGCAGCCCCAGACCGAAGACCCGGACGCCCCTTGGTGGGAGAAGAAAGATCAACGAGCGAGTACCAGTGCGACGAGACAGGGCTCCGGGCAGTATGAGGGCCCGTACGAAGAAGAGGCCACGAGCTTCCGCCCTGCTTTGTTCTTGAAGTGCGGTCCACTCTTGAGATACACAGGCATGCGCGAAGAAAGCAGCACTACAAGCGGAAAATCGAAAGAGATCTGGCGTGGTAGCGTCATGATTGTGACAGAGAACGCGGCCTCGGAGTATCCGAGCCCTCCAGTACTGCGCATGTTCGCACAACCCATGGAACTCCAACAACCCCCGAGTGCTGCCGGACAGGAGATTCCACCCGAAGAGGAGGACCCATTAGCAGGGCAGGTCAAAGTTTCACGCACCGGACGTCCGCTCTATGTCCGTCCAGCCCACGACATCGAGCCAAATGCCGATCTTAGCCGCGAAGAGAACAATTACGGTCTCTTCTCCGCCACTCGCACGCCTTTACTGGGCCCGCAGTCCCTCTCAGGATCGGAAGATCGTCCAAGTCACAACCCGCGCATCACGTTCCAAGACAAATCTCGAATCAAGAGCCGTGATGGCGAGAGACTTGGCAAGTACCGTGAGGTCCAGGCCCATCGGCTACACACCGAGCGTGGGCTGACCTTCTGGCGATTCAACTTGGAAATCGAGCTCGGCCCCCAGCAGACGCGAATTGCCTATCGCATCAACAAAGGCCCGGCGATTGGCTTCTGGGTCCCTGCTCGTGGGGATACGATGAACATCATGTTTCACTCTTGCAACGGCTTCTCGCTCTCTGTGGAGCCCGACAACTTCTCCGGTCCCGATCCTCTCTGGCGTGATGTGATGAACCGCCACCAACACCGCCCTTTCCACGTGATGCTCGGAGGCGGCGACCAAATCTACAACGATGCTGCTATGCGCGACACCGTGCTGTTCCGCGAGTGGCTGCAGATAAAGAACCCGGAGCGCAAACATGGAGCCGACTTTACCGAGGACATGCAAGAAGAACTCGAGGAGTTCTACCTAAATCGCTACGCTATGTGGTTCTCGCAGGGTCTGTTCGGTATGGCCAACAGCCAGATTCCTATGGTCAACATCTGGGACGACCACGATATCATCGACGGCTTTGGCTCTTACCCGCATCATTTCATGAGCAACCGTGTGTTCACCGGACTTGGTGCGGTGGCTTTCAAGTACTACATGCTGTTCCAGCACCAATCACTTGTGACCGAGACCACTCAAGAGGAACCCAGTTGGCTTCTTGGCGCAAATCCTGGTCCTTATATCAACGAGCTCAGCAGAAGTGTGTTCATGTTCCTGGGCCGCAAGACTGCTCTCCTTGGTCTGGATTGCCGGACGGAAAGAATGCGTGACGAGATCTTGAGCCAAGAAAGCTACGACGTGGTCTTCGACCGTTGCAGGGCAGAGATCATACACGGCGAGACAAAGCACTTGCTCGTCCTGCTGGGCGTTCCTATCGCTTATCCACGCTTGAACTTCTTGGAGAATCTCCTGACTAGTCGTGTCATGGATCCTGTCAAAGCACTTGGCCGCACCGGCGCCTTGGGCGGGTTCATCAACAAGTTCGATGGTGGTGTTGAAATCCTGGACGATCTTGATGACCATTGGACTGCGAAACATCACAAGGCAGAGCGCAACTGGTTTATCCAGGAACTTCAAGAGCTCGCTGCCGAGAAAAGTGTGCGTGTCACTATCTTGGGTGGTGATGTGCATCTGGGTGCTGTCGGTCAATTCTACAGCAACAAGAAGCTGGGCATTGCCAAGGACCACGATCATAGGTACATGCCTAACGTAGTGAGCTCTGCAATTGTGAACACGCCACCGCCCGTGATGATGGCGGACGTGCTTAATAAGCGCAACAAAATCCACCATCTGGACCCAGACACTGACGAAGACATGATTCCCATGTTCGAGCGCGATGTGGACGGTAGCAAAAGAAACAATACTCACCTACTGCCCCGTCGCAACTTCTGCGTCATCAGGGAATACCAGCCCGGCCACACTCCACCAGTGAGCCCTTCGCCGAGAGACTCGCAAGAGTTCGGTGAAAGATTCGAACATGGCCGAGGGCGAGACACACAATACCCGCCCATCAGCATAAAGCGTACCATGTCTCTTAGTGGAGCGCCTGGAAGGCTAGTCCGACGCCTGTCGGGCTCGCGGAACAAGAACCCGCCCGTCTCTCTTGGCCAAGGACAAGGCAGTGTGCGTCGGTCCAGCTCCCAAGGATCTGGCAGCGGTTGGGGGATCCTCCAAAGAAGCAGCAGCATGGGGGCCGAGCAGGATCCGACTCAGCCCAACTTCGATCCACGCAGTCAGTTCCGTCGCAGACCCACCAACTTGAGTGTCAAAGAGGCCAGAAAGGCTGCCGCAAAGGGTGGACCAGAAGCCGGTCTCGACGGAGAGGATCCGGCCGCCATCAACCTTGAGGGCGGCCTCGATGTCAGTCTGTGTATGGAGATTGATCAGAACGACCCAGCAGGCAAGACTGAGCGCTATCGTCTTCTGGTGCCAACCCTTTGGTACCAAGGACCTGGCGACCCCAACATCGCTCAGCTCCACAAGCCAACCATCATGGAACGCATCCGCGGAAGACCCTCTGTCAGCCAGGACCGTGGTGGCACAGCCAACAACAGGGACAACAGTCGGAAGTTCGATCGCTCATTCTCCCGTTCGCCAGACAGAGGCAGTGTTTCGCCCCATCGGCATAGTGCTTCGATGGACGTCTCACGCGACAACACCCAGCATGGTGAACTTGCAGATCTCCAGGCCACCGCCGCTGGAGCGGGCAAAGAAGGCCCACAACGCCGCATGAGTGTCGCCGGCGACGGCATACGCGATCCTCGCGGCCAATTCTCGCACGTGTACAAGCAGGGCTACGAAGGCGCCCCTCCCCCGATCGGTGTCACAAACGGCTCTCGCAACCCTCCTGCACAACTTCCAGATGTTTACAAACAAGGTTACGAAGGCGGCCCTCCCCCGATTGGAGACATGTCACGCGGCGCCCCCGTCCCGGGCCCTAACAAATTGCAACGCAACAACTCCATGCCCACATCTGGCTACCGACGGCCCAGCTTCACTGCTGGCAGACTAGGGAGCTTGTTTGGCCGCAACAAGCGCAAGGAGAAAGAGAATGAAAATTACCGCGACGAGTACTTCAACCACCACACTCCTACACCCCCACCCAACGACAAAACCCACGACGTCCGCCCGTACGCCGCCCGCCGTCCTTCGACGGATTACTACGACGATGAAGACTCGATAATGTACTCTGACGACGACGAGTACGATTCTCGTCCTATTCCGCCCGCTGGCCGACCGCGTACTGCCAGCAACAACAACAACAACAACAACGGTACATCCAATCCAGCTTCTCGCGACTCCAATTCCAATGCCAATCCCCCTGGACCTCCCATTCGTCGCCCGAGTAAAGCAGAACGCTTCTTAGGTTTAGAAGCGGGCGAAGAGGAACCTAGGCGTATGAGCATGCAGGGCGGTCGTAGCACCCTGGAGGAAGGTCAGTGGGATGGACCGGGGTATGATGATCGGGACGACTACTTTGGTGAGGACGCTGTGCCGAAGAGAAAGGGTTGGAAGGGCATCTTGGGGAGGGGATGATGGTGAGGTAGATTGAGAAGTAGTGACGTTGGCGCGTGATGAGAAGGTGGATTCCGGTTCTGCGGTTAGGTTTGGTAGGGTTTGGGGGAGTTGGTTGGTTAGACATGTACATCTCGCTCACGCAACCCTGCTTTGGATTTTGTGTCTACACTGTCATGGACATAGCACTTTCACGACTCGCTACGTTCAACGCCGCACGCGTGCACACGAGCCTTTGAATCGAAGATGTTGGCCAATCATGGCGCAATTTAGCGACTCCATACATGATCCAGTTTTTTGAATGGGTATTACTAACGGATTCAGCGCTAACAATCCTTCGAAGTCTGGCACGTCGCATCGACAAACCTTCGCTCATATATCCCTGTTCAGTTTGGCGCTCGTCTAAACGCGGCCAACAACGATCCCAGACCAATGACGATTGTTTGACATGCATCTATTCCTGACGCGGCGTATGTTAGGAGGCTTCGCCTAGATATCATTGCGCATATCAAATTTATTCCTACACCAACACGACTCCAATTCGATGTTCGCACCACACAGACCTTCATACCCAATAACAAATCCACAATGTCTTACATGCTTGCTCCACTTGACGAATCTCTCTATATCCTCAAAGATTACGTCGCATCTGAACCCATAACCCTCCGAGCCAAACACAACGGTAAAGGAGAGTTCACTTTCAGCAAAATTCCAGAAAGTGGACCTCCCGAGATCCTCTTCACAGTCGACAGCAGGTCAAGCTTGAAAGCTTCACAGCGAGTCATCAATGATGCCAGCGGACAGCAAATCTTGGAGATCTGGAAGAACCACGTGGGAGACGACAGCTACATCGGAATCCCAAATATCGCCTCCCTCCCTCTCGCGACAGTCGCGCCTCGTCCTACGAAAGTGAAGGACAAAATCGACGTCTACGCGAAAAACGGCGCGCGAGCCGACGAGGAGACCAAACTCGAGGTCCGAGGACAAGATGTCTGGAAGCGGGATACTTGCGTCTACCGTGGGGATGATATCGTGGTGCAAATGAGGCTCGTGAGGTACATCACGACTTGTGTGCCTTTTTCTAGCAACCAGTGGGATGTGGTGGTTGCCAAGGGCTTCGATCTTTCGCTGGTAAGCTTTGCTTTTGGTTTTGCTGTAAGCTCTTTCTGACTCTGCTTAGGCTTGTGCTATCGTTGTTTATCTGGGTACGACTCTTCATGACAGCAGTGCTTTTCGCTCGAGCTACGGGTTGAAGGAGGCGAAGGAGAAGGAGCAGGGCGGAAAATGGAGATTGCGGAGGTGGATCATGATGGGTGCTGCAGCTGGCGCTGCGGCGGGCGCTGCTGCTTAGGCGGTGTTGAGTGTTGGCATTGTGTAGGTGCTATGATGTGCAAGGGTATGTGTAATTGATTCGTTACGAGGAATGAGAGATGGGAATTCGTACTCCAATGAACCTCAGCGCAAGTTGGAAAAGCTTGAATGGAACACATCAATGTCATTCAGTAGAGGTAATTATGTATCGTTAAACTTGGATCAGAGGGATTCCACCACGCAGACTCGCCAGCTGCTACTGTTGTTGCATCAAGATCGTCTAGAAGACATCTGCGCTCTGGATCATGACGTCCTGCACGGGCTTGTCGGCTCTGCCAGTCTTGACGCTGCCGAGCTTGTCGACAACATCCATACCCTGTACGACCTTGCCGAACACAGTGTGCTTGCCGTTGAGGTGAGGAGTCGGACCGAGGGTGATGAAGAACTGGCTTCCATTGGTGCCGGGACCGGAGTTGGCCATGCTAAGCGTACCCTTGCTGTCGTGCTTGAGAGACGATACGAACTCGTCCTCGAACTTGGCACCGTAGATGGAGGCGCCGCCTGTACCGGTTCCAGTAGGGTCACCGCCTTGGATCATGAAGCCTGGGATGATGCGGTGGAAGATGACGTTGTCGTATTTGCCGGTGGCTGCGAGGGTGGCGAAGTTCTTGCAGGTCTAGTAGCAGGTCAGTATCAGCATGCAACCAGTGTTCTCGGCATTATCAAGCTTACCCTCGGGGTTTGGTCCTTGAAGAGGGCGATGGTGATGTCGCCAAGGTTGGTGTGCAGGACAACGCCTTCGGCATTGTCAGCGTTGCCGCCAGATTGCGCACCGCCGGCGGGCCTGGTTGTGGCCTGGGTGGAGGAAGAAGCATCCTCGTGGTGCTTGTCCTTGCCGAACATCGACTTGATTTTGTCCATTGCAGCTGTTGGTTTGATGGATTGGTGTTTTGGAAATGTTGTTGAGTGATGATGTAAAGCAATGGCGGTCAGCTCCAATGCACTCTGAGGTCGTTTGTTGTTGTGAGAGCTGCCTTGTGGCGCAGCGACACGACGTCACTACGTGCCCCGCAAGACTTGGTAGGAGCTTAAGCTCAAGTTGAAGTATAGCCTAGAGAAATAGGCAAATACATGTAACTTATGTTATTTACATGCCTAAGACATACTTATAGTATTGCCTAAGAAGAGTAGACTACTTTAGCAAGGAGGTTCGAAGTGATTGATCGCTTTCATCTCTCTAGAAGTTATTAGTTTCTTATTCTCTAATATTGATCTTTATTTGAATTTAACTTTTTTATAAGGATTTAATACAAGTTAAGCTAGAACATTACTGTTTCAGATCTGATTGAGTTATTTCTCATGAATATTTAAATAGACTAACTATTATATTGAGACAAATCATATTAATCTATTTCTCTAGCTTTTTTCTATAGTTTAGCTTAGCTAAATCGATTAACACAAATTAGTTTTATAAGTTAGTTAGAGAGATAGAATAGTAGAAGAGATAGAATAGTAATTCCATTAGCATTAAGTACTAGAATGAATAAGCTATAAGTTAGTTAAGTTACTTTAATAGTCTAAGACTAAGTATTACTTGTTTAATAATAACTACATAGCTCAATCATAGCTTATCAAGAGTGGAAAACTCCTATTATGAATATTAGATAGAAAGGTCTGATTGAAATTCTAACTTAATATAGAAACAAGTTACTATAACTTAGTATAAATCATAACAACTAATATATGATATTAGCTAAGAACTATTAAGCCAAGTTAGTCAATATGATATTAAAGTAGACATGGTATTCTAGTAATAACTAATAGTAACTTATTTATTAAAGTTCTTAGAGTAAACCATATCAATAGCTTTTTAGTTATAGATTATTGGAATTAATCATCTAAAGATCATGTATTAGTAAGCCCTATATAATTTATAAGAAACTATGACTTGATGATCTAAGCTAATAGATCTAGTATCAATTCAAGCTACTAGTAGCTTAAGTTATTATAATCTTAGATCTAGAAAAAAAGAATTTTATAAAAAATACTTAACGTGCCT
>Ga0265797_10001379_pt1 | contig 42712 bp, 35 predicted proteins | sample P2T30metagenome_FD_192433 | JGI IMG/M metagenome (GOLD analysis project Ga0265797, IMG submission 192433) | Plant litter microbial communities from East Loma Ridge, Irvine, California - P2 T30 | ecosystem: Environmental > Terrestrial > Plant litter > Unclassified | place: USA: California...
CGTCGGCGCCCAGATGTACCCGGTATACTTCTCGATCGAGGCCTTGACATTGCGGAAGACGGAGCCCTCAAGGAGAGCGTAAGCGGCGGCTCCTTCGATAGCGTGCCCGATGTTGTCGGACCACAGGTTGTTCACGAGGTGGACGACGGCGTTGCCGCCCAGCTTCGGCGAGCGGCCTTGGGTGTGGTGGAGGTAGTTGTTCTTGAAGGTGATGGTGTCTTGGGCGCCGGTCAGGTAGACGGCCCAGTAGTGGTAGCTGTCGCAGCTCGGCGACCAGTTCGTCTGGCCCTCGATGAAGTTGTTGGAGATTGTGATGCCGGTGTTCTGCGCGTTGCCGGTCACGATGTGCTGGCGGCCGATGAAAGATGTCTGCGAGTGGAAGTGTCAGTGTTTTTGTATTTCATTTTTTTGCAACCGGACCAGGGTATTGGGCTGCATCGGGGGAGGAATTCACCTTTACATGATCGATCCAGATGTTGGACGTTCCGTCGAGAGTGATGGCATCGCCTCCCCAAACATACTGAGGGTTCAGGTCCCGGATCTCAAGGTTCTGAACGATCACATTGTTCGTGCCTCCGGCCATTCGGAATCCCTTGCCTCGGATCACGCCGTTTCTGCCCACACCTACGACGCTCTTGTCACTAGTGACTTGCAGCGGGTTCGTGCCTGCTTTGTCGTAGGTGACGGTGGCGGTGGGTGCACTGGGCTGCTCTCTCTTGCACCAGTCCCCTGCGTTGATTGCCAGCTGACACGACGCGCCGGTTCCGTAGGGGGCGCATCCGATCTCCGTCGCAGTGCCCTCGGTGCCTCTGAAGTCGAAGGTCTTGGTGACGACGATGTTGAGAGGTCCTGACTGGCGGAGGTAGTTGACCAAGTCGGCGTTGCTTTGGGGAGTGACTGTTGGTCCTTTGATCCCGCCAGTGACTGCAGAGCCAAAGCCTTCCGGCTTGCCAATAACGCCGGCGGCGTTGACGACTGCCAGTATGGCTGTCAAACTGCTGGCCATCGCGATGGGATTGTGAAGCAACATGTTCTAGAGTATTCGGAAATGCGTGTTGAGTGTAACGCAGTAAGTGAAGGGAGAAGGTAGAAGTTTGGTTGTTGGATGGCGAGCTTGGGAATCGTTGATGGCTCTAGACAGAAATGGAGCCCAGAGAAGATGTCTTATATTCACTCTTCTGTTGGTACGAGTGCTGCCAAGTGATTGCATTCTCAGATGGCTCGACTTCGACAAGACGAGCTCGAGGGCAAAGGCATCTCGGTGTAACACCGTCCGGAGTTCATTTGTCATTTGTTGATAAAGGTTCGACCGTGAAAGATAGCTTGCTCGGTTTGCTTCGGTCGGGCCGAGATGTACTTTGCTTTCGGTCTTTCGAGAGTAGTGGTAATGCTTCTTGATCTTTGTCGACTCGGAAGAAGCCTTGGTGTCGAATGTGACTGTGTGAGTTTCCGTAGCTTGTCTCTGTCATGTAGGGAGGTGCCATCGCCCATCCTGACAGATCTGGAGCCTTGACACGGCGCGAGTAATTTTGGCGCTACACTCCACGCGCGTAGGATAACCACGCCATGTGTGACCTTCATTCGCCGACATGGTTAAGCTTCGTGAGGACGATACCATTCTTCTTCGATCGTCCGCGCGGAAATGGGGGCTTTGGGACGTGCGAACACGAGGGTTGCGTGGACTCTACCGAGTTGCTGGTTAACATAGGGTGCAGGTAAGTCATCAAGGTCAACTCAGGTCTTAGTCTCAGGATGATCAGGATTCAGGAACGGCTTTCGGCGGCACAAACAGACAAGCAGCAAGGACGAAGGAGCAGTAACGTTCGACTAGTGAAGTAGTTCCCAATGACAAGGTGCGGCTCACACTTTGAAGCGCAAACGCTTGAGACGACTATTCGACGCTTGTTCGATGGCGGATCTTACTTTGCCATTCGCAATCGCTGTCAGGAAATTCCACGTGCTGGAGAAGCTTTCGATATCCGACGGCGGGGCTTCTTGTCGTTCTCACATGTACTTCCCGAGCAGACAAGTGGACGAACGAGGTCGCCTACGAATTAACCAAGGCGGCCAGCCAAGTCATCAAGACTGAATTGAATACCGACCACCAAAACTCTAACAATCGATAAGTAGCCGTGTTAGCCTTCCGAGGTGATCGACTGTTAGGGTTCAGGTGCTCGGTTCAACATTCTACCGCGGTCCGCGAACATGTTCATAGGGCTTTGGCAGTCAAACAACTGCGTGCAGAATACATCGAACTCGAGTTCCATGGCCGACGAAACCAGAAGACGTAATCCTCGGGGTATGCTACTGTACCAGAGTATGCTGAACGACTTGCAAATCAATCGCCGAGACAGCAAGTACAGTGCGAAGGGCCTCATGGTGGGCGTATAAAGACTGCCTTGGACCGTCACCTCTCGAGCAATCGTTGTAATCCAATCCGCCCTAAACAATTTGTCTCCCAACCAGATCACTGCCTCTCTATCAAAATGAATCTCGTCTACCTCACTTTCTGGTTTGGCCTGGCCATGGCTGGCCACAAGGGTGCGGGATGCGTGGCAGGTGATGAATGCCAGTGTCTCTTCTCCGACGGATCGCACTGTTGCACCTACGGATACGTAAGTACAAACCCCCGGTAGACTGATCCCTCTTCCACTGTCTTTGACAATTAATTCGCCAACTAGAATGCACAAACCGGCGATGCTCCCCTAAACGACTGCAAGGCTGTCTGCAAAGGCGCTTCCCGACTGCTCCAGAGCGGCGAGAACAGTCCTGCAAAGTGCAATGCCGGTGGTGCCTACTCCTGCGTCGGTCTGATCACCGCTCAAGGCCGTACTCCTTGCTACGTTTAGGCCAGGACCCCTTCTCAAAATTTTGGACCAGTTCACTAGCAAGTTTTCGAGGAAGGAATCGCAGGTCTTGAGATTCCTGCGAGCTGAAGTTGTGCGGCCTTGCAGGAATGGATTTTGCAAGATTAACTACGACCAATTGGGGGCCTCATGCATTGCAAACTTCCAGAGACAGATACGAATATCATCGTCCCCATTTGGCAATATTAGCATCCGTGATGTTGAACAATTCCTCGTACCAGTGAGAGAGAGTGGTCCCCAATATCCTGATCTCACTGGATCCAAGCGGTAGTATCGGCGGTTTGGTATATCGTGAGCATGCCGGTGCCAGTGAGATTGTCGGTTCGACAAATGGTGGCGAGGTTCCAGCAGCAGGTGTTGTTGCCGAAATCATTACATAGTTGTAAAGTACTGTGTTGAGTTGTCTCGCTAATTGAAAATACACAAATTATTTCAGGAGGTCTTGTTTAACTACTACACCTTCCTTGCAAACACCCCTACCCTGTGTCGATCAGTCGAGAGTCGAGAACCCCTTATTTCAGATTAGGTTAAATCCCCTACAAGGTGGATCTCGGCTCCTGAGCAATAAGCATGCCTGAGGCGAACAATAATGTGCTGACGAGGAGGGAGAGGGGCGAAAAGTGAGGCTCGGGCGAGGCTGTTCGCTCCTTTGCCTGAAGACCAACCGCCGTTATCTCAGCTCAGCACAGAACATCACCACCCCGCCAGTCTTTGAGCATCACCTGTATATTCGACAGGCATCACACCATCACCGACCACCTTTTCTTCCACAAAACACACAGATTGCCGTGTGTTGTTCCTCCCACAAACGAACTCTCGCATCCCCGCCGACGCCACAAAGAGGAGGCCATTTCATCAGCCACACTTACCGACACGCACGAGACCCTCATCGCCGCCCAGCTCGTCTTCACGCCCGCCGAGCTCTGGCCTGCGCTCTTCCACCACCAGCTGCTGCTGCCCACCTCACACACCTTTTTCTCACACCCTCCCACTGGTCCTCCGCATTCCATACATACCAAACATGGAAGGCACCGGTCCCAACCAAGAGGTATACCTCGACAATGCCATTCGTGCTGTGCGGGAGAAGAAGCAGGTCCCCGAGATCGACTTCACTATCCACGAGATGGAGGATGGTTCCCAGGTGAACACACAAGAGAGAGTTTGCAAGGGTGAGTCCACGACACTCCTCCAGCGCTGTGGCGTGCTGCACAGGGCATAGCGACTCCAGACGAATTGCTGACCGCAACTTGCGACAGACGTACAAGCGCCCGCTTTCAGTACCCCTACCGAAGAGCAGATCAGATCCCCTCACGACCGATCAAAGCCCAACCTCCAGTTCCTCAAGCAGCACCTTTACAGGGAAGGTCGCCTCACAGAAGAGCAAGCACTATGGATCATCAACTCTGGCGCGCAGGTGCTCCGACAAGAGCCCAACCTGCTGGAAATGGACGCTCCCATCACAGTATGCGGTGACGTCCACGGACAATTCTTCGATCTCATGAAGCTGTTCGAGGTCGGTGGTGACCCTTCAGAGACCAGGTACCTCTTCTTGGGCGACTACGTTGACCGTGGCTACTTCTCGATCGAGTGCGTGCTCTACCTTTGGGCCCTCAAGATCTGGTACCCCAACTCTCTCTGGCTGCTGCGAGGCAACCACGAGTGTCGCCACTTGACCGACTACTTCACTTTCAAGCTGGAGTGCAAGCACAAGTACAGCGAGGCGGTGTACGAGGCCTGTCTGGAGGCGTTCTGCTGTTTGCCGCTGGCGGCAATCATGAACAAACAGTTCCTGTGCATTCACGGTGGTCTCAGCCCGGAGCTGCACACTTTGGAGGATATCAAGTCTCTCGACCGCTTCAGGGAACCACCTACCCACGGCTTGATGTGCGACATTCTCTGGGCAGATCCTCTGGAGGAATTCGGACAAGAGAAAACGCAGGAGTACTTTGTGCACAACCACGTCCGTGGCTGCTCATACTTCTTCAGCTACCCAGCCGCTTGCGCCTTCCTGGAGAAGAACAACCTGTTGTCCATCATCCGCGCCCACGAAGCACAAGACGCTGGCTACAGGATGTACCGCAAGACTCGCACCACCGGCTTCCCCTCTGTCATGACCATCTTCTCCGCACCCAACTACCTCGACGTTTACAACAACAAGGCTGCTGTCCTCAAGTACGAGAACAATGTTATGAACATCCGCCAGTTCAACTGTACACCGCACCCTTACTGGCTGCCCAACTTTATGGACGTCTTCACATGGTCTCTGCCCTTCGTTGGCGAGAAGATCACCGACATGCTCATTGCCATACTTAACACGTGCAGCAAAGAAGAGCTCGAGGAGGAGACCCCTCTTTCCTCTGGCCCTTCGTCGCCGCCCGAGAGGATCAACACCTCCACTAGTGGCATGGACCCCGACTCAACAGAGTTCAAGCGTCGCGCGATCAAGAACAAGATTCTCGCCATCGGTCGCTTGTCACGCGTATTCCAAGTTCTTCGCGAGGAGAGCGAGCGTGTCACGGAGCTCAAGACAGCTTCCGGTGGACGTCTGCCGGCTGGTACTCTTATGCTGGGATCTGAGGGCATCAAACAGGCCATCACAAACTTCGAAGACGCAAGAAAGGTCGATTTGCAGAACGAGCGTCTTCCTCCCAGCCATGAAGAGGTTCGCAAGAGCACCGATCACGCGCGCGAGGAGGCTCTCAAGCGTGCGAGCAGAGAGGCTGAGCAGGACACCAACCTTGCAGGTGTTGCCCGAAGAATCTCAATGTAAGAATCGTGTCTTGGAAAAGAATATTGCACTCACTCTTTACTAACACTTCATCAGGTCATCCGGTTCTCGTGCCCCTGCGCGTAAGAGCTGATCAGTTGTGTCCGACTTTCCATGACAGCACGCTGCCCGACGCCAAAGTGCCGAAACAGCGGATGCGAACGAGAGATGAGAAGCATGGCCAGAATCAGGGAGGATAGGCAAGATACGACTTGGGTAGAGTGTAAATGCGAGCACGTCATCCACTAGGGAGGTCACACGCCCTCGGACTTTCGAGTGGTGAATGAACTGAGACTGGCTGACGCCTGTGGATGGATTCTTCGCAAAACCCTCAAGGCGTAATGGTAACGACAATACTGAAAATAAGAAAATTTGATGCCTAGTGCCGACGGGGATGCTCTGACGATGTTCAAACTGAACGGATGTGCGATTGTGGTATGCCAGGTGGTCGGGATGCCGTTGCTTACCAAGCTCGAAACTGACTTTCGATCAGCCGCACATTCTGACCCACTCGCAACTTCGCTTCGTGTATTCGTCGACACCAGCTTTGCTGCAATGGTCTGTTGATTAACAAAGAACCTGCACCGCACTGACTTGTCGATCAAAACTCAACATACGAGCCAGTCCACATGCGTTGGTAAGCACGCATGCGTGATGTGCCCACTCGAGGCTCCCAAGGTATCTCAATGGCGCCTCAGGCAAACATAAATACATCCCCAACCGCCTCTCGTTCTTGCATCGATCACAGCCCCACTGACATTCAACCAACTCGTCTAACGATCGCATCTTGCTCCCAATGTCGCCCCACCTCCCAATCCTCCTCACCGGCACAACCGGCGGCCTCGGAACGACGATCCTGCACCACCTCTTGCACACCCACAACCTCAACCCAGCCTCCATCATCGCCACGTCTCGCTCTCCCGCGAATCGCTCCAAGTACGAATCCCAGGGCGTGCAATTCCGCGAACTCGACTTCGCTCGCCCGGAGACTCTCGGCCCTGCTCTTGCGGGTGTCGGCCTCCTTTTGTTCGTCAGCAGTAGTGAGAGGGATAATGCCAAGCGCAACCGAGAGCATGGGAATGTGATCGAAGCCGCTGTCAAAGCGGGCGTCCAAGCCGTGTGGTACGTGAGTCTGGCTTTTGGCGGGTGGGGAGATGAGAGTCAGGTCGGCTTCATGCAGGCGCATTTGTGGACGGAGGAGAGGCTGAGGGAGTAAGTTCCGTCCGTGATCTTGATGGTCAAAATCTGATCAAGACAAGGATCTTTTGAATTGATGGATACGGAGGAGACACTAACCACAAATTTCTTCCAGATCCGGCCTCCAGTTCCTTTCTCTTCGAGCAGGAATCTACACCGACGCCTTCCCGCTCTACCTCAACTGGTACCCTTCGTCGACCAAAGTCCTCTTCCCAATCCTCCAACCTCCAGTCTCGCAGGGCAAAATAGCTTTCACTTCTCGCGACGAGCTCGGCGAGGGCATAGCAGTGCTAATCGCCAAAGGCGGCCCCGCAGCTTTCCCCTCCATCACCCCTAAAACGTCCAAAAACATCCTCCTCCTCACCAGCGCCGACGTCGACACCCTCGAAGACGTCGTGCGCGCCCTCGCGGACGTCAAGGGGACGGAGCTGCCGATCGAGTGGCTCGAGCCGGAGCAGTGGATTGAGGCTTCTGCCAGGGACGACGTGGGCGGGAAGCAGAGGGGTTGGTTCGAGGCGAGGCTGAGAGTTTTGGAGGGCTTTAATGAGGGTGAGGCGGAGGTTGTGGATTCTGCTTTGGGGGTGTTGTTGGGGAGGAGGCCGGAGAGGGGCGTTGATGGGGTTGGGAGGTTGGTTGGGGGGGATGGGGGGTTTACTTGGCATCAGAATCATGTTTAGAGGGATGAGTGGGGGGTTGATGGACTTGCTGGAGCTTTTTGAGTGTGTTGTTGTTCTGCCTGATTTTATTGATCTTGGTCGGCGGCTATTGACGTGATGTGTAGACTTTCGTTGCTGGCAGCGTGACTACTGCGAAACGGTGTGGAATGCAAGTGCCACGATCTTGTGCTATAGTAGTGAAGCGAGTTCTAATGGCCTTCAATTGCAAGATAACTCGGTTGACTATGTTGAAACAGTCGTACATTACGTGCGAAACCCAGACAGGACGTTATGCTTCGAGCAAGCTTGACCGAAACAAGGATCTCAATACACGAATATCGCGCAAAACAAGACATACCACGACATGTTAGCTTCTACTGTCATTATTGCATCAACTAAAAGTGGTTCAACACACATATTTATACCTCGAAATGCGCACACGACTTCCAGGAATCGTGTTTCATCAATGTGATGTTTTGCCAAAGGGTTAGGGTTGGGGTTATCTGAGCAGCCTGAATCTGAATCTGAATCTGAAATCCACACACTCATCAATCTGTCACGGATACATTGCCCAACCACTACCACCAGTTCTCTTGATATTAACCCCATCGCGGATCTACTTGCTCATGTATCGTCGGCCGTGAGGGTTCGTTACAGATACATGTCAGACGGAGGATGCACGCTAGCTTTTCTCCATCATCAATGTTTAAGCATATTTCTGTCCCTTCTCAACTAGCGAGCGCCGCATGTCACCGCGGACCGGGGACACGAAACGCGGATTGCCTTGTATCACAAACAGCCTAAGAGTCGAGACCGTGAAGACTGTGGTGAATAGGTACGGGTATGGGTATGCTAACACCACCACCATCTCTCTCACAAGAGGCAGTGTCAGGTCTCATACCTCGAACACGCTTCCACAACAGAAAACCTGCTTCCTCGCTCAAACGAGAACTCCCTCACACAAAACGCGGCGCGGCAACTCGCAATACACCGTGGTCTTCCTGCGGCACCAGTGTTTCCAAGCCAGCCTGCAACCGAACTGCTGGGGCTTTGCCTGCTTGGATGTTCAAAAAATGTCAAGTCTTCTGACAACAACAGCCGTAGGTGCCGCGCAATGATCCTGCAGACTACAGGTACCATCGACGATCGCACCACTTGCCGACAAATGGCATTTGTGCTATATGTAGGTCCCGATGTTTGGTGTGAAACGGAAGCGTGAAGCAGCCAGCGCCCGTGGGAGTCCGGAGAAAAGGGCGCTACCGGTTGCGTGGATTCACGTGTGTCGTGATCTGGGATGGAGCTTGGAGAGTCAGAGGTGAGGAGGTTAACAGTACAGTAGTAGTAGGTAGTGGTGTTGCGGCTGTTCTCTAGGGAGGTACGTGTAGTGACAGCTCGAGGCGGAATGCGAGGCGATCGAGTTAGGAGGCAGGCACGGCAGGCAGGCACTGCGATGCAGATGCAGATGCAGACGCGATGCAAAGCAAATCCGGTCGAGGAATGTACTACTACGTGTAAGCATGTCGGCACATTAGCCGCGCTCGCTTTTATACTCCCATGTCTCTCTCTGCTTTTCCTGTGAGCATGTATGATGTCGTTTGATCGAGTAGGTAGTGCAATGTGATACAGAACCGGCGAGTCGCCATGCAGTGCCTTCCAGAAGTGGTCGAGAGAAAGCGGGAAGGGAAGGGGAGACAAGCTTCGTCGCGTGGCACGACGGCGACGAAACAGACGAGCAGACAAACGAAGACGATGAAGAGATGACATGATTTCGACGACATCTGTCAACCACAACATCACCACCTTTCCACGCGAACACGGAGAGAAAGGAAATTGGAATTACGAATTTACGCGACATCTCTCTCTCTCGCTTCTCGGCACACAAGATTCCAAGGTTTGTTCTCAACGGGCGTTGATGGAAAGAAGCGTGGAAGGGACGGATGTGGAAACAACGGCAATTTCGCCAACTGCCATGGAGATGGTGGCGCGCGCGCGCGACACAGAGATCCGATCAGAATAAGGTCCAGCTCCATTAGTCTGGACAGCAGCAAGCAAATTACACGCATCCATCAAATGATCGAGGTGGGGAGAAGAAGGCAAGCGAAAGCAACATCGGGTAGACTTGTATACGTTGTCATTGGTTCGACACGTGGACAAGGGGTCTGTGTGTGTGTGTGCTGTGCTCTCTCGTGAAGCGGTTCTCGCCAGTAAGGCTACTTGTTCTCTGTACATGTTCTGTCTGTCTCTCTCTGCTACAGCCAATCTACTACATGTCTCTTTTCACGCCACGGCTGCCATGCTGCCACGCGTCTTGGCTCTTTTGTTCTTTTTGAGTCGGGCTGGCGATCTATTGGTAGATGGAAGCACATAATAATAATAATCTGTTCTCTTTTGCACTACATGCGCAGGGCAAATGCCGGGGCTCCCTACTAGGCGGTGGGACCGACCCGGGGTCAAAATATGACCAGGCAGGGGGAACGATCAATTAATGTTATTGATAGGATGGCGAATCGAGATGTTGTTGCCGTACTACTTGCCACTACTTCTACGACTGGTGAGATGATGACCCGGCGAAAAGGACACACGACGAAACAGCATGTAACACATTCCTCGGGGCTCGAGAAGGGTTTCACGATGGCACACTTTCCTGCAGGGCACACCGCCGGGGCGGCGAGTCAGATGACGATTGCAGAAGCGTAAGGATGGGAGAAGGTTCGGGTGTTGTTGTTGCGTGTGTCTGCTTTTTGGGTTCAAATCTGCGATTGACAGGAGACGTTCGCAAATAGCAACGGCATTGGCAGGCAGACCAAGCTTTCCATTATGTCTCTGGGCCGCTGGGATCATGATCTTCCGACGCGCAGTGCGTGGCCGGTATAGGCATGCTGTCATGTTCGTTCGTCACGGCATAGCAGGTGCGTCGAATGCTAGTGGCCATACTTGGGGGGACGCTCGGGCGTCTCGCGTATTTCCAAGGGCCAATAATTCGTGGCGGGCCTTGGAAGGAGGCGGTGCTGCGACGGACTGGGGGTGTTTTCGATCGTGTTTATCAATAGCGCAGGAAGGACGGGAGATGTGAAGTGAAGTGTTTGGGTGTTTGTACAAGAGCAGTAGTAGAGATGAGAACGACGAGATACTGTTCGCAGAAAGATGATGATGATGATGATGGTCGTATCGTGACACAGTACGTCAATCGAACATGACGACTATCGCAATTATTGCGAGGCAGGTAGATGCCGGCGATGGGCAGAGGGTATTAAGGGAGGGCTGTCTGGTTCGAAATGACCTCTCCGCTTAGGTGTCGGGCGGTCTGGCGCTAGCAAGCGGCTAATACGGGGCATGCAAGGCACATCTGATCGCTGATTGGCGCGGGCCGCGGATGATTGCAGGAGGCCGGCGATCGTTGTCTAAAGGCTTCGCGACACCAGTCCAAGCAGCGCACCCCTGGCTCACGCCTAACAACCCTAGCCGCCTCCCACACACTGCATTCTTCAACATCCCCATCCCATCCCATCCCGTCTCTTACCTCACCCTTCCGCTTCATCGTTTGTCACTCCTTCACCGTCTCTCCTTCACCAAACTTTCCAGACTTCAAGCTATCGACCGCGCCTCGTGCTCGATTGATATCCTGGGTCGTGCCATTCTTTACCTAACCGCTCCAACAACAAAAACAACATTCCGACTACACCCTCTCGCACCCAGCTAGGGACCGTCGCTCACCGCATCCATATCACCCACCCCGCAGTCCATTGGCCTTGATCTGAACTCACCCACTCCCATCAACCCTCGACTCCCATCACCATGAGGAGCACCACCGCCGCCGCCCTCACCCTCGTGAGTGGCGCCCACGCCTTCTGGCGCATGCCGTGTCGTTCCGAGACCGGTGTCGCCCGTATGGACCCCATCATGGACAAGGGAGAGATCTCCGACCACGTCCACACCATCGCTGGTAGCGGCAGTGAGTATTCGAAACGAAAAGCAATCGCCGTGCGCTCCCGCTAACCCTTCACCCCAAGACTTTGCCATGGATGCCACCTACAACGAATTGACCGCCGACGATGCCTGCACTTCTTGCAAGGTCACCCAGGACAAGTCCGCTTACTGGACTCCCGCCCTCTACTTCGTCTACAACAACGGCTCCTCCGTCATTGTTCCCCAGGTCGGTGGCATGCTTGCCTACTACCTGTACTACCTGGACAATGTCCAGGCCTTCCCCGAGGGCTTCCAGATGGTCGCTGGTGACAAGAAGCGCCGCGCCTTCAACGGATCCTTCCCCGACGAGCCTCTCTCTTCCTGGCCGCAGGAGCCCACCGACCAGAAATGGTTGTCCCAGAGAGCCCTTGGCTTCAACTGCCTCAACTACCCCGCGAACAAGGCCGAGCCCTCTCTCTACCGCCACGAGATGCCGTCCAAGGAGTTCATGGACGCCAACTGCCCTTCCGGCATGCGTCTCGAGATTGGTTTCCCCAGCTGCGGCACCGGCGAGACCGACTCTGACGACCACCAGTCCCACGTTGCCTACCCTAACCTGGTCAAGGAGGGCAACTGCCCCGACACACACCCCGTCCACTACCCCTTCCTCTTCTTCGAGACCATCTGGGCCACCAACGCTTTCGCAGGCGAGGATGGCGAGTTCGCTCTGTCTCACGGTGACCCTACTGGTGCTGGATACCACGGTGACTTCATGATGGGCTGGGAGTCCGAGGACTTCCTCCAGCAGGCTCTCGACACCTGCCAAAACGAATCTGGCCGCATCGAGGACTGCCCGCTGTTCAACATCCAGGAGGACTCCGACGCTGACAAGTGCGCTTTCAAGATCCCCGAGGTTCTTGTTGACGAGAACGTGATTTACGAGGACCAGGGTATCCCCAAGGGCGTCCCCATGCAGTACGGTCCCGAGGACGCCACCGCTTACCCCTGCTGGGGCAAGGACGCTGCCGCCACTGTCTCCAGCAAGGCCAGCAAGCCCTCCTCTTCTGCTCCCAGCGACTACGGCTTCCTTGACAAGGCTTCTTCCGCGATCTTCGGCGAGAACAAGCAGCACTCTTACGGCACCAGCGCTCAGGCCAGCTCCGCTTCTGAATACTCCGAGTCTTCCTCTGCCCAGGCCTCCTCCACCAGCGAGGAGAAGATTGCCGCCGCCTCCATCACTGCGTCGCCTTCCATTGACGATGCCGCCGACTACTCCGAGGGCAAGATCGTCTCCACCAAGTACGTCACCGAGAACGGCGAGGTCCTTGAGATCGCCATCGAGGAGGTTGATGTTACCGTCACCGCCACTGCGTCGCAGGGCTCCGACGACAAGTACCGTCGCCACCTGCACAACCACAAGCGTCACGGTGGTGCCCGTCTTTAAATGCTTTCAGCACCACTTGACGAGACGATCAATATTTCAAGCATTTAAACGGCGCGTCACTTCATTTTCTCCAGAGGGGTCTCTTTCTTCACGACAATCGGGCGCGGACAATCCCATTAGGCTTCAGAGGATGCGAGTCCTCCTCAGAACACACCACGTTCGTCGCGGGCAGGTTCCCGCATCAAGCATACATCCCAGCATCAAATCAACATTTGTGTACAGTTCTCGAGATGCGACGAAATACGGCACTGTGGAGGCGCACTTTTCCCCCTACCAAAGATTCCGAAACGAGCCGAGGACTTGATCCTTTTTTCTTTTATTCCCATTGACGCTGTTTTTTTTATTTCGTTTTTCCTTGCCTCGATTCCCAACGCCTCTTGATTATCGTTTCCCGACAGGTCTGTTGCGCGACAACGGCCAGATGATGAGCACAAATGTACATAAAGCAAGATGGCCAGCTCTTGCTGGTTGGTCGTCTTTGCAACACGCGAGCAGTGCAAGCAACGCTCGCGATAAGCGATACTTCTGAATACATCCAAAATCAAACATCTGTCCGCTTGAGCAACCTTTTCCAATCACCGTTTGCCGTCGTCCTCACCACGTCGCCGTTTGTTCATGCCATCCCACCGTCAGTCCTCCGGTGACGCCAGCGAAGGTTTCGACCGGTTTGACGACATGTCCAATCTCCGGAGGGATTCGTCACCTCCCAAGGCCACGCATCCTGCCAATAACCCTATGGAAGTTAACTTCTTTCCGAAGGTCTCTAGAACCTTTGCCCTGCCAAAAGCATACCGCCACAGCCGAAAGCTACTCCACAAGCCCTATCTCTTGCGGCTGAGATAGCCGGGCCACGCGATCGCTTAAGAGGGTTGTTCTGTTGACGCGCGCGTCAAAGTCTCTACTGGTTGGTGCGAAAAAGTGTACAGCTCTGCACGCGACAGGCTCGAGACTCTCACAATCTATACTTTTCGTTGCTTAACGACTGGGATTGATGAGTGCTGTTTGGGTGAGTCATGTAACAAGAGGCCTCGTCTAGGCAACACTGCTACATACCTAGGCAGCAGCAGCGGTACGTACCATCGTTCGGCAGAGGTGGCGAAACTTTGTCCTTTGCCTCTTGTCGACTACATCTATCCGGCTGTTTGCCCACTTGTGTCTTTCTTGCAAAGGACGGACGGGCGGTAGTTTCTGTTATCGTCTCATTACTTCGTCCTTTGCATTCGTATCTGTTTGTAGCTATTGCGAGATATAGTTTGTCTTGTCTTGGTTCTTGGGATCTATTGCTACATCACCTCGCCTCTCTTCGGAAGGAAGTTGACATCAGCTTTTGCTTTGAAAGCGCATACCGCTTTTACCAAACATTCTTCACGCAAGTCGTATTACTTACTATATCTAGCCGGCAACGAGGACTTACTGGCCTGATCATCTACACTATCCTGGAATCTATCGCCTATCACCATGGACAAACTTTTGCTCAAAGCAATACCACCTGCAAACCCATCAAATGGCTCTCAGCCCACCGACTTCGACTTCTCACCAAACGTCCTTAACACTCTGATCCCAGGCTACAGCATCATCTCACACTATGCCAGCACCTACCTCGGAATCGACATCTCTCTCTTCGTCATCGCCGGCGCCTTAATCCTCGGCGCAACTAAAGGCGGCAAATACCTCTTCGACCAACTCGAAGCAGCCTTCCGCTACCTCTTCCTCTCCTCCGTGTACATCGAAGAAGAAGACGACCTCTTCGACATGGTCATGACCTGGCTCGACGCCCGCGAAACCACCGCCCGACACCGCAACCTGCGAGCCAAAACCCCACGCGGCAGCCAACTCGACGACGACGACGACAACAACACGTCCCCCTCCGACGCCCTCTCCTCCTCAACCGGCCTCTTCGACTACAAGAAATGGTCCGCCCGCACCCCGCCGCGCTACGAACCCTACTACGGCCGCCACCTGCTCTGGCACGCCGGCCAGCCCTTCCTGCTCCGCCGCTCCCGCCGCCCAGCAAACCAAAGCATGACCCTCAGCTACCCGGGCACCGAATCCACCGAAGACACCCTGCAGCTCGACTGCCTGGGCCGCTCCCCGCGCCCGATCAAAGCCCTGCTCCGCGACATCAAAGCCTCGAGCCTCGCGCGCAAACGCCACAGCACCACCATCCGCCACCCGACCCCGCGCGAACGCGCCCGCTGGGGCGGCGCCTGGAGCAAAACCGCTTCCAGGCCTAGCCGCCCGCTCAACACGGTGATCCTCGCTGCGGACCAGAAAGACGCCATCGTCAGGGACATGAACGAGTTCCTGCACCCTTCGAGCGCGGGCTGGTACGCGCGGCGCGGGATCCCTTATCGCAGGGGGTATTTGTTCCACGGGCCCCCGGGGACGGGCAAGACGAGTCTGAGTTTTGCGCTGGCGGGGTTGTTTGGGCTGGACGTTTTCGCCGTGAGTCTGCAGGAGCCGGCGCTGACGGAGGGGGATTTGATGTTGTTGTTTAACGGGCTGCCGAGGAGGTGTGTGGTGCTGTTGGAGGATGTGGATGCTGCGGGGTTGATTTTGAGGGAGGGGAGGGGGGATGAGGAGAGCGGGAAGAGCAAGAAGAAGAAGAAGGGGAAAGGGAAGGGGAAGGAGGACGGGAAGAAGGGTGAGAAGAAGGACGGGGAGAAGAAAGATGGCGGTGACGGTGGTAAGGGTGGTGGAAAGAAGGAAGACGAGAAGAAGAACCCGGCACCAACAACAGCAGAATCCTACACCCTCGCCGACCTCGCCAGAGAACTCAGAGCACTCCCCACCTCCACCACCGCCACTGCCACCTCATCAAATCCTCACCAAAGAGGAGGCAGCAGCGGCCGAGCAAGAAGCGGCCCAGGCCCAGGCCTGAACCGGAACCGCAACCCCACCAGCCAACCCAACAAAGACCCCCCCGTGGGAATCTCGCTCTCGGGCCTCCTCAACGCCATCGACGGCGTCGCCTCGCACGAAGGCCGCGTCCTAATCATGACCACCAACCACCCAGAAAAACTCGACGCGGCCCTCGTGCGCCCGGGCCGCGTCGACAGGAAAGTCGGCTTCAGGCTGGCGATGCGCGACGAGGTGCGCGAGCTGTTTGTGCGCATGTACCGGGTCAGCGAGGAGGATGGCGAGGCGGAGATTCTTGCTTCTTCGAGAAGGATTGTCGGTGATCGGGAGGCGAAGAAGGCGAATGGTCCTGATGGTGCTGGGAAACCATCGAACGGCAGGTCCAAACCAGCTGCTGCAGAACCAGATCCCATCGAGGGAAATCTTCCTTCTGGAGAGAACGAAACCAACGACGCCGAGGACGACGACGACCTCGACGCTCTAGCGAAGAAATTCGCACAGCTCATCCCCGACGATACTTTCACGCCGGCCGAAATCCAGAACCACTTGATGCGGTACAAGAACGAGCCGCGCGAAGCCGTCGAGACGGCGGGCGGTTGGATGGAGGGCGTGTTGGAGGAGAAGGAGAGGCAGAGGAGATATAAGGAGGAGGAGGAAGAAGAAGATGAGGAAGATGATGATGAGTGACGGGATGGGATGGGATGGGATTTAACGGTGTCATCTCCTTACTTGATTCTGTTGATTACCTGTGAACTCTGGGAGTAGCTTTTTGGCCGGGTTCCTTTTTTGACTGTGTTGCATTTCATGCTGGTTGCGATTTCGGCGAAAGATTGAACACGAGCAGTCTGATCCGAGGAGCCGTTCTTTTTCCCCTTTTCGGGTTCAATAAGATGCAAGAGCAGATGAAGGGGAAGGAAGGGATTGCTGCCATGTCGATTTTCGGAAGCTAACTGCTTTGCCCATTGAGAAACGATCTTTCGGAATGCCATTTTTAAAAGGCTACTTTTACAAAGTATGCGTGCTTTCGTGTATCCTATCTTACACTTTCTTCAGTGCACCAGATTTTGCCCTTCTCTCCAACAAATCAGATCCGTTGTTGTCAAGGAGTTGATCTGCTGCTTTCCGATAATTAAGGGCTCGGCTCTTCGGTGATCGTATTCGCTCGTATCACGAGACCTCTCGAAATGCTCGACAAGTGGAGAGTTTCCCTGCGTCCAAAATCCGACAATCCCCTTCTCTCCAGCGCCGCATAATGCAATTTCTGTTGGTATTTCCGCCCAATCCATCGTCGATAGGACGTGCTGTTCTCCTCATTCCCCTGGCGGTTGGTCTCGACTCGAATGGTTCCAGTCGCCCAATGAAGACGCCGTTCTTCAATGCTGCAGTCTCCAGAAACTCCAATTCACCATAGCGGAGATTTGTAGTCGCAAAAAAAAAAAGCCCCCGCCCACCGTCTTTCCCACACTCATCTTTGTTGTACGATTCCCATCTTCCCCTCCCCTCAAATAATCGGATCACTCCCGACATCATCGCTCGGCATGCGCATGTACGCATCAATCGCGGCCGAAAACGCCGCGAAACCCGCACACCCCAGCGCCGCAGCCTGCGGCCCTCCGCCCTTGGCCAGGAACCCGCCCGTCAAACACCCCGCCGCAACGCCATTGCCCAGATCGTTCTTCGCGCGGTAGCCCTCGATAGCACACTCGGTCCCCGCGAAGATGGCGCCGATGTAGCCGAAGTTTTTCGCAGAGGACCACGAGGCGCGGCCCATTTCCTTGAAGCCCTGGCGCAGCTGTTCTTTGACGGGCAGGCTCGCGATGGCGGTGCCGGTCGCGTTGGTGGACATGGGGGTGTCGTAGCGCATCGAGGACATGAAGAGGCCGAAGACGCCGCCGAGGCCGAAGCCCATTACGCCCGACATGGCGAGCTTGCCGGGGCAGGATTCCATGGCTGCTTGCATCTGAAAGACGGCGTTAGTTGATGGGCAAGGGCGAGCTCCTAGGGCCTGTTGGTCTTACGTATTTGATCGCTTGCTGTTGCTTCATGGCTTCGAGGTCGGCGCCGCCGCCGCCCATGCCGCCCATTCCTCCCATGCCGGGCATACCGGGGAATGCCATGTTGATGATATATGTGTGTGTGAGAGAAGAGCGCAAGAAAGGTGTTGTGGGTGGATGCTGAGACGAATGGCGCGGTGGTTTTCTTGTCGCAACCAAACAATCCGATGGGTAACTTTTGGGGAAGCACGCGAGATGTAAGGGACGCGCCGCTAGTCCCAGAAGAGGCGGGCCTCCGCAATCGCTCTATCTGGGTAATGCACGTGCAAGACTGGCGAACGACTCGGATGTTTTCGATCCAAACGATAGAACGTACATGTAATAGCCTTTAAGAGTGTATTTGTGTTGATCATCAAGTCATCGTATCTGTATAGGTAAAGGTAACAATCTCAGGTCTCAACCCCTCGCATTCAGCTGATATCCAACGCTCAATCAATGGCAAACCAAAATCTAGTCTCTCTTCTCATCAACTGGCTCGACTGTCTGTGGCACAGGAGCGAAATCGTTCTCCTCGCCTCTGAACTCTTGCCCAGGCTCCGGCGTCATACTCTTCTCCCACTCGCTCATCAGGTGGCTCGCAGTCCTGCGTAAGGACGTTGGCTTGAGCTTCGAAAGTGCCGGCCATGGAATAGGCTCCTTCTCCTTGCCATCTTCCTCCTCGCTCCGCTGTTGAGAGTCATTGCGCTGGATGCCGGCTAGAAGGCGCGGGCTTGCTGCGTTCGTAGATGCCTGTGTCACCGACTCCGAAGTCGCGCTGCTGCTGGATCGCGAGTCTTTGGGGCTGTTGTCATCCCATGTGTCCCATGCGTCCATGCTGGAGGCGATCGAGGGCGCCATCGAGGGTGTCTTGGAATGTTTGGAGGATTTCTTGATGGGCGCCGGTGTTGCTTCTGGAATGGGCAGACCTGCTTCCGTCCAGAAAGTACCCGCCGTGTCGATCAAAGGCGGCTCTTCCATCACCTGAGCTGGCGAACTCACTCGCGGGATCGGCGAGCGTGGGTGTGCTCTCCTCGTCTCAGTCGAGCCTTTGCTGGCTGTCGACCCTCTTGATGCTCGACTGCTATCCCGGTAGTTCGACTTGAGTGTCTGCGTGGAAATCTTTCGTCTGATATTCGGCGGCATTGCTTGCGTTGCTTCGTCGCCGACGGTCGCCTGGCGGAGATCTTCAAAGAAATTCCACAACCCGTCCTTGAAGTCCGAAGCCATCTTTTTCCCTTGCTTGATAAGTATCTCTCGATCCACATTTGCTTGTGTTAGGTCAATTTCAATATCTGTTGATCTCGCGACCTCATTCGTCATGTCTGGCGTTGATGAAACACCAGACAGAGTAGATTCGCTGTGTTGTAAAGGAGGCCTCTCGCTTTCTGTGCTCCCTTTCGCTGCCGCTGGCAAACTATCTTGCCGAGGCGGATGTTGTGCTATAGGCGTGATCGGATCGGCAATCCGTGTTGGAGACAGCAACGATAATGTACGGGTATGCCGCGAACCCGAGAACACAGTTCTGTTGGAAGTGCGTGGACCGCTGAGCAAAGCCTTTCTGCGCTCCATCTCTTGCTGCAACCACGGACCCGCGCCGCTGTCGGCATCCTGGGTTGACAGCATGGCGGGCGCTGTGGTGACCGGCTCCAGCTTAGCGAGCATGCGCACATCGTTCTTCTTCTTGTACACCTCATGATTTGCCCAGCTCTTCTTCAACTTCTTCAATTCGGTCTCTGCCCGCTGTAGTTCCTCCTTCAGCTCAAGAACGCGGCGCTCCTGGGCGGCAATGGCTGTCAGGAAGTTGGTGTCGGAGGGTCCATTGGACGCGTCGGGGAGTGCGTGTACGGAGTCTTTGGTGGGCGAAGAAGTCGGTCTATGAGGGGATTGCTCTCGGGTCGTAGGCTGGATGGGGAATTGCATGGAGAAGCGGTTCGGTCGTGAGGAAGTGGCACTGCTGTTAACAGAGGCCATTGACAATGTCCTGCCATGACTTTGGAAGCTGGTGCGGCCGGACGAACCAGCAGAGTGTTGACTGGCAGAAGGACTAGGCGGAGCGGCGACACAGTCGGCCGGCGATGGTCTGGCCTCTGAAGCACCTTGGTCGGCGAGTATGCGGCGGACATCCAGTGGCCGCATCGATGCCCGTTTTGCGGACATGGTCCGTCGGGGGATGTTATTGAGATGGTCTGGCTCCATCGTTGTGTTGGTTGGCGCGTACACGTGCAAGAGGTACCTCTGGACGGCCTAGGTATAAACAAGAGACATTTTAATACGAGTGAAGCAGGTGGATATGCAGGGAAATAGGAAACGGGCCGGTGTTGCAGTTTGATTGTCTAGAACAACCCCCGTTTGTGAGGGTGACGAAGGACGAGGCGCGGCAGCCGGAGTAATTGTACCGACCCCGGCCTATCAAACCAAACTAACACCATGCTGCTTTCGCTTAATGAAAGGACAACAACAAGGGTTTAATCTTCACGCCAGCGTCTGTCAAATGTTGTAGTGACGGCAGCAGTCTGCTGTCGTCGACGACTTCTCGAAGCAAACCATGTCATCACAAGAGAGTACGTAGACAAATCTCAACGTGCTATATCTTGCTTCCACTCTCGCGTACCCTGTACTTGACAAGTACCTTCCTCTCCGGCTTGTGCGCAGAGTGGAAATTCTTGTTCACCTCTGGAGGTACAGTCTTGTTTCCGTCCACGTCCACCAGCTCGGCACCTTCAAAGCAAGCCACCCAGAAAGCAGTGATGACATTGTTTTCCAGTTTGGCAAACCGCATACCAAGACACGGGTGCCTGCCCACGCCCCATCCGATCCAGCCGTACTGCTTCTTCTTGTCCTCCGCGCGATCGGGTAAGTATCGTGCGGGATCGAAACTTTCAGAATCAGTGTAGATTTCCGGGTTGTGGTGGATGTCCGCGACGGCAAATGCGGCGTAAGCGTCTGCTGGGATAACCTCGGTGCCAGCCTTGTTCAGTGGAATTGGTCGGCCGGACGTGTTCTTGCGGAAAGCAGAGCCCTGGAGTTGCAAGCGCATGGACTCTTTGAGGACGAGGTCGATGGTCGGGAAAGCGGACTCCCATGCCTCAATCGGCACCTGCATGAGGCGATCTGCCAGCGAGAGAGATGTGTCGGAGCAGTGCTGGTTGGCAACAGAGTCTACTTCTTTGCGGACGAGATTGTACCATTCCTGGTTGTCGGCTAGGTAGATCAGCATCCAGGCGGCATTGATGCCGGAGTTGAGTTGGCCAGCGAACAGGGCACCAAGAACGAACTGAGAATGGTTGTTAGTAGGAAGGTGTGACTTTTGACAAAATTGTTGTTCTTACCGTGATGATTTTAGTAACGTCGTCACCTTGGTCAATAAGGTATTGCAGCGCATCGTCTTCTCGCTTACCCTCCGCAGCGCGCTTGTCGATGATCCCTTTGAAGATCATGTACAGTTGGGCACCAGCATACGTACGACGGAACTTAGCAATAACGGGCATCCAGTTATACATGATGCTCATCGGAGTCGCGGTGCCCTCGATCTCCTCAAACAGTTTGAGACACCTCTCGCGGAGAGCATCGTCGCCGGCGATTTCCACGCATGCAACAGTGCGCATGGTCATTTGAAACACAACCCGATAGATGCTGTCGAAAGGATCCGTGACTTTTGTCTCCTGGGTTGCGAGTCGGTCGATGCTCGTTCGCATGTCCTCCAGAAGCTGCGGCAATCCTTTTGCCAACAACGGGCCCTTGAGCATTGCAACGAGGCGTTTGGCGAAGTAGTTGACGAATTCACCTTCCTCCAGTTTATCATCGGCGGCTGTGTTGATAGCGTTCGTGTCGTTGACTGATGGGCTTCCGCCGAGTAGTGCTCCATAGCCCTGTGTAAGGCTGAGGTGTTTGTGTTCGAAGAAGATGCGCCTAGACTCATCGCCTGACATGCCTACCACGATCTTGTCGCCGGCGTAGAAGGAGAAGTTTCCGGTGGGTGAATGGGCCATCTGCCGCTTGAAGAAGTCCCATCGTTGGGAGAAGAACTGCATGCTTCCGATGATAGGCCATGCTTCGGCAACAAGTGGAGGTGCATTGCTAGGAAGGGAGGGACGCTTGAAAAGGTAGAGGAAGGCAGAGATGAGAATGGCGCTCGAGAGGATGGTGATGCTCAGCACAGGGTTGCTGAGCCCAAGGAGCGCCTCAAATGCCATGTTGTCGGGTGGACGCAGGACAGGAGGTCGTGAGACGTGAGAAGCAGGGAAAATAGCATGAAGTTTGAGCTGTAGAGCTATATAAGTAGGGTGCGCCTGCCTACGTGCCTACCTGCTGTACACTTCACCACTTTTGTCGCCCGGCTGACTGATGTTCCGAGGTGGGGCAGAGGTCGCGACCTATCAGTGTGCAGTGTACAGGGTGTCTTGTTGGAATATATGGCTACAACACGTGGTACATGCCGTAGATGCATGGATGAATGCATCATGTTCCCTGGCGCATGATTCCAGACTCCTGATGGGGTCATGATTCCGGCGGCTAGCAGGCGTGCAGATGTTGGACGAGTCGTAGAAGGATTAACGCGAGCTCGGATGGGAGATTAGATCGTGGCTTGGCCGGTAAGCGACCGCTTGCACAGTGGGGAGTCCCTCGGTCATCGTTAGGCGAAGGCGAAGGATGCAGCGTCGACTGGATTATCTCAATAATGGCACGCCTTATCTTGACCAAGAGTCGAGGTGGTGGAGTGGTATGTAACCAGGCGATAAGATAACACCTGACATTGGTCAGTAATACACGACCAAGTGAAGTGGTCAAGTCAGAGGCTCGTGGAATTGGAAGCCTTTTTTGACTTTTATACGAGTCCGCCTCGTGTAGCGGGCACGCCCGTCGCGTTGCGCTTGCCTTCAAACACGCTAGAGCGCGAATGTTATTGTTTGTCGCAGAACCTCAGGCGTCAGATCTGAACCACACGCTGACCCTTGAACATAAGAGTCTTGGCACGTCGAGATAGAACAGGACCAAAGACAACATAGCAAGTGACAGGTAGCCAAATCATGGCACTTTCACCAGAGCAACAGCTTGAGCTTCAGACACAGCTCCAACGAGCAGTCGTAGAATGCAGCGAACGGTGCCTCTACTTTGCCGCAAAATGGTATGTCAAGGCGGCCCCTGGTCATTGGAAGCGACAACGAACGCTGCTGACTGACCAAGGTCGGCGGAATTGCTAGACTCGTTTGCTCCAGTTCACTCACCTCTTGACGACGATTCTGGCGACACTGATGTCGATGAGGATGTCGAAGAGCCTATCAACACACTCAACACAAACACCGACCGCAAAGAAGCCAGACTTGAAGCGAGAGAGCTTCCTCGCTACTTGTTGGCCAAATCATTCTTCGATTGCCGGGAGTTTGACCGTTGTGCTGGAGTATTTCTCCCTCAGCAGATCCCGCACACGACGCCCGCGCTCGACCTTTTGTCGCCTTCCAGAGTACCTCTAACACCCAAATCAAAATCGAGACCCTCCCAAAGAAACTCCACCGATATTCCCCGGGGGACAAAACCGTTCACGACAGCTTTGCCGAAGAACATCAGTCAAAAGTCATTGTTCCTTGCCCTTTATGCACGTTACATGTCTGGAGAGAAGCGTAAGCTGGAGGACTCCGAGACCATTCTTGGACCAGCCGATGGACCCGTAACTGCGAACAAGGAACTTCCGGGAATCTCTGCCATCTTGGAGACATACTTCAACGCTCGTGGCGGCTTGCAAGACAAGAGCAATTCGCAGGGATGGCTGGACTATCTCTACGGCGTCTGTCTCATGAAGTCAAAGTCGGAGAGTCTCGCCAAACAGTGGCTTCTACGTAGCGTCGACATCAACCCATACAACTGGGCAGCATGGCAAGAACTGACTTCCTCAATCGGGTCTGTCGAAGAGCTGCAACAAGTCAGCGAGCACCTCCCACGCAACATCATGACCTTCATGTTCCACATCTACTGCAGCCAAGAGCTCTACCAAACCACGCCCGAAACCTACAACACCCTCACCGAAATCCAAAAGATCTTCCCCCGCTCCGCCTTCCTGCAGCAGCAAAAAGCCCTGCTCTACTACCACGCGCGCGACCACGAGCAAGCCATGCAACTCTTCGACGCCCTAATCGCCTCTCACCCGCACCGCCTCGACGGCCTCGAAATCTACAGCAACCTGCTCTACGTCCTGCCCAACAGGCCCAAACTCGCCACCCTGGCCGCCACCGCCAGCGACACGGACAAGTTCCGCCCCGAGACAAACTGCATCCTCGGCAACTACTACTCGCTCATCTCGGAGCACGAGAAAGCAGTCCTCCACTTCCGCCGCGCCCTGGCCCTCGACCGCGCCTTCCAGGCCGCCTGGACGCTCATGGGCCACGAGTACATCGAGCTCAAGAACACGCAGGCCGCGATCGAGAGCTACCGCCGCGCCGTCGACGCCAACCGCAAGGACTACCGCGCCTGGTACGGCCTCGGCCAAGGGTACGAGATGCTCGAGTGCTACAGCTACTCGCTGTTCTACTACCAGCGCGCCGCCGCGCTGTGCCCCGGCGACCCCAAGATGTGGGCCGCCGTGGCGAACGCTTACGCCAAGTGCGACAAGCTCGCCAACGCCGTGCAGGCGTACAAGCGCGCGCTGGTCGTCGGCAGCCAGGTCGACAACTCCTCCGTCGTCGCGGGCGGGTTCGGGTCTGCGGGGGGCAAGTCTGCAGACCCGCTCGCGCAGGCTGTGGGGGGCGCGCTGGATCCGCAGATTTTGTATGATATCGCGCTGCTGTATGAGAGGGATGGCGCGTGGGAGGAGGCTGCTGCTTATATGGAGCTCACGCTTGCGCAGGAGGAAGGGCCCGAGGATGGGGATGTGGGGCTTGGGGTGATGCAGATTACTAGCCGGGCGAGGCTGTGGTTGGCGCGCTGGTGTCATCGCAACGGCGAGTTGACGCGGGCTATGGAGTTGGCGAATGAGCTTTGCCAGGATGGTGTCGAGGTTGAGGAGGCCAAGGGGTTGGTGAGGGATATCAGGAGTCAGATGGCTTATGCTGAGGCTCATGGGTAGGTACATGTAGGCTACTTGCGAGTGTTGTCGGAGGTAATACCGGCTTTCACCAGGCAAATGCGCCATTGCATGTTGGTTGTATTACTTGATAGCTCTTCACCGTGATTCCACATCGTCGATGTTACCACCTCGCGTCGTCTCTTGTGTCGTTCGCATGGTTTTCCTCCTACCGACCTCTCACACACACTGACACTCACGCAACTGATGCAAACCTTCCATATCTCTCGACCGGAGCCAAATCCAGGACACCGGCTCAGGCGGGCTTTGCCCGTAGAGTGTCCCCGTTCTGGCCTCGGCCACTAGCATACCCAATCAAGCCAATTCCACACTCCCCTCAGGCACGCCCTTGGTACTCCTAAGCCTGCGCGAGAAGAACTGCATGATCGGCATCATCTCGTCGCGGTTGCTGGGCATGCTGTCGCCAGACTTGCGGTACCGCTTGACCTCCAGGAACTCAAACAGCCGCTTGAGCTTGTCTTCCGCCGCCGAAGTCACAGCCGAGCGGTCCGAGCCTGCGCAGACCAGCACGGGAGTCTTGCACTTTGAGACGAGAGCTGCGGGCGCTTCGCTGGGGGCGGGGGCGCCGATGCTGATTACTCCGCCGAGCTCGCCACTGCTGTTGTCGTCGTTGGTAGAGGAGGACTGGATGGCGACTGTTGCATACACATTTGGTTAGTTACGAGGGGACGTCGAAATTTTCCGTTCCCGTTTCGACACTGCTGGAACAAAAGAAAAAAGATGACTTACGCGCCGTGCTCAAAGCCACCATCCCACCCTGCCCAAACCCAAACACCACAATCTCCCCCGGCGCATACCCGCACTTGTCAACCAGAACCTCTCTGATCAAGATCCGGAGCAGCTCGGTGCTTTCCTTCAATCCAGAATCGGCGTCGAGGCCGCCCGTGGTCGAGTCGAAGATGATGTCGTCGCCCCAGTGAGCCCCCTCCAAGTCCAGGAGAGCTTTTGGGCCACGGACGGAAACGCAGGCCGTTTCGGGCAGGTTCATCTGCTTGCCGAGGGTGGCGAAGGCGTCGTGGCCGTCGCCGAGGCCGTGGAGGAGGACGAGGATGTTGGTTGGGGGGTCATCTTTGGGGGCTGGAATTTCATTCGGGTTTGATTGTCAGCGTGGGATTTGGACAAAAGACGTTTTTTGTTGTTATTGTTGTTGAGTGAACTTTGTTTGATGATGATGACAACGAAGAGGCAGGCGGGCGTGTGGTCGTCGTGCATCGAGCGCTAACGAGGGTCGATCCGTGGCCTTGTAAGGCTGCGTTCTGGATTTCCTTGTTTGAAGGCGAGGCGAGGCGAGGCGAGTCCTCAAACAGGGCTGTGCCTATGCTTCTGATCCCTGGGGGCTCGTCCCTTTCGACCCCACGTGCTAGACCGCAGTAGGGCTGCGGTATTTAAGGCAGGGCGTGGCTGACGTACTTACGTGGCACGATCGAAAGCTTCACCGCCGAAGGGAAGTCTTGCGTGGTTGGGAGACGGCCAGGCATGGTGGATAGAGAGTGTCAGGCGGCGGCTGGTCCTTGGTTCTGACCCTGATTGTTTGAAGGGGGTGGAGCGTTTAAGGTCGGTGTGTGATGTTGCTGTAGTCATAACAACTTTGTGTATTTGTGAAGACGAAGTCGGCAAACACGGCAGCTGCGGCGCCAAGTGGGGGTCTGAAGCTTGGTGTTGCTTGGTCGTGCTTGACAGAGTTAGGGTGGAGATACGGTACCTGGACCTGGTGAGATCATAACGGGGTTCATGTTGGCAACGGGATAGGGCATCCTGCTCAAAGTATCAATGGGAATGGCCATTATAGAGTTCGCCAGTCGAAGGTAGGCGGCATTCGAGCTGAACAAGATGATTGGGATGTTTACAGGTTTGCAGTGGACTTGGAGCCCCTAGCGATCACGAGGACGCCAGCCAATGCCTCTCAATCCACCGTCAAACGGTCTTGCGGATACGTTTGCCGCGATGTGATGTAGCTCGTGGTGGCGTGTTACGAGAATAGTGGAAGCATGTGAAGGGTGACGCAAGCATACTTTCAAGGCAGCAGTGCATGCACCACCCCAATGGCAACCTTGAAGTCTCACCTCAGCTATAAAACCTGCTGTGCCTGTCCGTTGTCTTCCTCTTACTTGACATTACAGACTCTCAATCTCTCGAAACAACTCACACAACAACCAATCCCACACCACCTCCACCTCCATCACCTTTCTCCAACCCACACAAGAACACAGCAATCATGTTCGGCTTCGACGACGCCAAAGACAACTACAACCAGGTCTACCAGGACGACAACAAGGCCGAGTTCAGCCACGAGCTGCTCGCCGGCGGGGCCTCATTCATGGCCATGAAGATGTTCGAGGACAAGCAGAGGAAGGAGGGTAAGAATCCTCTCGATCAGCCCCAACTTGATACAGACATGCTGACACCTTCATAGGCAAGGCAGTCTCTCACGGCTTCGCAAAGGAACTCCTCGCTGGCTTCGCCGGTGGTGAGGTCGACCGTCTCGCCGAGACCAAGGGCGCCGACTACATCGACCGCGAGAAGGCCAAGCGTGACGCCAGGCGTAACGCCGAGGAGCTCTACGACCAGCACTACGGCGGCCAGGACCAGTACGACCCGAACCAGCAGGAGCCGCACGGCCACCTGCAGGAGAGCTTCGGTCGCTGGTAGATGTATGACCATTGATGGTACCGCACAAGGCGGAATGAGATATGACAACATTCATGGGAGATGGGTTGGAAGTCTGTTGATGCTTGACTGTTGTTAGCTTGTGCTGGCATCGGACTTCTTTTATAGAATCAAGACAGACAGAGGAACGAACCTACCTATCCACCCACAACATCGCTCACGTGTGCCTTGATCAGATTATGATGACCTGCGGGCAGCGATGAGTGAGACGCTGTTCTGTTCAGTGGTACAGTGGTGAAGACGCCTGTAGTATGACACGGTAGATCTTGGCCTTTCCGCCCGATGGTGCCTCGAATACCTGACTCTGAAGCAGAGACTTTCCCCAAAATAGAGTCCACTGGAATGCCATGTTGTGAGAGAGATGCTGAAACCAACTCTCGCGAGTCAAAGGCCATGATCCTGCACACTGCATGGAGCCGCAGTTCTGCCATCCCGCAATCTAGGGGTCCCGATCAAACAGATGGGGAATCTCATCCTCTCAAACTTTTCCTTTTGCCCAACAACGACTCGCCGCCGACCGCTGTTCCGGTCAAGTGCCTTTTCTTCTTTCGATTTAGGCCACTAAGCATGTGCCGCTCGGGGCCTTCACGGAGCGGTGCCACTCTCGTTACTGTAGTGGACTCGGGTCATGGCGGACGGGAGCATCACTACTGCCAACCGTTGAATGTTCTGCTAGGCCATGATGGTCGCCGTACTAGTATCTCGATTCATTCATCCCTCGTCATGCCCCGTGCTCCATACTCCTAGTTCGCTCGCGCAAGTGTAAGTACTCTCATTGTCTGGACTCGACTCCGCTATTCAATAGCGTGGGCAACAACGTGGTCGACGAGGCATACCCCGAACGAGAAACGGGCGGATCTGTGGTGGGAGCAATTTTTATAAAAACAAGAGCCTGGTGTTGGGAACATGGAGAAGGTGGACGAGGGATCCTCTGGCAAGAACAGCTACAGCGAGGACAGTGAATCCGGCAGGCACGATACACAAGAGACGAAGCAAGAACGGCTAGACCGTTTCCGCGCGGCAGCATGGCACCAGAGCAATGTCGAGGAAGAGGATACAGGAGAGCATCGCATAACAACGGGAGAAGGCAAACCACCAAGATCTCCGGAATCAAGACCCAATACAGGAATTGGATCACATCCACCTCCATCGTCTCCGCGACGACCGCAGCGTCTACACGCAAACTCGACCGTCACCGTCACCGGTTCCGTCAGGCAGCGCCAGCTGGACGAGTTCGTATGGCCCACCGATGTCGACTGTACTACCGCCAGAGATGACAACATCGCACCTCACGAGAAGCCGCAGCTGAAGCGCCGGCTAACGAAACTAGCAAACAAAGAGTCCCATCCAATGGAGCATCTTGGCCTTACACTAGGTGGACCTATGATCTTGCTGTGCGATCTCATAATCCCCTGCATCATCTACTACACATGGTACCTCAAACACCGATCATCATGGAAGAAAGACTGCAGAGAATGGCACGACCGCGGCGAAGCGTGTCCGATCAAGCTCCCACAGCTCGACGAGAGCATCATGGGATCCGCAGTCGCCTGCTTCGGCATCGGCGAACTATACGTGCTCCTAGCGCGAGTCTGGCGACTATTCTTCCGCCGCGACCAATGCGCACCACTACTCTCCCGGAGCCGCTGGGAACTCGACGCGACGAGCTGGGTATACCTGGTCGCGATGTTGATCGCTCTCATCCCGTTCGTCGTCGGCTCCTCGCTGGTAATGCCGGAGTTGTACCTGTACGGGCCCGCCTTCCTGATGTCGTTCCTGGGAGTCCTGATGGTGATCACCACGCTGCACCCCTTCAACATCCCCATCGGGATCAACTCGCACGCCCGAGGCTCGGGCCTTCGACCGTTCATCTACTACGCCGCCGAAGACTTCATCGCCGTCGACGGCCTGCAGGACCGCGAGTTCCGCGTGCGGTACAACGAGCGCTACGAGACGAGCAAGCCGTTCAGGCGCTTGTTCGTCTGGCTGACGCTTTGGTGGGAATTTGGCATTCTGGTTTACATCGGCTGCCTGTCTGCGGTCATCTGGACGCTGCCTTTCCACGTCGCTTTTGGTTTGAGCTTGGGCTTGCTGTTTAGTTGGATCGCGACGTGGGCGGTTGCGACTTATGGGTTTGTGATGTGGGAGATGAATCGGCAGCGACGAGCCTTTGAAGAGGGTCGAGATGGTGCTTGAGTGGTTGGACGACGGTCGCCGAAATGTTAACGCCTGACGATTTGATAGACCGTAATAGCTGTGCCGACTAATGCTTTCGAATTCCGCCCTACGGAACTGCCGTATACACAACGCTAAATCTGTTCTTCCCAACCTGAGCAAGGCCATGGTCCATCGAAAACATCCTGGGATGCATCACTCTCTCCGTTGATCAAGACCATCCTAGATAACACGGCGCATCTTCAAAACCAACCCCGGCTCCTGCACGCTCTGCGTAAACATATCCCTCGTCACCACCCCGCCCTCCGAAACCCCGTCCAACTCCACCTCGAAGTTCCGGAACAGCATAAAGATCACCAACAGCAACTCAGCCTGAGCAAGAGTCTGCCCCACGCAATTCCTCGCGCCCTTGGAGAAAGTGACCAGGTTCTCGTCGAGGCCCTTGGCCCCCTCGCCCAGCCAGCGCTCGGGCTCGAATTGCCGTGCGTTGGCACCCCAGAGCTCCTCGCTATTGTGCATCGTGTAAGCGCTCATCCCGACGACCGTACCCGGCGGCACGACCTTGTCGTCTACGACCAGCGGCTCGACGGCGCTGTCGTTTGTGTTTGGGACGACGCGCGGCAGTCTGCCGGGGACTGGCATGGCGATGCGTAGACTCTCCTTGACGCACGCGACCAGGTAGGGGATCGACTCGAGATCCAGCAGGGTCGGGTACGTATAGTTATCCTCTCGCTGCTGCTGCTGCGGGACAGCTTCCCTGAGGGCAGCGGCGAGCTTGCGCTTGATCGCCGGGGCGTGGCAGATGTGCCAGACGGCAAAGACGAGGGTGATGGCCGTCGTGTCGGAGCCCGCGACCAGGAAATCGACGGCTTCCATCCCGGCGGCTTCGTCCGGGAGGTGGCGCAGGCTGTCGAAGATGACCGGGCCGTCGCTTTTTCCCTTGATCGCGGATCGGTGGGCTTTCAGGGACGCGAGGCCTTCGTCCACTAGGGCGAAGAGGCGGCGGAGCGAGGGGCTGAAGGGGGCGACGAGGGCCTTGGGGAGCATTTCGCCGAGCCGGCGCGCGGTTGGGTTGTAGATTGTTTGCCAGATGATGGCCGCTGCGGCGTCGAACGTCTTGGGCCAGTCTGCTTCGAACCTGCGAGGGGAACTGTCTTAGCGGACACGTACGGAGTGTGGCGTCGCTTTCGACTAACCTGTCATCACTGCCATCAACCAGCAACCTGCTTTTCGCAAACGCAAACTCGGAAATTATGTCGACGGTCACGCAGCGGAAAGCATTATGGGCTGCTATCGATTCCCCTTGATCGATCAGTCTGCAGAGTTTCAGACGAAGGGCCTCGACGTGCTTTTTCAGCGCCGGCTCGATCTTGAGGATCCCCGACCTCGCGAAAAACGGACGGTGCAGGCGGCGCCGCTCCTTGTGCAGCGCGAAGTCGACTTCCGTGAAAGTGGTGTGCGGCGTTCCGAAGCCCAAGTAAAAGGCTTCGAACTTGGGGTACGGGCGCGACTGGCTGTAGATTGTTTTGTACTTGGAGACGTCTGTGAGATGAAGTTCGTTGGGGCCGATCCTGAGAGCTCGGGTTGCTGGATTTGAAGTTGTTCGTTAGTGATGCGTAATAATGCGGGTTGGGGAGGGGTTTCCGTCGTTTGTACCGTATTTTTCGTGCAGTCTTGCGAATTCTCGTTCTTGCTGTCCAGCTTCTGACAGTTTCCACAGCCAGGTGTTGGAGAGTGCTGCTTCACGGGGTCCAGGGAAGCCGGACAAGGGGTGGAAGTACAGTCGGTAGACGGCTATCCATGCTTTGTAGACGAAAGTGAGAACGAGAAGGAGAATTCCTGCTTGTAGTGGGTGGGCCAGTAGCGTTTCTAACAGGCGTGTGGCATTCATGTTCGCGTTACGAAGGAGGAAGAGGTGTGGTCGTCCCAAGTCAAGCTGAGCAGCCTGGACTTCTTGTATTTGTATCCGTCGACATTTTCAGACATGTTAGAAACCGCAATGATGTATTCTTGCATGCACGCTTAATGGATTGCGAGTTACCTAAAGGATACAGCCAAGTTCCAGGTCCCGCGGCGATATCAAACATTACGACCACCATCGAGCTGTCGATTGGAGCCGCACTTTCTGGGTTGTCTCGAATCCGTAGAGGTGTATGGGGGTCTCCTTGGCATGCATTGCGGTTGAGTCTGGGAATGGCGTAGTAGAGACGAACGACGTCTCTAGTTGAAAGTCTTTTGATGTCTGTTGATCGACCGGAACAGAACCGGTTCCGATCTCCGAAGCCATCAGTCGAGGATTGCAAAGGGTTAGGGTACGCATTCTATATGTACCGGATCATGGAATATGACAAGGTCGACGAATCGAAGCAAAGGTGCGAAAGTTTCTGATTGTTGTTGAGGGTCTCCACTCGTTGAAATTCTGTACTTCACCGTTCTGCCAAACGGCTTTCAGATTATCGAAAACGGTGGACACGATGCTCTATAGTCATCATCTTCCGTTGCAGTGGTCTGTTGACAAGACGCGGCAAACTTATCAACGTCTCTCTGTTCTTCCCTTGCCCAATCCGGTACGAGCAGGTGGCTCAGACTCAATCATGGACTGGAATCAATCCAGATTGCCGACGAGGGTTGCCAGTTTTGCCAGCTGTTCATCTGTCGCAACTCACGCTTCTGTGCTGTCGTCTTGTAGAGACCTGGATGCACATGCGTGTCGTTCGCGGCCAGACTTGTCGGCTCTCAGCTCGACAGCAATGTGCTGCGTGTCTCCGCTGTGATTGCCGCAGTCTCGGACCTCCATCGACGATGTTACCAGTGGCGGGAGAACGCATGCCAGCTCGAGTTCAGTGGTTCCTAATACAAAAGTGTCTTCTTGACACCTTGCACCGTGGCTCAAGGGCAGCGTATGGGCGCAGCGAAGTGATGAGTAACTCGCAGGCAAATTCCGAGTATCCTTCACTCAACAACCTCGGCGACCTCAGCGACCTTTGCGTTTGCGGACTTGCGAGACCACTTATGGCGAAGCAAGATGTTGCTGATGGTCCTGGCATCGACCGTGATGTCGAATCGGTCCGAAGCTGCCATCACAGCCTCTTCAAGCCTCATGTTCGGCCGCTCATTGAACAGGGATAGAATGTACTGCAAAGGACATTAGTGGTGTGTGTAATAGCAACAGCAAAGATCAACCAAGGAATGTCAATCGACATTTCACTTGCGCCTTGCTGCTGCGGCGTAAAAGCCGGCGGTCGTCCCTTCACCCCCAATGACGGCGGGTATGAGCGTTGTATAGGTCGTAGTTGAGCCTGATGCGATAGATTGTCATGGCTGATAGATCCAATTCCTTTGCGATTTGCACGCGCGAGAGACGGCCGGCATCCAGGTAGATCTTGATGAGGGAAGCGACGTGCGGCTCCACCTTTTTGCCTCGTGCCATTGTTGAAGCCTATACCAAAGACATAGTATGACTTGGTGATGAGGGTGACGGTTGAAAGGGTGTATGACTTGAAATCTTTGGTGGGCGCTGTGCAAAGCGGAAAAGTTCTTGGCCGACTACATAACACGCGTTTTTCCGTGTTTTGTAGCTCGACATGGAAGCCATCACGAACACCACCTACTCTTGCGTCGTCTCAAGCCCATCAAGATTCTCCCCGAGAACAAGACTGGAGACATTTTCTCTGATCGGCAAGATGTCTCCAGATGGATCTGCGTCATGCCTGTGGCCAGAATCAAATTCACTTGTACGACGCGATAGGAAGCATCTTGTCGGAGTCGTCCAGTACTTTCCAAGCGAACGGCCTGGAGCCATAGAAAGCCACTGTATTGAGATCTCACAGCCTCGTCAGAGTAGCACAGAGGGCGGTGGCACTTGTCTTCAATACACCCGGTTCGGCTGCGAGCCTACGGCTTCGGCAGCAGGTAGAATGAACCTGCATCACCCTTTCTTCTTTCTTCTCTCGGTCTTGATATTTACTGAAGGGACCTCTCGCATTTCTCATCGAAGCAATACGTGGATCCAAACAAAGATCATCTCAGCCACGTCTTTTGGTCCGGCTGCCGCTCTCCTTCGTCTAGCTGACCATTTTAGGGTACGCTCAAAAGGCATCGGGTCGGAAAGAGCTGGTCGGCATCTACTCATGCTGGTTGAAGAACCGTACTTCGGCCCGTTACAACATGATTCTTACCGAATGAGGTGATACCCGACCAAACAAGCCTTCCCGTTGCGTAGGAAGCGCCATCGATCGGTCGATCTAATGGACCTTTCCTCGTGGTATTCCTGACGAGACTGTGTGTTGTGGTTTGCCAATGCTGTGTTATTAAATGAACATGTACACAACTTTCCACCATCGCCACAACACTACGGACCATACAGCAGCAGAAACAGTAAAACGCAGCATAGCATCGGAAAGTACTTCCACAACACATCAAACAGTTCCATGGAGAAAGCAACAATGCAGCAGCCCAACAGCGAGCAAAGCAGCAACGCCTCAATACACAGCGACGCCCAGAACTCCTTCCTGAACACCTCCACGCCAACCACGCCGATTACGCCAATGATCCCCACACCGACGACTGGAACGACAGAAAACCCGCCGCCAACTCGAACCACGCAAGTGGTGTTGCTCTCAGACATGCACCCATTCCGCCGGACCTGGAACGTGAATTCGACCACCAGTGCTGCCGAATTCAGCGCCAGCATCCCAACACCAGACCACCCAGCGAAAAGCGTCCTGATAGTTGAAGAGATCAACGAAGAATGGACGAAACTCCTCACAGCCCATCTGCCCCCTACTGACCCCGACTTCATCCAGCAGCACTTCAACAGGCTAGACAATAGCAGCGGTGGTGGCAATGCAGCGAGAGGGAGCGAGAACGTCCACATCACGGACATGTCGCAGCGCCACGCTCCAGCAGCAAGAGTCGCTGGCTTCCACCTCGACGGCATCCGCACCGTGCAATCGTTGCGGTGTGTGGAGAATCGTCCGATCAAGCCTTGGTCCGCAGCCGAAACCGGCATGTGCTTCCTCAAGTCGGCAACCACCAGACCTGTCCCCGGACAAGTCCACCGCCAGCAGTCCCATTCCAGGCGCGAAGTCTTCATCCGCAACAGCGACAAGAAGTGGGAGAAAGCCACTACGCGAATTTCGGGTTGCGAGCTGCATGAAGGACTGTGTAAGCGATCACTAGGTACTCTTCACTGACAACTCATCACCAACTGATTGTGAAACAACTCCAGACATCTTCCTCGTCGACGCACCCCTTGCAATGAAACCAGACGCCCACCAACCCTACCACGAAGTCCTTCAGCGCAGGACAGGCGACGGTCTCACCATGCCAATGAACGGCGAAGACTGGCCCAACGGCAAGATCTTCCGACCCTTCGATCTCCTCCAACTGATGTGCCGGATCTTCACCCTGGGAGCCGTGATTGAAAGCCTGAGCGTGGCCTCGCGCGACCTTTTGACTCGCAGGCCGGACTTTGTCTTGCACTGGCTGCTAGTGGTGGCCGCGTGGGAAGCCGTGGTGTGCCACGTCGAGAGCGACATGACTACTTTCACAGATATGAGCAATTTCCGCCGCCAGTTGGCGGATGCCAGGGAGGGGATTGGAAATACCAGGGGAGCGATCCTCTTTGAGTTGGAGGATGCTGAGAGCCAGGTTTGATACAGTCCATCCTGCCCTGCCCTGATCCATATCCCAAAAACATCTTTTACTCTCTCTCCCCCAAACTCCTCCCTATCGTCAACACAAGACCAACGAGCTAACCCAACCACCAACACAGCTCCCCTCCAGCCGCACCACCCGCGCCAGCTCCACCCCCAGCCCCCTCCTCCTCCCCACAACCAACCCGCGCCGCATCGAAGTCTCCACCCTGCCCACCATCCTCACCTCCCTGGAAAACCGCCTCGAGCTCGTGAGCAAAACCCTCAACGACGAGATCCAGCTGCTCATCGGCTCGGTGACGGTGCGCGACGCCGAGACGGCGATGAAGCAGGCCGAGCGCGCCACGATGCTGACGCTGCTGGCCGCCGTCTACCTGCCGCTGCAGCTGGTGACGGGGATCTTCGGGATGAATATCCGGGAGATCAATGATGGGGTGCCGGCGTGGAGGGCTTGTGTTGTCGCGCTGGGGGTCGCGATGGGGTTGACGGTGGGGGCTTTTGCGGGGGCTTGGTGGTGGCGGAAGAGGAGGGAGGGGTTGAGGGCTGCTAGGGAGAGGGGGAGGGCGAAGATGGTTCAAGGGTTCGATGAGGTTTGGTTGTTCTTGGGGGCAGTGGAGTGGAAGGGGTCGAGGATGGTCAAGGTGTCATCGTTGTGTTTTTTTTAAGCATGTACAGTTCCGCATAACCTCTCCATATAAAACAAGACGAAACATACTACTTCAAAAGTTGAAATCCTCGAAAATCAACTCCTTATCCGACAGCCACTCCATCAACACTTTCCTCATCCCCGTCCCAGTACAGAGGTAGTACTTCCGCACGCCATCGTCTCCCTCGAATCTGACATCCCGACACGCCATCCTCCCAACCCGCAAATCAACCCTCTCCGCCTCCTCCCCAACCTCACCCCTAAGCTCAGAAGAAACCCCCTTCTCCCCCTCCCCAAAACCAGTAACAAAAAGCCTCAACCCCCCCGCCAACCCCGGCCAACTCCCCAAAACATCCCTCACCAACCCAAGATCTCCCTTCCTCACAGTCCAAACCAACCGCAACCGCCGCAAATCCAGAGTCCCCAGAGAAGGCAGCAAAGGCGTGATCCCCACCCCCGCCGCAACGAAACCTACAACCTCCTCGTTCCCATCTTGCCGGACCTCGAATTCCCCCCCGAAACCCTTGACCCCGACTTCCAGTCCCAGCCCGGTCCGAGAGCCTTGCTCCGTCCCGCTGTGCTTGAACAGTTCTTCGGTCACGGCTCCAACGCGGCGGACGGTCATTTCGAATTCGTGGGGTTTCAGTCCTTCGCGATCGACTGCAGAGTCTGATCTTGGAGAGGTTTGGCCTGCAGGAGGGGAGGAGACGGTAAAAGTGCGGACGAAATCGTCGTTTAGGCTTCGGGGGTCGTCGTCGCGCATGTGCGAGTAGCCGATGTCGAGGGAGGAGGAGAAGTCGAGGGTTACGTATTGGCCTGGTTTGGTGTGCGTGCTGCTGGGGTTTGAGAGGGCGAATTTGAAGCGGGAGATTGTGGGTGTTAGGGGGGTTTGGAGGAGGAGGGTTGCTTGCTGTTGTTGGGAGGCGGCTGGGCTGGTGGTGGAAGGCGATTTCTCAGAGGCGAGGTGGCGGACGGTGGGGTTGTAGGGTGAGGGCTCGCCTGGTGTTCCGCGGAAGGGGAGGGCTGTGGCTACGAAGCGGGCGGATGTTGTGGTTATCTTCACGGCGAGGTTCGAGCGTGGGAGGATGCTAGCTGCTTCTGGGCCGATGAGGACGGAGGTCGTGCCGGTGAGGTAGAGCATGTCGCCCGTGTCGAAGTCGGGGACGCAGATCCCGAGGACCGGGTTGACTTTGAGGTTGCCGAGGGTTTGGTAGAGGCGGTTTCCCGAGTATTCTGGGTAGCAGAGCACGGCTCCGGAGGCTTCGTTTGAGATTACGCGGAAGAAGCCTGGTGGGCCGCCGCGATGGTTTGTGTCCATGTCTAGGTCGTTGTTGGCGCTTGAGAGGAAGAAGAGGTCTGCCTTGGACAAGAGATCGAGTGCGCGTTGAGGAAGCTGTGGTGAGTCTGAGATGAGCTCAGGATTAGACACCGCGGGCTCGATGTGCTTCTTGTTCAAGTATTTCGGACAATTGCCTAGGCTTTGTTCGATCTTGAGGACTAGCTGGACCTCAGCGATGGATTGCTGCGAGTCGGTCGCTTCGTCTTCTCGCAAGGTGAGAGCGCCGGCGACCATCCGTCCGAAAAGTTTCGTCCTTTTCCTTGTCTCGAGATCGATTGTCAGTCCGCTCACCATCCTCCCAACCCCTTCCTCCCGCACAACAGTCCCATCGCCTTCCTTACCAACTAGCTCCTCAACCACGGGATCATGATAGGTCACGACCTGAGAACGTATGCCTAGAATCCCCTGGGCTATAGGTTGAGAAATCCCCTTCTCGCCGCCCCAGAGAGTCGTCCAAGGCCGGCCTTGTTTGTCAAGAGTTCCAATGGCGATCAGAGGTACAACCCGGGAATGGTTTGCTAGTTGTGGCGAGAGCATAGGCACGGTTGGGTTGTCCATGTGCGGTACTCTCATCGCTTTTGCCATTTCGATCTCGCCCTCATGCCAGGGTAAGTCTTGGAAGAAGGCCATTCTGAAGCCTCGTTGGATTGAGTGGGTTAATGGGTTGTGGAGCTCAGTAGGGAGATCCTTGAGGGATTGTGGTATTGCTTGAGCAGCGTTGTGTTGTCGCCAGTGACCACAGGAGTCGTAAGAGAGCCGCTTCACACGTAACTACCTACTCACAGCCAGTCGTATTCATGCGTGCCAGATCACTTCGCTTACCAAAATAGACGTTGTCCTGCGCCCTGCTGATGTCGCAATAGGGCAGGTGCTTACGCGATCGTGAGAGTTCATGTAAGGATTCCATCGGGGCAGCGGGACTGCGGATGCCACCAATGGTTGGAAACTCCCACGCTGCAGGTTGCGTTTTGAGGGGGCTTTCCAGAAACAACAGCAACGCCACCGCCACAACAACAACAACACGAACGATCGAGGATGTTGACAAAGCGCAAAAGGACAACCCTTGCAACAGGGTGGGGACAAAAGAAGATGGTCAATACGAGGGTCGAACTCGCGACCTTGGCGTTATTAGCACCACGCTCTAACCAACTGAGCTAATCGACCTTGGAGGTTCTCGAATCTAACAGATGTGATTTGCTGGATTCGATGGAGAATCGAGGGGTGTTCCTGTTCCTATACGCTGGTTTAAAGAAAAATGTCGAAAACCACACTGGACTTCCCTGCGTATCGACAAGTCACACCCATACCTCGCCTCCTAAACACGCGCCAACAGCACCTGCATACCCGCCCAAATTTCCTCGCAGTTCGGCAGAATCTGCTCAGGCGGCAGGACAAAGCCAAACTCGCCCGTGTCTCTCAGCTCGATGAGGCTCGTCCACTCAGCGCCGGAAACATCATAGGCATAGTCGTAGCTGGCACCATTCGTAGGGTACAGAGTCTCACAGCCAGGACCAACTGTATACTGTGTGCCATGGACTGCAGCGATAGCTTCAGCAGTAGCGTTCATCAGCGCGATGTGTTCATCGTTGGTCTCGGGAAAGGTATCGCAGCTGAAGCCGTAGGGCGTGAGAAGGAGTTGGGAATAGCTGTGCCAGTCGATGAAGAGCTTGAGGCCTTGCGCTTCGGCCAGCTTGTCTGCGAAACCTGCCATCCCGGCCATCTCGGGCTCCGAGGCGGGATAGGCACCGCGGTAGGTTTGGGAGCAGGAGTTGTTGGACGAGCCCTCGGGGTTGGTGTCCCATTCAAAAGGCCAATTCCGGTTGAGGTCGACGCCCCAGCAGGTTGAGTTGGTTCCTGGCGGTGGGGGTTGGCGGTTCTTGCGCCAGAGGCGGTCGTTGGTCTGGGTGTATACGAAGCCGTCTGGGTTGACGAAGGGGATGAGGTAGAAGTCGTAGTCGTCGACGAAGGAGGTGACGAGCTTGTCTTTGCCATAACCGGCGATCAGTTGGTAGGCGAGGTACTCGACTGTCATGGCGGAAATCCATTCGCGTGCGTGCGTGGTGCCGTGCCAGAGGATTGCCTTGTTCTTTCCTGGGCCGTGCTTGCCCCAGAAATGAATACCTTTTTGATCTCGGCCTTCAAGTGATTTGCCAGAGACGAACGTCTCGGAGTTGTTGAAGGCATCGGCCAGATCATCTAGGTAATCGAGATGATCTTGGAAGGGGTGATAACCGTCAAACCATGACAGGTCAGGAAGGGCTCCGGTCTTATTCTTGCCTGGAACGATTGTCAGTATGCGCTGGAAGAAAGCGTCGGTAAACAGATATCATACCCTTGTAACCGCATGGTTTACTTTCGTAAGCAATGTCCATCCCCAAGTCAACATGAATCTCTTTGAAAGACGCACCCAACGCTTTCAGTTGGCTTGCTTGCTCAGGTGCGATCGAGAAGTCGATGTATTTGGAGGCATCGTGGGTCCATTCGTCGTATTGAAAAGCGGATAGCAGTTCTTTGACCTGCTCCAGCTGGTCTCCGGTTTCCATTCGGAGGACCTTGTAGCCTTCATAGCCGTTGGTACCAGCGCGGCGGTCAATGGTAGGTGCGGCCGCGACCGCGGAAATGAAGAGTGCGCTCAAAAGCGTGGTCTTCATGATTGGTGATCCTGCAAACTGAGTGCGATGCAGACTCGAAGAATGTTATCCAGTCCTGAAGTATCTGCTGTTCTTATAAGATTTTCTTGTCCTGCGGATTAATCGGCGAGAATGGTGTTATCAGGACCAATTCGGTAGGTGGTATCTCTCGTCTTGGTCCCAAGAAACCATCGAGAGGGGAAGTGCAGATGCATTATTATTGCTGCTTAGAAGTTCATGGTATCCATGGCGATCTGTATGGAAAGAAGTAGCTACCTACCGTATGCATGTAATTTGTGCAGATAACAGATGCAGCTGCTGTTGTTTCCCGCATCTTTTGGATATCTTTTCCACGCGTTCCATTGGCGTTTGTAAGTATCCAAGAGTCTCAGCAGATGTAGGTTAGCCAGTGACAGTGTTCAAATGGACTCGCCAAGTGCTTTGCGAGGGGGAAGGTTGTGATGATGTCGTTGTGAAGATTGCCTCCTTGGCTCCAATCGAGCACAGCTGCGGGCTGATGGAGGCGAGAGCAGTCGCCAGCCACCTGCATTCGAGTGTTTTCGTATGACACGATCAACACAACAGACATCAAACACACATTGATTAGTAACACATGGATTCCCCATATCCCCAGTTCTCCGTCCTGGAGAAGTCGTACAAGACAGTTGTTCTAGGACAAAGCAAGATGAGCTTGTCGACGACAACCTCGGGCCATGTGGACCCGATGAAGCCCCTGGTCATACTTTTCGGTTCTGGTTCAACCGATGCAGGGTTCCAAACAACGATCGAGGCTCCACTTAATAATCGTTCGTATGTGAACGATGTCATCGACGACTTGCCTTGTTGCAACCCGCCGAAATGCATCCAACCGTGCCGTGTGCTTGCCAATCACTAGAGTTAGCATCGCAGACTTGTTCGCCTACGCGCGTGAACGGATGGAAACAGCCCCCTTCAACACGCCATTGATATCATTTTCTGATTCAAGTCTTTGCCAGTCTCCCAGTGTAGGCGTGCATGACCTGATCGTTAATTTGCCGGCTGCTGCCCTGATCGACATACCCATGCGATCTCGATTCTCGACATACAGAACCCGCAGACGAAGTATTCCTTTTCGCATCACGCGCTTCCTCTTCCTCCTCACCAATCCACAATACCTTACCTCACACATAGCTGCTGATACGTAGCAGTAGGTCCTTCCATTCCGACTGCTCCTCTGACGTCCAATCCGGCACCATCTCTCTCGACTCGTCGCCAGCCATGGAAGACCACAAACCTCCTCAAACACTACAAGAAGAGAGCAAACCAACCATGGACTCCACCTCAACAAGTCCAGAACCCACGCCAGCGGAAGGCACGATCAACACCAGCAACGACACCATGGAAATCGACCACCGCACCAACCGCACCCTCCTAATGGCCATCCTCCACACCTTCCTCCGCCCCTTCGGCCCCAAAATCACCAAAATGACCTGCGAATACCCCCCCGGCTCCCCGCAACTAGACATTCCCAAGCACGCGACAACGCGCGCCAACGTCTCGGAGCGCAAGGTCCAAGACGTCTACATCTACGACATGACCGCCAAAGCCCCCTTCAACAGCATGCCCAGCAAAATCAAGCCCAAACTCCTCAAGTCCGAGGCCGACCACGAAAAGGAACCGCCGCAAGAGCACAAGCACAAGCGCATCTACTACTTCGCCGGCGGCGGCTGGCGCCAACCCCCCTCGGTAGACCACTGGTCCTTCACCTCCAAACTCGCCGCCTCGATCCCCAATTCCACCGTCTCCATAATCTCCTACCCGCTAGCCCCCAACTCGCCCGCCCCCAACTCCCTCCCAATCCTCCTCTCCCTCCTGCCAAAACTCCTCCGCGCCTCCGAAGCAGCAAACGAAACCGTCATCCTAGCCGGCGACTCCGCCGGCGGCAACCTAGCCCTCGCCTTACCACTCGAAATGCTCCGCGCAGCCGCCGCCGCCGCCGCCGCCTCAGCAGACCCTCCCACTCCGCCTCCACCCATGCCAACCGCAATCCTAGTCCTAGGCGCCTCCGTCGACCTGCGCCGCTCCAACCCCGCCATCCCCGCCCTCGAGCCCAAAGACCCCCTGCTCCGGCACAAATTCATCAAAGCGACCTCGGACGTCTGGTGCGGCGCCATGTCGCCGTCAGACCCACAACTCTCGCCCCTCTTGTCCTCGGCCGCGACTCTGCGCGCTTTGCGCGATCGCGGAGTGCGGGTGCACGGCGTGACGGGGGGTTATGATATCTTGACGCCGGATGGGTTGCTTTTTAGGGATGCGTTGGTGGAAGCGGGGGTGGGGGGGAGCTGGCTGCATTGGGAGAGGCAGATGCATGTTTTCCCGCTAGCGTGGCGGTATGGGTTGAGGGAGAGTAGGGAGGCGAAGGATTGGTGCGTGGAGGTTTTGAGGCGGTATTGATTTGGTGGGTTGTGGGTGTGGGTTTAGGTGATGGGCTGTTTTTTCAGACGGGAGATTTTCTGGCAAGAGCTTGGGGAAAGCGTTTTCAGAGGGCGGGGAGGTTTTTTTTTTTGCATGGCGTGCGTGCGCATGTTTGGGACGCGATGCATATGGATGAAAGAGTTGGGAAAAGAAAAACAAGCTGTCGAGATATACCTATCGATCGACAGGCGGCTCACTTTTCGCCGCCGAAGCTGCTGTGGCGAAGGTCGATGTTTGGATTTTTTGTACTTGTTCGAGTTATTATACCACGGGAAGACGGCACCACCAGAAGAAGAAGAAACATACCTATGATATGATATAGAACGAGATACCCCCCTGC
>Ga0265797_10001381_pt1 | contig 42705 bp, 35 predicted proteins | sample P2T30metagenome_FD_192433 | JGI IMG/M metagenome (GOLD analysis project Ga0265797, IMG submission 192433) | Plant litter microbial communities from East Loma Ridge, Irvine, California - P2 T30 | ecosystem: Environmental > Terrestrial > Plant litter > Unclassified | place: USA: California...
CGACGTTTCAATGCCACTACATGGGTTGACACTACTACCCAAACCCCGAAAGCTCCGGTTACTGTTGGCGAATCTACCGAAGTCGAGGACCACAACGCGGCAGAAAAGCAACGGATTTCATGGAGCAATTGAATCGGTCCCCGCGTTAAAGCGATGTATGTCCCGGTCTGCGAAGGCAAGTGGTGGTCCACGCCGGAATCCGGACTCGGCGCTTCATCCAAGACTGCGGCAACGGCCGTTACGGCATACAGCTATACATGCCGTATAATGAAGACGGAGCTGGAACAGCAGTTATTGTGGGACGACCGCTACGACAGGTGCGTAGAGGAAATTCTTCTCAGGACGCTTCGTACCATGGCTGTGACGATTGACCTACGATTCTATCTTTATAGTGTTAGTAACATCTTGGGGCTACTACTTAGCAAGTGAGGGGAGGCAATACTGTTCCTAGCTTATCGGAGCTATGAATCGGACGAAAGAAGGGGAGGGGAACCGAGAGAGAACATGATGATGAGTGAGAAGAAGCGAGAATGAGTAAAGAGTCGGTGGGTAATGAGCGAGGGCGATCATAAGCGAGGGCAGAAAGTGAGAGCAGGACAGTGAGAGCGAGAGCAGCAAGCGAGATGGAGTGAGAGAAATGGAGTGAGTCTCATAGTGTGAATCTCAGATAGCATCTCTCTATACTTCGAACGACTTTGAACTGGTGAACATAAGTTCCTTCAAACATATCTTACTACTACCCAACCCATCTCAATCCCAACTAACCTACTGTATGTAAATGTACATATGTATACACCAATAGTCGTAGCACAGTATTAGCAATTCTTCTAAGCCAGGAGCTTCTCATGTTACTATATGTTACTACATGTTACGTAGTAGACATACTAGATCTATCCTAACACTCTTCTCCCGCCAAGTCACTTGCTCTAACCCTGACTTATCATCTCACTTTGATGGTCAACAACTTTTAAGTCCGTCTTTCTAGCGTTGGCAAGTAACCTGGGCTACGTGCATTTCACATCAACATCACCTCGATGATGTATTCCCATTGCGTACGTGTACCTGATCAGGCTGTGACGGGGTTTGTTGGAATAAGAATGGTAAAAGAAACAAATTTGGGGTTTTCCGCTAATCAAGATAATATGAACACGTGAGAAATGAAACTGAGCTCGGCCACCGAGACAAGCTGCCTGGTGCCTGTCACCAGAGTCTTGATACTTCGCATTCGCCAGCAACAAGATCTTTACCCGTCCGTCTCAGCAGCCAGCCCCTTGTGGCTTTCCAGAGTGGCCGTCCGCGTGTCACCTCCAGCTCAGCCCTTTGCTTTTGACCTAAGCGCCTGTGCATGTCCGTCTTTCCTGCGTCAAAGCAGATTTCTGTGAGCGTTTCTTTCTCGCAAGCGCTCGTGTCTTCTCTTCCGCTCTCACGGCTTCCTGCATCGCGCCAGCCATTCCCATTTCGCAGATGAGCCATTGCTGTGCCGCGCCTGCTGCCACCAGACCGAGATACCCAAGAGCAGCGTGCGGTCATTGCCGATTACGCGCTTAAGCGCCTCCGACCAGAATGTTGTTCACGGGGATGTGGACTGTAAGAGAGTAACATGTTAGCAAGCTGTACGCAAGAGAAGAACTCCACCCCGTCTGCCGCATCCATTCCCGCCCTCCTTTCCTCCCTCTCCCTCTCTCCAGCAGGCCAACCCCTCTCAACTTTCCGTCGTAACATCGTCGAAGGCATAGCAGAGCAGAGCAAAGTAGTATCAAGCAAAAAAGACTCAGACTTACTAAGCTTAACAACATAGCCAATAACGCCCATGATCAAGAAGCCCATTCCGACGGCTTGCGAGATGCGCAGGAACTCGCGCTTGTCGGCTGTTCATGAAAGCGTATGTCAGCGACTGTAACGTCTCGGGAAAATGCAAGGGAGATCCTAGGATGAAACGTACGCTTGCTGCACCTGGTGATGAACTGGCGGCCGTCCTTGACGAACTCGCGCGGCATTTCGAGGAATTCCTTGGCTTGGTCCATTGTGAATGCGTGTGGGTGTGTGTGGTGGCGTGTTTTGGATGGATCGGTGAGCGAGATCGGTAGTTTCTTTTGGCTGGTGTGTTTTGGAAAAGAAATCGGGTTGTTGTTTGGTTGTGGAGTGGTGTGGGATGTTGCGGGTGAGGAAGTGAATCGCAAGTGTTCGCTTTGGAAGGCCACCTAGCTTTCGAGCTGCGGCGTGGGGAAGTCCGTGCTGCATGTCAGGGTCTCTGTGAAGCTCTCAAGTCTCATTCAAATGTTACAAGGAAATAAATGTCGCAATTGCAGTAAGGTATCGTGATTGGCTAGTGAATGGTATTCAATATTACAGTATATAAAATGCTCTGCTTCGAGCGCTCCAAGGTCCGGCAATGCAGTCCTAGACGAGTTCACGTCAAAACTCGAATAACTTAAAGCCGAGACCAGAGCATCAAAACGCGATGCCCTGGGCAGCTGCTTCTATATCTGGGCATACAAGCAAACAGCGTATAGGAACAATCCGACTTTAGCGGTGTAAGACAGCTTGGCCGTACTTTTGGAGCAGCTCTGCAGTCACCCGCGGCATCGAACTTGTGTGTCGGATGTCCTGATGGTATGTGCCCAGAGTGCAATTGCGGTTTAGATTCCTCGTGAGAACTGAGCTGCATCTTTGTCAGATGCGCCGGCTGAAAGCGTCGCTCTCCGAAATTGCGGCGTGGCGGGTTTTGCGTGCAAACGATAGTCGTGAGGATGGTCGTGAGGATGAAGAAGAGTCCGCAAATCTCCAACATAACATCCCCTAAATGAGAATCCTCTCAGGCTCGCCCTTCTTCCTCCTCGGCTCGACTTCACCCATAACGCCACCTTCCATCTCAGGCTCGTCACCAAGATCAAAGCCACTATCAACACCCCTCTCAGGCGCCTTGTTCGTCGCCCACACATCGGCAATGCAAAGCTCGAAAGGTCCAGGCACACGATCAATAAGACCAATACCCACACTCTTTACCTTCTGCCTCATCATATCCCGTTGCGGCTCCACCACCATTCCATAGTTCGTCCTCACGAAAGAGCTGAACGGTATCGTGACTGTTTCCCATTCGCCGGGCGTGTATGCCGGTAGCAAGTGCTGGTGCAAGTCTGTAGGCACAATGGACTCGGTTTGGATGTTGACAAAATACTTGCGACCGTCGGATTTGATCCGCAGTGCGAGGAAGGCATAAGGGTCGATGTCCCAGAGCAGTTTGCCGAAGAGGCTGATACCGCGATCACGTGTGCGCCAGGCGGCATAGCCTGAGCGCTGGATTTCGGGTCTGTTTGGGGGGAGCTCTGTCGATATTTTGCCGGCGAAGAGAGCATGGGGTGGTGTTTGCGATTCCGATGGTGATTGTGTTTGTGCTTCCGACTGTGATTCCCCTTCATTGGCTCCAGTTCCGGAAATGTGCGTGAGGGAAGCTTTGCTGAAACCACCCATGTCGGCATCACTCATAACTTTGCAGCCTCCAAGAGCCGACTCGTCTTCGAAGCGAACCAGAGGAAATGGCTGGTTGGGCTTGTGCAGGCCCTCGAGGCGAACAGCGATCCTGGACTGGCGTTTGAGTTCGTCGAGGGAGCGGCGCCAGAAGCCAGGTTGGCCGCCACTAGCGAGTCGGATGGGTGTCGCGAACATTGTGGATGTGTCTTGTTGGCGTGGTATGCCGGAGGAAGAGAGTCGAGTGATATGGCGGTGCTATCAGATCGACGAAGGCTAGACTTGGTGACGTCGGGCGAGACCTCCGGCGCTGAGAACATTCAATTTTGACAGTCGCCAGTCCATAATCCAGTCTAATTCAAGGAGAGCCATCATCAATATTTGCTGCATCAAACCCCTTTTTCCTTTCCACCTCCAACATTCAATCGCTACTTGTACTAATAAGAAATAACTACTGGTCAATCTCTTTCGATACAACACATCAACCATCTCAACACGCATGAGCGCAGCTGACAAATAATCGACATTGCGCCTCTCCTAGAAGAAAGAAGAAAAGGATACATCCTTACCAACATCGGGATCCAGTCTCACACCCTCACACACATGAGCACCACCGCCACCACCCCGGGCGCGGCCTCCGCCTTCGCCGCCCCATCGTCGCAATCGCGCGAACTCGGCCAGGTCGACCCATCCTCGAATCCATCCACGATCACATCCAAGGATCCCCTCCCACCACCGAAAGAGCGCAAAGCATGGGCCCACTTCGTCGCCGGCGGCGCAGGCGGCATGACCTCCGCAACCCTCACATCGCCCCTAGACGTGCTCAAGACACGACTGCAAAGCACATTCTACCAGACGGAACTGGCGGCGCGCCGCGCAGCAAAGGGCATCCCACCGCCACACCAGCTCTCGCTTCCTCGTGCAGCATTACTACACATCAACGAGACGGGGCAGATTCTGGCTGCGATTCCAAAGGTGGAAGGCTGGAAGGCGCTGTTCAAGGGTCTCGGGCCGAATCTGGTGGGAGTGGTGCCTGCGCGCGCGATCAACTTCTGGGCGTATGGAAATGGAAAGAAGGTCATCAGCGAGAAGTTGTTTGACGGGCGAGAGAGCGCGGGCGTGCACCTGCTCGCGGCCGCTTCCGCGGGGCTGATGACGGGCACGGCGACAAATCCGATCTGGCTAGTCAAGACGAGACTTCAATTGGACAAGCAGAATGCCGGGCCTAGTGGGACGGGAAGGCAGTACTTGAACGCATGGGACTGCGTGAAGAAGACGGTGCGCACGGAAGGGTTCAGAGGCTTGTATCGCGGACTGAGCGCGAGCTACCTGGGAGTCAGCGAGAGCACACTACAGTGGGTGCTGTACGAGCAGGCGAAGGCGAGTCTGGCAAGGCGGCAACAGGCGCTGGATGACTCAGGGCGCATACCGGGCGTGTGGGACAAGACAGTCGAGTACACGGGCAAGCTCACGGCCGCTGGCGGCGCGAAGTTCATTGCGGCGCTGATCACCTACCCGCACGAGGTTGTGAGGACGAGATTAAGGCAGGCGCCTGTTGATGTGAGCGGGAGAGTCAAGTACACGGGCCTCGTGAGCTGTTTCCGCACCGTGCTCAAAGAGGAGGGTGTGGCGGCGCTGTATGGTGGTTTGGTGCCGCATATGCTTAGAGTGGTGCCCAGCGCAGCGATCATGTTTGGAGTGTACGAGGGGGTCCTGAAGGGACTGGGAGAGAACAGTGGCGTGTAAAATGTTGGAGGAAGTACATGTACGATTCGCAAAAGCAAGGGCATGGACATCTTGATGGGAGAGGCAAGCGCAACGGAACATCTACGACGACGAATCCCGACTCAAGCATTGGAAGCATTGGAGGACCCAAACATGGAATTTCAGGAGTACAATCTCGTTTTTGGGAGTGGATTTGTAACAACACCGATAGCCTGCAAGATCAGGACTGGTAAAAAGGGGCTGACGATGCAGCGAGAGAGAGAGAGACTCCGCTAAGCCTTCAGTGTAAAAACACCTGTACGATTATGTATACTATACACACGGCCGGCGAGAAGCCGGGTTGATACAATACATCTTTGCCTTGCATGTGAATGAATACAGCTATCACATCACCAGTGCAGAGTGAAACCAGGAAAACACACAGATTCGACATCATCACCACAGTGGAGTGCAAGCTGACAACAGAAGGCAGTACCTTTCCTGAATCCACGCATTCATCCAGCCATCCAAAACACACGACTCAATTCAGTGCAGATCCGCCAACCCATCACATCCTATCCCAAGGCAAAACCAAGATACTTCGAGCCTGACCAAAAACAACACCACCTCCACCCGCCGAGCAACAGAAATTCATCAGCCCTGACCTCACCTCCCAACCGTACTAACCCTACTCCCAAATCCTCCCTCAACATCAGCGCTCATAAGCGCTTCTTCGAGTGCGCTCTGCGCCACGCTCAAATCGCTGAAACTGCTGCCCATGCTAGGGGTGCCTTCGCTGGTGCCCGCCGTGATGTTCTGGGGAGTTCCTCCGATGTGACCGCCAGGGGTGGAAGCGGGAGCGGGAGGAGTTGTTGCTGTTGCTGTTGAGGCTAATAGGTGGTGGTGCTGGCGTGGTGGCGGGGTTTGGGATGAGACTGGCCGGTGGTGGTGGGTGTATTCTTGGGGTGGGGTTCGTTGAGGTTGTTGTTGCTGATGCTGGTGCTGGTGCTGGTGCTGGAGGTCTGCGAGATGGTTTTGGGCTTCGTTGGGGTTCGGTGGTAGGTGTTGTTGTTGTTGTTGTTGTTGTTGTTGTTGAGAGCTCTGCTCGTTGGGTGGGAAGTCTTCGGGACGTGGGAATGGGAGACGCAGGATGAGGGTGTAGTGTGGCGGTTTGGGTTGGGTCTGGGGTTGGAGTTGGGAGTGCTGTTGTTTCTGAGTCGGCATGGTTTCGATGATCTTGCTTGGTAGCTTCGATTGGAGTGGTCCTTCTTTTGTTTGATTCGTGTTGCTGTCCAGTATGCACGAGTTGAGTAACCTGTAGTTCGATGGTTTGCAAGCTGTAGGCTACGAGGTTCGTCTTTCGTTTCGTCGATTCTTTGAGTAATTGGCAACTTATGTTAGTCACAGTTCTGAATTTTAATGAATAATGTTCGATTAGAGAGACAGTTGCTTAGACAGTGATGGTGATGTTGGTTCGAGGACTGAGGTTGTCGCTAAGTGGGGCTATCAGGGGTTAGGGTTAGGGCCATATGAAGTTGCATGTCAAGTACATTTAATGTCCACCGACAAAGTAGACTTAGATCTTTGTTTGGACCTGTTAGCCATTCATGAGAGTGACAGCGATCGCGAAAACTGTCATATCCCTAACGGCAGGACGACTGGTGGCGTCGAAGGTCCCCAACGATCGACAAGACTCAATGGGAAGAATCCATATAGCTTGGAGTGACAGGATAGAAGTATCGTTCGTCTATAAACACCGTGAGGAAGTGCCAGGAGCCATTGACGTTTTCTCACTCTTCGCCTTGACTTCTGTTGAGACAATGCTGGAAATCAGTGAAAGCATTTTCGCCAAAGCAGACCGGAAGATGGTAATCCTTTAGAGAAAGCCAGACTACATACTCACAGTGCTGTCTGGTAGTTATCACACCGTCCAATCAAAGATTCTTTAGCGGGACATGAGGAACCCCGAAGTTTTTGTTGACACGAAGATCACTTGGCATGATAGAACGTATGATGTATTGCAAGTACATGAAAGTAGATGGTCTTTGCTCCTACAGCTTGAAGCATAGTACCCACCAATTACCATGGCGATGTTCAGGTGCATGCTCTAGGCTTCATGTTCCGAGGCACTCCTTGAATCGACATCGTTCCAGATCCATGCGATGAACATGCTTTGCACGAGTTGCAGATAGTTTGACTTGTCCGCTTAGGTGAGTATTCACCTGCAGAGAGAGAATTATGCTTTCAGTGATTGGACTTGGACTTGATCATCGTTTGCTGGCTAAAGATTACGACTTATCTGTTGCAAAGTCCTCTACTTTGGTACCAGACCAAGTCTAAACGATCTGCTCTATCGCGTCCATCGTAAGATCCAAAGTGTGTCTTTCTGAGCAGTGACACTTCGAAGGTACCGCGATACCACGAAACCCAGAAACAGACATTCACTTCATACCGATCAGCTCTACCGAATGGTTTGCTTGAAAGCGCGAAAGACCAAGGTTTGGCAAACGGAATAGGTTTCTTTTGACGCTAGAATTCATGCTCCTAGCAAAGCTAGCTGGCTCGTCCGGCAGGTATTTCCCATCCGGTGGATCTGCCGATTCCAACCTCCTAGCCTCGCCATCATACCAAACCATACGCCCCAACCAGAACAAGCACGCTTAAATGTGGGTGTCGTAGGCGATGGGAGCGATGCTCTCGGGCTTGTTGTCTTTGGCGCTGACGGTGCGGTCCTCGCGGGGCTTGTCGGCCTGGCGCTTAAGGAAGACAGTGGTGCCCTCCTCCTTGGCCTTGCGCTTCTTCTCGGCGTTGGTCTTGACGCGGACGATGAACTCCTCACGGGAGCGGGAGAGGCGGACGTGCTCGACGCGGAGGTTGACGCGCTTCTCGATGTAGCGGTTGCCGACCTGCTTGTAGATGATGACACCGACAGCAGACTTGGTCACGTTGTAGACGACACCAGTCTTGCCGTGGAAGTCCTTGTGGCTGGGCGGCTGTTAGTGGGTGTTGTGGGTGCACTGGAGTGGGCGACCTTTGCGAAGGCTCCAGTGGGAGAAGACTTACGGCATGCCCTTCTGGACGGCACCGTTGCAGACGACATCGACAATGTCACCGACCTTGTACTGACGAAGGTAGGTGGACAGAGCGATCATGCCCTTCTTCTTGAAGTCGCGGGAGAAGGCTGTATCGCACAGTCAGTCTTTGGTGTTCGCGATTCCCCATGCCCATCGCATGCGTTGCTCTCAAAGTGCGCCAGTCCTTCCAGTGTTTCATCCCCAATCGTCCAGAACCTTTCCCTCCTCTTTCTTTCATTCCTCCCGGCGACAAGGTGTAAGACTAACCATAGCGAGTGCCCTTTCTGAGACCGGCGGAGTGACCCATTGTGACTTAGGTGTGTTGGCTGTGTCGGACAGTATTAGCAGAGGTTCGGGCGGCGGTCGATTTCGAAGGGGATGCGTACGTTAGTATCTGTCGGAATGAGTCGTCAGTGTCGGTGTCTTCAACAAGCGCAAGAGGGCAAAACTAACCGTCGTGTGGGCGCAAGTCTGCTTCGTCGTCACCAATTCTTCATCAGTCTGGCGTTGGCTTGTGGGTTGCCAAAGCTGGTGAAATTGTTGCCAAGGCGCGGGATTTCCGCGTGCGCCAACCCACAAATCCACGATTTCTTACAGCGAACAAGAAGTCCTACTTCAGGACTACGACTGTGCCCGACCGACAATCAGACGTCAACTAACCTGCAGCCATGGCCCCGTAAGTACTCCCAAAAACATGCTGCTGAGAAGCATTCGACACGGTGCATGCCACTGCTCGTGATTTGCGCGAGCGAACGAGCGATTCACAACATGCGAGCGAGCAATACCATAAGGTACCGACACACGACCCCGATGCGATGCGACCTCACGCGATGGCGAACATCTTCTGCAAAACAATCACGAGCCGACGAGCGCGATGGGTGAACCAGAAACGTGGACACAAGTGCTCACTATGAGTCGCTGGATCTGTTGCACGCATTCCGAGCACACGACTTTTCTTGTGCGCCAGCCTTCGTGCTTTTCACAGATATTTCACCGACATCCGCAAGACGTCTCTGATGCCCTGGAACCTGGCTCAGCTATCATCTATCACATGATAGCTTCACCAAGTCGCTCTAGTCACACAATGCACCGCTCGAATCGCTCGCTCGCTCCGCAAATCATCACCCATGCACGCGCCAATCGAATGCTCTCAGCCTGCACTCTAACTTTGCCATACATCGCAAACATCGGCTAATATCCCTCTCAGCACCAAGTCTAGCAAGACCTACAAGGTCCCTCGTCGTCCCTTCGAGTCGGCTCGTCTGTACGTACATCTACCAGGCCACTGAGTGTGAGCTTGCTCCACTTATGTCTCAGATATCTAACGTGCATCCAGCGACGCTGAGTTGAAGACTGTTGGCGAGTACGGTCTCCGCAACAAGCGTGAGGTCTGGCGCGTCCAGCTCACCCTCTCCAAGATCCGTCGTGCTGCCCGGTAAGTTTCTCTCCACACACTCTACTGCAATGTTCCCCTTCTAATATTCCCATCAGTGAGCTCCTCACTCTTGACGAGAAGGACCCCAAGCGTCTCTTCGAGGGCAATGCGCTCATTCGCCGTCTGGTCCGTGTCGGTGTCCTCGACGAGGGCCGCATGAAGCTCGATTACGTCCTTGCCCTGAAGGTCGAGGACTTCTTGGAGCGTCGCCTGCAGACTTGCGTCTACAAGCTCGGCCTTGCCAAGTCCATCCACCACGCCCGTGTCCTCATCCGTCAGCGTCACATCCGCGTCGGCAAGCAGATCGTGAACGTTCCCTCGTTCATTGTCCGTCTTGACTCCCAGAAGCACATCGACTTCGCCCTTACCTCGCCGTTCGGTGGCGGACGTCCCGGTCGTGTGCGCAGAAAGAAGGCCAAGGCTGCTGAGGCCAAGGAGGGTGGTGGTGACGAGGAGGAGGAGGAGGAGTAAATCATACGCCCCTGAGCTATGTTTAACTACCTTCCTTCCCCTCAAAAACCAGGTACGCGGGTGTATGCTACCCGCTGGCGCTGAGCCGGTCACGGCTGGGGAGGCGTTCAGATTAAGGTCGCATGCAATGAGAATAAGAGTTCACGCGTTGCCTCCTACCCAAAATTACGATACCAGTTTCTTCCTTTAGTGTGTTGTCAGCCATTGCCCATTTCATTGCCCACTTCAGCTATCACATAGCACGTACTACGTCACGTTGTCCTGCAGAGGTCTTGCAGTGCTATAGGAGTACATTTAGTGAGCACCCTGGAACAACACGGGAGCCCGAACTTTCTACTTTCAAACAACAACCTTGCAACCTTGGTGTTCACCACCTTCACACCAGTTCTGACAAATTAGACCCTCTGAACTCAAATCTCGATATCAACACCACCGACAACGCTTCGAAGATTCGTCCAGAATGTCCAATTGGCACACAATCCTTCACGCTCTGCTAAGGAGTGCCTAGATATAGAATAGGTAAGCACGACAAATGCGAGAGCAGGCCGCACGACCACCGATAAAGTTTCCCGGAGTGGATCCCTATAGGTCTATATAGTCGGAGCGTCGACTACTCCATGCAGATCAAGGCCCAAACAAGCCAGTGCAAAGCGCCTATCGAATGCGTTCGCGCCGTCCTACTTAGTGATCATGCAGCCACTAGGCACAATATCACCAATCCAGCAGTCCAGAATGGGAAGACACTAGCAGCACGGTGCGGGCACGCAGCCCTCAACTACTATATGTACAAATAGACCACGATGGACTGGCTGTTCTTACCTTCGTACGTCGTCCGCTCACTCTCGCAAGACAGTCACTCTCGTTTGGTTCCTGTTTCTGGTTGTTTCTTCAACACATTGCATACAGTTCACTCGCTCACTTGCTCGCGCGGTCTCAACAATGAAATCAGCCCTCCTCTACGCCGCCAGTCTTCTGGCCACTCTCACAGCTTCAAGCCCAATAGCAACAAAACGAACCATCCCAATCCACAACGACTACTCCTGCCGCAGCACCGATCACCCCAACCCCGTCGTCCTCCTCCACGGCCTCGGCGCAACCTACTATGAGGATATTAACATCCTCGAACTCTACCTGCAAACGCAAGGCTTCTGCACCTTCAGCCTCACCTACGGCGACTACCCAGGCTTCCCCTTGGTCGGCGGCCTTAAGCCCATCAAGGACTCCTCGCAAGAAATCGCTTCCTTCATCAAAGACGTCCAAAAGAGAACCGGCGCCTCCAAAATCGATCTCGTCGGTCACTCCGAAGGCGCCTTCCAAGTCCTGTACGTGACCAAATTCGGCAAAGGCATCAAGGAAATCGTGCAGAGGGTGTTCGCCATCGCACCGCCCGCCCACGGCACTACTTTCCTGAGCCTGTATAACGTCACAGACATCGCGCCTCGGCTCACACGGCCGCTGGTCGATACGATTCTCAACACCGTCGGCTGCGCTGCTTGCGCGGACTTGCTGCCCCAAGGCAACGCTGTCAAGAGGCTGAATGACGGCAAACCGATCGCCCAGCCTGGGGTTTCTTACACGATTTTGACTTCGGAGAACGATCAGTTGGTGGTGCCCACTGAGACTTCGTTTGTTCGCGAGGCGGGCGTACGGAATCTTTATGTTCAGGAGTTTTGCCCGGATGATAAGGTGGGGCATATTGGGGAGGCTTATGATCCTAATGTCATGGAGTTGGTGAGGAACGCTTTGAGGGACGACAAGGCTGGGCCGGAGGTTTGTGTTGTGGGCTTCCCGGGAAAGTAAAGGATTAAAAGGGGTTTTCAGTATGCCGCAAAATAATGGATCGATGCGAACAGGCTCCAGGGGGGAGGGTTTTCTGGGTAGAGTCTTCGGTCAAAGGGCCCTGGTATCCGAGATAATAATAATGCATAGTCATCAGACGAAAGCGGCGCTGCAAGACGTCTTCACTCGTCGAATTTGAGTTTCTCGTCCGTACCCGGAAGCGAAGCAATGATATCCGACAACATGCGCGTCGAATACCGGGCTTCAACGCGGACGCAGAGCTCACGGCCTCGAACTCGCGTCGGCTCTCTATCTGGATCTTGGAGGTGGGTGAACAAGGCCACGCGGATGGCTGTAGTCCAGGGAAGTACTCCCGTCTCAGAATGTCGATATGAGAACTCCTCGGCGATGTCGAGAATGCTTTCTGTGAGGTATGTGACCAAGTAAGGCAATGAGGCAATGTAGATCGGTTCGAGGCGAGTAAGGAGCAGCCAGTTCGACAAGTGGAGCACCACCGCTTGTGCAGTTGTTGCGTCTGTAATAGAGCCGTCGCTGAGTTCTTGCACGACGCTTTCCAGGGTGGTTGGTTTTTGACCAGACGATTGTGCGAAATGTTGTGGCAGGCGCTGTAGTCGCCACATATTTAATGCATCAACAACGCGCAACACACCGGCATTTAGACGCTTGGTAGTGGCGCCTTCGCGGACACGGTCGGTCTCGACAAGCAGACCAGGGATAAACACCAACGTGTCTACCGCGTGATCCATCAAATCCTTAGGACAGCCGTCTGACCAGGGCACATGTAGCCAGTCAGAGCTTTCCAAGAACGAACGGCGGCGTAGAAATAGATTCAGTGGTACCTGATCTTACGTCAGTACACAGAGAGTGCTAAAGCAGTTGCAAAGCAGGTCGCTTGCTTACATTGAACAATCGGATCAGCCTCAGTGTTCTAAGCTCGAGAACTCCCTTGAAAGCATGAGGTCCCAGCGTCTGAACAATCGTGCTCAAGCCCCAAATGTGCATCATCCATGCTTTGGGGTTGTTCCACACCAGAAGCTCCTGATAAGACAGCAGGAAGACCAGATGGATCATATTCATGCATCGCGTAGCGTCGGAACTCGAAAGTCGCTGCCTTATAGCAGGCAAGATCTCAGCACATCTGTGCCGCCGGACCGAAGCCGTGGTGGTGCTGTCGAGGCCACAGATGAGGGCCTTGAAGGCATTGTGGACAAGCTCGTCGTCACGGACCGTGGATACCAAGCTCAACCAGTCCGAACTCTGAGTACCGGCGATGGCGTGAAATCGCACCATGACATGAGCCATCTGGCGGCCGAAGAGCTCGTCTTGCAACATGGTCGGGGAGCGCGGTAACGGTGGTGCGATCAAAGGGCTGTCATGTTTGTTGTCGAAGTCTTTCACTTCGAGCTGGACGTCGCTTAGATCAGAACAACTTCCAGCAAGCATTGGACTCGGAGGGCGATTACCTTGACTGCTATCTTGGGAGCCTTGGGAGCCAGGCGCCCTTGAACTTTGACTCGCACTGGAGGGCGCTGTTTACGACGGCGTGTTTGATGGCCCCAGGCGGCGGCGTTGGCTCGGATGAGGTTCTTTGAACTATCGTTCGATGATTGAGATTCATTGACGAGCCAGATGAAGGAGTTGTTACAAGCTGTTCCGGTAGTAGACATGGTCTTTGGGGGGGATGCCGTGTTCGAACGTGCCTTGGCTCTGTCGTCTCAAGTGTGCTTGTGTAGTGAGATCAAAAGGGTTCAAAACACTGCGAGTGATGTTGCTGCATCGCAGACTCCTTCAACTGCCATGGCATGTGGCCCTAGTCCAATTCCCAATCCATACCAGGACGATTCTGTACGTTATTATTATTGAAAGTGCCAAGTCAATGTATGGATTGGGGGAAGATGGGAAGGCCACCGGGGGACGACGACGACGGATGCGATGTTCGTGGCGAAAGTGGGTCCGTGGTTTCGCTTTCGAGATCGACCTGCATCAACGCATCACATCCCCCGTTCCCCCGAGTTCCGTGCACACGGCAACCCGAACCTCTAGTCGGAGTCGGAGTCTTCTGCGAGCTGCAGTGAGCATAACTACTGGCTTGGGCGTCCCTCCAGTGCCTCCTCGCTTCCACTTTGTCGGAAGGGCTGCTAACCCCACCGGTGATCAAGTGATCCTACACCCGGAGATCAAGCGTTACAAGACACCTCAGCTGAGTTATTAATCTAGGGTAGCATGCAAGTCTTAGGAGAGCTTTCTTCTGTCCATTGACTCCATTCAGCTCATTGGATACAGACCCTTGAAGGAGGATTGCTGTGGCGTCCTGATCGGGCTCAGGGTACTATCAATAGCTGCGGTTACATTATAGTTTTGTGCAGACGCGTAACACATGAAGCATCGCATAATACTATACAGTAATTAGACCTCTAATCGACCCTGAACTGCAGACAGCCCTTCTTCGCAATTCCCCTCCCATACTTATCTCCCTTCTGGCACGTATCCCAGAACCTTTCCAAACACTGCTCCTCACTGCCAATGTCTACTGTGCAGCCCTTCTTCGCAGTCAACCGCGCGGTGGTCATCACGCCACTCGGGTCGAAGCCACCTGCAGTGTAGCCGTTGAACGAAGTGTCCACGACCGATGCAGGGTTGTCACTGTTGCTGTCGTTGTTCTCGACTTGGGCGCAGAAGCCCTTGATGGCCGCAGCGGCGCCAGATCCAGTCGAGAGAGTTTTGGTGTAGCACGCGTCTTCGGCTGCAGAAGTGGCGAAGTCGGATGAGGCTGGATCGTCGTCAAGCGATGCGCCATAGGCGAAGGGAAGAACGGCTACGACTGCCACCGTGAAGAGAGATTGGATGTGCATGATTCTTTGAAAGAACTGGTAGGTCCGTGGTGCTTTGGAATGGAGTCGCTGCTGGAGATGTTCGGATTTCGGGCGTGTGGTGACTGTAGTAAGTCGATAATGTTTTCAGATTGACAGGTGTTTGATCTGGACGTAAGTTGGTGAGTGGATCGTGGAAGGCAAACACAGGAATGTGTGGTAGATTGAACAAGCAAAGACATCTATTATTGCCTTAGGACAAAGAAATGCTCACGCTTGCGGCTGCACGTGTCACAGTGGCGGTCGACTGGGTTTACCGTCTCTTTGTTGTGTGTTGTTATGGCAGGCCCGATCCGCATGTAAGTAAATATAGGTGCCGAAGAATGTTGGCCATGCTGTCGGTAGCTACGTAGCTACTGAAAACCTTGATCCGTGGAGATATTTGATCGTCTGCCTACCTAGGTAGTCCATACGCTGGCATAGTATGTCTTTTGAGAAGATTCTTGGCTTAAGCAAAGAGCTTGTGTCCAATATTTCGGCGTAGAGGATCGAGAGCATCAAACTGTAATGGAATGTTAAAGTGACTTTGCGTAGAGTATGTAGGTACATATGTAGTCAACCTGAATGGCTGTACATGTAGTTGATGAAGGTGTTATGAATGCTGTTGTAAGTCCACCACTGGTTTTCCGGGAGAGCACATCCAGGAGACCGCGGTAATGGAGATGGACTGATGCATGGAGCAATTCGCAATGGCAAAAATTATCTTGGGTAATACGTTTTGGTGGTGTGGTGGTAGGAAGAGAGAAGGGGAGATGTCGGCGGCCCATGGGTAGCGTCTCTCCTCGTCCATCATTCCCGTCTTCTCCGCAAATCATTGGACCTTCACTCAAACCAAGCATAACGAACAATTGTTACCTCTGGACAGGACTTCACCGGCAACCATGTCCCGCCCTCTCGCCCTTCCTATACGCCTCGTCAACTCCTCAACACAATGCCTCCGCCAACAGCGCGCGGGCTACGTCCCCCTCCGTAACTCCATCTCATCCTCGACCACCACCACGCCGAACAATCGACAATGGACGCCACCCGCCAAACGCTCCTTCGCCAGCACCACCCCAAACCGCAGCATGATGCGCGGCCAAATGCGGCAACCCGCCCAGCCCTCCATCAGCCGCGCGCAAAAAGAGCAGCAAGAAGAGATGATCCGCTCAGGCCAAGTGCCCGACGACGTCGGCCTGCTGCAAGACACCTTCGTCCTGCCGCGCGCCTCGAGCGACCGCTGGAGCTGGCGGCTGCGCAAAAGATGGGCCTACACACGCTTGGTGGAAGCGTACAGCATGGGCGCTTTCAAGTGGCTCGTCAAACCGAGGCCGAAATTCGAGCTGAGGAAAATCGCGCCCAAAGCCGCCGAGATGCACGAGGAGATGTACGCGGCTTTCGCGGAGGGGAATCTGGATCGTGTCAAGTCGCAGGTCTGCACGGGCTTGTTTGGTTCGCTGCGGGGGAGGGTTCAGCAGCGTCCGATGAACACTTACTTGCGCTGGTCGGTGAAGAGGCAGCTTTCGGCGCCTAAGCTGTGCAGTTATAAGGCTGCGGTGTTGCCGGGTCCCAAAGGCGAGAGCGCTGAGGAGCGCAATGCACAGATCCAGGCTGTTGTGAGGCTGCACACGTTGCAAAGCTTGCAGCATGTCAAGAAGGTTACTAAGCGGGTAAACCAGAAACTGACGACCAAGGAAGAGCTCGTCGGTGCGGAGGAGGAGAAGGAGAGTGTCGAGTACGTTGTGTTGCAGAGGACTCTGAGGAAGGGCAAGATGAGGGATTGGCAGATTTGGGGTTTCACTAATGAGACGAGCTTGCAGCAGCTCTTGAGGGAGGACGCGAAGAAGGCGGAAGAGTAGGGGATTGTGTGTCGATACGACTGAACTAGGCGTCAGTCTCCGCTCGTGTACAAATACATTATGTACCAGTTATAGAGGGATTCAGCGAGGCATCAAGGAGGCATTGTACCCTTACATGTGTGAATAGCAAAACTTTACCAGACGTTGTAGTGTGTCATTTCCTTTCATACGCGCAAACGAGGTGGCTACGGAAGAAACAATCACCACCAAAGACAATTCATGTCCTTCCCCAACCGCTGAACATTCCATCATAAGCATGCTTGCTGTTGTACGCCAAAGTTCGTAAGGTAGCCGGAAATGCGTCGTGCGCTTGTCGGCATCTCTCCAGGAAGAGGAGTAGCCAAAAAGCGCAGCCAGGTGAGCGCTCAATTTCCGAAGTCTCGTGCTGCTTGCAAGTCGCCAAATCAATCGGCCTGATGTGCGGCTTGAGATATATTGCCAGCGGAGAGGAGACTCGTTCCGAGCTGCTCGTGGCGACGGTTTCGTTTAGAAACCGTGCACCTTCACGGTCGGGGCCTCAAGACCCAGACCTTCCTTCTTGTCCGTGAGGAACTCCTGAACATCCTTGCGCTGATCGCCTTGGAGCTGGATGACCTCACCCATCTCGGTGTCGCTCACGATGGTGCCATTGCAAGCAAACTTCTTCTTGATCACCTTGAGGATCTTCTTCTGGTCGAATTTCTTGGGGAGACCCTGGACAGTCGTCAAGGTCTTGCGACCGTTGCGCTCTGCGTACGAGTATTAGCGGGTTGTGCGGTGTTGTGTATGTTGAGCAAGAAACGTACGCTGGATACGGATGTGGATGTAGTTCTGAGACTGCTTCTCGGTACCGCCGTCTTCATCCGCTTCGGCGAACGGGTCTGTGATAGTTTGTCAGCCTTGTCATTCTTGCGCTGCGCGTCGCTGTTGCCCCTCTCTTGAAGATAGCGCCCGCACCAGGCGTCGCGATAGCTACAAAGCTTGCGGAGGCCCATGATACTGCCGCCTGTCCTCAAGACGATGCGCATGCAGCGACGCGGTGTTGCAGGCAGCTTCCAGTCGGGCGGAGTCACGTACCGAAGGACTTGAGGTTTTCGATTGGGCCGGACATAAAAGATGCGCTGCCTGGGTTCTCCTGGAGGTTTTGGTCTTGAGTCGCTTTGGTGGGTTATTCCCTTTGGTTCGGATTCGAGGATGAGGTTATGGGTTGAGGAGCGGAGAGTTATGTGTAGTATTTGGCTGTGGTCGTGGTGTAGAAGCAAGTCCTAGGCGGGGGCAAGAGGCCCTCAGTACTTAGGCTAGTGGGAGCTACCGTTGCTTCTTGGCGACGTTACGTCAGCTGCCTTGTGCGTTCTCGTGTTCCATTCACTCACATCGTTTTTATGAGTCAATACCTTCCGCTCACCAACTACGTTCCACTAGCTTACTGCATTAAATGTCTCCATACTGCCTGGCTCATACAGAAGATTGTCGAAATCACGTGTGACAGACTCGCCCATATCGCTGGGCTGGATTAAGGGTCAAGGCAATATTATCGTCATGTGGGGGCATTCAGTGCGTTCAACTCAATTCATTACACACACTACATCTACTGCTGAAGGTTACCAGGATCAGATCATCCAAGACACCCAGATACTCAAGATCATCGAGACCTCAAGGATCAGCATTCGCAAGATCGTGCTTGTACCTCTGCTTCGCCCTCTGCGCACTCTCGCTGAAGTTGACGTGTGGCGCTGGATAGTCCAGCTTTTTGAACTCTGCCTCGCTCAGACGCTCATAAGGCGAAAAAATGGCCTTGCCCTTAACATCTTTCAACTCAGGCACCCATTTCCGAATGTAGTCGCCATCTGGATCGCATTTCTCTGCCTGTGCACATGGATTGAAAATTGTGTAGCTCGGCTCCCAACCTTGCGTGTTGTTCGACATGTCCCAGTCGATGAGGTGCTCGGCGAAATAGCGCTCGCCGCGACGGTAGTCGATCAGCAGATTGCCGCTGAGGTATGACGATGTGTTCATCCGCAAGCGATTATGCATGTACGCCTCGGAGTTGAGTTGTCGCATGCCGGCATCAACGAAAGGCACGCCTGTCTTGCCCTCGTACCATTTTTTCCATCCTTCCTCGTCGTCCTCCCATTCCACGTTGTCGAATTTGAGGTTCTGGGGCAGGTTCATGGTCGTGTGCGGCGTAATGACTGTTACCTGGCGGTAAAACTCGCGGAATACAATCTCGCGGACCCAGGCAGCTACACCTGCATCTCCCTGGTCAAAGTGTTTGTTGTCGTTCCATTTCTTTGTGATGGCAAGAGCCTCGCGCACGCTAATGATTCCAGAAGAAAAATAAGGAGAAAGTCTGCTAGACGGATCCAGGGCCGGCATTGAACGGTCCTGAGCGTAATTTCCAACCTTCTTGTCAAGAAACTCGTGGACTCGCTTGATACCTGCACCGTGTCCAGCTGGCCAGAGCTTACGAATGCGCTGCTGTTCTTCCTTGCTTTCAAACTGCTTGCTTTCAGGGAGACCAGGGATCTTGGAGTCGAAGAGATCTTTGAATTGCTTCGTGGCGTCCTTGTCATTCCCTTTGGGTGCCGGCACGAGGTCGAGCAAACTCGGGTCATCCTGAGTCTCAGCAAGCCAGGCTTTGTGATATGGTGTGAAGACTTTCATCGGCCCGCCGCTTCCAGTCACAATCACACCCGGCTTGACAACAGTCTGGTCGTGCAGAGCGTCGAACGAAACATCTTTCTGGTCTTGCGCATGCTTCGCCACCTTGATGTCGCGACGCAGCTCGTCCACCTCATACTCGATATTCGCGAAAATGTGTGAGACGTCATGGTCTTTGACGAATTGCATGACCTTGTCGGTCTTCTCTCCCCGCTCATCTGCCGTAACAATCGCAAGCGGGATGTTCTTGTCCTGCAGCGAACTCTTTAATTCCCGCAAACTCTCGAGGATAAAGTCCGAACGCGGTGCACTGGTACCGTGCCATTCCATGTCCTTGGGCGAGAACAGGTACATGGTAATCAAGTGCCCCGAGCCCTCCTTCGCTTTTTCCGCCGCGGCATGCAGACCGCGGTTGTCGTCTTCGCGAATGTCTTTCGAGCGGAACCAGTGCAAGACGTTGCGCGTGTTCTTCGTGTCTTTGCGCGTCTTTTCAAGGAGTTCTTCCAGCTGTTGCATGGGAGTGTCCGCATCGATTTCTTTGGCGCGTTGTGTGGTGGGGTGCTTGAGCATGTCATCTTCGCCCTGGTGGACTGATTTGCCATTCTCATCTTTGACGCGTTTGGGAGAAGGTTGTTTTGTCACATTCTCTGTGCTTTGGGAGCGTTCGTGTTTCATGGCTGCAGTGGATGTAGAGAAGGACTGCCAGATGAGAGGTCGAGATGTTGCTCGGATTGAGATGGTTGAAAAGGTGAAGAGCAGACTGCGCATTGAGGTGTTGTAAAGAGAAGTGAGGAAACCTACGTCTATGTCTCAATATCGATGTTGCCTACCTTGTCCATCATCACCCGATTCTGCACGGTTGCGAGTATACATGGTCTGCGTCATGGGTACCTGACTATCGACCGTGATCTTGCTGGTGTCGATGTCGATCGCGCTAAGATCTGATCGAAGCCTCAAAGGTGGAAAGGCTGTTTTTGTCTTTGGCGCTGCGGAGGATTTGCACAAGTGCCCAGCCATTCACGTCATCATTCGAGAAAGCAGTTCACAGGTTCACATAGGTTGATCAAGTTGATGAAGGAAGCGTTCACCTCTCTGCATAATTTCGGCGTTGTAGTCCTGCTTTGAGCCGATGTCTTAGCTTCACTGTCATCGAATCGTCATTAACATTGAATATGTCGATATAACAATCTCTTAGTTCGTTACATTCGCACATCTTACTCGGCCTTACGCTCTTGTTCTTCAATCCTCGTCTCTGATCTCATTCGATCGTTCTGGCTCAATTTGCCGTGGGTACCCAACTTTCGTTCATCATACCCAATGAATCTTCATTCACTAGGCTGTTGTCTACTGTATAAGCACAATACGATGGTCACACTAGCAAAGCTGTAAAGCTCCAATGGTAGCAAAGTTTTTCTTGCTGATCCGCCCCCGCCAAATTCGACCAAGTCCGCAAATTTCAAAATCTCCTTCCCTCCAGCTCGGACTTTCAACCACCTCAACGATCATCGTTGTCAGAGCCTATGCTTTCCTCTTCGACTCCCTAGGTGTAGGAGCATTGAGCTGAGCTATATGAATGATGTTTGACTCTACGCTTCCATCGATTACTACCAATCAACCATCACAAGGTCTTGTGGTCTAGTGGTTACGATTCTCGCTTAGGGTTGACGACAGTCATCAATTGCGAGAGGTCCCCGGTTCGAGTCCGGGCAAGACCCTGTTCTTTTGCTTTTGTAGCTGTTGTGCTTGTGAAGGGGCCGATAATATCATTTTTGAGGTTTTGGGGGTGTTTTGGCACTTTTTGGTCGTTACTCGATGACCACTTGACGTAATTGAACCAGAATGGAGGACGGGCTGTGAAATACCATGAAGAAGGAGCTCTATGAGTTTGAAGCAGTTTGATTGATAGTTGGTTGAATGTTTCGACTGTGAAGAGGTTGCTGGAATTCGGCGACTTGCACAGCCCAACTTTGCTCGGGCTGTCTTCCCGCCTCGCCTCACGATATACAACACTGGGGACTTGCTCGCAGATGTCTTCAAGTGGTATTTACGTCAGTGGAGACATTCAGGTGAACATTAGCGATTTTCGTCGATGTCGAATCGCCTTGGTTGCGGTCTCGCGATCGGGGGTCGAGTCTCGGATTTATACGTAGGACAGCCTCTGAATGGCGATGGCAACTAACCACCGAGCATTGTTGATACAGCGGAAGGCATCGGTTCCCGTGGAACTCTCAGAGACAGTATCGATCAAACAGTTACATTTCTCAATCGATGTATCAATCCCAACTATCGATATTGATACTTAGTACGAAGGAGCACCATTTTGCCGTCGGCGGCGTAGAGTACATAAATGACATTGATTATCCGGGCTAACTCATCGATCGATACCGACGGATCAATTGCAATCAACGGGCCGAAAAGTGTTCCAATTTGCAACAACATTGTGACCAGAAACATTGATGGCTTCCTCCGAATGTCGTTCAACACCTCAGCATCGATCGTGTCAACTGTCAGACCACAACGCACGCCTCGCCCAATGATCGTTGAAGCAATTAACTAAAATGAAGGACTAAACCAGAAGCGAACACACCCTTTGAACAGTGCGGTCGATTGACCTTGAGTTGGAATGAACTCGACAACGAGTCGGTTCACCCCAACCCTAACCCTGAGAAGAAGAGCATCGATGACTGCCGTACTTCGCTTCTTGCGAGACAAACAGTACATTTCAATAACTTCATGGGACTTGTAAACACACCAACCGGAAGTAACGATTTAGTTGAGTGCATGTGTTCCTAGTGAAGGGACCTCAGAAGCATTGCCGAATTTGTCAAACCATGTGCCCTTCCAGCTGGATTATACCACACCGAATCACGGCATGTTTAACAGTAGCATTTACGTCGACACCGCAAATCACTCGCGAGAGATAGCATATATGGACTTTACATAGTTCTCAGATCAATTACTCGTTTGAACGATCGGGATGACATGTATCGAGACCGAACGGTCACTGCATACACATCATGCCACACATGCGTGATCATTCCATCCGTGCCTACTTGGGCCACGAAGATCGATACTACAAGAAGATTGTGCAAATGGCCAATACCACTGCACTCTCACCGCTCTATATCAAACGCTCGTATCCCCTGATGCATCGCAAGAGTAAGAGTGATAAATACTCTTCCTTTCTGGTCCATCCTCCCTTCCTTACAGTCGCCTCTCACACATTCGATCGCCTCAACAATACCGTACCCATGCGTTTCTCATCCGCAGCTACCATACTGGCGTTTGCCTCTACAGCTACCGCTTCGACTGCTAGTTACCTCTTGGCCGCAGACGGCAACGTGGTCGTCGCCAGATCTGCCATCAAGGCTCTAGCAAAGAATCCAGAGCACAAAGCGAACCCGGTGAATTGACCCAATCGCTCACTGTCATCCGATGATGGCTGTAATCTAATTCTGCGGACGGTGATAGGCGGGCATTGCAACCCTATTCGAATATGCTGCTAAGGATATCGACAAAGCAAGTGCGGAGGTGCCAGAGTATGAGAAGGTCAGTGTGCAATTTCGACCTCCATGAGGCGAAGACGCTTGTACTGACGCATACAAGATCACGCCCAGCTGCGACTCAGGTGCCGAAGACTACAACAGGGTGAGCTCCACAATACCTACTACATTGTTTCGGTCCGAGGGTTATCGCTGACACTTCACATCACAGCTCTCAGACACTCTAAGTGATACGACACCTAGATTGATCGGTCTTGCTTGTGACGTCCGGTTCACGAGCGAGGTCAAGCAAAGCACCGCCGAAGCTGCGCGACAACTTGAGAAGGCGATCAACGTACGTTTGCGCCGTGATTAAGGCCAGGTGTCGAGTTGTTGCTAACCTTCTCGGCCTTGATCAGAATCTTGAACCACACTTTGAAGAACGTTGCCCCGAACAACCGGTATTTCCATCTCAGACAGAGACGATCACTTCCAATCTGCAGAAGATTGCAACCGCGTTCGATCAGCCGTGCGATGCTTGAGGGAGGTTAGACCGGATAATATCGCAGGACGGTACTGCTGCTCAGCTGTAGAGCGGTGCGTTTACGGTTGGTTCGACAACTTTTGATAGGAATGAATGGAGGATGAGGATCGCGTAAAGAATCCGACGGAGGAGCAGCGCAGTGACTTCGCCGTGTCGAGACCATCATGGAGCCAATTCACAAGAGCATGCCGTTCGTTAGAATAATGATATTTGATCCAGACACTCTCAAGAATCCGTTGGGATCGAAGTTGGAGTGCGTTAGTTGACGCAGTTTACTCCTACCGGTCAAGGTGACGCCCAACTGCAAATCACATGCAGTCGCGACGATGCATAAAGAGATGAAATCCACGCAAGAGCGATACAGGACCAAGTATCATTACTGACAGTTCGAACGACAGTTTACGATTACTGTGGGCGGAATGACGCCTCGATTGGTCGATCTCGCGAGACTGTGACACCCCTTTCACGAGCGAGATCAGGGCAAGCGTTGTAGCAAACATGCACGAGCTGGAGAACTCGACCACCGTGAGCTTGAGGCCCGGATTTGGTCCCATGTCTAGTCGTGCTGATGTCCTCGGCCGTGGAATCTGCAGCTCGAATTTCTAGCACACTGCCTGGACCAATTGGCCCTCCCAGTGCAAACAGCGGGCACTCTCACGAACCTCGAGCAGATTGCAATTGTCTTTGAGCTGCCGTGCGTCGATTGAGCAAGGCCAGATGGTGGAGGTTCAAGCGATTGCCTAGCTGAATCATTAAAGTAGCCTCAATCCCAACCCCGCCTAATAACGGGCCTCGCCGGATCCCACGGCCCATGGATCTCATTCTTATACCTCTGCAACCCAATCAACCACCAGCTCGTCGCGCCCATACCCAAGATCGTGCCGAAACCGCCCAGAATCACACCTATCACCGCATGCCCCAGTCCGCCGTTTTTATGAATGACCATCCCCAACCCACCGGACGCTAGGACGATCATGAAGATTGTCAGGGTCAGGTGGAGTGGCCAGGAGTGGTGTTTCAAGTGTCGGCGGAAGACGGGGAAGAGGCCGAAGACTTCGATACTGAAGAGGGTCAGGCTGAAGACGTGGTTCGTGGATGGGAGGCGGGAGGCGAGGACTGTGCTGGCCATTAGGGCTGCGTTTGTTGATAGCGAGGCGGGGAATCTAGAGGGTCTTGTGTTAGTTGGCTGATGACAAGGCTGCACACAGATGGAAACTTCGTCTTACTTCACTTCCGGACCAGCACCGTAGTCGAATGTGAAGACGTTAATGCACATAAGCCAGCTACTGAGCGCCCAGATGCTGTCGATGCTGGTGGACTCGGTGAGGGATTTGAGAATAGGCGACAGGCCGAGGAGGGAGAAGTAGATTAGAATGGCGGACTTGGCGGTAGCAAGACGCTCTATCATGCGTGGTGAAAGTGCAGAAGGCCGAATATGTGTCGGGAAGGGCGGAGGACTTGAGGGCACGTCTGCACTTGGAGGAGACTGAGCTTGAGATGGAGGAGCCACGGAGGTTATACTTGGGTTTCTTGAATGAATCCGCGAGTGAACGCTGTTCGTTGAAAGCGATGGCTCTTTGGGCGCAAATCCAGCATCCAGAGAGGCTGGTGTGCCGGCATCAAGATCCTCTTCTGTGAGCTCCCCAAACCCTTCGCCTCTGCCGAAATCTCCCAGATCATCCTCCTCCTCTCTTGTATGCCAGTAATCTCTCAGTACCCATCCGGCTACAGTTCCAAACGTCGCCCATCCCACGACGGCATTCGGGCTGACCCGCTCTTGAAAGATGCCCGTGAAACAGCTTACAAAGATGATGACAGAACAGACATGCTGCACAATGATCGTACTGTCCGCCACCAGCGTCCAGAACTCATACGGCTGCAGACGAGGATTGCGCTGCAGGTGGTCCAGAAAGGTCTCTTCGTCTGTATAATTGTCCGGATAGCTCTGCTTCACCCATAGCAGCTTCTTCCAAGGACGATGTCGCCGCCGACTACTACTGCGTCCACGGCGCTTTTCACGATGCTTGCGAGTGGCATTGCCGGTATTTCCATTGGTGACGAGATGCGCGGTTGCGGCTGTCACGGTGTCACTGCGGCCTAGAGGGCTGTGGGAGCGGTACGGCGGCGAGGTGTTGGGGAAGGCATCTTCGGGTCTGAGATGGCGCGAGGAGGAGACACGAGGATACAGCTGTTGTTCGGAATGCAGCGAGCTCGTGCGCGAGGAGTGGCTGGTCGATGACGGCGGCTCAAATGGTGGAGGAGGCATTGGGCAAAGATGTGGTGAAGTCGCAGGATCGGGAACGGCAGTTTGCAAGGGTGGGTCTGGGGAAAATGTGAAATAAAAGAGGTTGTTTTCACTTTCTTCTTCAGTCCTGTATTCCACAACCCACTAACGATGATAACATGATATTCTTCAAAGGCTGATATTGGCTTGAAGATACATGTTCCTCGATTATGTTGTCCAGGTAAGCAATGCCCACCACCCTTCTTCCCTCCTCACCCCAAGCTTCAAAGATGAGAAATTATACAAAAATACATGATAGGAAGAGTATGAGCTGCAACGCAGTATTGATTACTCAACACAATTTTCCTGATTCCGAAGCCTCAACACATACTCTGCTCAGATCGCAATCATGTGGACGATTTTCTAACAGAAATTCACAGGCTCGAGATGAATATTTGGTACCAGATGGCTGTATACCATGTCTTGAATGCTTTTCGCATCACGCATGTACATATTCGAGTCTACAGCTTAGACTTGAACAGACTGCTAAGCAGCCCTCCCTTGACAGCCGATGTTGGCGGCAGGTATCTCTCCAGCTCAGCGGTGTTCAGCCATGACATGTCGCCGCGGACCTGGTTGAGATCTGTGATTCCGCACAGCCTCATGGCCGTCTCGAGTTCGTCCTTCAATACTATACCGTCATTAGCGTATACCCATAGAACAGGAACGAGATTAACTCACCATCCGCGCAATATTCCACGCCTTCCGTATCGTACATGACAGAGCACTGGAATGGTCTGCCAACTCCAATACCCTTTGCGCCGAGCAAGACCGCTTTGAGCACGTCTGAGCCTCGCCGCACGCCGCCATCTACGAGGACTTCCATCTTGTCGAAGACCTCTGGGCAGTCTCTTCGGATCTCCAGAAGCGTGAGAATTGTCGCAGGCGCACCGTCGAGTGCTCGGCCGCCATGGTTTGACACAACAATACCGTCACATCCCAGATCGAGTGCCGTCTTCGCATCCGCAGCTGACTGAATGCCCTTGACAAGGATCGGCAACTTCGTGTGTTTCCTCAGCCACGGCAGGTCATCCCAAGACAGCGACCAATCAATAAACGACCCAGTGCTCCTTGCCAACCCTCCGCCCTTCTTATCAATAGCAGAGCTCTGGCCATTCGAATACACGCTGACCTTGACCTGCGTCTTGATCCTCTCATCAGCCTCGCGTTTCGACACAACAGCCAAGTCCGCCGTCACAAACAGCGCTTTCACCTGCGGGAGTCCCTCGAGCTGCTTCAATACCGCCTCTGTCTTGTGGCGTTGCTTGTCGACGTACAACTGGAAGAAGAACGGATTGCCTTCCCCGCTCGACACAATCTCTTCCACGCCCATAGATGCTGTTGTGGACACGCAATGCACGATACCGGCCCTCTTCGCACCCCGAGCAAGAGCAGCCTCGCCTTCAGGGCCTGCAGTCTTCGCAATCCCCATCGGGCAGATCCAGACCGGCATGGTCACATCAACCCCGAGCATGCGCATCTTCGTGTTGACGGCACTGACATTCCGCATCACGCGCGGTCTAAACCAAAGACGCTGCCAGAACGTCTTGTTCGCATTTAGAGTCAGCAGGTCGTTGGAAGCGCCCGAGATGTAAGCGTTCGCCTTCTGACTGCCTGACTTGGCGAAAGCCTTCTCAAAGTCGTCGAGGTTGATGATGGCTGAGAGGGGCGGCTTTTCGTTCGGATCCGGCTCTGAGGTGGTTTCTTCCCTCTGGGCTTCGAGCCAGGTTTTTGTGACGGTGCTGGTGTCGAAGTCGCCTTTTTTGTCTGAGGCTGAGAGGGTCTTTTCGATCAGGTTGGCGGCGTGGAATTCGTTGTAGGTTTTGCTGCCGTCTTTGCCGGCGTATTTGTAAATCACTGTTTTGGGTCGAGCGTTAGCCGTGTATTTGGTGATGATAAGCGGCGTACGTACTATCAGGCCCGCCCGGGTGCTCGGGCGCGAATGTGGTGAGATCGTATACTTTGCCGTTGACTACGATCCAGCAGTCGTCTGGTCTGGCGTGCTTGTCGATCTCGGCGACCGAAATCTTGGAGTCGGACATGTTTGGATGCTGTGATGCGGTAGCTGGCTGCTATGGGAAGAAATTCGACTTTAACTTCTTCAATATCTGTATCCAGCATGTGATGCTCGCGATGCAAAAGATATTTCCCAAGATGGTATCGATGCTCGTGAACCAGAATGCTGACCTAAAGGGACACGAGGTGTGGTCGATGTCGATCTCCACGCCTCCGCACTCGGGTTTCACTTTCCTATGGTCTTTGCCGAGGATACTTTAAACCTCGACTTCACTTTTGAATGTCGGTTAGATATCTTGAGGAACATAGTCACGCAAGAGATAATATTCGTCTCGCCCGCTACAATGTGCCTCGAGCGTGTTATTCTTGCATTCATGATGCTCTGCAGGCTTGTTAAAGTGTCATACCTCTGACAAGGCGTTCTCATTCTTGATAGATGGCTTCTCGTCTTTGGTAAAGTTCATTCATACTTGGCCGCCGCTATGCAGTCTTTTGTAAAGAGAAAAACAGTCTTGATTCCAGCAGCAACTCATATGTATGTCATGGACAGAACGATTGCCCAGTGCTACTCGTGTGAATCCGGGGCCGGCCAGACCGCGCCAGGTCGTTCCAGATTGATCCGATCCACTTGAGTTCGGGCACGGGCGTTGGCTCCATCTCGAATCTCGATTATTCTCCATGGTGATCAAGCAGCATCGTCATCAAAATTCCATCATTTCAACGTCAACTCAAAATCGACGAATTCGAATTTGGGAGAAGAGTATGGTCGCTGTCGTGGAGTCCGCCACCTCAAGAAACCGTCACATGTCGTATCACATGATGACGTTTCACCAACTGCGTCATTGTTACCAAACACCTGCACCGCGGTTGCCGTCTGCAGCACCTTCCACAACGGCTCTGCCAGGAACGCGCCTGCCATTGTCTTAATTGGCTCTCCCACCATCAAAGGTAAAGCAACTTTTTCCATCAATTCATCCTCTCCTCTCTCTTCCTCCCACCTCTCTCCCACTTACACCCTACACACACCTTCACCCAAATCACTCTTCATCACCACAATCATGCTTCCCGCCGCCCCCAGAATGGCCTTCAGGTCCACCAGAGCGCTTAGGCTCCGTCAGCCTGTTCGCTTCAACCAGCGCCAGAACGTCCGCTTCCAGTCATCGGAAGCCGCAAAGCAGGGCGGTGGCAATGGTGCTCTCTTCGGCGGTCTCGCCGGTGGTTCTGCCGCTCTTGTCATTGGCTTCATGTTCTACCACTTCTCTGGTGCCCGCGGCGTCGTCAACAGCATCCACTCCGCAAAGTCTACCGCAAACGATGCCTTTGCAAAGACCACACAGTACGCTCCCGAGCCTGGCCAAGCTGTCCAATGGCTCAAAGAGACCGTCACCAGCTACACCAGATTCATCCCTGGCGCCTCCACCTACGTTGACCGCGCTTTCGATGACCTCGAGAAGATCCGCGCCAGACACGAGGGCGAGGTCGACGAGATCGTACAAGAAACTTACTACGAGCTGAAGAATGTCACAAAGTCCGGCTTCACCGCGGAGTCTGCTTCCCAGGCTTGGGAGGTCATCTCAGCCACCTTCGTCCGCATTGGCCAGCTCGCCGGCGACGCCTTTGAGGACATCATCGAGAACCACCCCCAACTGAAGGAGAAGATTGGCGGCCAGTACAGCCAACTCAAGCAGATGGGCGAGCAGTACGGCCCCGAGGCCAAGAAGCAGGTCGACGAGACCTGGAACGAGATCCAGAACATCCTCAAGTCTGGCTTCAGCGTGGACTCTTTCAGCAAGATCCAGAAGCTTGTCCAGGACAAGAGCCAGCAAATCCAGAAGTACGGCGACCAAGCCTGGCAGAAGGGCATTGAGCAGGCCAAGCCTCTTCTCGACAAGAGCCCGCAGCTCAAGGAGCTCGTCGAGAGCAACAAGGACAAGCTTCTCAAGGGCGACCTCAGCCAGCTGTGGCAGAAGCTGCAGGAAGCCAGCAAGACCGGCGATTCCAACGACCTCACCAAATTCGTCAAGGACCAGGTCAGCAAGGCATCCCAGAGCTCCAGCAGCAGTGGAAGCAGTGGCAGCAGCGGCATCGAGCAGCTGCTGAGCATGATCCCCGGTGGCTCCGACATTGGCGGTACCTTGCAACAGCTCCAGGAGATTGGCCAGAAGCACGGCAAGGAGGCTGAGGGCCTTGTGATGAGCGCTGTCGACGAGATCAAGAAGGTCCTCCAGTCGAAGATGGAGGAGGCCCAGAAGCTCAAGGACAATGCTGAGAAGGACGTGAAGAAGTCTACTTAATGTGTAATTAATCCTTTACTGTATGACCAATCAAAGAGCGTATGAGTTTGATGAGTACAGTGCTCCTATCCCAACTTTGATACCAAACGGCTCGGTAAGTCTTGACAGAAGCTACCTGGATGCCGACCAGGTCTCTATGAATATATTGGTGCCTACCCTCACCACTATTCGAAGGGCCTGTTACTCTATCTTTAGGCGAATCCGAGCAGTTTTTTATGTAATCAACCCCAACCCTAAGTCGCGTATCGCGCGAAGCGGCACGCGACTGCAGTCTTGCAACCTCAAAACACATCGGATTGATTACATGTACTCTGCAGGGATTCAAACTGCATCAGTGTCGTTGCACCAGACCTAGACGACGCGTATAAACACCAGCCGTCAGATCCTGCCTCGACGTGACGTTACCTGGCACCACGCCTGCAGAGAAGAACCTCACCACACACAGTCACTCCGTCAGTCTCAGCGCTCGACATGGCACCGAGAAGCAAACGACCTAGAATCAAGCGAGAGCGTTCTTCGTCTCCTGCTGCTGCCGGCAATGTCGAGTCTACACAATCGTCAACCAACAGCAGTCGCAGAAAGTGAGTGTCTTCACCTTTGAGGCAGTCTGCCTATCTGCCACTAGCGAATGGAGACTTGTACTGATATTGATATGCGTCTAATCTTAGAGAGGAACAGAGAATGGTGTAGCATGGTGACTATCCTTGTCGGCGAAGGCGAAATGCCTTTCATCTTGCACCAGGCTCCGCTCGCTCGCAAATCACAGTACTTCAAAGACGTCTCAACCTCAGAGCAAGAGCGAGAGACCGACGAGGTGGTTGTGAAGCTGTCTTCAATCGATTCTGTGTCTTTCAAGGTGTATACGCATTGGGTCTACGGCTCTCAGCTCGACTCTGGAGCAATGGGGTACCACATGCGCAAAGCCCCACAATCCGAAGACTTCATGACCAGACATGAGACCACCTTGGTCTCCAAGGCCGAGCGAGAAGCCACCCAAAAGGCAACGCTTGACCTATGCAGTGAATTGGCGCACGATCTTATGCGACTCTGGACTCACGCAGACTTCCTCGGTGACGCCCGGTTCCAGAACACCATTGCGGATGAGTTGGTGAAGCGGCTCCTCGACAGAAACACTCCCACTGTCATCCACATGAAGACTTTCGCTTTGGTTGACGAGCAGACCGAATCGGATTGTCCATTGCGCCAGATCTGCATCCACTGGGCTGACCGCGAACTTACGAAGAAGAGCGACATGAAGGTGTTTAGCGAGACGGCGCCAAAGTGGTTGATGTCTGGATTGTTGTTCTCGAAGATTCGTAGAGAGCAGGGCCGATGGGAAGAGGACCCAAGGAGGGTACCAACGAAAAGGAGGTACCACGTGCCTGAGGTGGTGCAAACGTGAAATTAGTGTTGAGCAGCCTTCCGAAGATTGCGGTTCCATGCATCGAAAAGGGTGTTTGTGTTTCAGGTTTCAGAATGAGAGATTTTGTGTACTGTACAATACAGGTAGTCTCAAATCACTGTTCTCATCCAAACCTCACGAGATGATCACTCGGTCAATCCCCAGGGTGTGAATTTGCCTTCAATCGAAGCACGTTACTTCAAATTATATCGGTACTGGGCCCACACCTCCTATCTGGACCATGCAGAGCTTGAACTCTGCCAGTCCCCTAATCAAATTGTCCCGAAAGCTCACGACGAGCGAGCGAGAGGCTCAATCCAGCATCCTGGCCGACACTCTTGTATACCTCTGGGCTGCCGGGAAATTGCGTGGTGATGGCGAACTGCAGAGTGCCATAACGAACGAATTTGCGAGATGGTACGCGAACAAGGACGTTCCGTCTGTCATATCTGAGCGCACCATCGCCTTTGTGGATGCGTAAACTTTCGCCGATCCGGTGTCTCCACTCCGCCAGTCCGTTATTATTGGGCTGATTGCAAAATCGAGGCTGGGGGCCACGTTCGACAGTTCAGCAAGGCGCCGCCAGGGAGGTTGTCAGACGCAATGCCGTTGTCTCAGTCGAAAAGAGAAAAACGGGAGGCCCGTAGCAGAGATCCAAGGATGTTGAGACGAAAGAAGAGACTGGCGGAGGAAAACAAAAACCGCGTCCATTAGCATTGGGGATAGTGTCCATGGCTCAGATTGAAAGATTTAGTATACAATAATCTTACATCTCTATACACGTGAATTGCGCGCAATTCATGACCTGTCGATCTTTCCCCTCCAGTCAGAAATGTGATCGTTGATGACCTTCGCAGCCGCCTCAACAGTGAAGTTGCGTCCAATGGCCTCGACAAAGTCACCCTCAGGATCTGTGATATCAAGTCAGCTACAAGTCTCCTACAAGCATCATCCCAAAAGGAGCTCGCAAACTCACCCATCAAGTAAAAGTAGATACTGTGATCCACCAGATAATCCTGCCCGGGCTTAACATCCGCCGGCGTCGAAAAGTACACCCGGTACGCCTTGCACACATCCTTAACCTCCTGCCACGTTCCCGTCATCCCCAGAATATCCTCATGGAACTCCGCCAGATACCGCTTCATAACTTCAGGAGTATCCCTCGCAGGGTCGCAAGAAATGAAAACATTCCTCAAGACGCCCTCGCCGTGCTTCTCCTTGACAGCGTCGATCATACCCGCCATCTTGTCCAGCTCTTCGGGGCAGATGTCTGGGCAGTGCGTGAAACCGAAGTAGACCAGCGAGTATTTGCCCTTGAGGTCTTCGTCCGAGAAGTCCTTGCCGTTGTGGTCGGTCAGGTGGAAGGCGCCGCCGACAAGTGGCTTACCGATGCCCTTGTTTGCTTCTGCGACGCGGGCGCGCGCCATGCGGGCTTTTTCATAGCGGAAGTAGAAGGTGAGGCCGGCGCCGGCGGCGAGGAAGAGGAGACCGGATTGCCATGAGAAGGGCTGGAGAATGAGGTATTAGTTTGAAAGATGATATGCGCAGATGGGATTGGGAGTGCGTACGCCTGCTCTAGCTCGTGACTTTGCTTCTTGTACGGTCTTGTAGCCTCTCCTGCTCAATGCGGCCCATGGCGATGCGGTTTGGGATGATGCTGCTGTCGGGGTGCTGCTGGTCTTCGTCCGGGATCTGATCTCGCGCTTGGGGTTTTGCGACAGAGAGGCGAATGTCCGTCTGGACTGGAGGCTGGCGCATTGCCTGCATACATTCGTCTCTGCTAGACGCAGACTTCTTACGAAAGAGGCTGCCATTGTTTGGATGTGAGTTGGTGATGCGGTGGTGATAGTCGGCTCGAAGTGGAAGTGGAAGTTCCACAGTTTCGCAGTCGGCGCTGACTTCATCACCTTATGTGGCGGAGATCGAGAAACCGAGACTGAGTTGAACGCCACAAGTAACAGAACAGTAGAAGAATATATAACAACTACATGGTGCAACAAATTCAACCAGGTGATATTATTCAGCAAATTGTTCAGTAAATTAAACAAGTAAGAAAATACAGAAATATGTATTATGTTGTAGATGTAAGTTAAGAAATACGAAAAAACCTGTTACGAAATCGCCAATCACGACCGTAGTCGCAACCAAACCCCAGAACAACCCCAAAGACACCAGCTGTATGTACAAATAGTCGTCTCTCGTAATAAACGGAAACGCCATCTCATATCATTCCACGTAAGCACATCTAACCAGCCGCAAACTGACTCTTCTCCCTCAGCTTCTTGCCATACCACCACAACAAAATCGGCGCAGGGAATCCAATGGCCAGCCCAACGAACCCGAGAACACTGTTGCCCCAGCCATACCCAAGACTGCGGTACATGGCCGGCGCAAACAGAGGGAAAGCGAAACCGCCCAAACTGCGCAACACCGTCGTGGCAGCAATAGCAGACGCCGCGTACCGCGTGTACGCATCGACAATGTAGGTCTGGCAGCACTGGAAGACCATCTGGTTGCCGGCGGCGAAGATGGCGGTACCGATGTTGGGCACGATCCAGTGCAGGCCGGCTTGCGCGCTCCAGCCGTAAATGAAGAGGCCGATCGGGACGAGCATGGAGCCTGGTACCATGAGCGGCACGCGGAATTCGCTACGGCCGACGTTGTTGTTCTTCGCTTTGAGACGCTTGTAGATGCGGTCGGCTGAGAAGGCGGCGATTTGCGTGCCGATGAAGAAGCCGATACCGAGAGAGATGTAGTTGAGTCCACCGATGCTGATGCTTTGATTGTAGGGTGGTCCGGCCCATAGTCTTGGGAAGGATGCCAGGACGAGATACATGACGCCGTACACGTAGCCAATGTACAGGGCGAGGATTTGTACGATGGGCTGTGTGAAGAGAAGACGGAAGGGTCGTTCGAAAGCGGCGCCGAGATGCTTGCTGAGCTTGCGATTGGGTGTCTCGAACTCCGTGTGCAAGTCTGGGTTGCCGGTCTGCTTGATCATTTTGACCTTTTTGCGGCGCAGAATCTCGGCGGCGTAAGTTTCTTGGAGGAAGAAGAAGCCCATGATCTGGATGGCAATGGCAGCTATACAGGTCGCGTAGAAGACCCAGCGCCAGTCGCTGTATTGGGCGATGAAACCACCTGCGATGGGTCCAATGGCAGGACCGAGCAGAGGCATGAGTGAGTAGAGAGCCATAGCACGGCCACGCTCCATCGGCATCCACAGATCGCCCAAGACCCCACCACCAATGCCCAGAGGCGCACTACCGCCCAGGCCTGACAAGAAGCGGAAGGCAATGAGTTGTCCACTGTTAGTAGCGAAACCACAGGCCAAGTTGAAGACAAAGTAGAACAGGTTGCTGATTTGCAAGACAATTCGTCTACCAAACAGCTCGGACAATGGCCCAATGAACAGTGGACCAACTGCGAAGCCTAGGATGAAGACGGACATTGCAAGCGGCACCTCTCCAGAATCCTCGTTCACGTTGAACTCTCTGGCGATGTTTGTGAGGGCAGGCGCGATCATCGAACTGGACACAGGCGAGATGAAGGTAAAGAGCGAAACCGTGATTGTAGCCGCCCACTTCTTTTGCCTGCTCCAATTCTTCGGGTTCAGTGGATCCTGTGGGCCATCCCATGTCACCAGGTTGGTGTCTTTCTCGGATCGTCTTGACTTTGTCGAAGCCTTGCGATCCATCATCGACTTTGTTGCATTGGACTTGCTGCGCAGGATGGATATCTGACCAAAGGTGCCATTGTCGGATTCGTCTTCGGGTTGGGGCCAGTCGTGCTCGTCCCACGAGTCCGGGCTGGGTGCATCATGGCCGTAGTCGTGAACGGCACCGGCGTAGAAGTCCAGGTCGGAGACCAAGTATGCGAGGTCGACGATACTTTCGCGAGCGGTGTTGTTTGAACGTGTTGAGTTGCCGCGCGACAAGCCATCTTCTCTCGCCTCAGTGTTCTCTCCGCGCGCCTTGGTGAACCAGGCGGGCGGCTTCCTAGTCGAAGCATTGCGAATCGGTGCAAAGGTTGGTTGTTCGGCCTCGACCTCCCTTGAAATCCAAGGAAACTCTTCTGTCGACAAGGGCCTGAGCCGGGCCCTCTCCATGTCGGAAATGGGTCTGCTATCCATCATGGAGTAGCTGTCGTTGGTCGACAAGGTGTTGGTAGACCTCACGCCGTGCCATTGAGCGTAGGGACGACGGCCATAAGGGTCGTCGGCAGGAGAGTCCATTTACTTGAACCCACTTCTCAACACGGCTAAAGTTAGTTAGTAGTACGCAATGTGCAAGGGGGGAAGTGTTCCCGTAGTGCAGACAAGGCCTAGGCAATCACAATCAAGCGCAGGCGAGCGAAACGATAACAAACAATGCACGCCCGCGATCGAAGTGGGCGCCCGGTTCTTTTGAGCGCGGGAAATATGCAGTCTCGGGTCTCACAAGCACACGCTCTCGCATGGCTCGACGGGACATTGCAGCGTGGCATGGTGACACCACCGGCGAATACGGGCTTCCTACGGCCTTCCCACGAGAGCAAGGCGTGGTTCGGGTCTTACAGCAGCTGCGGGCCAGGCGTAGCAGCATAGCATTGTCAGAAGCATAAAATGGGGGAGCCCGGTGATCATCGCAGGCGTGGTAGTAAGTTTGTAGTCGGTAGTAGTACTAGTAAGAAGTCCAGCACACAAACAACAGTCGTACACAGGTACTAGCTGCCAACTGCAGGGAAGGGGAGATCTGCCTTTCCAGAAACGAACGCACCAGTTCTTTAACGGGCAAGGCGCTATCGGATCGCCCTGCATATCACATGCTGCTATTTGCAGATGGTCAGGCCTTGTCAGCTGAGGCGCAGATGAGGGCGGAGTCGTGAATGGTCACTCCATCAAATCCATCAATTTTAGTCTTTGCTCGGCGTCATCCCACACTTCCGGGATGAACGGCATCTACGGACGTTTCTTTCCAATTGCGTGGGGAGCCGAAAAACGATCAATCAATTATTGATCCACAGCTGAACAAACAACCGTTATGACTCTCTCTCTCTTCTCTATGTCTTACTGTGCCCGCCCAAGACACGTCACTTGGCCCAGAGTTACATCCCCGAGCCTTACATGTACTCGCTGACGTATTTTCTCACGCGGAAGCGAAACGTTGAACCATACATAGTACACTTCCAGTTGACTTCCACTGCCGAAGAATCACTCATCGTCGACACATGTCAAATAGGCTTTCTCCGACTCTTGCTGGAAACATGGTTTCTTGTTGCTCAATAACATGGCACGTGATATCATTGTCGTCAAGACATAGCCGTTATTTAACATTGGCATCCCGAATCACTTCGTCATCAAGCTCATTTCTTCAACAGCTGCTTCAGCCGTCTCCCTCATCTCTCTGATTTCTTCATCACCGGCCTGCCCGGCCTTTAGTCTGTCCTTCCAGACCTCCAATTTTTTCCCATCGTCGGCGTTGTTGCCAGGGAGACTCTGATATAACTTAATCATCCGAGTCGTGTCTTTACCAGAGCTGACGAAAAGAACATCTTGCTCCGAGTGCCGATGCGCAGCTACGCAGAGCAGGATCCACAGCGTGTTTTGCAGTACATCGGACCCACGCATCGCTGGTCGCTTGCGATTCATGCTCTCGACTTTTTGACGGGTCGCTTGAAGTTTGGCTTCCCGAAGCTGTGCGGCAGATGGCGCATCAATCTTTTGTTTGCGACATAATTTTGTTGAGGAAGAGCTGATATCTGAAAGACTTTGCGCAGATGAGATGGCGAGAGAAAACTTCTCGATGTCTTTTGTGCGGGATTTCTCACGCTGCAAGAGGTTGGTGCTCCGGAGGTTCTGTATCGCCGCTGGCAGGATGTCTGTTTTGAGGATCTCCGTGGTATACGTGTCGAGGCGCGACTTGAGAGCCTCGTCTGCTACCCTGTCTAGCGAGGCAGCGTACAATATGATAGGAGCGACAATGCGAAGCTGTGTTGCTTCGATAAAGTCAAAACGATCTGTCGCGGAAAGGGTAGAAAAGGTGGTGTGAACGGCGGACGTGATGGTGATCCGATGATGGCTATTGAGGATGTGTGTAGCAAGTGGTTTCGTTGCTGCTAGGCTGGAAAGAATCTGCATGTCTGATGGAGGCTCGTCTGTATGCTTATTCCAGAGGAGTGTGGTTTGCTTGACTGCAGCATCAGTCAAGTCTTTCAGTGCATCGTCAAACGAACTGTGTGTGGCGACCACCAGCGATTCGTCGTCGAGATCGAGAACTCTCAGCTTGCCAGCCAGGTCTGTCCGACTGATACGAGTACTCACGCCAGACTTGATACTTTGATCGTTAGAGTCTGATAAGTATGTGAAGCCTCCAATCTCAGCATCCTCGATAGCCTGGTCGATCCTCTTCTTCCTGGCCTCTTCCAGCTTTTGTTGATTTGCCGAATGGTATTCACTGGGTGTGAAAATGACTTTGCCATGGATGAAGTCGATGTCACCGTCAAGATCCTGAGAGCGAGCAACGCTTCTCGCCGTCCAGTCTAACAAGTCTACGGGGATATGTGACAAGCGCGACGAGAGATCGCACTTTTCAGGTCGTGCATCTCGGATAGCCTCTTCCACAGCGGCCTGTGTTGAGCCAAGATTGCTTTGTCGGAACATGTAGCGTTTGCCGGGTCGAGGAGAATGACACTGAATTTCTTCAGTCCCATATGTCTCCGCCTCTCGTTCCAGTGCGGACTGCAGCGAGTCCTTGTGAATGTCATGTTTGGCGCTCCAGTTTGACGTGTCGACGAAACCCTTGTCTGTCGCCTCCACTAGTGAGTCGAGAATGCGCCGCAGCTCGATATTCGGGATGAGCGTTCGCCCATCCTGGCTATATGACAAAGGGCCATGATATGGCGCAAGCAGCCAGTCTGAGTCCCGGATTCCCAGTATCGACGCAAGGTTACTGATCGGAATGCGGTCTTTACTCGCTTCGAGCAGGCTCTCGAAGCGGGCAAGCACTTTCTGTGAATTGTACAATTTTTCGCCCGACGTGCTTCGGACGAGGGACGCTTGTCCTTTGGTAGGCTCTGGAGGTGGAAATGCGGCGACTATCGATGCGATATCTGGTGATGCGAAAATGGGCGCCATTATGCCCATGTGGCAGACGCCGAAATTGCTTGGCCAGTGGTATGCGGTGATGGAACTTTCAAAAGATGTGTTTGAGCGAACGCCTGCCAAAACTCCATCAAAGTATTTGCAGATTGTTTTGCTGTATTTCGAAGCCTGATTGAAAATATGTGTTATGCAAACCAGTCGAGTTGTTGTTGTCGTCGTCGCCGTTTGTCCGCTACTGTATGAAGCTGTATCGCCGCTCGCTCCTTCCAGGGATCTTGGCACATCGCAACTCTGAACTTCATCTCTATCGACAACTACCATCTATCGCCTATCCCGTCGCCATGGCCCAATTCAGACCCAAAAAGCTCGATCTGGGCTGCTTCGTGCACATCATGAACATGCGCGACCATACCAAGCGCAAGGTCTTCGAGCAACACGAGCCCGAAAGGTGCGCCTCCTTCACTTTCAAGATGGCGCATTGCCTATGAGTAGGCGCATCCTTATTCACAGAACATCTACTGACAATCAGACAGACAAGCTCTTCGCTACGTTATCCGTAACACCTCTCTGCCCCAACGTACGCGCGCGCAGGCGCAACTTCAGCTCAGCCAAATGCACTGCTACACCCGTCCAACACAAATCAGGAACCGCTGTATCATGGGCGCAAAGGGAAGAGGTGTGCTGAGAGACTTCCGCATGGCAAGAGTGAGTTGCTGTCTGGTTATCAGAGGCAATCGCATGCATACTGATCATCGTGTACAGTTCCAATTCCGTTTGAACGCTCTTGCTGGTAACATTCCCGGCGTGAAGAAGGCCAGTTGGTGATATATGGATGTCGGCATCCGCGAGTGTATGATATTGTACAAAAGCATGGAAACAAGAGCATGGGTCGGCGTTCTGGGTTAAGGAAGGTAGATTGGCCGTCACAGCCACATGGTCACACTGCTCCGAGATGAGGGAGATGCTTGCATACAGCACTCCCTCTACACCCGTCAGATGTAAGACCATCACAAGGGCGCCCAGCATGATACATTGTGCTATTCTCGCAGATCAAGGTTTGCTCTGGCTTCACAAGAGGCGCCTGTCATTCACGAGAAGTATCATTCTTATTGTTGTACCATACTTCCTGTTCCACCCGGCATTCACATGTCTCAACTCATCTCTCACATGAAGTATCAGGAGTCTGCCGATTTCTCCCGTGGCTACGTCGAGCCGGTCGCTCTTTCCTCAGTAGCAGTAGCAGCAGTAGCAGCAGCAGCAGCAGCTTGCGTGACTGCCTAATCGGGTCGCCAGGTAAAGTCAGCCAGCTCGCCGGCTCTCACGCTTCCTTTCTCTCCCTCACAACAGCACGAGGACTCCCAGAGTTCTGCGTTGTTAAGTTGCCGTCGCGCACATCTGCCACACGACAACTCGCTACCACTCGCTACCAAACAACCATTCATCCGCGCAAAGCTAATCACAATGTTTAGACGCACGGATACCGACCTCCCGCAGGACGTCAGCTTCCCAGCCGACCTCGCTGCGCTCGGCCTCAAGCGCAACATTCTCGGCCAGTACGTCCAGATCGAACACCAGGACAAGTTCTACCACTACGAGCAGTACGCCACCAAATCAACCAACGACAAATTGCACGAGGCCGTGCACGAGGCCATCCGCCACGATGTCTACGACTTGCTGCACAAAATGGGCGTCAATATCTTCTACGTTCACGGTAAAGACATCTCGATCACCAGAGAGGACGACGAGGAAGAGTTCAAGATCCCGGAAGATGCCCCGAAGATCAAGATGCTGCATGGAGGCTTCGACACTGTCACCGAGGACGTCTACGTATTCATCGGCGACTCCAGGCGCGAACTTGGTATCTACTCACGCATGACCACTGCGACTGCTGGTGGACCGCTCGAAGGATCTTTCCTTGGAGCCGCCCAGGCGCTTCGTGCCCACGCTTCACAATCTTGGTCCTGGCTCCCTGCTATGCTCGTTCTCAACCCAGGAGAGCTTCTCTACTCTCACCAAACCAATTCATGCATGACGCAGGACACCTGGAACACAAGAAAGCGCCCACACGCATTCGCCGAGCCGTACGCCGTGAAGTCGGAGAACAAAGTTCTGGGTCACGGCACCCCGTACGAGCACGTCCAGACAACGATGGACGACATCCTACCGCAACTTCTTGAGCCGTGGCACAGGAACCTCAACATCATTGCCATCGGCGACGGTGGCGAGTACTTCCTCAAGTATCTTGACGATAAACTCACCAGCGACCCCACTTCCAAGAATAATCAATTGTCGCTCACTTCGGTCTGCCTCATCAACTCCAGCCATGATGATGACAAGATCCGCAGTACCACGCTCAAGAAGTTCATGGCTAAGCACGGCCGTGCCTGGGTGTCCTCTCCGGAACCAAAGAACACGGTTCTCGGCAAGGTGGCAGCAGAGTTCACGAAGTACACGCAAGCCCAGGAGCCCGCCAATGCGCCCTCTGACACCGCGTCTTCCGACAAGTCTCTGACCTTCCCGAAGAGACAAGTCCCCGCCGTTGGAAGAGCCCGCGCTGTGTCTTCCCTCAGCGAAGGAGTGCGCAAGCAAAAGGAGGAGAGTGCTCTTAAGGAGGCCCCCTGGAACGAAGAAGGCTATCTCTTTAGCGATGTCTTCTACACCAGCTCGGAGGAGGATGAGGGTTTCGCTTCCGGCTCGGAGTCAGGTGCCCAGTTGCCTCCTCTCGTCAGTGAGAGATACCCTGCCATGGCCGTCCCTGGTCTGGAGATGGCAAAGTACAGAAAGTCGGCCGACAGTCCTGCCGCGAACAGGAGGCGCAGCTCGTCTTCCATCTTCGACACCAGCCTCGCCAACCCGGATCAGTACCGCAACTCTGGCCCTTCCCGCCCGATCCCAATCCCTGGCAGATCTGCGCCTCCCACCCAGCCCCAGCGCAAGGAGCCTCGCAAGGCGCCTCGCAAGACTCGCGAAGACAAGCAAGCCCTGGACGATGCGATCCTTGTCGCCGAGCGTGAGATGAACGAGATGGCGGCCAGAAACGCTGCGCAGGCGGCCGCCCCGCAGTCTGCTCCCGCCCTGAGCACCGCCGTCGACACTGCCGCTGCTGACGCTACTCCGACCTCCCCAACCGAAGCCTACGACTACTATAGCAAGCCATGCATTTGTACTACCCTCAGCGCCGGCCTCGAGGACATCACCGAGCAGCTCTTCCCAGCTGTTCGCCACGATGTGCTCGAGTTCATGTTCGCGGAGAAGGAGCGCAAGGAGATGAAGATGGCGGAGAAAGCGTTCCGCGAGAACGAGTTGAGGGAGATGATCGAGGGACTGGGTCTGGAGGAGGAGTGGAAGCAGAAGTGAGTGAAAGGAATGACGACGACGACGAAAGACAGATGATGATGGGATGATGAACAGGCATGACGAAATGATTTGACAAGGGCACACAGAACAAGAGATTGCTGCTGCAACTGAGTAGGAAATGACAGCAGCAGCCACAGAATAGCACAGCAAATTGGAGAAAAGCCGTTGAGAAATTATTGAATTATCCCTGTGAAGTTTGTGTTTTTCAATGGTGAAACGCCCTTTACATCGGGGTCGTGTCTTCGTATAGCTGCTTGAGGGCTATACAGTGACGGCGGAGAGTGGGCAAAAGTGTTCGTGCGCTCTCGCTGGCGAGTACTCATTGTCAGCACGACAAGCGTGATGGTATTACTACAAATGTGCTCATACACCACGGCGAGCGAGGCAAAGTCTCAGTGCTCTCTCAATGGTAAGTACTTACCGTCAATACGAGAAGTGCGGTGGTATCACTGGCAATGTTCCTGATTATTGTGGAGAGTCTCAATTATCTTCGTGTCGATTGGCCATGGTCTATAGTGATAGGCTAGGTAAGGTACCTATTGAAGCGCACTTCACCACCCAAGATTATCCTCTTCAACAAAATCATAAACAAACACCTGCTCAAGCAACGGATCCGTCTCCTCCTACATGGCAAGCGTGTCAGAAGTCCAAATCACCGCAACCTGCACGAACAGCAAGCACTCACCTTCAACCTATCATGCCCAGGCTCCTTGTCGAACTCCAACCGCGCCTCTTCACTCTGCACCATAGCATCAGCATCCCCAGCACGATTTTCATGACCGCATAAGACATTAGTAGATCAGCCCACCTTAAAAGTCACCACAAACCCCGTATCCCACACGCTATCCCGCTTGACATTCGTCAAGTTCAGCGGCGTGTTCAACGGCTTCCCGCCCCTGGGCTTGATGCCGTCGACGAGAAGGTCTAGGTGTGCTTCGTATAAGG
>Ga0265797_10001382_pt1 | contig 42654 bp, 37 predicted proteins | sample P2T30metagenome_FD_192433 | JGI IMG/M metagenome (GOLD analysis project Ga0265797, IMG submission 192433) | Plant litter microbial communities from East Loma Ridge, Irvine, California - P2 T30 | ecosystem: Environmental > Terrestrial > Plant litter > Unclassified | place: USA: California...
GCTTACACAGGTACATATATTTAATTGATTCCGCTCCAGCCAATAACCACTTCTCCTCACAGAGGAGAATCTCGCCCGCTTGGCCCAGTGAGTTATACCCAAATAGAAATTCCCTCCGAATTTCCACTAACATACATCAGGTGGTAAGGCGTGTCACTCGTAATGACAAGATCACTCGTTCGATTCGGGTAGTGGGCACCATCTTTTTCGTGTTTTTGAGACAATTTGGACATAGCTACGCTTTACGGCGAGCATTTTGGAGCATTTTGGAGCATTTTGAAGATTTTTTGGACTTGAGGTGTGAATTCATACATCGGAGTTGGAGTGAGGTGTGCTTTGTTGATGAGATTTAGTTTGTTTATTGGTCGCACATGCAAAAACCCCTTTTTCAAAGGATCAAAATGTCACGCCAATGCCTCACATACGGAAGACAAGATGCTCCTCTCTTTCGATCGATCAACAAACAAGTCCCGAACGACGCTGATAGTATACCCAGACACTACTTCGAGTAGGGCGATATGCGGTATAGTATAAGCGCTATACTCACTAAAGTTTGCAGCAATTCAGCCTGAACTGTCCTATACTTCAGGTACGAACTGTCAGCCATGTCATTGGCCCGACATACCCGGCTATGGAGACACTCGCACGTAATTCCTGATCGTATGAGGCACCTGCATCTGCTGATGCCAGCATGCTCGCTTCGAGATCAGGCTGTCATCTCGCTGGCTGAGGATGCGGGGTTTGTTGACTCAGTGGGCTCGTTGTTGCACCTCCTGTCTTCTTCCAGTAATTTGAATATCTTGGACGGCAATGTAACTTCGGGTCCGGTCTTCTACGAGGTCAATCTTGGAGGAGCGAGGGCATAATCCATTGGGTGGATGTAGGTGATGAGCTGCCATGCCAAGCATATCATCTCCGCCGGATCTACCACCATTGTTTCAGATGTCGCATGGCTTTCGGCCTAGACTTCGTTCGCACTGATAGGCTCATCCTTACAGAGAAATGTGACGATTCGTGCGTCCAACCTGATTGGGTACGAATAAGACGACCAAGGTTCGCTAAACGCCCTGTACTGATATCGATATATGCATTCGTTGACGGTTCAGGTAGGAGGTAACGACTCCACTGGTCTCCTTTCGCACGATCTCGGCGGACGAGTTTTCAGTTGCAAGTCGGATTTTACAATACTGCGATCAATGTGGACTGCTTCTGAACTCATATCATTTCACTACCATATCCACATACATTGAAGGGCCATCAATGCATCCACTTCGAACAACGCATCCACACATTTCCGGTAGAATGAGACGGTATGACAAGATTGATGAAGAAGGATTGGCGCCAAGCATAAGAACTGCTCAAGTGCTGGGGCCGGCCTACACGCTATAGTGGCCAAGACAACGGCTTGAGGAGTAGCGATTCTAGCGAACCTCGGAGGCTCAGTAACCTGCGCAAAAGCTTACCAAGGCGAAGCCTCACACGTATGGCATCTCCAATCACTGCCCTCGATTTGCCATGAGCCCAAGCCTGCTATATGGATAATCGAAGGAGATCACGCGGGTTCGAGCGGTGTTATCCGAGCTGCCTGTTGATGTGATCTTACTCTGGTGTCCTGGCGCGGAGCACTGTTGTCCGTCTGGACTCTGGGCAGCCACTGCGTAGTACAGCAGCAGAGCCATCATTGCCAACACCACGCGTGTCCGGCAGTACCGCGCTATGAGATCAGGCTCAATTACCACATGCAATCTAAGTCAACAGGATGGTGTTCTGAGCGGTAAGGCAGATGGATGCTCACAACGATCTGGGCCCACTCGTGCGAAAGGAAATACCAAAGACTAGTCTCTCCCTAACGGGCAGAATCGCATATAAGTACGAGGGTCGCCACCTACATTGAGCATCCCATCCTCAGACACAACTCCTCACAGATCAATACCACTAAGCCAGCTCGCAACCAACATCATGGTCGGAATCAAGTCCCTTCTTCTCGCTCTGACTGCGGTCACCAGCGTCATCGCTGCTCCCTTCGACTTCCTCGCTGAGCGCGATGATGCCGACAACTCGACTTTGATCGAGAAGCGTGCCGTCACTCCCAACTCCGAGGGAAACCACAACGGCTACTTCTACTCTTTCTGGTCTGACGGTGGAGGAGACGTCACCTACACCAACGGAGCCGGCAGCCGTTACACCGTGAACTGGCGCAACACTGGCAACTTCGTCGGTGGCAAGGGCTGGAACCCTGGTACTGGCCGGTAAGATTGGTATGCATTCGATACTCGAGAGTATAGCTGAAACAATTCTAGCACCATCAACTACGGCGGCTCTTACTCGCCGCAGGGAAACTCATACCTAGCCATCTACGGTTGGACCCGTAACCCTCTCGTCGAATACTACGTCGTAAGTATCCAGCCCACTACATCCAACGAAGCATAAGCTGACAAAAACCGCAGGTCGAGAACTTCGGAACCTACAACCCCAGCTCCGGCGCTCAGTTCCTCGGCAGCGTCACCTCCGACGGCAGCAACTACAACATCTACGTCTCCACCAGGACCAACCAGCCTTCCATCGACGGCACCAGGACTTTCCGCCAGTACTGGTCTGTCCGCCAGAACAAGCGCGTCGGCGGCTCCGTCAACATGCAAACCCACTTCAACGCCTGGGCTCGATATGGGCTTAACCTTGGCTCGCACTACTACCAGATCGTTGCGACGGAGGGCTACGGTAGCAGTGGAAGCGCTGATATTTACGCTCAGACTTCTTAGATGGTGTGAGTTGTTTTAGTGGCTGGTCGATGGGGTGTTGGATCACTTTTGGTCCATTGTCGATGCGGTTTGGCTGTGGGCCAGACTTTTTGTGGATGTTGTTCGTAGCACGTTCGAATCGATTGCTTCTTCTGACCTACAGAAATCCTTACGCTTCTATTTGATCCTGTGAACCATCCTTCACGTGATTTATTCTTGTTGGAAAAACAACCATACCCTTTGCGCTTTGAATCCTCTTCCAATTACGCAACCACTGTCTACAGATTTACATCAAAAGCTCCAGCATTAGGTGTAGTCATTTAACTGTAACTTGATCGCGTTGACTAGAAACATTGTATTGGTGTCTCGGTTCGGTCGCTCGGAATTCCTAATTAGGCAATGCCGCTCGTTAATGTTCACGCGAAATGATCAATATCTGAGGGGAAATCGTCGATGGAACAAATCAGACGATACGGTTCTGGATTTGAAAGACTTTTGATAGCTATCAGGTCGCAAGAGCCTGTGAGAGACCTGTGTTGCACCAGAGTCATTGATCGTACCATAACCCCAAAGCACTAACCCTCATGCACACATCGCCGATTGATATCGTGTCTATACACGTCGAACACGACGATATCGGAGTGGTTTCCTAGCATATCAATGCCGTTTGAATCTGTAGCAGCCTTCGGGCAATGCTTTGTGTGCTTTGTTGTTTCTCCAGCGAGCTTGTGGCCATGAAGCCATCGATTGGTTTGTTCGAACAGAATGTGACCACAGAGGAACCCAACAGATCGTGGTGAATCTCGAACACTCTGTTCACGAAAACCCGTACGTTGACCACCTCACCAGAATGAAGAGCCGACATCCCAGATAGGATCGTCACTTGTGAGTAAGTCGTTGATGATCACTGACTAAGGTTACTGATAGCATTGTTAAGCATTACACCACAGAGCTTGGCATGCGATCAAGCCCTGAACGATCCGCTCAAAACTCCACAAACTCATGTGCCGACTCCCTCGTGGAGCCGATCACGAAAACAAGACAACCATCTTGTTGCGCCCTTCTCATTGACTACCTCTCACACCCCGGAAAAGACCAATGCACATACTGTTGTGAAGTAAGCGGATTCTTCACGAAGTATGGCGCAGTATTCGCAGGACTCGTGTCTAAGACATGCCCCGATGAGTTCCGAGCACACACGAGGAGTGACGTCGACCGAACATTCTCAACTGCCTCTGCCGTGACTTCCGACAACGCTTCGCGTACCTTACGGAGATACCGTGGTTCTCCAACCGGAGTTTCGAAATTTGGAGACCTTGTGGAGCTCAACATGGAGATGTCCCTTGATAGCCCACCGGTGTCATCACTTTTCTGCCCAGAAATGTGACGGTGGCGGAACTCGCTGCCGTCTCAATCAGGGCGGCGATCATCGCTGAGATGCTTCGTCACGGCACGTGGTGGTAGAAGCGTAAATTCATTAAATCGTTTCAGTTCTCCTTGTCTTATGCTTTTACCAGAAATTCTCGTTTGGCCATTCGTTGTTTCTTCTAAGGCCCGGCACCTCCTACAGTCGAGATGGCAGAAATTCAGCGCGAGCCTCGTCCACGAAGCACATTCGAGGAAAAGAAATCAGAGTCGGCTACAGGCTTTCCTGATGGCGATGAGAGCCCAACTCGAATCGAAGAGGGCGGCAAGAATGGCTTACTGATGGACGAGGAGGATGCAACTGCAAGAGTGAAGGCCTACCCTGACGATGCGACGCCCCTATATCTTACCTGGAAGCTCAATGATAAAACGAATCCACGCAATTGGCCGGTAAGATACACAAAGTGTTACCATTCTAAGACTTGATCTGACTCTTGTCCCTACAGGTGTGGAAGAAATGGTGGATCACCTGCTTTGCCAGCTTCTTGAACTTCCTGACGTGAGTTTTGCATACCATTCAAAACGGCACGACTTTTGCTAACACGATCTACCAGGTGCCTATGCGCAGGAGGCTATTCTTCGGCTGCACCAGACATCGTGATGGCATTCAACTCTTCCACAGAACTGGGCACGGTGGGACTGTCTATGTATCTTCTTGGTTTCGCAATCGGTCCCATGCTTCTGGCTCCGTTGTCCGAGTACTTTGGCCGAAATCCAGTTTATATCGGCTCATGGTTCGTTCTGGTAATGTTCCAGATTCCTTTGGCACTCGCGCACAACATGCCCACAGTCATCGTATGCCGACTCATTCAAGGATTCGGAGGCTCAGCTCCTCTCACAAACACAGGAGGCAGTATCTCGGACGTCTGGGAGCGAAATGAAAGCGGCAATGCCATGACAGTCTACGGCCTATCATCGACTTTCAGCCCGCCAATGGCGCTTGTCATTACTGGATACCTCGTCCAGAACGAGGGCTGGCGCAATCTATTCTGGGCTTTGATGGGCATCACAGGAGGCATTCTGGTCATCATGACACTTCTTCTTCCAGAAACGAGGCACTCAACGCTCCTGGAGAAGAAGGCCGCACGTCTGCGAAAACTACTCAGCAAGGAAGGCTACCCCGAAGCAGCGACCAGAATATCCGACGCGCACTCCATGGGCTCGAAGCGAAGCATGCACACGCTCTTCGCCGTCAATCTTACACGACCTTTCCGTTTCCTCTTCACGGAAGAAATCACCATGGCTGCTGCCGCCTACAACGGCTTCATCTACGGCGTGGTCTACCTCTTCAACGAGTCTTTCCCTCTCGTCTTCGGTAGCGAAGAAGGCCATGGCTTCGACACCGGCCAGACAGGCCTCACGTTCCTCGGAATTGCAGTCGGTGCTCTAATCGCGGCGTGCTTTTACCCTCTGCAAGAACGCTACTATCTGCGCCGCGTCGCCGAGAACAACGGCAAAGGTGTGCCAGAGGCGCGCATGGGACAAGCACGTTTCGGTGCATTCCTGCTCCCGATCTCGTTGTTCTGGTTCGCTTGGACATCTTACAAATCGATCCACTGGATTGTGCCTATCATCGCATCTTCGTTCTTCGGCGCTGGCATCTATATCGTCATTCTTGGGGTACTGAACTACGTTGTCGACAGCTATCAGGTCTACTCCGCGAGTGCTCTCGCTGGTGTAATTCTTGTGCGCAACGTCGTGGGATGCATTTTCCCGTTGTTTGCTGTAAGTCTCATACTCTGGTCGGCGTCGATTATAGCTAACAATACTAGCGTCAAATGTACGAGCGCTTAGGCTTCGAGTGGGCCAGCACGCTGTTGGCATTCCTCAGTTTGCTGTTTGTGCCTATTCCGATTTGGTGGTTCTACAAGGGCAGGGCTTTGAGGTTGAAGTCGCCATTTGCAAGGTACGTGCATCATGTTAGTCTTTCATTGAATCTGTAACCTAACCTCTTTTAGCCAACATTTCGACCAGGACGAGGATGCTCCTCATTAAGTATGCTTGGGATACAACGTAAGGTAATTGGTGTTGGTCATTATTACTACTACTAGCTCATACTCGCTTCAACGGGCTCTCATAACTTGTATGCAAGAGTGTTGTTGTTACCTTGAAAGCTTTGTTTCAACAAGTGAGGCTTCCTGTCGTCCAAGTCCAGCAACATCTGACCGAACAAACCTGAATGCCTTGTTAGCAAAAGTAACACAAAACAACGGTGTTCAAATCTTACCATTTGCCCATGAGAACCACTGACGTGTCCAATCAGAAACGTTATGACTGTTGATGCTTTCATGAATCAAGCCCAAGCCGTCGGTCGAGCTGACGATCTCTTGCAGCTGCTCGGTGATCTCGCTGTCGTCGTCACTCGTGAAGATCCGCACGATACTTGCCATAGGCCACGCCATGCCGGGACCCTGGTGAGGACCTCCAATGGCATTGATGACCGGGCCACGCATGAAGTAGGGGTTGCCCGCACTCAAGACTAGGTCACGTGTGTTCTGGTAAACAGTATCGTTGGCATCTAGGTAGCCGAGGAAAGGCGCCGACAGAAGCGAAGGGATATTTGCATCGTCCATGATGTTCTGAGAGAAGAACCCGTCTACTTCGAAGGCATAGACTTGGCCATGCGTGGGTGTATTGACGATACCGTGCTTGGTGATTGCTTCGCGCAGGCTGCTGGACATGTCCTTCATGCGAGATGCAAGTTCAGAACTATTGGAGCCGCCTAGCGCTGACACGATGTCTGCGGCAGACCCCACGTAGCGCGAGAACATCATATTGGCGGGAATGAAGAGCTGGAAAATTGTTGAGTCGTCTGATGGGCGGAAGGCTGAGCGAATGAGCCCTGTGCCGTTCTGGACTGGGTTTCCGATGCCATCGTTGGCGAGGGTCTCCGTTGCACGATCGGTAAGACGTGTGAAAGTGTAGGGTGACTCGAGGACGGTTCCATCTTCGCCATAAGTTGGTGTCATCATAGCTTCGGCGACGGACAAGACTGCCTCAACAGCAGAGAGCCAGCTGTACTTGCCAAAGAATTCAGTGTCGTTGGTCGCCTGCCAGTAGTTGGTGGAGACCTCGAGGAAAGACGCGATGGAGTCAAGCTCGTACTTGCATTCGAATACAGACTGGTTGTTGTAAGGAGGGACGACCGTGTCCTCACTGGCAGAAGGGTTGGGCGCAGGCTCGATGCCAGACTCCACTGGCGGCTGGAACGAGTTACAGTACGGAGATGTGAGAAGGTAGCGAGCCTGAAGATTAATCACGCCACGGTATAGCGATGCGATCGAGTCCGAGGATGACGAAGCCTCAAGAAGAGGGAGGTATGACTGCATCTGGTTCGCGGAATCGCGCAGCCACATGGCGTTGATGTCGCCCGTGATGACAAAGGTCAACTCTTCGTCGCTTCCCTCGGCTGTGCCTTTCCATCTAATGGCCGTGTCCAGGGTGTTGGGGTATGTGTTCTCGAAAAGTCTCCTCAGATCCGGGTCTGAGATGTCGCCTTTTACGCGGTTGATCGCGTCTTCCACAACGGAAGAGGTGAATGTTCGGCATGCTGGATCAGGTCGTTGATACGAGAGATTGTATCTTCCAGAGGAGTAAGGGCCATGCGGTACTTCCGCGTAGTCGAGATAGTCAGGACATTGTGCACTGGCGACAGCCACGACGGAGGCTATCACTGAGAAATGACGGCGGTTTACCATATTGTGCAAATGTGGCAGTAGAGCGGTTCAGAGGAGGAATGTGGTCGGTCAAGTTCAACGCAGGAGCTGGCCTCTAACCTTTATACAGTACCCTTTTCTACCTTTGGGCAAGCGCTTTCCTCGTTAACTGTAAGAATGATCGGCATAGAAGGCACCGACAACCCCGCAAGGTTCAGGCCTCTGGTGCATGAACACGTTTAAATGTAACGTTACAGCGGTCCATGGCAAGCATGGGTTCATGACCCACGAGGCGTACGAGAAGACAACAGAGCGAGGTTGGCCGGTTGTTCTTCTATCGTTGCAGCAGGCGAATTGCTGCTAACGTCAGCGTCTGTCCAGATACTGTGACTATGTTCAAGAACATAGGTTTGGTCACCGCCAGTCTTCGACAAAAGTGAGACATGCGCGTGGGAAGGTAGGAAATGACGCGTGATGAACCTTGATGATTTCCTGTTCCTGGTTTTGGTGGGGTGCTCGTGCGGAGTATGTGTTGCACGGCCTCGAACCATCCCGATCTCCTCCACATCGCCCTCTACCCTGCACGTCATTAGAGTATTAAAAGGAGATAGCGTTCCTTCACGATCGTAGCAATATATCACGGCATTTGAAAAGCACATGTGAAGATAAATGTAACCGTCGGCCGGCAGTGTATAAACTTTGCCTAACCATACATTATACGATGCACCTCTTCCGCGATCGCCAAGCTGCTCGTCAAGCCCGGACTCTCAATGCCCAACAAATTGACAAACCCATCAAACCCATCCTCCTTCTTGATGTAGAAGTCCTGGAATCCCTTTCCGCTACCAACAGCTCCCATGCGCTGCAATTTCGGCCTGATGCCCGCATAGTCGAGCGCCAGCTCTTTCTCATCCACGCCCGGAAGGAAAGACTTGATCGACTGTACTGCCATAGCAAAGCGTTCCGGGTCACTCGTAGGCGCGAGATCATCTGGTGAGTCCACCCACTCAACATCAGGGCCGAATCGCATGCGACCTCCCATGTCGAGGGTCAAGTGTGTTCCTAGACCACCGAGTCCGGGGGTTGGAGCAGGGTAAACCAGTGTAGAGGGTTTGGGGAAGGATTTGGCGTAGCTGAAGTAGTTACCCTTGGCGTAGTACTGCGTCCTGTGCCTTTCTTTGGGTAAGATCATGTTGTTGATATCGCAGGCGTAGAGACCGGCGCTGTTGATGACTGTCTCGGCCGTAATGTGTGTGTCGTCTTCTGCCTCGCCGGGTGATGATGTCCAGATCTTCCAGTCTGGGCTGCCTGCTGAAGGAGGCTCTACTCTTGTCACTTGACTCGCAAGTGCGGTATCTCCTCCCTCATTTTCGAAGTCGCCATGTAGGAATTGCATGTAGCTGTGCGAATCTATGATGCCAGTCGTCGGGCTCTCCAGAGCACCAGCCTCAGCACGCACTTCGGGTTCTCTGCGTGCTATTTCGTCTCGAGGCAGATACCGTATGGGCACTCCTATTGACTTTGCGAAGTCGTGTACTTTCTCGCACTCGCCCATTTGCTCGTCTGTCTGCGCGACGATCCATTTGCCACAGTTGCTGTGCGGGATGGCGTTCTTTTCGCAAAGCTCGTACATCATCTCTTTGCCTTGGATACATAGCCTGGTTTTGAGACTGTCTTTTGAGTAGTATAGTCCAGCATGAATGACCTGTTCGTCTGCGTTAGTATATCCCGAACATTATCTTCTCGTTGCAAACTTTGGACATACCTCTGAGTTACGAGAGCTTGTCTCGCTACCCACCATGCCATGCTTCTCAATCAACACAGTACTAACGCCATCTCTCTGTTGAAGCCTTCTGGCAATGGCCAGACCGACCGCGCCACCTCCAATGACAGCGTGTGTGAAGTCGGCTTGTTGAGTTGCCGTGGAGGAGAAGCAGCGTGTGGACTGCTGAAGCGCTCTTGCACCACGTCGTGCAAACATGTTCACAGTAGACGAACAATTATCGCAATTCGTGATATACTATAGCTAGCATCCAAAAATAATATTGTTTCGAAATTTACTGCCGTCTTCTCAGGGCTAAAGACGATGGGACCCACCGTTATCTGGGAGGAAGTCGGACAGTTCTCACCCCGACGATTGACCGGTGCGAGTGGCAAACTTCTTGCTTTGCAGTCGTACAACTTTAACATAAATCTCGTCATTGTATAAATATTCCCCAAGACATAATGACTCTCCGACGATAGAGACACAAAGTGGCTTTCCACGCACTAAATGTGCCATCCATTCTTAACGCGCTCCTCACAAAGCGGTCCCATCAAGAATCGTTTGCTTACGCATTCTTGCTCTCCCATTCTCCCTTCTTCACGCGCTCAAAGACCTCCTTAAGAACATCAGTGGCCCATTGGAAATCCTCCTTCGTCAAATAAATCTGACCACTCAACCTCACCCACCAAGCACCATCATAGAAATTGAATCCCAGGAAAGTGTCGTACTCATCAACCAGCACCCGGTTCATCCAGTGCACAATCTGGACAGCTTTGCCGGCGTCGCTCCGAGCCTGCTCTTTGAAGTCCAGAGGCAAGCGCACATTTGTGAAGAAGCACTCCGTCAGAGTGCCTTCGGCATTGTCCATGATCTCTGTTCCGAACGCGGCGGCCATGAGCTCTCCTCCTTCGCGCGCATTGTGTGCCATGTAGGCGTAGATGGCTTCTTCGCCCTGTTTGTCTCCCCACGTGACCCTCTTGCGCCACTCGATGGCGGCAGGCACGCAGAGCACGGGGCTGTTGTCGATGGAGCCCACGAATTCGAAGTTGTTGACGAATGCACTCTTTGCAGAGGGTGGGAAAGGTGATCGAGCGGCGGGGGCGCCATCGTTGGTGGGCGCGGGTACGAAGCCATGGCTGGTTGGGATAGTAGAACGCATGAGAGCGTGGTGACGCTCAGGAACATAGAGGACTGCGGAACCCCTAGGGGTAAGCAGCCACTTGTGGCAATTGGTGGTATAGAAATCTGGATCGAGAGACTTCAGGTCAATCGGTATGCCTCCGATGCATTGAGCGCCGTCGATGCAACTCAAGATGCCGTACTTGCGACAGAGTTCTGTGAGGCGCTCAAATGGCATGCGTACACCCGGCTGGGATGCAATCGTGTCGTAGATCGCAACGCGTGGATTCTTGCCACCGGCTTTGATCTCTTTGACAGCCTCCTCGAATTTGGTGCAGAGCTCGGAGTCTGACAAGGGATATGTGTATTCAATCATATGCGAGGTGGCAGGTGTAGTCTCGGTGATGTACGTGATACTCCTACCACAGGCACCATAGATAGTGGCGAAGTATATGATCACGTCGCCCGGTGAGAAGACAAGGTTGCGCAGGACGGTATTTGTGCCAGTGGAAGCATTGGGGACGAAGACGACACCCTCTACTGGTGCGTTGAGGAGCTCCGCGACGGCCTTGCGCGACTCGTCAAGCATCTTGGGGTAGGTGTATCGGATGAAGACATCTGGGCGCTCTTCTGACAGGTCCTGGCAACGACGGTAAACGGATCTGACTTCTGTGGGATAGGTACCGAATGAACCTAATGGACAATGTTAGCTAAGCGATCATGAGAAGTATATATCAATCAAGGTCAATGTCCTGTCAAGCAGTGCACCGCCCATGCGATGATACCAGGCCGACCACGGTGCCATTGTAAAGACATACCATGGTTCAGATTGCGGTAAGATGGAGCGAAGTTGAAGTGTTTCCGTGCTTCTTCGCCACATTCAATGGTGTCGAGGCCTTTGATGGCATCCATCAGATCTGCTGTCGCGAAAGAGCCGTCCGCCATTTGTGTCGTTTTCAGTGCCATTGATGATTTTGTGATTTTTGGATTTCTTGCCAATGGCGAACCACTGCTCTATATAATATGCTGTTGTCAATGGAGTCACACCATTGAGTCATGTCCAAGTCAAGACGGGTTGCAGTAGGGCGCGCGGTCAAGCTTCAAAGTTCAGGGCATGCGTTGTGTTCAGCTCATGGTGGAGCCAGAATATGGAAAGAACACCCGATAAGATTACTAATGTACATTTTGTATGTCTATGCAGTATTTACTCGCAGCATGCCCCCGTCAGCAATTGTCCTGAGAAATTAATATCGTACACGCTGGTCAGAGCTTTTGTCCACCACCAGCCGCCGTCATTACAGTCATGCATGCAACGCTAGCGATCAATTGGCAGTCAACTTTGCGATGAAAGGCTGCCCTTTCCACGTCAAAGCAACCGTCTTAATGGTCCCTTTGGATGCCACTGGAGTAGTGGTACCTTTGGACGGTGCTTCTTCGTATTTTGCTGTGACCCCTACACCAGCCAGTCCGCGCTCGCCTGCGGTCGAGTTCCAGATGAACTGGCGGGTCAAGCCATCTGGCTCAATGTGCAGAGCCCCAAGCGACGAATGACTCCTTTGAACACCCTCCAATACACCTTTTGTCAAATTTTTGCTGGTTGCCAACAACGCAAGGACGTTGTCGCCTTGCCATTCACTTGGTGCACCTGCGTATGCTCCCTCCAATTCGCGAATGGTTGCGGGCATTCCGCGGCTGAGTTTGCATTGTATCAACACCTTGATCTCGTACGGTTTCCCAGGTAGCCTCCAGTGGCCCAGTAGATCAATGCCTTTATCATTGCTCTTTCCCGTCCTGTGAAGATGGAATCCGAATTGCTTCAACGCTTCCATCACGGTGTATTCGTAATGTGTGCCCTTGTACACTGCAGTTTCGCTACTCAGCCCCTCCTGTTTGGCAAATGTGAGAAAGCTTTGTAGATCATTGTGCTTGTTCGAGCTCTGTATCAGAGCTTTGGCTGCCGTTGCTGATACGCCTTTCGCGTATGAGACCCTTTTCTTAATCGCCTTCTCCAGACGAGCTTGTTTCTCGAAGAGGCTCAGTATGGGTGGCGGCGCAGGAGGCTTCTCAGGTATCCATGTTGTTCTATCCTTAGCGCTTTGAGGTTTCGATGTTTTGCCGTTATTTGGCCTCGTTCTGGGTAAATGTGATGGCGTTGATGTCGTGAAAGCTCGACTTGACTCGCGACTCAAGGAGCGTGCTGTGAAGATGGTGCCATGTCGACTGAACATGAGAGGAATGGACTGGCGGAGCGACTGAGACCAGTCGGCTTACAGTGCCATGTAAAGGTAAAGGAGGATAGAATGCTCATTTTCTCAGGGTTCGCGAAACATTTACAGGCCCAAAGGCCGAAAGTAAGTTAGTCCTACGGGCTCGGCAGTGATTGCCGAATGTGGAGTACCCGGTGCAATCTACAATCACATGTCAGCAATACACGACACTCTCGCACTTCCTCGACTTCTTCCAATCGTCCACCAAGACGTACCTGTACTTCTTCTATAAGCCGCCAATCTTCAGCCTCGCACACAAATCATCATGGACCGCCTTACACAGCTGCAGGATACTCTTGACGATGTAGGTGACCTTTGCGACAAACTACCTTCAAACATTGGACACTGACAATCCTTAGCTCTTGACACAGATGTACGCGAGTCTGAACTACATCCAACAAAAGCATCCTTACGGCGACTTCCCTGGTCAGCCCAGTCAAGCCGAGCCACCAGCGCCTGCGCCTAAGACCACCCAAGCTCTCACCAATGGTGACGGTGCGACTGCGGGCAATGCCACAGAGGCGAACGGCACAGCCAATGTAAAAGAGGAGAAGGACGACAAGAAGGAAGAGGACAAGAAGGCAGATGGAGCTCCCACACATATTCCCGACCAGCCAGAGGTTTTTGAGGCCACGATGCGCGAGATGGCTCGTAGTTTAATCCTGCAGGAGCAGAAGGCCGAGATCTTGATCAACAGCATGCCGGGTATTGGGCATAGCGAGGAGAATCAGAAGGCCAGAATGGTAGTACTGATGGAGGAACTGAAGCAAGTCGAGGGCGAGAGGGCAAAGGCTGAGGTGGACAGGCAGAGAATGATAGACACGCTGGGCGATGTGATTGTCGGCATTCAGCGGGTGAGGTGAGAATCTTGTCGCTGCTGCATTGTTTGGCAATGTGAAAGTCTCCAGTGACATAAGGCTGTGATTTTGAGTGCATGTGATGGTCATGTGCAAGTGGCGGGGCCAGCAAGAAGTGAGTTATTTACCAGCAACTGCAACCACGACGCACAAAAGCCAGCGTCGCAATCAACAAACTCACTCGCCACATCATAAACAAACATCGACCTGCGAACAACATCTCAGCACGCATATACTTCCAACAACTGCCGAGCTATCATGGACGTCCTCGATGGCGCAACGCGACTCGACCCCGACATGAACGAAGAAGCACAGCGCTGGATCGAGACAGTAAAGGGCCGCAAAAAGACCAGGCCACCATCCTCTGACGTGTCGCCCTCATTGCACACTACTACCGAGCACTCCACAGGTGCAAGCTCTGCCAGATTTCCAATGTCACCATCTGCGCGCATGGCCAACGGAAGCACGCTACGCCAAAAAGACCGCAACACATTCGAGGAGAGCTTCGCAGCAGCGCTCGCCAATCCACACATAACATACGACGGCCACTTCGACCACCACGACGATTACAGCGACCAGACGCCGCTACTGAACTCCTACTACAATGCTTCTCATTCACCCCAGCAAGTGCGTCAGCAAACGCCGCGCCACCCACCCATTGAGCCGCCCGCAAAATCCAGGCCAAGCAGGAGCATCTGTCTGTCGAACCAAGTGTCGCGTAATTCGCAGTACACGCGCCCAGCAGTGGAGATTCTGCGCGAAGTTCTGGAGGTGCGGTACCCGGTTACTTCTACACCAGCTGGCTATGAGCCGTTGCCTGAAGACCAAGAGTCGCAAGGCCTCCCGAGTGAGACCGAAACGGGCGCAAAGCGACGATGGTGGAGAAAACTGCTGAGGGTGCGTCGTGTTCACGACTGATGGTGCAGAGAAATGCGAAGGCAATCCTGCAAATCCTGAGTGGCAGGTCAAAACTTGTGCGTCCAGCAAAGACTAAATCGTGGAGTCTTTAGCCAATGATGCGGGCGTCATTGCTGGGCTGTTCGAGAATGACTACTGTTTGGCTTAAGATATCTGAAATGAATGAGGATAAATCACAATCGGAAATCAACCTACTGCTCATTGACTCAATTCTTGATGATGCTCGGACTGGCCGTCATACCTGTACAGCCTTCCTCACTTCCTCACTTCGAGCGAGTGTGATGTCAGCCTAGTGCGGTTTCGAACATGATTTTGTAATTCATATGCCAGTGATGAAAGAGGGCTGTCAGCGATCGACACAATAGTCGAGCTATACGAATAAACTAACTGCATTCTTGGTACTACAATCAACCATCAATGTAGAAGAATCATCATTGCCACACGTCCTCTTCCATGTGCAGATTCGCGACGCCTTGCTGTACCACACCAAGAAAGATCACTACTGCGCTGCTTTGATGAGATCTGCTGCCTAGGAAGAACTTGTTAGCACATCATCCAGCTTGCCAACCATACATCATGACAGGACGTACTTTCTCAGCCACAGCATAAACCGTCGAAGAAGTGTGCCCAGCAACAGCCATAGGAAAGATCGACGCATCCACGATCCGCAATCCTTTCACGCCATAGACTCTCAACTTCGAATCCACGACTCCGCCCAACTCCCCCTTCAGCATCGAGCAGGTAGACGTCGGGTGCTGCCACGAGCTCACAGCGCCCTGTCGGATCGCTTCCGCAATGTCATTGTCGCTCGAGATATTGACACTGGGGTAAGTTTCGTAGGCGCCTATTTCCTGCATAGGCGCTGAAGCGGCCCAGTCGCGTACTTTCTTCAGCGCCCGCGATGCGACTTCGAGATCGGTTTGGTGGGAGAAGGTTCCGAAGTCGAGGATTGGTGGCTCCGTAGGGTCCGTGGTGTTGATCAAGATGCTTCCGCGGCTTAGTGGTCTTATCATGGCGACACACACTGTGTTGCCGCCTTCCCATGCGACTTCCTCGACGGCGGCATGCGGTGATTTGTAGAGGTCGAGTAAGATGTCTAGTTGGGCTCGGTAGCCGGCTAAGACGGTGTGGTCTGCGTTCGCGGGAAGTAGAGAGGTGAGGTTGATTCTTGAAGCGGATGCAATGATGTCTTGATAGTTGCTAGTGATGTTTTGCAGAGGTAAGAATGCGACTGAGCTGCCTCCGAAGTATGGGATTGTCATTGGACCTACGCTGTCAGTACTGGCGGTTTGTGGCAACTTCGATACAACGAGACGGCTTACCGGTACGATTGTCCTTGTATATCTGCAGTTGCTCTGCTGCCCAGCTTGCATTGGAGATGATCCAGTCGGGCGACGGGAAAGGGTAGTTGTTGTCTATCTCGACATTAGCATCGCCAATCTACCTGCGCGTGAGTCTGCTCCTTACAACTGAATTGCATGTACAAAGTCGGCTGATCTTGGAAGTTCCTACCCACACCAGGGAGGTCGACAATGGTCTCAATCCCAAGACTCGACAGCAGCTGCTTCGGGCCAATGCCTGAGAGCTGCAGGATCTGAGGGCTGTGAAGTGCACCAGCGGCTAGTATGATCTCACGGCGGGCCTTCACGTTGGTGACCACACTGTCGCTGCTCGCATTTCGTGGCACAAACTAAAGGATCTCAGAGGTCAGAACTGAAGTGGAAGTACGTCACTGCCAGTAGAAGCACTCACATCAACGGAATTTGCCCTCTTCTTACCACTGAACCGAATCTTCGTAACTGTATGACCCGTCAATAGATGAAAGTTTCTCCTCTTCTCTGCAATCGAACGATAGTACGCATCAGCTGCGCTGGATCGAGATTGATTGCGCGCTTTCATAGAGATGGGACTGTAGAAAGCACCGTTCGCATCGCCGGCGTTGGGTTGAGGTTGCGTTCGGACACCGATGCTGTTCCATCCTGCGAAGAAGTTGTCTGCGTAGATCGAGAATCAGTATATTGGCCAACGGGCAGTGATTGACAGACTTCCTGTGCGATCAACAGCGCCCTGGAATTACTCACGGATAACAGGATACTGATAGTTCGAGAAACTAGAGCCCACTGGACCATCAGTGCCATGCGGCGATAGATCGTCTGAGATGATCCCTGGGAAGTCTTCTTGGATTTCTGTAGCCGGCGGCGTGAACGTTTCGCTCTACCATATCGGTCAGCATCTCGTAATCGCTACTCACATCTGGCGATCCTCAAGCATGCCAAAGTACCTCACCTTCTTGAAATAAGGCAGCAAATCCCCCCATCCCCAACCCGGATTACCCAGCTTCTCCCAAGCATCATAATCGGCCGCAGAGCCTCGATTGAAAAACATGCCGTTGACGACGGTCCCGCCGCCGACTACAGAGCCAGTGTAAAGCAAGCTGCTACGATTATCCAGCCCAGGTTGAGGAACGCTGGTGAAAGTCCTAACGTATTTATCCGGAACCGGAAGGCCGGGCACCACGGTACCGTTCTCTTGACCATCGCTGTGGTGACTGTCAGTCTGATTCTATGGAGCGCGTTCATCACAGCTGCTGTATGTACTACGTACACGTATCCGTACTCGATGACGAGCACTTGAACTAGAAAGCATTGGGTTAATTGCTGTCTCCTCCTCACAACATGTGGTGGTCCGGAGACATACTCTTCGGATCCTCAGTAAGGCGATTTGCAACAACGAGGCCGCTCGTCCCGCCGCCAACGATCACATAGTCGTAGACAGGTCGCAGCTGCGAAGTGCGCTCGAGCAAGACCGCTCCGACTGGGAGCGAAGGGATGGTGCCGCCGAGAGCTCCGCTGATCAAGAGTAGCCATGCGATAAGCGTTGCGAGGTGGATAAACATGGTCAGTGGTGATCCGTTCCAAAGTCAATGTGTGTGTGAAGTTCGGTCGATGGTGCAAAAGCTGAGCTAGGTGTTAGGTGAGTGTTATGGTAGCACAGAGCTCACCTGCATGCATGGGGATGCATATTGTTCTTGCCCTCATCGAGCAACCCTGCAGCATCAAATCAAAGCTCCCATGCTCTGCATGCACTCGCTAAGGCTTCATATTGCCGATCAGCGGCGGGATTGATGGAAAAATTCCTGGGAGTGGATACAAGTGCACCTATAGAAAAGAATCTGACAGTAGAAGGTCTCAACTCGGTTTCAAGATCACGACATATAAATCGACAATAAAAAAGTAAAAGAGAAGAAAAAAGCAGACCCCTTCCTTTCACAGACCGCCCTTCCTCCCAATTTGAGCCATCCCGATCCCCCTACCTTCCTTCCGGTTATCGTTCCATATAACAGACAGCCAATAGTAAAAAAATTCGCTTCGCCTCACCAAAAAAGCGCTGGAGAGCACCTCGCCGAATTTGAAGAAGCAAGAGCAAGGTAGGCGACAGACGGCGTGGCCTATCGCCTCTTGCTCTGCCGGAAAAAATACCAAGTTGCGCCTTGTGAACTCCCGCTAATAAATTTTCCCTGGGTAAAAAAGAAGATGTCGAGAATAATAGTAGTGCCAGAGAGAAGAGAAGAATTGTTTGAAAATGGCGAATTTTCGTCGTTTTGGGCGTGGTAAGAATGTTGTTTTTGGGTTCGGGGTAGGGTGTAATAGTGATTGATGTTGGTGGAGAAATTGAAGGTCTTGCGTCGAAAGAGTGACAGAGTTGTCGAAGAAGTGCCGTCAAACTCAGCTTTGGACGTTCATCATAAGATACCAGAGTCTTTGAGGGCGTTCTGGAGAATTGTCTCTTTCACTGCGGCGAAGACGAGACGGATATTTGAGGTGTCGGTGGCTTGTGTGAGACTAGACAGTCGTTAGCAAGGCATAATTATTTTGCAGATAGAAAGTAGCTTACTGTGGATAGAGGTTGAGGTGTGCTCGGTTCACTTGATTAAAGCGCCAGAGGAGATACTTGGCCGCACGGTTCACGTCGTCACCACCTGAGTAGTCGGGGAAGTACTCTCCCAGTGGTGACTTCTTCAGTTTCTGGCGGAAGAGATCCACTTTGTTGAGGAAGAGGACGATCGATGTCCGCATGAACCATCGTGAGTTGACAACCGAGTCAAAGAGTACGAGTGACTCCATCATACGGTTCTGCAAAAAGTCAGCTGAGTTCTGCCAAAATGCCTGCGATAAGACATACCTGGCTGCTCTCTTCAAGTAGTACTTGATCGTACTCGCTGAGAGCTACGCAGAAGATGATCGATGTGACATTCTCGAAGCAGTGGATCCACTTCTTTCTCTCACTTCTCTGGCCACCCACATCAAACATGCTAGCAGGGTGTTAGCAAAGCGTCGGTTGAGGTAAAAGGGGAGAAACCCACTGTATGCTGAGTTGGCCCATCTGGAATCGTGTCTCGTAAATACCAGTGGTCTTCGTTCTTGCGCGCAAGACGTCTGCCTCTGTGGGCGTGTAGTCTGGCGATGCGATTCTATCGACTTCATCGAAGAAACTGTGCTGGTATTAGCATGTGGCGCAAGATGCGACTAGCCTGCATCGCAAGACGTACTATGGGGCCGAATCCATCAAGTAAAACTCGTTCTGGTGATCAAACACCTTGGAGATGCATGGATCCTTCCACAGACTGGCGACTGCCTGACCAGCCCTTGGGTCAAGGTTGGCGTTGGGATCTGGGTCTACAGTGTGCTCCATCAGGAAGTCGCAATGTTGTTTGTTCGCTGGGTTCTCGACCTCGATATCGAACTGTCGCATGGCGCCTATGAGGGCCTTTGCGCAGTCGACCAGGTTCTTGAATATCGTGTGGCGGTAGAGCGCGAGCTCGTCGTTTGTGTAGCCATTCTGGTGTATAATCTTCATCTGCTTGACGATAGTGCTCTTGCCGCTTTCTCCCGAGCCTACGAGGGCGATGTTAGCACGATCTTACGTCCCAAGTGTCGGCCTGCGCATGCAGCGTGCATGCCGCATGCGTGCAAACACAGGCGCGCGTCTCCCTTACCTAGCAGCAATATCTTGCATTCACGGCGCAGCTTCTTGGAGTCCTCCTCAAGTCCCCGATCAATCATCTGGCTGCGCTTCTTCTGGTCGCCCTCATCGTTCCCTCCACTCGACATGCACGCACCCATCCTGACTGAATGCGGTGGCCTCTTGCGGCGACCCTACTGGAGGTGGGCGCCAAAACCCGCGCGGGCGGTGGTGGGTGCCAGCCCACGGTTGCCCTTGGTCTCCAGGCGCAGACGAGAGCAATGGCCGGGTGCGATGGCGGTGTCAATGGGCGTGTCGACGGGCGTAGGGAGGGTTGCGTTGGGCGCGGCTATTGAGCTGGGAGCTGCAGCGTGCCGCACGAGCTTTGTTGCTGGGTGCTGCTGCTGCTGCTGGGTGGGCGAGGGCGAGACTGGAGAGAGCTCGCTTTGTTGACGTAAGGTAGCTTGCGAGGCTCCGGGTGCGCGCCAAGCAGAGCGAGGGTGGCAGGCAGCGGCGGTGGTATAGTCGGCGCGAGTAGGGGCGGAGCGGTGCGGTGGTGGCGATGGGCGGGCGAGGAATGTATGTCGCGGGCGCGCGGTGGTGATGCTGCAGATGGATGGATGTAGAGGGTCGAGACTACGAGAGGGTGAAAGACAGCCCGGGGACGACAGCACAAGGTCCAAGGTCGGCTGGAGACTCCAAACTTCGGCGAATCAGGCTCACCTCACCACAGCTACCAGCTATGTATGCGCTGCGCAGCACTCTATCTATTATTATTACAGGACGCATACGCTCAGCTCGTAGACATATATGCACCCAGTTCCGTCTCAGCGGTTGAGACTGCAGTCTCGCTCCCTTTGCTCCTGGCTATAGCAGCAGCACAGAGACATCGTGCTACAAGTGGCTGGTACGCATCGTGGCCGCCATCACCGGCACACCAGACAGACCTCCCGTCTGGCTAGCACTCACTCGCATTTGCCGCCCACGAGCGTAGGATCCGCTGCTACGAGGTACTTTACTACTTGCTGGGTGATCGGGACGAGCATGCTCTCTCCCAATCTCACCACTTATTCACCGCTCCAGTCGGAGAATTTGGTTTCTTGCATGATGTGCGACCCCGTCGTGTGTTTCCCGCGGGTTGGTCATACACACACGCTCCCTCTTTGTCTGATCTTGAAACCTACCATCGACAGCGCTGTCGGTCCGAGCGTGCAACTGCGAGAAGTGGAGATTCTCCATGACTTGGTCCTCCATTCTCCACAGCGATGACGAGAATAGGATTGCTGGACGGCGGACGCACACACTCATGAATAATACCATCAATGCACAAATGCAGAAGTGCCTGAACGTCTGTGTGCAAAGTTCGTACGCGTTGTCGAGACACGGGAGGTAGTTAGGCTGGTAGCAAGGTAACATGGTAGAGAGGGGCAACATGGCAACAAGGCGCTCTCATAACACGTGAGAACCGGATGCTCCGGTGCGTTCTGCTTGCAGAATCAGGTACGATCTCTGGATGACGACGAGGCAATTGAGATGGCTTGCTTGCTTGAGAAAGCCGACTCTGACGAGTCTGCAAGAACTTCGGCGCTCAGTGCATGCACGGAAGATGTATATCGGGCTAAAGTGCACAATCTATGTTGGCCTTAAGTGCTGCATGACGGTCGGGTAAGTAAGGTAGAAGGCCTTGGTACCAAGATGTGCCGACGACCTGTGCTCGGCGTCCGGGTGTCTCATAAAAGATGGTTTGTTTGAGTGCATTGGTTGAACGCTGTGGAAGGAGAAGGAACCACAGTCTGTGACAGGAACATGAGACGGAAACACACGTGTGAAGACAGACGATCTCAGCAGATTAGCATCAAGACTGCAGGCCATCTCGTTTCGCGCGTCGGAGCGTTGCGGACTTGGACGCGACTCTGGGTTGTGGAGATGCGAGGCGCCACACAGCAAACATGAGCCACATGGTCAAAATGAGGTCACCATACAAGACTTTGGGTTCAACAGAGACATCTATGTCGGAGAGGCCGCCGCATCCCCACAACCGCTTCAAAAGGACAGCAAGCAACGCGCAAAATTCACAACCACTGAGGGCTCATCCATCCTGCATATGGCGTTTGACAACGGCGCTCGCTCCTTCTTGCACGTAGCTCTGTGCTGCCAATGTGCAAGTACCAATAATCGTCATATGCACGCAGCGTCATCAGAAATGGCCTCACACGTGTGAAGGTGCAAGGCTTCACTCGCGGACCACGCTGCGACCCGTTCGAGTGTGCCTGTGGCTGAATGTGGAAGTGTTCGATCGATCGGCTTTGGATTGTTGGAACGGCCAGACCGTCCCGCCAACAGTAGCACGTAGTATTTCCATATCCACCGCCAGTCCGACCAACATCGTATTCTGCTGTCTTTCCCCCCTCCTCCGTGCCCCTCTTCCATCCATCGTCAACACCGCAACGTCCCCAGGAGCGCGTTTCCCTCACCTCACCTCTGTCCATAACAACCTGCCCCGCGCCACCCGTTCAGGCCACAATCGCCACTCGGCACACAGATCGTCAGGACCGGATCGTCGTTCCCGCGTCGAGCATAATTATCAGCATCTCCCAGCGTCTCCCAACAGAAGGTGCGTCGCAAACCTTTGCCTTCATCCAGCGCCCGTCCTACGCGCCTCAAAACTCGTTTCTCTCGTCCGCGGTGAACATCAGCTTATCGAGGCTAGCTTTGACGCCACTGTGACCGAGCCAGCCCCACACCATTCGACCTACTAGACTTGCAAGCCCGCCAACTTCGCAACCGCCGCCGCTCCAACAACCACTCCTCATCCTCCATCCCACCGACCGCGGTCTGAACACCTCGCAACACCCTCATCATGGCGGAATTCGTGCGTGCCCAGATTTTCGGCACCACCTTCGAAATCACGAGCAGGTATGGGCAAAAACACCGTCATACGCGCAGTGGAGGGGAACAGCGTGGGCTAACGGCGACGTCAGATACTCGGATTTGCAGCCCGTGGGCATGGGTGCCTTCGGACTTGTCTGGTGAGTTGCCTGTATTGAGGCGCCGGTGGATCTAAAACTCACGCTATAAACAGTTCCGCAAAGGATCAGCTCACCGCGTCGCCCGTCGCGATCAAGAAGATCATGAAGCCCTTCAGCACACCCGTTCTGTCCAAGCGCACATACCGCGAGTTGAAGCTCCTCAAGCACTTGCGCCATGAGAACGTACGAAATGGCACCCCTTTTTGACGGGCTTGAGCAGTCTCGCTAAACAATCAACAGGTCATTAGCTTGAGCGACATCTTCATTTCTCCTCTCGAGGACATGTATGTCGGTAAGTGAACTCGCCATCCTTCCTGGATTTCACGCCTCTGACAGATTTTAGTCACCGAACTTCTCGGTACCGATTTGCACCGTCTCCTCACCTCCCGCCCGCTTGAGAAGCAGTTCATCCAGTACTTCCTGTACCAGATTCTGGTGAGTCTTGAAGAGCCTTGGCCTCGCAATACACAATCTGACTATTCCAGCGTGGCCTGAAATACGTTCACTCCGCCGGTGTTGTCCACCGTGACCTTAAGCCCTCCAACATTCTCGTCAACGAGAACTGCGATTTGAAGATTTGCGATTTCGGCCTTGCCCGTATCCAGGACCCTCAGATGACCGGCTACGTGTCCACCAGATACTACAGAGCACCCGAGATCATGCTCACATGGCAAAAGTACGATGTGGAGGTGGACATCTGGAGTGCTGGCTGCATCTTCGCCGAGATGCTCGAGGGCAAGCCTCTTTTCCCCGGAAAGGACCACGTCAACCAGTTTTCCATCATTACCGAGCTCCTCGGCACTCCCCCAGATGATGTTATCAGCACCATCTGCAGCGAGAACACCCTGCGCTTCGTCCAATCGCTTCCCAAGCGTGAGCGCCAGCCGCTCAAGAACAAGTTCAAGAACGCCGACCCGCAGGCCATTGAACTATTGGAGAAGATGCTTGTCTTCGACCCGCGCACGCGCATAAAGGCCGGCGAGGCGCTTGCTGACCCCTACCTTGCGCCTTACCACGACCCCACCGACGAGCCCGTTGCCGAGGAGAAGTTCGACTGGTCCTTCAACGACGCAGATCTGCCCGTTGACACCTGGAAAATTATGATGTGAGTTTTAGTCTGCACTGTTCTTGGAAGTTTCCTCACTAACAATGATTAGGTACTCTGAAATTCTCGACTACCACAACGTCGACACAAATGGCGACCCTTCAAACGAGGCTCATGGCGAGGTTCCAAGAGCTGCATGATCTACTGGTTAGATCCGGACTCATATGGCAGACAAATCAATTACGGCGGCGGCCCCAGCGGCTGATTCGGCGTGTCTGAAGAAAATATAACTCATGAAAATTACTAGGGAAAGGGCATGAGGAAAGACAGGTACACAATGCTATGCCTAGGATATCTTGGGGGACTGTTTTTCTTTTCCTTTTAGCAACGACAAAGAGGTTAAGAACCCGCGGGCATGAATTAGGGCGGGAAGCAGGAAAAGACGCGCATCTCGGGTTCCGTTGCGGCGGGCCGAGCTCTCCAATAGGGAGTAGTAGATGGAATGAAATACGAATCAACTTTATACCATACACCGATTTGTCTTTTTGTGAATTCATCACATGTTCTCGATGACTGATGGCTTACCATGACCTCGGCCTTGGAAGGGTCAAGTCCCATGATATCAACGTACCCATATACGCCAAGGCCCCTCTGACCTCACCGCAAGTGTCTAACGTCTGGTACCATCGTACTTCACAGCTAGGTAGCTTTGTTGTATGCGTTGTCCGCGCAGATCCCACTGTCAGGTTGCCTTCGAAAGCCTTCCCACCTCCTCGACCCCTCACTATAACGCTTCTTAGCCCAACCGTCCAACATCCCCAGCAACAAAGAAGAAAAATCCCAAGAGCCACAACGGGGCACCAAGCATGAAGTCTCCCGCCGAAAGCTGATTCCGAAGAACCCATACCATTGTTCCCTAAATATACTCACTCCACATCCCTTACACACCTCTTACACCAGACCGAAGACCGAGGACCGGCCCAGACTGGTTCTGGCACACGAGACCTCTCGCGACAATGTCTTTTACCCCGCCAACAACATCTACGGCCTCCTCGTCCAAGCATTTCACACCCTTGGTTTGCGTCGTCGACTTCCATCATGCCCGCGGGCCCGAAATCGAACACTGGATCGGCGCGCCGCCCGGCCGCGACCCAGCCGAAGACAACGACTGGGGCCTCATCCCGTACATGGCATTGCCCGACGGCGCGCACTCGCTCACGGAGGAATTCAGCTACTTCACGCTGGTGTACAAAGGGAAGAAGGAGAGCGCAGCGATTGAGGGCAAAGAGCAGGATGTGGAAGAGGAGGAGAGCTCGGTATTTGGTATCAGCTGTACGCAGCAGCTGGATGCTTCGAAGCTGCTGTTCAAGAGCGAGGATGTGACGCGAAGCGCGGTGCAGAAGGCTGTTGTTGCGCTGACGGATCGGCCGGGGGAGTTTGGGAGGCTGAGGGAGAAGCTGAGTGTTGTTACGAGGGCGTGGTTTGCGCAGAGGGATTTTAGGGATGTGGAGATTTTGGAGGTAGGTTAGTGGGACTGCTGTTATCCTCTTGGGTTTTGGTTATGGTGGAGGCCCGGGAGAGGTTTTGGATGAGGTCTGGTTTTTGACAAGTGGAATATGTGCTGATCTGTGGTTTGTGTTATAGCGGTTCCAGGAGAATCTGGTGCATGAAGCTGAGCAGAACGATGAGGAGAGAGATCAGTATTTTGGACTTTCTCTAAGGGAGCTGGTGCACACATATAAGTGGCAGACACTGGTACTGTTCAAGTGCCTCTTGCTACAACCAAAGGTAAATCGGCACAATGAGGAAACTGGCGATCACAGACTAACATGCCACGTCAGATGCTGTTCTTCGGTTCACATTGCGAAAAGGTCTGCCAAGTACAATTCTCCTTACTGTCTCTTATACCCGGTCTTGTTCGAAAGCTACAGGACTGTGCGGCGCCACATCTAGACTCATATGGGCGGACTGTACGGCCACAGGATAGTGTGAGGACGAGCGACCGGGCTTCACTTCTTGCATATATGGGTCTTCCTTTGCAAATTTTCGGCAAGGGCAGCCTTTTCGGCCCATACACACCTTTACAGCAGCTTGACACTTTGACCGACGAAGGCACGAAGAGCTACATCCTGGGTAGTACCAACAGCATCCTGCTTAGTCAAAAAGAGCGCTACTGCGATATCATGATCAACCTCGACGAAGACGTGATTGAAGTCTTGTCTCCGAGCTTACGGCAAGCAACAACACTCTCGACAGCGGACCGAAGATGGATAGATTTCCTCACGCAGGCCGTGAACGAGACATGGGATGAAGCAGACCCCTCAAGACCGAAAACACACGGCTATGCTGGAAGCGAGGAGTTCATCCGCCTGCAGTTCGAAGAATATCTGTTCGCTTTCCTCGCCGCTGAGAAGTACCATCAGTACCTAAGCAAGCAGAATGCCGGCGACCCCAAAGCCCTGCTTGCAGACGTCGAGGGCGATCCATCCATAGAGTTCGCAACCACATTCCGTGACGCATGGCAACAAACCGAAAACTACAAACTCTGGCAGCGCCTCACTGACCTCCACCTTTTCGATATCGTCGAACCCAGACATCCTTGCGCCGGCGGTCTCACCATCGAAGACGTCCAACGCCGTCTAGCCACACAAGTCGCCGAACTGCACCTCGACGAGCGCTTCAACCAAACCCGAGAAGTCGTCAACGAGCGCATCGCAGCCGGTCGCACTCAGGTCACATCCGCTTTCAACAAAGTCTGGGCTGACATAGAAGTCATGCGCGAGGCTCAGCGCAAGCGTAGCGAAGAAGCGAGGGTTGCTGCCGCTGCTGCTGCTCCGCCTGCGGCTGCAGAAAGTGAGAAGGCGGTACCACAACCAGGTACTGCGCACCAGGCGCAAGCAAACGTGCAGGCCGCGAGCCAGCGGGCTTCCGCATACTTGAGCTCTTGGGGCTCTTGGGCAGCGGAGAAGAGGAAGCAGGGCTGGAGGGCAAAGGCAGAAACGCCTGCTGCTACGTCTTCTGCTGCGCCTGTAGCGGAGCGGGTGAGCGTAGGAGAGAGACCGCATGTGACGACCGTGTCTGAGCTTGGGCAAGGAGCTGTGGATGATGCAAAGGCCTTGCCGACTGGTGGTAAAGAAACATGAAGGGAAATGAGGCACACGACGTAATGCTTAAGATCCAGGCATATTTCGCAGCGATCATGATTACAATGTCGCATACTAAACAGTTGCAACCACAATTGATATCTTTAAAGACTTGCTATGACTGCTGAACGCGAGAAAACCAGACGGCGGCTGGGCTCACAAAACCAAATCCCTTCTCTCAATTCCGCTTCACTCATCTCCAACCCAGGAGTATTTACAATGGTCAGAGATCTCCCAATACCTCGAATTTCTCTCGCACTTGGTCTTAGGCCAAAGCATGCCGTCCAAACCATGCTGGCCAGCAAAATCGCCACCCAGCTCGATCATACCTTTACCACGAACGTAATAGCTTCCACTAACAACCTCCATCGCGAAGAAACACGGAGGCGGGACATCAGATTCCCAAACCTGCGTGGGCTCGACATCACCAATATGCCCGTCGTGTTCTTCCCAGCAGCTCACGGCGTTCTTCATCGTCCAGTAAGGGTCCATGTTCCAGCTCTGCCACATTTTGTTGGCGATGAGATCGTTGCCGCCACCGAGTGTGCTGTCGTCGGCGCCGTTCCAGGTGAGCAGGTCCATGCAGCGAGACTTCTCGTCGTCCCAGGCGTTGTTCGGTTCGGTGCACTTGTCTTTCTTCACGTCGGTGCGGAGGACGACGAACATCTTCTTGTATAGGCGTCCCATTTGCCAGAGGAGGGATTGACTCTGATGATCGATGTTAGTCAGCAATCGATGAGCGCATAGCGGTGTTGCTAAGGTTTGGGACGTACGGTCTTCTCCTGGAATGTCTTTGCGAACTGTTCTGCTTCGACGGTGTTGCTGTGTTCTTTGAGCCAGCTGCCCCAGCCAAAGACTTGGACGGCAGGGTCTAGGGAGCGAAAGCATTAGCGATATACCTCTAACAGTTTCGACTTCTCTACTTACTGCTAACGCCTCCGTGGCGCATGTTGGCTGGGATGATATCCTGAGATTGTCCTGGTCTGCCGAACACAGCACCCACGAGCTTGGAGATGATGTCGTTGGTCTTTGTGATAGTATCCTCGACCATCTTGTCGATCTTAGCTGCTGACTTGAGAGTGTTATCAGGAGCAACACTAAAATATTCGTGTCAGTCACCGGTATCTGGATCGCAACGAAATACCGCTCGAAGCCTTACCTTCCTGAGTCCAACGTGCTCAAGATACTGAAGATTCCAGAAACTGCACCAGCCGTCGCGCCAAATGGACCACTTGCAAGTCCAGCCGCACCACCTGCGATGCCAACTGCGGAGCCGAAGATGGAAAGCAGGTCTGGGGACTCGTCCGATGTGCCGTCGGGGATGTTCAAGATCTCCTGGATCTGGCTGACACTCACGGCGCTCTTGAGAAAGTTGTTGTTCACGTCTTTCTCGAAAGACGCCATGTTGGTGTGGAAGTTTCTCAGGGAAACGAAGAGGTAGAAGAGACCACCTTTGTTGACTGCGTTGAGTTGATCTGATTATGTGATCGTCAGCGTTTGGACAATGCATTGGAGCAAAGCGATCTTGTCTGCATACCGCACATATCACCCGGCGTATCACATGTGGCTCCCGTCGTCCGGCAGTCGAAGTTGCTGTAGTCACGGTTTCCTAGAAGCTCTCGGAACAGATTCTGCGCCCACATCGTGTGGTCGGTGTTGGAATTGATGTAGTCGTTGGCAAACTGTTCCGCTTGCGTATTGTACCAGAAGGTGCCTTTGTCTTCGATGTCACTGTAAATGATGTCTGACGAGCAGTCCGGGAGCTTTCGATCGCGCAACTCTTGAGTGAGAGTTGCCGTGGTCATTGAGAGCAACGGCAGGAGTGCAGTAGTAGTTGACAGCCATCTTCGCTGGGCAACCATAATGATGATTTGACGGAGTCGATGGTGAGAAATTTAAAGAACGAGAAACTTGTTGTTGTATGATTTCGGTCTACTTTGTGAGCACATAGCAATGATCTTATACTGTACGACTTACTCTACTTCGTCGTGTGTTGAGGCTTGACTCTGTCCGGGAAATCACGATGGATCCCATCATTCCTTGGTGTTGTTGTAAAACAGACCAGGACGTTGTAATCATGGAAAACTCCGCCACTCTCAAAAATACAACACAGTCGAAGGAAGTAGTACAGTAGCCTATGCGACTTTAGCTCCGCCGGAGTGTGTCCCGGGCTTTACATTTGGAGTGTTTCAGGATCGATCTGCTCCACTTGGTGCTTCTCGAGCGATTCTATAGACGAAGCCCTATGCTTGGACGGTGTTGGTTTTCGCCCCTTGTATTGCTCTTCATATCGATCGAGAATCCTTCAGAACAGATCTTCATTGAATGCAAAATTTAGGAATGATTTTACTACAATCGCACGGACTTTGATTGTATGTGGACGTTGCGATCACCGAAGATATACCTCCGCTTCGTACGTTCAACTAGTACTTGTCTATTAATAGCCTGTGACGGCGCTGTATTGCTTAGCCTTTCTCGAGGATGATCTGTAGATCCCAGTATCTTGAGGGAAACAACACGAATGAGTATTGAAGCTATGGTCTGGGCCTTCAGCAAAATCATCACTTTTGGCATCGTGTAACATGCCGACAGCGTTCGTGGTGAAGTGGACGGTCTATTGCGAAAAGAGCGAAAGCAGTTGCGTCCAAAACTTTGAGAAATGCCTCAAGTCCATAGACGATAGATGATACTATAGATACATCAGTAGGCTCCACGCTGCTGTGATATCTTACGGATACACGTACATGTAGGAGGCATCGTTCATGTTCATGTTGTGCTTGCATTCGATGTCGCGATTTGAGGTTGGGGTAACTAGGGTTAGCATCCATATCATACTACATATACATGTATGAAGAGAAAAAGTGCCTAGATGTATCTAAGTCTATCATTGTACGTTCAAACGATACATCGAACAGGCTGTGATTGTACAATGGTCGATGCAGGGTGATGCTTTTGCGCAGACACCGACCGACTCGTGAAGAATGGCTTGTGCTGTTGATGCTGATAACAGGAAAACAACCAAGTTTGAGAACGATAGAGTCGTCTCATTCAGAGGTCTGAATGTTACGATACATGAGAATTGATCCAAGCAATAGTAACAGCAACACTCCCAAAACTATAGCGATACCTGTCGTCACGACGTCAAACATCGGCAGTGTCACTAGCAATTACGGCAGGGATGGATTCATCGGCATGCCATTTCGTCCCACCGACGTGCCTGGAGGATCAATCCCCTCTGCCTCGGTCTCGATATCCGAAACGGGAAGGAGAGTGTCCGCATCCAAGGCTTTCAGCTTTTCCATCAGTGCAGTGAAAGCTCGATCTGGCTCGGCCTGCTTTGGACTGGTACATGTACTGGCGGTATTGTTCTTTAGCCTCCGCAGAAATTGCACGATGTTGTCACGTCTGAAAAACTCTGGCGTACTGTTTCTGTGCTTGTCCCAAGTAGCTTTCTCCTTCATGGTGTTTGCGTCATTCTTTACTAACAGCTCATCGTTGGGGATTCGGACCGTCTTTTCCCTCAGCTCCTCAGCGCGCTGGAGATGGCAGTAAATAAGAACTTGGTACCATGTGGACATACTGCTGTATACTATGAATCGTTTTTCGATTCCGCCTCCTCGACCATTGAAGTGCAGTCAGCATTGTAGACGTTTGCAAGTAGAAGTACACGGCTTATCAACAGGGCTCATAATTGCACCTCCAGCTGTAGACACCGTTGCTGCAAGAAGGATAAGTGTAGCAGGTCCCGTCGCCAACGGACATTTCGCACCAGAGCCTCAAATCCACTCCATATCTTTCGTTGCCGCGCACGCACACCCAATCATTGCAACCGTTTCCAACAGCCTGGGCAGAGAAGCCGCTGCCATGCTCGTACTTGCAAGCGTCTGAGACGCTGATTGAGGAAGTCTCTGTTCTAGGTAGGAGGTCTTTGCTATTGGCGGATTCAGTGGGCATAGAGGTGGCGGAGTTGCCGAGGAGCAGAATGGTTGCGATGGAGCTGAGAAGTGATTTGGAGGCGATCATCATGTCTTGCTGCTTGCTCCCTGGCTCTTAGCATATGTCAGAATATCATCTTCGATAATTTGTAAGAAGTGAGTCAAGACGATTCTTACCTTGAGAGACGAGATCAATAAAACGCCGTTGTAAGCGAGGCAAAGTAGTCGGACGTCAAGGCTGTAGTATATTCGAAGATGGCAATGGTGAGTATTTTATATGAGTACTCTGGCCGGGATCCACTCGCGAGCCCACGCTATGCAGCCGCATCACTCGTGCCCTTGTGCACTAAGTAGCGACCCGTTATCTCGCTTGCTACGCGACAACTGTACAGCCTTGATTGAGCTATCGCAGTATCAGAGGAGTATGAAAGACACCTAAATTAAGAGCGCATTTGATGCTAAGACTCGTATGTTATCATCTAGCTCATAATCAGTAGAGTAAGATGTAAGCCGACCAATAGCTAATCAAACATCAAGTACACTAACTTGAATGGGCTGAAATTACCAGTGTGCTTCTCAATGAGGCTTCCATGCAGTAGGAATGCTCCCAGTGAATGTGTGCGGATTGACATTTGTTGGAGGGATATGATTTCCAATAGCAAAACTCTGGTACATACGACCATAGGTCAGTGAAAACTGGGCATCCCGTCCGCTCTGCCATACATAAGCACTGAACCGGGCGACTAGTACTAGAGTGGGTGACCATCTGGGAATCCCGCCTGTTGTATGTTTTTGCTTTTGGCTCCTTCCAAGGGAGAATTCCATGTTAGCTTTTGTGCGAACTGATTGATCTAGCGCCGCCGAGATCGTTGTAGCGAGGCCGTTGAAGGAAGGGAAGGGGTCAGCGCGGATGGACTTAGACCCGTCTCGCAATTCACAACAACGGAACTGCAATGTGAATTCATCTCTTGACCACAAACTTCCTCAAAGCCTGTACAATGCTCTTAGCTAGCGGTTTCGAGCGAGAAGACCTCTACACAGCGATCCGCAACGGTGATGTCGCGCGTGTATTACAACTTTTGGCCGGGCATTCCTTTGACGCCGACGATGCCACAGTCAAAAAAGCTCTGAGCAAGGCTATGTTTGACCCTACGATCACTCGCATTCTTCTCCAGCATGGCGCCGACGTCAAAGCCGTTTCTATGCGTATGATCTCATCGTCCAGCGCGCCTGGCGAGCTCATGAGGCTCCTTGCCGAATACAAGTATGATTTCAAGTCAGACGGTCATCGCATACTTCAGTCAGTTCTAACCACTAAATGTTGCTTACAACAGGCATACTAATCCATCTCAGAGACTTCGGTCATGACCGCGAAACGCTCGATTGGCTACTTGACCAAGGAGTAGACATCAACCGCACAGATATTCAACGGCAAGATGACGGATTCAATCTTGCAATAGGCGAGACAGACAGTTCGCTGCACTTACTCAACAACGTAGCCGCAAGTGGTGATATCGATTTGTTCGATCATCTGGTCAGCCGGGGAGCGGATACGTCACTCTGCACGGCTCTGCACTCTGCATCGCGATGTGCAGACCCAGAGACGTCGAGAGCTATGGTTTGCCACCTACTGGACAAGCACAACATGGACATCGACCGGAACAACGATGACCTACGCGACTTCTTTCACGACCCTCAAGATAGTGGATCGCCTCTCTGCAGCGCCATACTTCACAAGAATCTCGCCGTTGTTCACGAACTGCTCAAGAAGGGCGCAGGAGTGAACATCCCGAAATCATTCCCTGTCAGTTACGCAGTGAAGACGGGAGGATTCTTTCCTGCCCTAGAGCCGCTTTTGCGTGCTGGAGCTGATCCAACCGAGGCTCTGGCAACATCGGCGCACGCGAGGAATATCGATGCTGCAAAAGCCTGTTTGCAATTTGGGCCAGATCCTGCTCCGGCATTGAGCGACGCCATCGCGCTGGAGGAACGCAGAGCGAACAGAATCGCCGCGAATGCGGCATTTTTCGAGAATCGTCCGGAGTGGAACTACAAGAAAAGCGAGAGCGAGATTGAAAAAGAAAAGGCAGAAGAGCGGGGGAGTCAGGCGATGATCGCATTGCTGAAGAGCGTGATGGAGTAGGCCACATCCAGTAACATTTTACCTTGCAGAAGGAAATATATATTGCTCGCGAGTCGCCTCTGGAGTCAAAGGTGACCAGGCTGTATTAGAAAACGACTACAAGCAGCATACAGAGCTTCTAAGACATGCAAAAACACAGGAGCCAGAATGAAAGTCAAACGATATTCAAAGGACAGGCTTGCCCATTGTTGCAATCTACTTTTACTGAACGGAAAACACAAAACCACAACGCTCAAAATCCACACTACCCAACAACCTTTCGCAAACAACGTATAACAAGCGGAGTCGAAACTCATTCTGCAGGACTAATAAAGAGGTGAAATGGCAATCACCTTTTCCCAGTCGCTCGCTGATACTCCCCGACTCCCGCAGGCTCCAAACGCCCGTCGAGCACACAAGTTATGACGCAAGCAGGAAGGCCTAATTGAAGAGAGAAAAAGTTTCAAAAAACCAAAGAATCGTTATGTACAAACAAAAAAGGACGGCAAAAAGAAGAACTCCTAACAAAGAAACAAGAGATAGATTTCCTGGACCCTTTTCTTTCCCCCTTTCCGGAGCCCGTAGGCGCAGCAATCGGCGCGTAGCAATGATGGGTAATTGAAACACACACAAAAAGAATCAATGATGGCAACCCCCCAATTCCCATTTTCCCCCTCGTTCTATAAATGATCGCTTTGGTTACATCATATCCAATCCCGTCCAATTCCTATTACCGCTCATCTGAAATCTTCACTGACGTCGTGCCGCCTGCTTGACGAAGGTTCTCGTGAGTGGGAGACATCGTTGACTTGTAGGCTGGCGCGGTTAGCGCGGTTGCGACCTTCTCTTGCATCTGTTCCGTTGGCGGAGTTACTACTCTCGACTCTGGACAGGTAAGCCGCAGAAGTGAAGTCGCGACTTGCTTCGAAGGAGGCGCGTGTTCGGTCGCAGGAGCTGCGCAGACGGTCGAAGCTGGGTCTTGGGCGATCGAAGCTGGGCCTTCCAGGAGCGTTGGTGGTTGATTGTCGGGGCTCCGCGTCGTATTCGAAAGGCGCGTTGATGACGGGGGTTGTGGGGGTGTTGGTTCCGCTGAATGTCTGTTGGCCACCCATGTTGGTGTGGTCGGTGTTGACGTGAGGGAAAGCACGGTCAAGGCTGAAGCGCTGGTGGCCAGTGTAGTCCGTGCCATCGGAGCCGTTGTGGGAGCGAGGGTTGTGCGTGGTTGCAGTGGGAGCCACTGAAGGCGGGTACATGGGCCGCATGTCTTCACTCATCTTATTTTCGTGGTTCTTAACCTTGTGCTCGTTGCCCTTGGAAATTTCGGATGAAGATGCAGATCCAGCGAGCTTGTCAGCAGGAGCAAGAGATACCTTGCTGGGCTCGACATCCTTGAGATAGTCGAACTTGCCCTGGCGAATCTGCTCGCGTATTATGTCGACGTCGCGAGGGAAGTAGATCTTCTGGACTGCCTTGCCGATGAAGCGAGGAAGCAAGCAGAGAATGACTGCTATCAAACATACAGCCCAGAAGGATAGCGCGCCGAATACCTGGCTTCCTGCACCATAGAAGGTGAAGCCTGCGGTGAAGGATGTGTAGGCGCCAGTCCACAGGAAGATGAGGAGAGTGGAGACCACAGCGATGAGACTCATGAACCAATCCCAACGGTAGGTGTTCATCATAAGATATGCGTTGACAACGATAACCGCAGGTATGGCGATGTAGACACCCAGTCGCTTGTAGTCGTTAATGCTGCGACCTTCCTCGGTTACGAAGTTGCCAACGCGGAACAGCAGGTAGGGGAAGTAGAAGCAGATGACACTCTGGTACAAGCCATCAATCATGTAGATCCAGAACTTGAGCTGAGTCCACTCCTTTCGCTCAATACCACGGCGGTACAGTTGTGGCACGGCGATGGAAACTTTGTCGTCCACGTCCTGGTCGAGAATTCCCATGAAGATGACCAAGAGCGAGGTGAAGGCCAGGTTGTAGAGTAGAATGTAGGTGTAATCAAAGGCGTAAGAGCAGTCGAAGTTGGCATAAATCTGGTACCAGAAAAGGGCGAAGGTCCACACGATGTTCTGATAAATTGTTAGCACCACTGAAATGTGAAGGTGTGAATATAAGCAGTCTTACCTTGTAGAAGAAGTTGGCAATGGTCTCTGCCAACCTTCTGTAACTCCAACGTCCGTGTACCAGTACCAATCTTGTCAGGAAGCGGAACTGCCCAATGGCATAATCTGCGCTCATGACGGCTTGACGACCCTCTTCACCAGCGATACCCACACCGACGTGGGCCTCTTGGATCATAGCAACATCGTTGGCGCCGTCACCAATCGAAAGTGTCATGACTTCGAGGCTGTTCTTGACCATGCGGACAACAGCTGCCTTTTGCGCGGGCGATACACGACAACATAGCACTGAACGACATTCCTTGCACAGAAGTAGGAACTTCTGGCGAATGCGGTCGTCGAGGCAGAGTTTCAGGGAATCACCATCGATGACCAGAGCATGTGTGGGCGCAGGAGGCTCGTGGTTCTTCTTCGCAGCCTTGAGCTCTTCGTCAGATCCAGTCTTGCCAAAATTGAGCAAATGTCTGTCAAGCTCTTGTTCCGCAAAGTCCACGCTGTCCTCTTCGAGTTGCAGCAAGATGAGATCCATGTCGTTGTCAAGCAAATTACAAGAGAAACCAATGTTGATGGCGGTTTCGACTTTGTCGCCAGTGAGAACCCAGAGCTTGATACCTGCCTGGGCGAGAATAGCGATAGAGTCGGGCACACCATCTTGAAGTCTGTCTTCGATGGCGGTGCCACCAAGGAGAGTCAACTCGCGCTCAATGGCATCGGAAACAAGTTCAAGCTTGTCTTCACGGTCTTGCACCGAGGCGGCCGCGAGATCGTGCTCAATGTTCCACTTTTGGTATTCTTCCTCGCCGATTTCACGCATTGCAATACAGAGCGTACGCAGACCCTCGCGAGCAAACATCTCAAGATGTTCGGCGGTCGTCTTGCGCAACTCAGCTTGCTCGCCTCTCTTCAGACGGGAGTAGATGATGCTGTCCGCACCCTTGCAGAGAAGAACGATCTTGCCATCGGGCATGCGAATGATAGCACTCATTCTCTTCCTTGTCGAGTTGAATTCCAGTGTGTTCAACACTGTGTATTCTGTCTCCACTCCACACTGGTTGATCATAACGCTGCCATCGTTCGAACGACCCATGACTGTGAAACCAACATCCTTCGCTGTAGCAACGAGGGCTGCTTCGTCAGGAGATTGAGCCTTGAACTCAATTTTTGGTGGGTCGCCAGGTGTACGTTCAGTGATGACGGTGTGACACAAAGCCAGAGTAAGCATGAATCGTTCGTTGGCTTCCTTTTGCACACGGCCTGATTCACCTGCCAGATCGTTGATAAAGTCTGGAGCGACGAAAGTAAGATCTTCATCTCGGAGGTAAGGATTGTCGTGCATGCGCCTGATGTCATGCAACATACGGTCGCGATCTTTGGCAATCTGTGCTCGTGCTTGAGCGCCAGCTGCGTCCGTGTCGATACCTTGTCGTTTCTGCATGCCAGCCTGGGCCTCGGTGTAAGCTTCGCCATATGGTACACCGTTGATGGTGCACTTCTTGAACTCCATGACGTTTTGGGTGAGGGTACCGGTTTTGTCCGAAAAGATGTACTCGATCTGACCAACGTCGTCCGAAATGTTCCAAGACTTGGGGGTGCAGGGATAGTCGATCTTCTCGTAGTACATGTAGGTATCGCTGTAGATGAAGAACGCCTGGGCAGTTCTCACAATTTCCAGTGAAATATACAAAGAGATAGGTACCAAATTCTGGAACAGAATGATAGCTGCCCAGAAAGTGATGAATCCGTTGATGCCGGGGCTGCTGCCGTAACCAGGTTCGCCGCCGGGCTCTGCCACCTCGAAGAAGTCGAGAGACTCGTTGCCCTTTCCGAAAGTCCAGCCTTGGACGACGGCCGCTACGAGACACATGATGAAAAGAATGGCGAAGTTATACAAGACGTTGACGTTCAGATCCTTGGAGATTTGCGCACGCTTGGTCGGTGTGATACCAGAGTTGAGCATGATTTTCGTTTCCTCTCCAGTGAATGCGACGATACCAACGACCCAGTCGGTGTTCCGGAGCGTGCAGCCACGTAGCAGCATGTTGTTAATACCAACAGGCTCGGCCATTTCCTTCGGAGGAGCTCCTGGGTTTGACTCGTCCTTTTGCAACCATCGGACAGCTCCAGAGTATGAGTAAAGGTTTGCATGTGGCGGCTCGCTCTCGAGCCTGAAGTTAGTCCGCTCGCAGTCCCTCGCGCGCCTCACTTTGCGGCCGGTATGAAGCGCTTGACGCACTTTCAAGTTGGTCTCACCATCCAAGTTCTTGGTTTCAACGTAGCATGCGCCATCGGAGTCACTCGTTGATAGAACAATGATGTCTGCAGGAATTTCCTCCTCGTTGTACAATCGCACAAAATCGCCAACCTGAACACTTTTCCAGTATTCTTTCTTGAATCTCGCAGTCTCGGGCGCGTCGATCGTCGAATCGACCAAACTTCCGTAGAATCTTTTGGCGACAGGGGCGTTCTGGGTGGACTTGCCGGTAGCAGGCACGGCAAGCTGTTGGCGTAAATCCCCAGGTTGCGCGGCGTCGTTATGTAGCTCTTTAACCTCATCGTCACCCTGGAAATATTCTTTGGCCGCGCCTGACTTCTGGCCTGGCGTGGGCGACGGAACGGGCGTCATTTCCATGTCACCGTTCTCGTTCTCGCCTGGTTGTACTTCATCGTCATCATCGAGCGCCCGCGACCACACACTGTATCTCCTATCATCTTGTGGTTCTGCGGACAGATCGAGTGCGCGATCAGCGTAGTCTTTGCCGCCTTTTCCGTTCTTGCCCTTCTTCTCCTTCCAATCCTTCCATTGTTGCCAGACCCAGAGGATACCCCTAGTAGTGGCCTTTTTGGTTTTGCGCCAGGGGTTGATTACCTCATCGGCGGTGTTGACGTTTTGCCAATCGACCAATCGATGCACTGGCGCATTGTTGAGTTCGTTGTCGAGCACAGTTCGTCGCCAATCCTCTATTCCGTCCTTTACCGCTGTAACGACAATAATGACGATCAGCGGCACAGCTGAGAGACCAGGGTTTTCAGCTCCAAAGATGGGGAAAATCTACATTCGCAGTGATCAGTCTTCCATCCGTATTGCCAAGCATCTCATCAATACATACCGACAAAATGATAATAAACAAGAAGTACACGTTTGCAATGTTATGGAACTGGAGCCACAAGTTCTTGGGCAAGAAACTTATTGGTGTGTACTTTGCCGTTCTGATCTTGTTGCGTTTGTATTGCACCAAAGGGTGACCCTCCTCGTCCTTGGCCTCAGGTGGTAGTGGCTGATTAAAATAAATGGTCCGGTTGCCGGGTGATGGCGCCGCATCTTTCTCGTCGTCTTCCGCATTCGGGTCGCTTCCAGCAGACTCCCGCTTCTCCTTGGTACTACCCATGCGATTGAGCTGTCTATTCCAGATGCTCTTTCGCTTTTGCGTGCCCGAGCGGCCGGTGACGCGCTGAGTGGCCCATCTTATGCGCTTGGTGGGTGCGGAGCGCTCTGGCTCTTCGCCGCCGGCATCGTCCTGTGGTAATACAGCCATTATCGGCGTTGTGGCGAGTGGTGGATAGCCAGGCGAGAAAGAGGTTGTCTCATGCGGCGAGACAATGCCGCGGGAGGCAATTGGGCTGTGATGTTTCGGCGTGGGCTAGTAGCTGTCGGAGGGCATGTATTATTATGGCAAGCGCGTCGCGACGGAACAGCGAAGGTGCACAGAGAGAGATGGGGTCGCAGCGAGGGTGAGGGCCGGTAGGGTCTGGAGTGTCGATGTGGCGGAGACGGTATGGAGAGTTAGTAGTAGTGGTAGTGGGAGGAGAGGGCAGGAGGAGACGAGACGGGTAGGGTCCAGTAGTAGTGTGAGATGACGGGCGTTGGAAGCAATCGCTCCGGTCGAACGTGGCAGGGCGCGGAATCCAGGTGCAGCAAGCAGCAAGCAGCAACAACGGTCTGCGGAGGCAGCGGAATGGCAACAGGTGGCGGACGGACAGACAGCGAGTCCAAGATGGCGTATTCAGACTGAGGCACACAGGCACAGATGCGATCGAAACTGCCCGAAAAAGGCTTTCTGGATCTCTCTCGAGAAACGTCGCACGCTGTTGTTTCTCTCAGCTGGAAACACAGCTCCCTGACACTTTCGCTCCCAAATCTCACCGTGCTCCATCGAGGCGTACGAAGCACGCGCTAACGCACACTTGCGATGCCCTAGCTATGCCTCCCGCCGGACTGGCTTACACATTCTTAACCCCGAGTCTGCCGGCCCATCCGAGTGCCCGAGATACACCAGCAAAAGAGTTATGTTTTGCTTATGAAACCCGACGGCATCATCCAGCAAGCGCGCTCCGGGTCCGTCTCGTATAAGCATCGCTGCATCACCAAATCGCGGCAGTTCTAGAAGGTCGCCATAACCGTCTTCACCGTTCCTCCTCTCTGCTGTGCTGAGTGCTCTACATCCCAACTGAACGGTACAAGGGGTATGCGATTGCGCTCGCCCCTCTCCAAACGTTCCAACTCCACCCCCGAGCTGATCCTCCTGCGCAAGATCGCAACCCTTTCCCAGAGCTGAGAGCACAGCGTGTGGCGTTTCGTCAGCATAGCCTAAGCTTGGCGAATGCCCGCCCGACGTGTCTAATCTCGGCCGCTGCCCATCCTGCAATACCACTAAATCAAGGCTGACCTGGAAACCGCATTCGCTCCGTCAGCATCTGACTACGCGCCGCCACCAACGGCAAAGGGTGTAGCGCGAAGTCTCCGATGGCGTGAGTAAACTTCAGCCATCATTACATCACAGCGTGGAGTCAAAACAACTACGCATCGTATTCATGATTCTTTTACAGAAGCGATCTCGAGGCCATGTGCACCATCAAACAAGTCGCGGTCAACGAGGAGCTAGACCGCACCGTTGCCCAGAGAAGACACGGATTAAGCCTCGTTTCGTAGATCCGTTTCAAGGAGAACGTCCGCTTAAGGAGTTTTGAGCATCCAAAGGAGCGTGCGCTTGCAGTGATTCGTCACACTTTTGTCGGTAGTAGTATCTTAGTGGAAAAAATGATTTATTTTGGTTGATAGCGACATTGACATGGAGCTCGCTAGACACAGTAAAATATTGTCTGAAGATCTCAATGGCCAGAGCAGTCTTCATGGGTAAGCACAGGACTTGAAAGGAGACAGGTAGTCTGATGACATGTGAAGACGATGAACAGACTGCATGTAGACTTCTGTATGAAATTCAATACTTTTGAACACCCCACTTATCACATGACATCGCGCTGGCCCATCGCGTCAACCTCAAGACGGGCGCGTCTTGCTCAAATCGCAACGGACTTCGACCTCCAGACACCCAACAACAACAATTACTAGAATGCCATATGGCGCGCAACCATGGCGCCCATAACCGACTACTTCAAATCGTTCACAATCCCGAAAAACCGCATTCCGCGACAGGACGAAGACGATGAGATCGTAGTAGCGTCCTCGAACTCATCGCGAGCCAACACACGTGAAAGAACGCTGTCACCAGCAAAGAGGCCGACGCAAGCAGAAAGAAAGAATCCGCAACATGGAACCAGTACAGTAAAGCGTGGGCGCGGCCGGCCGCGCAATGATATCTCGACATCGCCGAGCAAGTTGCGACAGCAGACACCGCTACTGGAAGAGGAAGAGTCTGGACATTCAACGCCGACAAGGAGATCGCCTAGGAAGCATATGGTTAGTATGGGCGATTTGCAAAACGTGCCACCAGACAGTTCGGGTCTCACGTCGGTGCGATCCTCTCTCAAATCTACGCCGACCGAGGTACGGGTCGTCGAGGCTGTGGAAATACCATCGCCTGCGAAGCGTTCGAGCCCGGAAATGCCTGCACCTTCCCAAATACCTGTGCCAAGACCGAAGAATCCAGTCAACACGTCATTCTCTTCCTTCTCGTCGCTTACCAGCTTCTCTGGCATGAGCTCACAGAGCTCTAGCAGACGAATTGTTAAAAACGGCGTCCAAGCGGTCACAAACTCCGATTCTGCGAGCATGTCGTCTAGTAGCGAAGATGAGCTCGTGGATCTGCAGTCATTTGCTCCACGCAAAAAGCGCCGGCTGTCACCGCCTGTTGAAGACAGCAAGAATGATATCTCAAGCCATTCAAAACCGACTAGAAGCAGCACGCGCCTGAGTGGAGAACAGGCAAAGAAGCGACCGAAGGACTCATGGCAGCCGTTGGGCCCGCCACCGAAGACCACATACAAGTACAGTTTGGTCAACATGGCGAAACAGAGTGCAAAGGATGCTGCGAGTGAAGCAAAAATTGCGCGAGCGGAGGCTGAGATGCAAGAAGCGGAAAGGCTGGAGAAACAACGCAATCAGCTGCTTTTCAGTGCGGTCGACACCAAAAGCATGATGGCTAAAGAATTCGCCCAAGACAGCGAGGAAGAGGAACGGATGGTGATTGCTATGGAGCGCACTGAAGTCTTGAGAGGCGAGCAGACATTCTATTTCTTCTGTGGTGAAGCGGATGAAAAGATAGAAGTGGACTTCCCAGCCGCGGAACTGTCGGCCCACGGGTTGAGCTTCTTACGAGACGACTCAGCGTGGCAACATGCTTGCACGTCTGGACTCCTCGCCACTGTCGCATCTCAGAAAGGGTTACCGCAGCAACTGGTCAGCTGGATACACAGCAGGATCTTCCATGAGCCCTCTGAAGAATTATGCGAAGCATATGTTTCAACTCTGGACGCTCTCGTGAGAGGCGGGCATGATATTCCCGATTTACACTTTTCGCTCAGCGAAACTCACCCAGGCCAAACAGTACGAGATGCTGGGGACAATACTACTCGTGGTGGAGACACATCACTACCTCCACATTTGAAGCATGCCATCACGACAATAGCTGTGCTAGCACCTCGCATTGGCCCAGTCAACCAAGCATGCACTTTGGCCGAGCTCATCCTCCTCAATAACGACGAGAACGTTCGGAGTGACGTTGCAATGCAGCTTCACATCGAGCGTGCAATTCACTCAATCTTGGAATCTCATGATTCAGCCGAGGATCGCGAAATAGTATTCCGCGAAACTACTCGCCAGATCCTGCATGCATCGTCAATTTCCCGCCACCTTCTCTCCCGAGCCATCGCAAGTTTACCAGCAACGATCTTGCCTTTGCATCAGCTTCGCCGGAAACTGGCCCTGCACATCCTACTAGACGGTCCAATCGACGAAGACATCGACGTCACTTCCCAATCCGTCGGCGTCCGCTTGCTCTTAAGGTTGGAAAAACATGCCTCCTTCCACATCTCCGAGAGCACAGATTACACCACTCTCCACTCTCTCATTGACCTGCTCGACATCGCCATCGACGTCGGCTTCTCAGACTTCGCCTTCCTTTCGCAAGAAAGCCAGACGCAGCACAAAGCTGCACCGAAGAGCCTCTTCGGTCACGCAACGACTACTTCCTCTCCAGCAGAAATCTCATTCAACGCTCAAATCGACGATATAGTGGCCCACCTGCGCTACATGGCCAGCAAGATCCGAGATGCCGGCACCAGCCACCTTAAGCGCACAGAAGCCAAGA
>Ga0265797_10001383_pt1 | contig 42603 bp, 34 predicted proteins | sample P2T30metagenome_FD_192433 | JGI IMG/M metagenome (GOLD analysis project Ga0265797, IMG submission 192433) | Plant litter microbial communities from East Loma Ridge, Irvine, California - P2 T30 | ecosystem: Environmental > Terrestrial > Plant litter > Unclassified | place: USA: California...
TGGGCGCCGCGTCCCTTGGCCATGTGGAAGTCGTCGGCCAGGCGCGCGGCGCGCACGTGCGGCGGCACGTTGCGCTCGTATTCGTGCAGCGGGCGGCGCAGGCGTTTGCGGTACACGAGCAGCTCGTCGAACTCGCCACTGAGCGTGCGCGCCACGTAGTCACGCACGTAATCCTCGTAGGGTTCGCGCCGGAACACGCGCTCGTACAGTCCCTGCTGGAATTGCTGGGCCAGCGGGGTCCAGTCGGTGCGCACGCTTTCCAGGCCCTTGTAGACGACTTCCTCGCCGCCACCGCTTTTGCTGCACAGGCCGGCGTAGCGCTTCTTGCTGCCTTCGTCCGAGTTGCGCACGGTGGGCATCAGGAAGCGCCGGAAGTGGGTGTCGTATTCCAGTTCGAGCGCGCTGTCCAGTCCGAGATCTTCCTGCAGCTTCGCCTTCCACCAGCCGTTCACGTGATCGACCAGTTCGCGCCCGATGCGCAGCGCATCTTCGTCCGCGTGGGCGCCGCCGAGCCAGACGAAGGTGGAATCGGTGTCGCCGTAGATCACCTGGTAGCCGCGCTCCTCGATCAGCTCGCGCGTGCGGTGCATGATCTCGTGGCCGCGCATCGTGATCGACGAGGCCAGGCGGTCGTCGAAGAAGCGGCAGGCTGTGGTCCCGAGCACGCCGTACATCGCGTTCATGATGATCTTCAGTGCCTGCGACAGCGGCTGGTTGTTGGCCCGCTTGGCCGCTTCCCTGCCCTCCCACACGCGGGTGACGATGCCGGGCAGGCAATGCTTCGTACGCGAGAAGCGCGCGCCACGAAAGCCCGGCACCGTATCCTGCTCGGGTTCCTGCAGGCCGGCTACCAGGCCCACCGGATCGATCAGGAAGGTGCGGATGATCGACGGGTACAGGCTTTTGTAGTCCAGCACCAGCACCGAATCGTATAGGCCCGAGCGCGAATCCATGACGAAGCCGCCGGGGCTGTCGGCGCCGGGCACGTCGCCGATGTTCGGTGCCACCCGGCCCTGCCGGTGCATCAGCGGGATGTAGGAATGTTCGAAAGCGGCGACGGAACCGCCGCTGCGGTCGGCCGCCAGCCCGGTCACGCTGGCGCGCTCCAGCAAAAAGGCCATCAGGCCGGTCTTCTCGAAGATGCGCGTCACCAGTTCGCAATCCTTCAGGTTGTAGCGCGCCAGCGCCGGCTTGTCCTTCGCGAACATGCGGTCGATCGAGGCCATGCGGTCGTACGGGTTGTCGATCGACTTGCCTTCGCCGAGCAGGGTTTGCGACACGTGCTCGAGGCTGAACGAGGGAAAGCTCCAGGTGGCCGAGCGCAGCGCTTCGATGCCGTCGATGACCAGCCGGCCCGGCAAGCCCCAGAAATAGCGCGACTCGCGCTCGGCGCTGGAATTGGGATTGTTCCGCCACTCCATCGCCGCGCCGCCGCGGCCGATGCGCAGCGGGTGATTCAGCCGCTGCGCATGCTCGTGCAGCACGCGCAAGTCGAAGTTGATCACGCTCCAGCCGACGATGGCGTCGGGGTCGTGGCGCGTCATCCATTCTTCCAGCTTCTGCAGCAGTTCCAGGCGCGACTCGCAGTATTCGAGATCGAAGTCGAGGCCGGACGGATCGCCGTTCGGCGGCCCGAGCATGTAGACCACACGCTGGCCGCAGCCTTCCAGGCCGATCGAACGCAACTCGCCCTGCATGGTGGTCTCGATGTCGAGCGAGACGGTGCGCAGCTGCGGGCGATAATCGGGCGCGGCCTTCAGCTGCGCACCTTCCAGTACCCGCGGATCGTCTCTGGAGGCCGTGCCCGCAAACGCCACCGGCGCCGTGATGAAGCGCTCCATCAGGAAGCGGTCGGTCGGGCGGATGTCGGCTTCGTAGATGTCGATACCATGCTCGCGCAGGCGCTTTTCCAGGCGCATCAGGTGGCGGTACTGGCGGCAGTACAGGCCCAGCACCGGCCGCCCGCGGAAATCGCACAGCGACAGTGGCCGCAGTTCGACGCCGCGCTCGCGCTGCAGCAGCGTGCGCAGCGTGGCTTCCTGCTCGGCCGGGACGAAGGCGACGGCTTCGGCCGGCGGCAGGCGCAGGCAGTAAGGGCCGTCGTCGGTGGCGAGCCAGAGCTCGACTTCGACGCCGTCATCCACATCGCGCCAGTGGCGGGTGAGCAGGAAGCCCTGCTGCGCGCTGCTGGTCATTGATTCGCTCATATATAGAGAGGCTTCAGGCGTTCGCAGGCAAGGCGTCCAGCGCGTTCAGTGCATACCGCGCCAGCTCGGCTTCCATAAAGCCCGCCGCGCGCCGACCCTCGACGTTGAACGGCCCCTTCAGCACCGGCGCCTTGTACTGCACGGTGAGATCGTCATAGGTCGCCACCGGTTCCAGCCCGCGCTGCGCGCACAGGTGGAAGTACCAGCGGTTGCCGATCTCGACGTGGCCGACCTCGTCGCGCAGCAAGATGTCGAGGATCTCGGCCGCCGCCAGGTCGCCGGCCTGAGCCAGCTTGGCGCGCAGCGGCGGGATCGCGTCCAGGCCGCGCGCTTCCATCGTGCGCGGCACCAGCGCCATGCGCGCCAGCACGTCGCCGCTGGTTTTCGCGACCATCTCCCACAGGCTGTCGTGGCCCGCGAAATCGCCGTAGGCATAACCCAGCGTCTGCAGGTGCGCGGCGAGAAGATTGAAATGCAGGGCTTCCTCGCCGGCCACGCGCAGCCAGTCGAGGTAGTACGCGTCCGGCATGCCGGGGAAGCGCCAGATCGCGTCCAGCGCCAGGTTGACGGCATTGAATTCGATGTGGGCCAGCGCGTGGACCAGCATCGCGCGCCCTTCCACGGTGGCCATCGAGCGCCTTCCCACCAGGCGCGGCGGCACCAGTTCCGGGCGCGCCGGACGGCCCGGAATCGCTGCCGGCTGGTCGAAGGTGGCGGCGGCGTCGACGCTCAGCGTGCCGGCGCGGCCGGCATCCACCAGCGCGGCCACGCCGGCGGTCTTGGCGGCGGGATCGGACTGGACCAGGCAATGCAGGGCGGATGCGCGGAGCTCATCGGCAAAGTCGTGCGGGCGCACCATCTCGGGAAATCCTAGTGAAACAAAACGTCGAGTTTACCAAATGCGCCGCGCCGCTGTGGCCTAAAGGCCGTATCGACCGGTCAAATTGTTACAACTCCGTGCTTGAAGCCTCCAGCTTCGAGGTCATCCATGCAATAGGAGGAATTTTATGAAGAGCGCACTACTGCTGGAATACAACGATGCCGAACGCGAACAGGCCGCAAGCCTGCTGAATTCACTCGGCTACCTCGTCGCGCCCGCCGCGACGCCGCAGTCCGCGCTGAAGACGCTGCAAGCCTTGCGCTTCGACGCGGTGCTGACCTGCACCGACTTCAATGCAGACGACCGCCGTTCGCTCAGCGGCGAACTGGCACGGCTGGCGCCGGGTGCTGCCGTCGTGCTGCTGCTCGACGGCGATGCCACCGGCGCCGGCTTCCACCAGCGCAGCGCTGCGCTGCTGTTCAAACCGGTCACGCTGCAGGGACTGCGGCGCGTGCTCGATTTTGGCGTCGACGACCTGGGCCAGCATCCGGTCTGCATGGCGCCGGGCCAGGAGCGGCGGCACGGTCCGCAGCGGCGGATGCGGACGCGCTGGACCGCCTGACGTTCCGCGCCGGCGAACGCGCCGAACGATGGGCGTCCGGCCGGCGGCTTGCCGCTTGCCGCTTGTCGCTTACAGTGTTGGCGCCCGTGCTAGCATGCGCGCATGAATTCCCCTTGCTCTACCTATGATGCCATCGTCGTCGGCACCGGCCCAGGCGGGGCCAGCACCGGCCGCGAACTGGCGAGAAATGGCGCCCGCGTCCTCTTCCTCGAACAGGGCGACGCCGCCCCGATCGCCGGCACCTTGCGCCAGATGGCGGCGCGCGCCGCGGTGCCCGGCAAGGGCGCCTTTTTGCACCGCGATCTGTCGCTGCTGGTGCGCGCGCTGACCACCGGCGGCACCTCCACCATCAACTTCGCCACCGCCGCACCGCCGCCGAGCGCCCTGTTCGCCGCCCACGGCATCGACCTCGATCCCGCGCTGCAGGCCTGGCGCGCCGAACTTCCTCTGCTTCCCCTGCCCGATGCGCTGGTCGGTCCGATGGCCGCGCGCATCATGACCGCCGCCCGCAGCCTGGGCCACGATTGGCACAAGCTGGACAAGATGATCCGCCCCACATCCTGCCGCAGCGGCTGCTGGCGCTGCGTGTACGGCTGTCCCTTCGGCGCCAAGTGGAGCGCGCGCGAGCTGATCGACGATGCCGTCAAGGCCGGCGCGGTCCTGCAGCCGCGCGCCCGCGTCACGCGCGTGCTGGTGCGCGAGGGCCGTGCCACCGGCGTCGAGGCCGTCGTCGATGGCGCGCTGCGCAGCTGGCAGGCGCCGCTGGTGGTGCTGGCCGCCGGCGGCATCGGCAGCCCGCGCCTGCTGGCGGCGTCCGGCCTGATGGACGGTCCGGCGGCGTTCTTCAGCGATCCGGTGGTGGCGGTGATGGGCAGCGTCGACGGTCTGGCGGATGGCGGCAAGGAAGTGCCGATGGCGGCCGGCGTCCACCATGCCGGCGACGGCATCGCCTACGCCGACCTGACGCTGCCGCGGCCGATGTACCAGGCCTTCGCGGCGCAGGCCGGCCGCTTCGACCGCCTGTTCGCGCATGCGCACACGCTCAGCATCATGGTCAAGATCCGCGACGAGGTGGGCGGGCGCGTCGGGCCGCGCTGGGTCGACAAGACCTTGCAGCCGGCCGACCGCCGCAAGTTTGAACAGGGCGTCGGCAGGGCGCGCGCGGTGCTGGAGCGGGCCGGCGCGCGCCATATTTTCGCCAGCCATCACTTCGCCGCGCATCCGGGCGGCAGCGTGCCGATCGGCGAACGGGTCGGCAGCGACCTGCAGACGGCCGTCGATGGCCTGTACGTCTGCGACGCCTCGGTGATTCCCGGCCCGTGGGGCCTGCCGCCGACGCTGACCCTGCTGTGCCTGGGCCGGCGGCTTGGCTGGCAACTCGCCGGCAAGACGCTCACAGCTTCTTAAACGTATGCAAATGTTTCCAAAGTTACGGTTTGGCACAAAGTCCAATCGTGCGCGGGTCTGGACAGCGTTAATATTGCCCTACCAGCTTGATCTTTTGACAAAAGCGGACAAATCAAAAAGCGACTATTGACAAGGAGCGCAACATGAAACAGACCACCCTGCTGAACAAAACCACCCTGTCGGGCCTGATGCTGGCCGTTGCCGTGCTCGCCACCGGCTGCCACAAAGCCGAAGACACCAACGCCAACATGGGTCCGGCCCAGGCCGCCGGTAAAGCCGTCGACGATGCCGGTGCGAATGCCGCTGCCGCCACGCGTGAAGCCGGCGCCGATATGAAGGCTGCCACTCAGGAAGCCGCCGCCAACACCGCCGCCGCGGCCGACCGCGCAGGCGACAAGGCAGCTGCCGCCGCCGACCGTGCCGGCGACAGCATGCGCGAAGCCGGCGCCGAAGTGAAGCAGGAATCGAAGGAAGCCGCCGCCAACGCCAAGGAAGGCGCAAGCAAGGCCACCGCTGCTACCGGCCGTGCCGTGGAGCGTGCCGGCGAGAAGATCCAGGACGCCGCCAAGTAATCGACAGACCGCTGCGACCGCCCCGCGGTCGCATGCTCGGCCCTGCGCCGTTCCCGCACAAGCGCGAACGGCGCGGCTTCGCGTCCGCATCACGTTCTAATCGGCGCAGCGTGCTCTCAAGCCTGCGCCCCTCGCAGCAGGTGTTGCGCCAGCAAATTCGCATGCGCGGTCAGCGCCGAAAAATCGCGCGCACACAAGTACAGCCGCCGCATGCCCCAGCTTTCCGCCAGCGGCAGGATCACCACATCGCGCTGCAGGGTCTTCGCCACCACATCGGACAGGATCGCGATGCCGATCCCGGCCTCCACGTACATCGCCACATTGTCGACGCTGCGCAGGCGGATGCGGTAGTCGAGCTGGTGGCCGATACGCGCCGCACGTTCCCCCAGATACGATTCCAGCGCGGTATCCGCCGTTCCCACGATGGGTTCGCCGAGCACGTCGGCAAACGTCACCTGCGCTTCGCGCGCCAGGCGGTGCGCCTTGTCCACGACCACCACCAGCTGGTCGCTGGCAACCAGGTGCATCTGCAACAGGCCGAGGTCCGCGCTGTCGGCCACGATGCCGAGATCGGCGCGGCGGTCCGCCAATGCCTGCACGATGTCGACGCTGCGCCGCTCTTCCAGGTCGATCGAGAGGTCGGGATGGGCCGTCAGGAAGCTGCACAGCTGCGGCGGCAGGAAGATCGCATTGGCCGAGGTGTTCGACAGCAGCCTGACCCGGCCTTTCAATCCGGTCGCATAAGTGCGCAACTCGCCACGCATCTGTTCGACCTGGCCGAGGATGGCACGCGCATGCCGCACCAGCGTATCGCCGGCGGCCGTGGTGCGCACCCCGCGCCGGTTGCGCTCCAGCAGTGGCGCGCCCAGCACATCTTCCATCCCGGCGATGCGTTCGCTGGCCGAGGCCAGCGCCAGGTGCATCGCCCGCGCGCCTTGGGTCAGGCTGCCGCTTTCCACCACGCTGAGGAACAGCCGCAGATCGGTCAGGTCAAAACGCATCGATATCGCTCCTGGCTTCGGAAAAGGCGAAGTCTAGCAGGGGAATTGCCAGATTGTGAAGACTTGTTGCCGGGTCTAAGATCATTTTATGGACGCACTCGATAGGGTCGCTTCCAGCCAGGAAGCGGCGCAGGTGCCGGCTTGCGGCTGCGGGCTGCATGACGGGTTGCCTCCGGTTCCGGCGAATTACCGCAGGCAGCATTGTGCTGCGCGGCGCCATCGAAAGCGAGGACATCATGCTGCACGCCCTGACGGCAACCATCGGTACGCTGGCTATCCTGGCCAGTCTCAACATCAAGCTGGCCTGGTACCGGCGCAGCAAAATCGGCAACGGCGGTCGCAACGGCGTCGCGAGCGGTGTGGTGCGTCCACCCGCGCATCCAGCCAGTCCTGGAAGCCATTGATCGTCGGCGCGGAAACCCTTCCATTTCCGCGCCATCAATTTTCCGGCAGGCGTAGGATAGCGCTTCCCCAAAGAACCGACCTACGCCGAGCTGGAGTGAACGATGAGACATGGCAAACGACGCGCGGCCGCCTATCGTGTATATGTCCGTACACTCGAAGGCACGCTCGATGAGAACATCCTGCGCTGGACCGATACGCGCACCCCGGACCCGAAGGTGGCGGACGAGGCCATCCAGGACTTGCTCACCACCGACTACTTCCAGGACAATCCCCTTGTCCTGATCGCGCAATACCGCGGCAGCGTGTATTTCACCCACGAGTTCGGGCCCTTCGAAGACAGCAACCAGGCGGTGCCGACGCTGCTGGCGCGCCTGGGCCGGGTCGACTGGCTGCGCTATCCGTCAATACACTGAGCGCATGACAGTCGCGCCACCGCTCAAGATGGTGATTATCTGCCCCCCTCCGGCCCGGGGCAATTGACTGGCCGAAAGGCGCCGCCGATACTCGAATGGCACTCCCGCACATAGGGTTTCGTCATTCATGATTGTCAATAAAAACTTCGCTGCCGTGCTGGCGGCCGGCAGCCTGGCATGCTGCGGCAGCGCCCTTGCCGCAACAGGCAAGCAAGTCGAAAAACTGGACCGCGGCGTGGTCGCGATCCATACCAGCGCCGGCAATTTTGTCGGCTGGCGCGCCCTCGGCACCGATGCGCCCGGCCTCAACTTCGACGTGTACCGCAACGGCCGCAAGCTCAACGCCCAGCCGCTGGCGGTCACCAATTTCATGGATGGCGGCGCCCCGGCCGACGCGCGCTATACGGTGCGCCCGGCCGGCGGCAGCGACGCCGCCGCCGGCCCCACCTGGGACAAGCCCTATAAAACCATCCCGCTGCAAAAGCCGGCCGGCGGCACGACGCCCGACGGCAAGTCCTACACCTACGGCGTCAACGACGGTTCGGTGGCCGACCTGGACGGCGACGGCAGCTACGAGCTGCTGGTCAAGTGGCAGCCGACCAACGCCCACGACAATTCGCAGCCCGGCTATACCGGCAACACGTATATCGACGCCTATAAACTCGACGGCACCCGCCTCTGGCGCATCGACCTGGGCCGCAACATCCGCGCCGGTGCCCACTACACGACTTATCTGGCCTACGACTTCGACGGCGACGGCAAAGCCGAAGTCATGATGAAGACGGCCGACGGCAGTGTCGACGGCCAGGGCAAGGTCATCGGCAACGCGGCCGCGGATTACCGCAACCCGACCGGCTACGTGCTCGAAGGTCCCGAATTCCTCACCGTGTTCAACGGCCAGACCGGCGCCGCCATGGCGACTACCGGCTACCTGCCCGCGCGCGGCGACGTCAAGGCCTGGGGCGACGCCTACGGCAACCGTGTCGACCGCTTTCTCGGCACCGTGGCTTATCTCGACGGCGCCCGTCCCAGCGCGGTGTTCTCGCGCGGGTACTACACGCGCGCCGTGCTGGCGGCCTGGGACTGGCGCGACGGCAAACTGACCAGCCGCTGGGTGTTCGACAGCGACGCCGGCGGCCAGGACGGCAAACCCGGCCCGGGTGCCGCGGCCAACCACCAGGGGGCGCACTGGATGTCGGTGGCCGACGTCGACGGCGACGGCAAGGACGACCTCATTTATGGTGCAGCGACCGTCAAGAGCGACGGCACGCTCCTGTACAGCACCGGCCTGTGCCACGGCGACACCCTCCACGTCGGCAAGCTCGATCCGAACCGCGCCGGCCTGCAGATCTTCATGGTGCACGAGACCCCGTCCTGCTACCAGGGCCACGGCGTCGAGATGCACGACGCCGCCACCGGCAAGATCCTGTGGAGCCTGGACGGCGACAAGCACGACGTCGGGCGCGGCACCTGCATGGACATCGACCCGGCCTATCCGGGCGAGGAATGCTGGGCCAGCGTCGGCGGCCTGATGAACGCCTCGGGCAAGCAGATCTCGGACACGCACCCGCGCAGCATCAACTTCGGCCTGTGGTGGGACGGCGACCTGCTGCGCGAACCGCTGGACGGCGTCCGCATCGACAAATGGAATCCCGCCACCGGGCGTCTCGATCGCCTGGTCGACGGCGCCGACTATGGCGCCGGCTCGATCAACGGCACCAAATCGAACCCGGTGCTGTCGGCCGATCTGTTCGGCGACTGGCGCGAGGAAGTCGTCTGGCGCAGCCGCGACGACCAGGCGCTGCTGGTGTTCAGCACCACCATCCCGACGCCGCACCGCCTCACCACGCTGATGCACGACCCGCAGTACCGTGCCCAGGTTGCAGGCCAGAACGCGGGCTATAATCAGCCGCCGCATCCGAGCTTTTACCTGGGGGACGGCATGAAGCCGCCCGTACAGCAACCGATCCATGTACCCTGACTTGTCTGCTCACTCGCCTATGACTCTTCGCATGAACGTTCGCACCTCCGCCGCCTTTGCGCTGTTCGCCGTGACCGCCCTGCCGGCCTGCCTGGCCGGCGCCGCCGAGCGCCTGACTGTTACCGTCACCCACAGCCTCGACATCGCCCGCCCCTCGGAAACCATCGTCATCCCCTGGACCCAGGTAAACGAGGCGCTGCCGCACGCGCTGGTCCAGAAGCTGGTGATCAAGGATGCCAGCGGCCAGGTGCTGCCCTACCAGGTGACCAACATCGCGCCGCAAGCCAAGGACCCGAAGAACGTCGGCGCCGCCTACGGCGAGCTGCTGTTCCAGCATGACTTCAAGGCCGGCGAAAAGTCCGCCAGCTTTACCGTCGAAAAGAGCGAGAACCTGACGGCGCCCTTCGCGCCGAAAGCCTTTGCCCGCTACGTGCCGGAACGCCTCGACGACTTCGCCTGGGAAAACGACAAGCTCGCGCACCGCACCTACGGCCCGGCGCTGCAGGCGCCAGACACCGAGAAGGTCGGCAAGGAAGTCCTGAAGACCAGCGGCCTGGATATCTGGTTCAAGCGCGTGCCTTACCCGATCGTCGACCGCTGGTACAACAAGGGCCACGATCACTACCACCACGACGAAGGCGAAGGCATCGACATGTACAACGTCGGCGCCTCGCGCGGCGCCGGCGGTACCGGCATCTGGGATGGCAAGGCACTTGCCACCAGCGGCAACTACGCGTCGTGGAAGGTCATCGCCAACGGCCCGGTGCGCGCCGTGTTCGAACTCAGTTACGACAGCTGGGACGCCGCCGGCACCAAGGTCACCGAAGTCAAGCGCTTCACCACCGACGCCGGCCATTACTTCGACCGCATGGACAGCACCTTCACCTTCAGCGGCCCGCAGCAGCTGACGGTCGGCGTCGGCCTGAACAAGACCCCGAGCGACAAGGGCGAAGACGCGAAAATCACCTACGCCGAGAGCGCCGCCGACAAATCGCTGGTGCAGTGGGTGGTGCAGAAGACCAAGGGGAACTTCGGCGTGGCGCTGATCGTGCCGAGCGCCGGCACCCAGGCCTTCACCACCGACGCCCGCAACGCGCTGGTGCTGGCCCCGGCCACCTCGGGCAAGCCGCTGACCTACTACATCGGCGCCGCCTGGGACCGCGCAGGCGAGATCAGGGACCAGCAGCAGTTCCAGCGCCTGGTGGCCGACGAAGCGGCGCGCGTCAGGGCGCCGGTGCAGGTCAAGCTGTCGAGCGGCGGTTGAACGAAGCCCGCAGCGCGTAAACGTCGCCCCCGCGAAGGCGGGGGCCCAATTTCGCCGCGCTCCACTAGCACCTACGGTGGCCCGCGGCGACAACCCAGCAGGAACGAACGTGAATACTCTATTAAAGCGCAGCCTCCTGCTGGCGCTCCCCCTACTCACGGCCATCGCCAGCGCCAGCGCCGCGACTTATTACATCGCCCCCACCGGCAACGACACCGCCGCCGGCACCCAATCCACCCCGTGGAAGACCCTGGCCCGCGCCCAGCAAGCCGCCCAACCCGGCGACACCATCTACCTGCGCGGCGGCACCTACACCTTCACCGCCGCCACCACAGCCTGCGCCACACGCCGCGCCACGGTCAGCGGCGTGGTCCTCGACAAAAGCGGCCAACCGGGCCAGCCGATCCGCTACTGGGCCTACCCCGGCGAAACCCCGGTCCTCGACTTCGCCGCCATGAAAGACGACTGCCGCGTCAAGGGCATCGACGTCACCGCGAACTGGATCCACCTGAAGGGCCTGGAAGTCACCGGCGCCCCGCAGCAGCCCGACAACCGCCTGAACCACGAATCCTGGGGCATCTGGATCAACGCCAGCCACGGCATTTACGAACAGCTGAACCTGCACCACAACATGGGACCGGGCCTGTTCATCAAGGACGGCAGCGACAACCTGGTGCTGAACAGCGACTCGCACCACAACTACGATCCCTACACCTCGAACGGCGCTGGCCAGAGCGCTGACGGCTTCGGCGCCCACATCAGCGCCGGCCACCCGGGCAACGTGTTCCGCGGCTGCCGCGCATGGGCCAACACCGACGACGGCTTCGACCTGATCAATGCCTACTCGCCGGTCACCATCGAACAATCCTGGGCCTGGGACCACGGCTACCTGCCCGGCACCCGCACATCGCTCCCGGCGGGGAACGGCAATGGCATCAAGGCCGGCGGCTACGGCGGCAAGTACGTCCCGAACGGCGTCAAGCACGTGGTGCGCTTCTCGGTCGCCTTCGGCAACAAGGTCTCCGGCTTCTACGCCAATCACCACCCGCTGGCACTCGACTTCTATAACAACACGGCGTTCGCCAACGGCAGCGACTTCAACATGCTCGGCATCGCACCGGACGGCGGTCCGGTCTACCTCGGTACCTTGCGCAACAACATGTCTTATTCAGCCAAGGAGACGCTGAAGGTGGCCGGCGCCGACTCGGCGTCGAACTCCTGGGACCTGGGCGTGCCGGTGAGCGAGGGCGAATTCGAGAGCGTGTCGAAGCTGGGCTGGGATGCGCCGCGCAAGGCGGATGGCAGCCTGCCGGATCTGCCCAATTTCCGGCCGCGTGCGGGCAGCGCGCTGGTCGACAAGGGGGTCGATGTCGGCTTGCCGTTCAAAGGGAAAGCGCCGGACCTGGGCGCATTCGAACGCTGACATACGTCATTCGTGGCGTGGGCTCACCGAGCCCACGCGGAAGCCTGCATTCCGCATACGTCCGCGTGGGCACGGGGTGCCCACCCTACAACAATCAAGCCGCTGATTCTTTCTCCCGCCAGCATCCACGCCGGCACGCGATGCATAGAATAAGCGCAGCCCCATTCTCCAGCGATCCGTCCATGCCACGACTCCCTCTGCGCCCCCTGATCCTCGCCCTGGCCCTCGCCGGCGCCGGCTTCGCCCACGCCGCCGACGCCCCCAAATCCTGGCGCTACGCCTTCGGCCCCGCCAAGGCACCGGCCGGCTACACGGCCGTCGACAACACCGCCTACAACGCCACCCGCGGCTACGGCGTAGAATCCGGCACCCAGCCCGGCACCGCAGCCCCCTTCTACTTCAGCGTCGACCTCCCCGAAGGCAATTACAACGTGACGGTCGCGCTGGGCGACGACAAGGCGCCGGCCACCACCACGGTCAAGGCCGAACTGCGCCGCCTGATGCTCGAGAATGTCCAGACCGCGCCTGGCCAGACCGTCACGCGCACCTTCACCGTCAACGTGCGCACGCCGGTCATCCCTGCCGCCAACGGCGTCGAGGCTGGTCAGGTCAAGCTGAAGGTGCCGCGCGAAACGGTGCAGGAAGCCTGGGCCTGGGATCCGCGCCTGACCCTCGAATTCAATGGCGGACTGCGTGGCGCGCACCCGGCCGTGCGCAGCATCGAGATCGTGCCTGCCAGCGTGCCGACCCTGTTCCTGCTGGGCGACTCCACCGTCTGCGACCAGCCGAACGAACCATATAACAGCTGGGGCCAGATGCTGCCGCGCTTCTTCAAGCCGGGCATCGCCGTGGCCAACCATGGCGAGTCCGGCGAGACCTACCGCGACGCGCTAAGCCGCCGCCGCACCGACAAGATCCTGTCCGCCCTGAAGCCGGGTGACATGGTGCTCATGCAGTTCGGGCACAACGACCAGAAGCAGATCAAGGATGGCAAGGGCGGTCCATTCACCACCTACAAGGCCGAGATCAAGACCCACGTCGATGCCATACGCGCGCGCGGCGGCCTGCCGGTGATCGTCTCGCCGATGGAGCGGCGCCGCTTCGACGACGGCAAGCTGGTGCCGACGCTGGTCGATTACGCCGACGCCGCACGCCAGTCGGCGCAGGAGCTGAACGTGCCCTTCATCGACCTCAACGCCATGAGCAAGACCCTGTACACCGCGCTCGGCCCGGACGGCAGCATGCCCGCCTTTGCCGAACCGCAGCCCGGCAAGCTGGATAACACCCACCACAGCCCCTACGGCAGCTACGAGCTGGCGAAGTCGATCGTGCTCGGCCTGCAGCAGGCGAAACTGCCGGCGGCCCGCTTCGTGGTCGACGATTTCCGCTTCGACCCGGCGCACCCCGATCCGGTCGCCGCCTTCAGCGTGCCCCCGAGCCCAAAGGTGACTGTCGAACGTCCGCTCGGCGACGAGGCCAACAAGTGATGCGGCGCGTCCTCGCTGCCGCGCTACTGCCAGCGCTGCTGGCGGCCTGCGCCACCGGGGCACCGGTGCCTGCACCGGCCCCCGCCGATGCCTACGTCTTCGCCTACTTCACCAAAAACGGCGAAGACGGCCTGCACCTCGCCGCCAGCAGCGACGGCTACCGCTGGGACAAGCTGAATGGCGGCGCCAGCTACCTGAAGCCGACGGTCGGCATGTCGAAGCTGATGCGCGACCCCTGCATCGTGCGCGGTCCGGACGGCACTTACCACATGGTCTGGACCGCCGGCTGGACCGAGAACGGCATCGGCTACGCATCCTCGACAGACCTGGTGCACTGGTCGGCGCAGCGTTACCTGCCGGTGATGGCGGGTGAAGCCGGCACGCTCAACGCCTGGGCGCCGGAAATCGCCTGGGACGAGAAGCGCGGTGAATTCCTGATCTTCTGGTCATCCACCGTGCCCGGCAAATTCCCCGCCGGCGAGGGCCAGGGCGACGGCAAGTACAACCACCGCATCTACGCCACGACCACCAAGGGTTTCGCGGTCTTTACGCCGACGCGCCTGTTCTACGACCCGGGCTTTTCGGTGATCGACGCCACCTTCCTGCGCGCGCCGGGGCGGGACTGGCTGCTGGTGAAGGACGAAACCCGCAACCCGCCGAAAAAATACCTGCAGCTGGCCAGCGCCGATTCGATCCAGGGGCCATTCGGCACGCTGTCGGCGCCGATCACCCCGCCCGGCCTCTGGACCGAAGGCCCGACCGCGCTGCAGATCGGCGCCGATACCATCCTCTACTACGACGCCTACACCGCCAAACACTACGGCGCGCTGCGCGCCCGCGGCGGCGATTTGACCAAATGGGAAGACGTTACTGCTCAAATGAGCTTCCCGGACGAAGGCACCGCGGTGCGCATGCGGCACGGGACGGCGATCGCGGTGCCGGTCGAGGTGGTGCGGAAATTGAAGGCAGCGCAGTAAGCCCCTAGACCTTATCGAAGTCGTCCCCGCGATAAAACCGTCGTCCCCGCGAAGGCGGGGACCCAAGCTCTGCCCCCGAAGGCGCCAGCGCACGCATATAACGAGCGTAGCAGGCTATGAGGACAAGATGAAACTCCACACAATCGCATTTGCTCTCGCCACGCTGGCCGCCACCGCCCAGGCCACCGAACCCTTCGCCATCGCCATCACCGTCGACGACCTCCCGGCCCATGGCCAGCTCCCGCCCGGCACCACCCGCCTGGCCATCGCCGAATCCTACCTGGCCACCTTGCAGGCGGCCGCGTGATCCCGCAGGTGCTGCTGACCCACCTCGGCGGCTGGAGCGCGGTTACGCTGCCCGGCTAGCGGATGGGGCAGCATCATCGCACGCGTGGCCAAGCAAAAGGGGATTACACTAAAGGCAAGCGTGGACGCGGGCGCCGGGAAGGACGCAGCGCCCAGCTTGGACATCAAGGCACTGTGCCGCTGAAAGCGGTGCGCAACGCGCTTAACCTGGGGTACGATCAGCGCAGAACATGGCGAACGACGGCATGCCGACTATAGAACAACATGGGACCGCAATGAGTGACGACACAACCGAAATGTATCCGGACCATGATGCGCGGTACGAAAAGAACGTCGAGAACCTCTTTTCCCTGTGGCTCCAGGGTCTTTACGTCAAGCGACAGGTTTCCGAAAACTGGGAGCCCATCGTCAGCGAAATTGCTCGAAAGGCGCAACAGGAAGGCATCGCCAAGAGCGATGTGCGCAAACTAGTGCGCGGGCAAGTCCTGGATCTTGTCGGTAACGCAATGCAGCATCCACGCTACATCCAAATGGCAGGTACCCTGGAATACGGCTTGGGCGACGCCATTGCGCAAAGCGACACCCACAAGCTCATGCTTATTGAAACCAAGAGCAAACTCCCGCTTTCGACCAGCGCAAAGGCCCGCGAAATGGACCCGCCGGATAAAGACGGAAAAGGAAGGCGTGCCACATTCGCAGTCCTGGAAGAGGCGTATTGGGAGGCGTATTCCCTGAGCCGATCCTGCCATTTCCTGGTTGGCGTCGACGATGATAACACCTTGAATTTCCAGCCTTTCCTGGAACTGTGCAGCGGGAACGGCAGCGGGAACATCAAACCGATCGACAAACTGAATGATGGAAGCCTGGGTATCGATGCCGAGCGATTGGCCGACTATCTGTTTGCACTACTGAAGGCGCACGAATCAGGTTCGGACGCGGGCAAGGCGGAATGGCTGGTCAGCGAAGTGGTCTTGCTCGACTATCGGGAAGCACTCGATTGCCGGGCACATCGCATACTCGTCACTGAGCTATGCGCAGTACTGTTTAACAAGTATGGGAATGACGCGATGAAGGAATGGGTAAAAACTACCTACCCCCGGCGGCAGCGCATACCTGGCATGGGAACGTCAGGCTGAACGCAAAACGGCCTGGCCAACGCCGTTATTTTCTTTTACTGCAAGCCCGGAGCGCCGCCAGCGGCACTGCGTCCGCCATCGCGCGATAACCGGCGGGCGACAAGTGCAGCCCGTCGCCTGAATCGAAGGCTGCCGCCAGCCGGCCTGGCGCCGCCGGATCGCGCACGGCGCCGCACCAGGTAACCCGTCCAGCGCTCGTCGGCATCCAGGCCAGCGCCGCTGCCGTCGGTGATGGAATCGCCGATCGCCACCAGCACGCCCGCAGGCGGTAACGCCGGCAGCACCTCGATGCCGGTCACGTAATGCCACGACCTGAGCACGCGGCCGCCTTCCAGCGCGGCGGCGCGGGTCTGGTCACTGGTCGCGTGCGCGGTCAGGTGCACGCTCTGGCGCGCGGGGGCAGCGCGGCCAGTGCCACCGCAACGATCCTGTGCATCTTCATTCGGGCACCACGCGGTAGCGCACGCCCTTGCGGCTGTCGAAACGCAGCGTGTAGCCGATGGCCGACTTTTCGCTGCGCAGCTTCAGTGCCGGGATCGCGATCGGCGTCGCGCTGCGGATCGTGCACGGTCCTCCCGCGCGCGCCAGCACCTCGCCTGATGCCAGCCTGCCGCCGGACCACGCCATGGCGACCACGAAGTTGCCGCGTCCGACCAGGCCGCGCACGCTGCCGCTCGCCCACGCCGCCGGCAAGGCGGGCAGCAGGTGCAGCTCGTCGTTCTGACTTTGCAGCAGCATCTCGATCACGCCGGCGGTGCCGGCGAAGTTGCCGTCGATCTGGAACGGCGGATGGGCGTCGGTTGGTGAACAGGTCGCGCACGATGCCCATGTCCATGGTCGACCCGATGGTCACGCTGCCCTCCTTGCCATCGCCATAGCGGAACACGTTCTCGGGCGAGGTCGAGGGCATGGTCACCAGGCGTCCCTGCGCATCCGGCTGCAGCCAGCCGAGCATGAACTCGGCCGCGCCTTTCATGACCGGGTAGGCGCGCTGCAGATACTGTTTGTCGCCGCTGAACTGGTAGTGCTCCCACAAATGCCGGCTCAGCCAGGCGCTGCCCAAGTACCAGTTGGCCCATTTCGGATCGCCGTTCCCCAGGTCGCCGACCGGGTTGCTGGCCGCCCAGATGTCCGAATTGTGGTGCACCACCCAGCCCGGCAAACGGTAGTAAGATTGCGCGGTTTCGGCGCCGGTGACGGCCAGGTGGCGGATCAGGTCATCGAGCGGCGTGAACATCTCGGTCAGGTTAGCCGCTTCCACCGGCCAGTAATTCATCTGGACGTTGATGTCAGTTGCAGCAGCTCGTCGCCGGCATCGCCGAACACCATCGCGCCGAGGCGGCCGTTGCCCACCGGGAGCGCTTCGGTCCAGATCGATGCCGGCTTTTCGTAATACAGTGTGTAGCGCAGTTGCGCCGCCGACTGCGACTGCGACTGCAATGCTGACTGCGATTGCGCCTGTGCCGGCGCCAGCATCGCAGCCAGCAGCAAGGCGCCGGCCCGCTTCATTGGCGCACGCCCTGGAACATCAAGCCGCTGTCGTTCAGGCCGAACCGGAACTTCTTGTTCATCTCGATGATCTCGGCACCGGCCAGCAGCGCCGGGCCGTAGCCGTGCGCCGCCTTGACGCTGGTTGGCCTAAACGCATAGAAGGCCGGGTCGAAGGCCATGCCGGTGCCGACGCAGATGCCCTCGATCTGGCCGGCGTTCGTCACCTTGCTGGCCACCGCATTCCAGGCCAGGTTGGCCATCGGACCGTACATCTGGGCGTCGACGTAGCCGCGGTTGACGGCGCGCGCGATCGCGTAGGTATAGATCGCGGTGGCCGAGGTCTCCTGGTAGGTGTCGGCACGGTCGATCAGCTGGTGCCAGAAGCCTTCCTTGGTCTGGTAGGCGGCCAGGCCCTTGATGTGGCTGCGCAGCTGGTCCAGCACCGGCTTGTAGCCCTTGTGCTCCTTCGGCAGCACTTCCAGCACCTCGACCATGGCCATCACCGCCCAGCCGTTGGCGCGCGCCCAGTGGAATTCCGGATGGTCGCGCATGCCTTCCACATAGCCGTGCATGTAGATGCCGAGCTTGGGGTTGTACATGCGCTTCGAGAATTGCAGCACCTGGTTGACGGCGTCGTCGTAGTATTTGCGATCGCCGGTGGACTTGCCCAGATAGGCCATGGTCGGCACGCCCATGAACATGTCGTCCAGCCACAGCGTGTCCGGGAGCGGGCGCATCTTGACGCCACCCTTGCCGTCCGGGCCGCCGCGCGCCAGCGTGCCGTCTTTCAGGCGGTATTCCTGTTTCGTGACGAAGTCGCCGCAGATGCCGATCATCTGGCCATAGTCGACGCCGGTGTTGGTGCCCGCGCCGGCGCCCGTCTTCGCTTTGAGGAAGCTGTGGCACAGCGCGCCGGCATCGTCCAGCGCGTGCGGGTTCAGGAAGCTTTTGATCGGCGCGTGCGCATTCTGGACGTCGGCCTTCACCAGCGGCAGATAGGTGCGGGTCAGCTGGGCCAGCATGCCGTGGCGTTTGCTGACGTAATCGAGGTAGCGCTTGTCGCCGGTGGCCGCCGCGACGGCCAGCATGCCGGTATAGGTGACGCCCCATTCGTAGCTGGTCAGGCGGAAGTCGCCGGGTTTCAGTACCGCGTCCGGATCCGGTTTCGACAGGTCCGCAATGGCGGCGCCGCTCGACTTGCTGACGATCTCCGCCGGCGTGGTGCGGTCCAGGTAGGCGAACACGCGGTCCAGCACGGCCTTGACCTCGGCGGTCTCCATCACGCGGTACGGGGTCGGATACTTCACCTCCAACGCGTGCAGCATGGCGTCAGCGGCGACCGGGCCCTTTTCCTGCGGGGCCGGCGCTTCCTGGGCCGAGGCGTTCAGGGCCAGCAGCGAGGCGGCAATCAGGGTCAGGCGCGGCATCAAGGCATTCATCAAGCGGGTCTCCATGGTGATGGTCAGCCCAATCATTTGAGCTGGTAGATCTTGAGGTCGTCGATCGTCTGGCGCGACCAGGTGGTGCGGAAGCCGACATACCCGCTCGTGAGCGGGCGTGGATCGCGGTAGGCAAACCATTCCTGGCCATCGACGCGCATGCGCGTGCAGCCCTTATAGACGGCGATCTCGATGGCGTAGTCGCGGTTCGGCTCGAGCAGGTGGGCCTTGTCCTTGAACTCGGCCAGCAGCACGCGCTCACCGCCGCCGTAGCGCCGGAAACGGGTGGTGCTGTTGGTGTTGCCGCCAAAGCCGACGTAGTACAGCTCGAGGTCGTCGTATTCCTCGAGCTTGCCGGAGCGGGTGAACAGCGAAGGCCGGTGCGGATCGCGCGCCATCCAGAAGTGGTTGAAGTCGGACAGGCGGTCGTTCTTGCCGCCGTCGGCCACCACGCGCCGGGTGTAGCTAATCAAGAGGTTGCCCGATAGCGGCTTGTCGAGCCAGACGGTGGCGCCGCTGTCGACATCCATGAGCAGGCGGCCGTCGCGGTTCTCGATGACGTTACCGGGCTTGACGGCGTATTCGGCGGCGTAGCCTTTGAGCGGCCCGCTGAAATCGTCCTGGTAGACCAGCGGGCCGCGCTGGCCCCAATCGGTGCAGGCCGCTGGCCCTGCACCGATGTCGTCAGCCGCATTGGAAGTAGCCGCGACCAGGGCAAGTACAAGCGGTACGACGCGCAGTTGCATGATCCGTCTCCTTACTTGCCACTGCGGCGCTCGGGCGCCGGCGGCGGAGGCGGCAACTCGTTCGGCATCGCATCGCCCAGCAGCGCCATCGACTCGATCATGGTCAGTCCGCTCTGCGCGGCGTCGTTGGTCGACACGCCCGCGGCCTCGCTGGTGGCATTCAGCACGTCGGGGCCGGCCAACGGCTGCGGGCTGGCACCGCGCCAGCGGCTCATGTTCGCAATCGCGATCTTCGCAAACGCCGGGTTCTTCGTCTGCGCATAGGCATAGGCCGCCAGGCGCGGGCCACCCTGGGCTTTTTCGACGTACTGCGCATCGGCGCCTTCGCTGCCGCTGCTCTTGTCCTTCAAGAGGACCTCCCCCGGTGCCTCGCCCAGGCGGGCGTACTGCAGCCAGGCGGTGGCAAAGTCCTTGCGTTTCAACAGCGGCAGCAGCTCGAACATCACCTGGGCACCGCCCTGGATCGTCGACAGGTTGTACAGCACCGGCACCTGCGCGCCGGCGATCGGGTCCGGGATCGGGAACAGCTTGCCGCTGGCCGGATCGTAGCCGACGGTCATGCTGCCGCGTCCCTTGAGCGGGCCGATCTTGCCGCCGCCGATATCCGGATTCAGGCCGTTGTTGACGCCCGAGCGCAGCCAATAGGGCATCGCCAGGATCGAATCGACGCCGGCCTCGATGCGGTCGCGCCAGCGCGTGTCGCCGCTGCGCTCCCACTCGGTCATCCAGTTACCGGCCAGGACGTACCAGTCAGGGCCGAGACGGATGCGGCCCGGGTAGGTCGGATCCTGCGGCAGAACCGGCTGCGCCAGGCGCATCGGGTCGTACTTGACCATCGCTTTATCGGATTCCAGCTGTTCGCGCATGACGTCGCCGATGCGCTCGTCGGTGGTCAGGTAATAGAAGGGGCGCCAGTGGGCGGCCTGGCTGATACGGCCTTCCTTGGAGCCGTCTCCCCACTTCACCACGTTGTGGCGCGAGCCCAGGCCCAGCATCGGCCCGAGGTGGTAGACGTTGGTCTCGCTGGTGTTGCGCGCCAGCGCCTCGGCCATGCGGAACAGATCGGCGCGGCCGCTGCGCAGGTAGGAGGTCCAGACCCACAGCACGGTGCCGAGCTCCGTATTGTCCCAGGCGAAGCCCCCGTGGTCGTAATTCCACACGTGGCGCTTGAAGTTGTAGCTGTGGATGAAGTCGCCGTAGGTCCAGAAGCCGTACCAGTTGCGCTCGTCCTGCTGCTGTTTGTAGAAGGCGAGCGTGGCATCCAGCTTGTCCTCGACCGCGGCACGCGCCGGGGTCGAGCGGTCGACGGGTGCCCACACGCCGAATACGCCGGTGGCGTGGATCGCTGCCGGGGATGCCGACAGCAGCGCGCGCGTACCACCAGCCTTGGCCAGCGCAGCCAGCTGCGAACGCGCTGGCACCGCGGCGGTCGGGGTCAGCGTGAATTCGCTGGTACGCGCCACGCCGTAGGCTTGCGACATGCCGGCCTGCACGTCTTCGTAGGTAGCCTGCAAACCGTGGGCGCGGGTGGCGTAGTGGCGCATGTCCATCGCCGGGGCGTCCGGGGACCACAGCCAGGCGGTCAGCTCGGCTTCCTTGCCAGCAGCATTGCGAATGTCGAAGGCAGTCGGATAGCTCTGCCAGAAATCCTTGACGCTCAGCGCCAGCCCGCCCGAGACGTCGCCGACAAACGCCAGGCCCGACGCGCGACGGCCGCTGTCCGAAAACACCCAGGTGCTCTGCGCATTGGTGCGCTTGACGATATTGAAGCCGTTCGGGGTCGGCTGTGTGAGCTTGTAGTCGCTCCAGATGGCCAGCTGTTCCTTTTCGCCGTCGCGGCGGCCATAAAAGCGCCCGCCTTCGATCTTCTGGCCGGCCACCTGGCGCGGATCGGCGTTCAAATCGCCCGGCTGCAGCGACTCCATCCACAAGCCACCATCCTGGCCGCCGAAGGCGACGTGGCGGTTGTAGACGTCTTCGCGCAGCGGCACCGTGAAGCGCAGCCCGAGGCCGCGGATGAAATCCTTCTGCTGGTCGCCGTCGTAGGTGAAGGTGTGGACCACGTGGATGGACGGGTCGCCGGCATAGAAATACAGGCGCAGCGAGAATGGCAGCCAGCTGCGGCCACCCTGCGCTACCTTATGCTTGCCCTCGACCTTGATCACGGCGCGCACCGGGCCCGATTGCTCGACCGTGACCTTGTCGATGCTGGAGGCGAAGGGCGCGCGCGCCGGCATCGCGCCCTCTTCCGGCTCCGGTCCCTGCTGCAGCAGGCCGACCAGGCGGCCGTTCTTGGCCACCTCGCGGCCGTCGACGCGGATCGACTGGATCAGGTCCGTGCCGCGGGTGCCGACGCGTACCTGGGCGGCGCCGGTGCCCACGTCGATGTAGCCGCTGCCGTTCTGCACGCTCAAGGCCGCGGCCTTGTCGGCGTTGCTGGCAGACGCGCCGGCGGTGATCACATACGGCCCGGCCGCCTGCGCCACCGTGGCGAAGCCGCTGAATTTGAGCGAGCCGTCCGGCCACCAGGCCAGCGGCCAGGTCTGCAGCGGCAGTGCCTTACCATCCGGGCCTTGCAGCGCGAACGACTGGCCTTTCTGCACCGCGCCCTGGGCCCAGGGCACGCCCCAGCTCACGCCGGCGGGCATGCCGGGCGCATCGCCGACCCAGTTCACCGTCACGCTCGACGGCGCCGCGCCGGCAACGCCGGCAAGCGCCAGCGCTGCCGCTACCCACAAAGACCTCATCATCATTTTGCCGCCGCTGCCTTGTCCGAGAAATAGCCCGCCAGCGGATTGCCCGGCAAGGCCTTGAGGCCGGCGACGACGCGCCCGGCATTGTAGTCGGCGCCCTGCGCGTTGGTGTGGGTGCGCGCATCCGAGAAGAAGGTGTCGACCTTGGCCGCACCGATCTGGCGGTAGCCGTCCGTCACCAGCATGGTCAGGTCCATGAACAGCGCGCCGCCGTTGCCGGCGACCTGTTTGTCCCACTCGGCAAAGGTGGCGAAGTCGCGTCCCTCCTGCCACTTGTCGCGGTGCGGGATCGGCGAAGCAAGGATCACGGTGGCGCCTTTTGCCCTGGCATCGGCGACGTATTTCGCCATGTACCAGCCGAAGCTGTGCACCTGCTCCTTGCTGCCGTCGGGCCGGGTGTCCTCGACCGTCTCCGGGCCGATGCCGGGCGCCGAGGCGCGGTTCTTCATGGCCGGGTCGCCGATGCGTCCGCCGTCGTTGTGGCCGAACTGGACGATCACGACGTCGCCGCGCTTCAGCTGCGCCACGACCTTGTCCCAACGGCCCTCGGTATAGAAGGTGCGGCTGCTGCGGCCGCCGATGGCGGCGTTGACGACGTTGATCTTGCGGGTGTCGAAATAAGGCGCGATGCGTTCGCCCCAGCCGATGGCGCCATTGGTGCCGCCGCTCTTGACGGTAGAATCGCCGACCAGGAACAGGGTCGGCAGGGCCGGGTTCAGGGCCGCTTCCTCGCGCACGCTTTTCGCATCGACGACCGGACGATCGTCTTCCGCCGGCTTCAGCCAGGCAGCGATACGCTTGTCGCCGAGCGACTTCAGGCCCGCCATCACCAGCTGCGCATTCAGCTGGGCGCCGGCCCAGTTGGTGTGCACGTGCTCGTCCGGGTTCGTCTGCGGGAACAGGTTCATTACCGCGTCGTGGCCCAGCGCGTCGTAGCGGCTGGCCGCCATCTCGTTGAGGTCGATGAAGCCGGTCTGCTCGCTGCGTGCCACCTCGGCCGCCCAGCCGGCGTAGTCGCCCTTGTTGCGGCGGACCTTGCCATCGTCGTCCCAGCTCTTGCGCGGGATGAGCGAGACCACCACCGGGGTGGCACCCTTGGCGCGCGCGTCAGCGATGAACTTGCGCAGGTACCAGCCATAGCTGTGCACTGTCTCGTGCTTTTTGGTGAGGATGTTGTCGATTTCCTGGGCCTCGTCACCAGTGCCGCGGATGGTGCCGCGGGCGCGCTTGTCGTCGTTCAGCGCGGCCGCGTCGTTGTGCCCGAACTGCATCAGCACGATGTCGCCGCGTTTGATGAAGGCGAGCGTCCTTTCCCAGTGGCCGCTGGTCAGATAGGTACGGCTGGACAGGCCGCCGACCGCACGGTTCACCACATTCACCCTGGCCGGATCGAACCAGGCGGCGACCGGATTGCCCCAGCCCCACTGGCCGGCCGGACCCTTGCCCTGGCCGTCGTCGCGGCCGTTGCGCACGGTGGAGTCGCCGATCAGGATGAGCGAGGGCAGCGCCGGGTTGGCGGGTTCCGGCAGGGTGACCTGGGCGCGCGCCGGGTCGGTATTCACGGCGGCGGGCAAGGCTTGCTGGGCGGCGGGCTGCTGGGCACTCGCCGGCAGCGCTGCGGCCAGCAGCAGGCCGACCAGGAGGGACAGGATGCGCATGGACGTCTCTCGTTCTTATATATATTAGGTGAGTCTGGATTTTATGCGAGCCCGATGGCCCTGCCACGCCGGGGCTTCCAAAGAATCAGCAAGATGAGCGGTTGCAGGCAACTTGCTGCAGTGCGCTGCTGGGACAATGGCGCAATCTTAACCACCCTGTATGACGCCATGGCTTCCCGTGTTTATGCAAGCGCCCTCCTCGCCGCCGCCCTCCTCGCCTCGTTTGATGCCTCCGCCCAGATCGGCAAGCGCTTCCCGTCCGAAAAGAAGATCGTCAAGGATCCGGTCACCGGCACGATGCTCACCTTCCTGACCAGTAAACCGCATGGCGACTCGAAGATCTACCCGACCCACCCGCAATGGACCGCCGACGGCAAATGGGTCGTGTTCCGTTCCAACCTCGTACGCGGCGAAGCAATGGCCGTGAACGAAGCCAGCGGCGACATCGTGCAGGTCAGCGAAGGCGGCTACCAGGGCATGCTGAACCTGGCGCGCAAGTCGATGAAGCTGTACTTCATGCGCAAGGGCGACAGCGGCCTGCAGGTGGTCGAAGTCGACCTGGCGCGCGTGTTCGCCGACAGCGCCGCCGGCAAGATGGGCGCGGCGGCCAGCTACCAGCGCGTGGCCGGGACCGTGCCCGATAACCTGGAAGGCGGCGGCGACATGGCGCTCGACGCCGACGAGGAGTGGGTCTACTTCCGCGTCGGGAAAAACGAGGCCGCGCGCCACCTGGCTGCCGGCACCAGGATCGAGCCGAACTTCGGGCCGCGCAACATGGGCTCGGGCCCGAACGGCATCGCGCGCATGAACGTGCGCAGCGGCGAAATCCGCCACGTGGTGTCGGTACCCTTCCAGATCGGCCACATCCAGGCCAATCTGTACAACCCGGGGGAGATCGTGTTCTGCTGGGAGACCGGCGGCAAGTCGCCGCAGCGTACCTGGACCGTGATGGCTGACGGCAGCGGCCTGCGCAAGCTGTATCCGGAAGCTGCTTATGAGTGGGTGACCCATGAAGCGGTTATCGGCAAGGACGAAGTGGCGATGGCGATCATGGGCCACCGCCAGATTACCGGCGCGGCCGCCGCGGTCGACGGCCCGGCCACCGATGTCGGCGGCGCCAATCCGGGCCAGGACCTGGCCTGGGGCGACGCCGGCACCCGCGAAAAGCCGACCGGCCTGGCCATCGTGAATTTGCGCACGCGGCAGATGCAGATCGCCGGCCAGACCCCGGCCGGCAGCGGCCTGTGGCACGTGCACGGTTCCAACGACGGGCGCTGGGCCGTGGGCGACGATTTTGCGCGCAGCGTGTGGCTGATCGACCGCCGCACACGCGAGATGATGCTGCTGACCACCGGCCACAAGACCACCGCGGCCGACCATACGCACCCAACCTTCAATGCGGATGGGACCAAGATCGAGATCCAGTCGGCGATGCTGTCGGCGGATGGGCGGACGATGAATATTGTGGTGGTGCCGGTGCCGGAAGAGTGGCTGAAGCGTAAATAACCGTCGCCCCCGCGAAGGCGCAACGTCGTCCCCGCGAAGGCGGGGATCCATGCTGAACTCCAGAATTCGGTGCGTTGGAAATGCCTCGGCCTTTTGAAAACCGGGCTCCGGGTACTCAGCATGGGTTCCCGCTTTCGCGGAAACGACGGGGGCTGGCGGTTATTACAGCGCCTGGACCGTCACATTCCGCAGCTCATACGGCGCCCCCTCCAGCTGGATCCCGATCCTGCCGCTGGCCGGACTGGCACCCGTAACGCGGTTCTGCACGACGCCATTGACCACCACCTCGATCGACCCGTCCTTGCACACCACATCCATGCTGTTCCACGCGCCCGCCGGCCGTTCGCTGTCGGCAGCGGTATGCGCCTTGATCGGCGTGGCGGCACCCGGCGCAGTGGTCAAGGCTTCGGTGAACGAGGCACCGGCCATCGGCAGCAGATCGCCGGCGGCACCGAACTTGGTCTGCACCTGCTGGCTCAGGGGCCAGACCCGGTCCTTCGGGCCGCCCTGGATATGCAGCAGCACGCCGCCGTTGCCCGGTTTGCCAGGCCAGCGCCATTCGGCGTGCAGGCGGTAGTTGGTGTAGGTGGCGCGGGTGGCGACGTAGCCCGATGGATTGCCGGCCACCGTGATCACGCCGTCGGGGCGCGCCGTCAGCGCCTGGTCCAGCGTCCCGGCCGGCGTGGTGACCAGTTCGATGGCGTCGAAGCCGGCGGCGCCGAACAAGGGCACCGGCGCGGATGCCGGGCCGGAAGCCGCGCCGGAAGCCGCCACCCCGGCGCATCCGGCAAGGACGGCGCAGGCCAGCGCCACGGAACACATCTTCAGCTTTACCATATTCACTTTCGTCGAATTGACAGACATAGATTAAGGAGACTTGAATGAAGCAAACCGCTCTCGCCCTGCTGTTCGCCGCCGCCCTGCCGCTGGCACAGGCCGCGGCACCAGCCGCCAACACCTCGGTGCTGCCATTGTGGCCCGAAGGCGTGCCGGGCGCAAAGACCGGCCTGGGCCCGGAGCGCCATGACAAAGGCAGCACGTCCAATGTCAGCGAACCGACGCTCACCATCATCGGTCCGGCGGTCGACCGCCCGAACGGCACCGCCGTCATCATCGCGCCGGGCGGCGGCTATGTGCGCGCATCGACTGTACGCGAGGGCGAACAATACGCCAACTGGCTCAGCACCCTCGGCGTCACCAGCTTCATCCTCAAGTACCGGATGGCCGAATTCGGCCACCCGGCGCCGCTGCAGGACGTGCTGCGCGCGGTGCGCATGGTGCGCGAGCACGCGGCCGAACTGCACGTCCGGCCGGACCGCATCGGCGTGATGGGCAGCTCGGCCGGCGGCCACCTGGCGGCCAGCGCCGGCACCCTGTTCGACAGCCCTCTGGGCCGCACCGGCACCGACCTCGACAAGGTCAGCGCCCGCCCCGACTTTTTGATGCTGATGTACCCGGTGATCACGATGGAAGAACCGGCCGTGCACAAGGGCTCGCGCACGGCGCTGCTGGGCAAGAACCCGGCGCCGGAGCTGGTGCAGCTGATGTCGGTCGAGAAGCAGGTGACGCCGCGCACGCCGCCGACGCTGCTGATCCACACCCAGGAAGACGGGGCGGTGCCGGTCGAGAACAGCATCCTGTTCTACCAGGCGCTGACCCGGGCCAAGGTGCCGGCCGAGATGTATCTGTTCGAGCATGGGTCGCATGGGATGGGGATGCGGGCGGGTTTGGGCACAGCGTCGAACTGGCCGCGCCGGGCGGAGGAGTGGTTGAAGGATCGGGGCTTGCTGGATCCCGTCAAGTGATCCGGTCGGCGGCGGTGCATCGTGGGCACGGGGTGCCCACCCTACCGTACCGTGGGTTTTCGTAGGGTGGGCACCCCGTGCCCACGAAACGCCGGCGTCACGCCATATGAAACATCGGCATCAGCGCCCACTCCTTCGGCCGGTTCCCCGGCCTTACCTCCATCAGCGGCGCCATCGAATCCCACCAGCGCTGCATGACCGGCAGCCCGGGCAGCGCCGCGCTGGTCTCGCCCTCGCGCAGCTTCAGGACGGCGAACAGGTGCAGCGTCTCTTCGTCCAGGAAGATCGCGTAGTCGTAGATGCCGGCGTCGGCCAGCGCCTGCGACAGCTCGGGCCAGATCTCGTCGTGGCGGCGCTTGTACTCCTCCACCTGCCCCGGCTTGAGCTGCATGCGGAAAGCACGCGTGCTCATTTCTTGCCCCCGGTGGCCAGCGTCTTGAGTTCCGCCGCCGCCAGCATGAAGCCGCCCACGCCGTAGTTGTAGCTCGAGGTCGGGCGGTAGAAGGCCGGTTCGGCGCCGGTCTGCTGGATATTGCCCAGGCGGCCGTCGGCATATACGTTCTTCAGGATGCCGGCCCAGGCCTTGGCGATCACCGGACGGTACTTGGCGCCGTCGAGGATGCCGCGGTTGACGCCGTAGGCCATCGCGTACACGAACAGCGCGGAGCCCGAGACTTCCGGCAGCGGATAGGAGGCCGGGTCCAGCAGGCCGGCGTGCCACATGCCGTCCGCACCCTGGATGCTGGCGATCTTGGCCGACATGTCACGCAGCTGCTGCACGTAGAACGGACGCTGAGGATCGTCGGCCGGGATGTCGTCGAGGATCAGCGCCAGGCCGCCCATCACCCAGCCTTCGCCGCGCGACCAGAAAATCTTTTTGCCATTCGGCTCGCGTTTGCCGATGTAGCTGGCGTCGCGCGCGTACAGGTGTTCTTCCTTGTCCCACAGCGCGTCGTAGGTGCGCTTCCAGTTGGTGTGCACGTAGTCCAGGTATTTGCGTTCGCCGGTGATCTTGTACATCTTGACCCATACCGGCGGCGCCATGAACAGCGCGTCGCACCACCACCAGGGAATGCGGGCGTCGCCCGGCTTCAGGGTCGCCAGGGGCAGCAGGTCGTCCATCTCGGCCTTGGTCAGGGCCATCTGCCCTGGCCGTTTATCCTGCTGGTAGAGGTCGAGGTAGACCTGGCCGATCGACAGATCGTCGGCGTTCGGCAGGCGTCCGCGCAGCTGCCAGTCGAAGTGCTGCGACATGTCGGCCATGGCGTTGCGGTATTTCGGATCGCCGGTGGCGCGCGAGGCGGCCAGGAAGCCGACGTACATCACGCTCGAGGTCCAGATGCGGTCCCAGTGCGGCTGCGAACGCGCCAGCTGCCAGTCCGCGACCTTGCGCAGCGCCTTGTCGATGGCGGCCGGTTCCAGCGCCGGCGAGAGATCGGTGGCCAACGGGCCGGCGCTCACCGGGGCGTCGCCGAAGTGGCGGCTGGTATCCTTGTCGACGATGGCTTGCTGGGCCGGGGTCGGCAGTGGGAAATTCTGGTTCTGGGCCTGGGCCGCCAGCGCGAAGGTGGCGGCCAGGAGTGCTGTCAGTTTCAGTGTGGTCTTCATGCCTTGTCCTGTTCTGCAAAACGTTCGTTTGGCGCGGATGTTCGTGGGCACGGGATGCCCACCCTACGTGGTATCCGCGCCGTCAGAGGCTCTTCTCCGCCATCAGCTTGACCGGCCCCAGCATCCCCGACGGCGTCGGCTTGACCAGTTCCGTGTCCTGCGGCTTGAAGCGTTCGCCGTAGCGCACGTTCAGCAGGCGGTAATCCGGCAGCGCCTGCCCTGCCCTGGCGTTCAGGCCCAGGTTGGCGACGCGCACCTCGATGCGGTTGGTGCCGGCCGCCAGCAGCGGCGTGACGTCGACCGTGTACGGCGGACGCCAGACCGCGCCGGCCGGCTTGCCGTTGACGTAGACCTGGGCCGCCTCGCGCACCGGGCTGTCCAGCATGGCGCGCATGCCGGCCGGGACTTTCGGCGTGGTGGCCAAAGGCGTGCCCGGGCCGAAGTCGAGCACCACGCGCTGGCCCTGCAGCTGGGCCGCATCGAGCTTGATCTCTTTCGTATAGATCGCCTCGCCCGAGAAGTAACGGGTCGCTGCATCATCGGTCCAGGAACGCAAGGTCTTCATCGCCTGCGGTTGCCCGCCTGCGAAGCTGACACGCCAGTCTGTGCTCAGGTCCGCCAGCACGGCCGGTGCATTGCGGCGCGGGGCCTCGGCGGCGCCCGCCAACGGCGCATCGGTAAACACCAGCACGCGCGATTCATAAGGCGCCAGGTCCAGCGCCGGCGTGCTAGACGCGCGCGTCAGCTTGCCGCTGTCCGCATCCAGCCAGGCCGCGGCCGCACGTTTGCTGCCGAAGCGGGCGCTGGCCTTGACCGGGTGGTTGCTGGTATTCGCGACAAAATAGATGTCCGCATCCTTCAGCTTGCGGCGCACGAAGCCGACGTCGGAGGCATCGTTCGACAACTGCATATCCGGTGCCAGCGCCGACTTCACAGCCGCGCCGACTGCGGCATCGTCAGCGACAAGCTGCACGTTCTTCGACGCGAACAGCGCGTTCGACGCCGCCACCACCTGGCCCGAGATACGCTTGGCATCCTGCAGGCCAGGCGCCAGCGACGGACGCGTGCCCACGGCGACGATCCTGCCGCCGCCGCGCACGTAATCCTGCAGCTTGCTCAATACCGCCGGCGAAAGACGCGTCACGTGCGGCAGCACCAGCACCGGATGCGTCACGCCCAGCGCCAGGATCGATTCGGCATCGACGTAATCGAGATTCTGGCCGGCGTCGAGGATCTGGCCGGTGAGCTCCGGCGTGACGTGCCGGTGCATCTCGGCCGACAGCGACACCTTGCCCGGCACCAGCGAGGCATACACGTCGTCGTTCGGCAGCAGCACTGCCACCCCGTTGGCCGGTTCGCCCTGGCGCATCAGGTAGCTCATGCGCGACAGGTAGCCGGTCACCTGCGGCATCACGTTCCACCACGGGTTGTGGTCATTGAAGACCGCAGCCGCGTAAAAGGAGTAGCCCGGTTGGGCGGTCCCCGGCGGCGTGTAGGGCCAGCCGTGGCCGACGAACAGATTCACGCCTTGCAGCAGCATGCGGTCGGCTTCGGCCTTCATGTCCAGCGGCGTGGCTGCAAAGGCCGGCGAATGCAGCCAGGTCCAGGTCTCGGCCGAGATCACCGGGCGCTTGTACAGGTGGCCGGCCGAAGTGGCGAGGCGGGTGAAGGAAAACTCGCGGAATTGCGGGCCCTCGCCTTCCGGCAGCGCCACCAGGCGGTTGCTCGACATCGACACCGCCGGCTCGCCGTAGGTCTGCGAACGGAATTGCGTATTGTGTGCCTTGGCCCAGTCGTTCACCGGGGTCAGGTAGCGTTCGTTCACCAGTTCGGTCTGGGTCAGCGCCCAGTCGTGGCGGGCGGCGGCGGCGTCCGGACCCTGGCCGCTGAAGAGCGCCGGTAAATAAGGCTTTAAGTCGTAGCCGCGGCGCTTCTTGAACTCGTCGAGGAAGTCGTCGGTCCAGTCGGTGTTGTAGACCTCCAGGCTGTCCGAAAACACCGCATATGGCGGCTGGTCGCCGAAGGCTTTCATCAGCGGCTCGGCCACCACCTTCAGGTGATGGTCGATGGCTTTGCGGCTCAGGTGGTCCAGCACGAAGCCTTCCGCATTCAGCGCCGGGCGCTTGACCTGCTGGCCGGTGCGCGAAGCGACGTAGAACACGACCGTGCGCGCTTCATGTGCGGGCGCCATGGTGGCGCGGCCGTTGGCGACCGCCGGCTCGATCATTTGCAGGTGCGTGCTGTCGACAGTCTTGCCGCTGCCAACGCTGCCGGCGTTGCCGATAAAGGTGGCGACCAGCTTCTCGCCGCTCATCACCGCCGGCAGCGCGACGCTGGCGGCGCCGGCCGGGAGTTCGACAGTGGTCATGCGCAGGCGCGATGCCGCTTCGTTCACGCCCACGTGCGGACCGCCGTAAGGCCAGCCGCTGGCCAGCGTCATGTCGACGCGCAGGCCGTTGGCGCGGCCGGTGCGGTTGGCAAAGCTGACGGCGTCGAGGAATTCCGGGGACAGATACGGCGTGTTGCGGATGCCGCGCGCCGGATCGTCCAGTTCCATCGGATATACCGGCTGGATTTCGAAGCCGCCGAAACCGCCGGCCTTCATGGCCTTGATTTCGCGTTCGAGTTCGGACTGGACGACGGCGGGGCCGAACCACCACCAGCGCATCATGGGCTTGGCGTCGTCGGGCGGGGATGCGAGGCGCGTGGCGACCTCGGCGAAGGTGTTCGAGATGACGGGTGCGGGGGGCGTGCTGGCTGCGTGGACGTTTGCGCAAAACAGGGCTGCCGCATAGGCGACGGCACTGGCGGCGAACGGCACGCGCGGGAGGCGCTTGCTCATTCGGGGGTGGCTCCTGGTAACGGGGACGATATGTGACTGCGTTTGCCTACACCGCTAGCAACGGCCCGTCGCCCCTGCGAAGGCAGGGGTCCAAGTTTTACGGTTTGCACACAACTTGGGCCCCTGCCTGCGCAGGGGCGACGTTTTATCTGCTAACGGCTTCCGCGCGTCAGACAATCCCGCTACTGCTCGCCCCAGCCTTGGCCGGACGTGCGCTCGCCACACGGTCGCGATACACGCTGTTGCGATAGCACGCCACCGGATCCGCCGCGCCGCCCGAACGCAGGCGCGCCATGGCCAGGATCGCGCTGACGTCGGTGCGGAAGGCATGCTTCAGCGTTGCCGCCGCCTGCATCGCATCGTTGTTCTGCTGGTGTTCGGCCAATGCCGCGCGGTCGACCAGGGCCGACTGGATGTAGGCGCGCTGGACTTCGACGGCGCTGTTCATCAGGCTTTCGATCGGGTCGGTCACGTTGTGCGACTGGTCCAGCATGTAGGCCGGGTTGAAGGCGCTGCCCTCGCGTTCCGCGGCGTCGGCCAGTTCGTTAAAGACCAGGAACAGCTGGAACGGGTTGATCGAGCCCGAGTCCAGGTCGTCGTCGCCGTACTTGCTGTCGTTGAAGTGGAAGCCGCCGAGCTTGCCGAACTGGGCCAGGCGGGCGACGATCATTTCGATGTTGGTGTTCGGCGCGTGGTGGCCCAGGTCGACCAGGCACTTGGCTTTCGGTCCCAGCGCGGTGGCGGCGGCGAAGCTGGTGCCCCAGTCGGCGATGGTGGTGGCGTAGAAGGCCGGCTCGAACAGCTTGTGTTCGATGAAGATGTTCCAGTCGTCCGGCAGCGCGGCGTATACCTGGCGCATGCTTTCCAGGTAGCGCTCCAGGGCGCCGCGCAGGTTGTGCTGGCCCGGGAAGTTGGCGCCGTCGCCGACCCAGACGGTCAGCGCTTTCGAGCCGATCGCCTTGCCCAGCTCGATGCAGTCGATGTTGTGGGCCACGGCTTGCGCGCGCACGGCGGCGTTGTTGGCGGTCAGGCTGCCATATTTGTAGCTGTGCTCCTGGCCGATCTGGTCCGAGAAGGTGTTGGAATTGACGGCGTCGAAGCCCAGGCCCAGCGCGGCGCCGGCGTCGCGCAGTTCGCTGGCGTCGGTAACCTTATCCCAAGGGAAGTGCAGCGACACCGCCGGCGTGGCCTGGGTCAGCTGGTTGATCACGGCGCAGTCTTCCAGTTTTTCGAAGACGTTGCGCGGTTCGCCGCGGCCGGCAAAACGGGCGAAGCGGGTGCCGCCGGTGCCCACGCCCCAGCTCGGGACGGCCACGGTGAAGGCTTGCGCCAGCGCGGTCAGCTTTTCGATGTCCTGGCCGCGGCGGGCCAGCATGCCACCCAGCGCTTCATAGTCGGCCTGGACCTGTGCGGCCAGTTTGTCGTTTTGTTCGGCCACCAGGCCAGCGTCGATCACGTTCGTCATTCTCGTCTCCTTCGTGTGCCGGCGGTATGCGCCGGTGATTCTTATTTACGTAGGGTGGACCGGGGCGCGCAGCCTCCTGTGCCGTCCACGCGGTGGTACGCGACGACCGATGTGCCGCCCACGTTATCGGAGGCGCGTCGGATCACACGGCGGTTGAACGCGTGGACGGGGAACCCGTCCACCCTACGTGATATATCAGTTATGCAAGGCAAATTAACATTAACTTTGCATCATTGCAACGCCAATCAACGCGTGAACGCAGCCGCATTGCCCGCATCCACGTTCAGCACATTACCGGTACTCTTGCCCGCCTTGTCGCTGGCCAGGAAGTACACGGCTTCGGCGATGTCTTCCGGCAGCACGCTGCGTTTCAGCATCGAGCGCTTGCGGTAGAACTCTTCGACGTCGTCGGTGCCGATCTTGTTCGAGGCGGCGCGCTCTTCCTTCCACTTGCCGTCCCAGATGCGCGAGCCGCGGATCACGGCGTCCGGATTCACCACGTTGACGCGGATGCCGAACTCGGCGCCTTCCAGTGCCACGCAGCGCGCCAGGTGCAGTTCGGCTGCCTTGGCGGTGCAGTAGGCCGAAGCGCCGGCCGACGCGACCAGGCCGTTCTTGGAGCCGACGAACACCATGCTGCCGCCCAGTCCCTGCTGCTTCAGCATCGTGAAGGCGGCGCGGCTGGCCAGGAAGTAGCCGGTGACCAGGATGTCCTGGTTGCGCTTCCAGATGTCGAGCGTGGTTTCGTCCAGCGGCGCGGCCGAGGCGATGCCGGCGTTCGAGACCAGGATGTCGACACCGCCGAAGCGCAGCGCGGTGCTGCCGAAGATGCCGGCCACCTGCTCTTCGCTGGTGATGTTGGCCTGGACCACGGCCACGCTGTCCTTGCCGCCGACTTTCACCAGGTCGGCCTTGGCCTGTTCCAGCGCTTCGGCGTCGATATCGGTCAGCATCACGCAGGCGCCTTCCTGCAGCATCTGGCGGGCGACCGCCTGGCCGATCCCGCCGGCGCCGCCGGTGACGAGGGCGATGCGGCCGGCCAGGCTTTTCGGCTTGGGCATGCGCTGCAGCTTGGCTTCTTCGAGCAGCCAGTATTCGATGTCGAAGGCTTCCTGTTCCGGCAGGCCGACGTAGGTGTCGACGCCGTTGGCGCCGCGCATCACGTTGATGGCGTTGACGTAGAACTCGCCGGCGATGCGGGCGGTGGCTTTGTCCTTCGCGAACGACAGCATGCCGACGCCCGGGATCAGGTAGATGATCGGATTGGCGTCGCGGATCTTCGGGCTGGTAGCGCGCTTGCAGCGCTCGTAGTAGGCGGTGTAGTCGGCGCGGTAGGCGTCCAGGCCTTCATCGAGGCCGGCCACCAGCTTGTCCAGGTCAGGCGCGGTCGGGTCGAAGTCCAGCACCATCGGGCGGATCTTGGTGCGCAGGAAGTGGTCCGGGCAGGAGGTGCCCAGCAGCGCCAGCGGGGCCAGGTCGGCGCTGCCGACGAATTCCAGCACGGCGTCGCTGTCGTCGAAGTGGCCCAGCTTGAATTCGGTCTTGCTGATCTTGCCGCGCAACAGAGGCATCAGGCGGGCGGCGACGGCGGCACGTTCTTCGGCCGCCAGCGGCTGGTACTTCTGGCCGCCGAACACCGGCTGTTTGATGTTCGCGTTCAGCCAGTCTTCGGCGCGCTTGATCATCTGCAGCGTGATTTCGTAGCAGGATTTCGCATCGTCGCCCCAGGTGAACAGGCCGTGACCTTCGAGGATGATGCCCTTCAGGTTCGGCTGTTCCTGCGACAGTTTTTCCAGCTTCAGACCCAGGTCGTAACCCGGACGCTGCCACGGCAGCCAACCGAGTTCGCCTTCGAACACGCGTTCGGTGATCGACTTGCTGTTCTTGCAGGCGGCGATCGCGATCACCGAATCCGGGTGCATGTGGTCGACGTGCTTGCGGGCGATGTAGGCATGCAGCGGGGTGTCGATCGAAGCGGCGCGCGGGTTCAGGTTGAAGGTCGCGTGCGGCAGGTAGCCGACCATTTCGTCTTCGTGCTCGAGGCCGCGGTAGCGGTTCTTGAGCGCGTTCAGCTTGTCCATGTACAGGGTCGAGAAGCCGTCCAGCTTGATCGAGCCGAGGTCGCCACCCGAGCCCTTGACCCACAGGACTTCGACCTGCTGGCCGCTCAGCGGATCTTCCATCATGATCTTGGCCGAGGTGTTACCGCCGCCAAAGTTGGTGATGCGCAGGTCCGACCCCAGCAGGTTCGAACGATACAGCAACAGTTCCGGTTCGCTCATCCCGGCCGCAAGTTGATCATTCCAGCGTGAGGTGATCGGTTCTTCCGGCTTGGTTTCGCTCAGTGCGCTCATTGACAGTCTCCGTTTTTGATTGATTGGTGCTGAACATCCCTCGCCAGTGCCCTCTGATCGAAAGCATGTCTGGCAACCCGGACAAGTAGAAATCACCGGGGTAATCAGTGTCAACTCAGAAATAGTCAACTTCCTGACCAAGAGCGAATTAATCATTTGCTTGATCGGATTGCGCGCTTTGACGTTGCGTGTCGCAGAAATAATCAACCCTTTGAGCAATTGGTGATTGACGCCGCCTTGTAGTCTGATTAATCTTTACAGACGCAAAGCATTCCTTTTCGGCATGACTTTAGCTAGCCGCAATACAAAACAGACGGCAACAGGAGGAGACAACATGGTGAATCACAAACGCCGCAAGCGTTTGCTCAAGCTGCTGGCCGAACACCAGACAGCGACGGTGCAACAGCTTGTCGAATGGCTCAACGCGTCCCCGGCAACGGTCCGGCGCGACATCAGCTGGCTGGCAGCGCGCAATCTGCTCACGCGCACCCGGGGCGGCGCAGAAAATCTGCTGCCGAAGAAACGGCAGTTCGCACTGTCGAGCGAAACCTTCCAGAACAACATCCAGTGCTACGCGGCGCGCAAGCGTGCCATCGCGCGCCAGGCGGCGGCCATGTGCGTGGACGGCGAAACGATCATCATCAACGGCGGCACCACCACCTTCATGATGGCCGAGTTCCTCGCCGAAAAGCAGATGAAGATCCTCACGAACTCCTTCCTGATGGCCGAACGGCTGCTGGTCTCGAGCGAGAACGAGATCATCGTCCCGGGCGGCAAAGTCTATCGCGAGCAGAACGTGATCCTCTCCCCGTTCGACAACGACATCACCCAGCACCACTACGCCAGCAAGATGTTCATGAGCGTGTATGGCCTGTCGCTGCTGGGACTGATGGAAGCCGACCCGCTGCTGATCCAGGCCGAGAAGCGCCTGATCAGCCAGGCCGAGGAACTGGTGGTGCTGGCCGACAGCTCCAAGTTCGCCAAGAAGGCCGGCCTGATCCTGTGCGGCCTGGACCGCGTTTCCACCGTCATCACCGACACCAATGCCTCCGACAGCGCCGTCCAGCTGCTCGAACAATACGGCGTCAACGTCGTCACCGTGGCACCGGATGCGGTCGCGCCGAACCTGTGTGCCACAAATTTTAATAACGCCTACGACCTGCAATCGAACGCCGCGTTCGACCTGCAGACGGCCGGCATCTTCCAGACGGAGACATCGCATTGAGCACCAAGAACAAGAACATCAAACGTCTCCTGCTGGCGGTGGCTGCCGTTGGCGTATTGGCCGGCACGGCGGGCTGCGAGAAGAAGCCGGAGAAGACCCGCATTGCGATGGTCGTGAAAAACCTCGGCAACGGCTTCTTCGATGCCGCCCACGCCGGCGCCGATGAAGCGGCCAGGCAGCTCGGTAACGTCGAGGTGATCTACACCGGCCCGACCACGCCCAGCGCCGAAGGCCAGATCGAGATCATCAACTCCTTGATCAGCCAGAAGGTCGATGCCATCGTCATCTCGGCCAACGACCCGAATGCGCTGGTGCCGATCGCGAAGAAGGCGATGCAGCGCGGGATCAAGGTCATCTCCTTCGACTCCGGCCTGGCCCAGGAAGGCCGCCAGATGCAGCTCAATCCGTCCAACGCGGAACTGATCGGCGAGAAGCAGATCCAGATGGCGGCCAGCTCGATGGGCGGCGGCGGCGGCGAGATTGCGATCCTGTCGGCGTCGGCCCAGGCGACCAACCAGAACATCTGGATCGGCATCATGAAGCAGGTGCTGCAGAAGCCGGAATACGCCAACATCAAACTGGTGGCCACCGTCTACGGCGACGACCAGTCGGACAAGAGCTACCGCGAAGCCATCGGCCTGCTGCGCAGCCACCCCGGCCTGAAAACCATCATCGCCCCGACCACGGTCGGCATCGTCGCCGCCAGCAAGGCGGTGGTCGACGAGCACCTGGTCGGCAAGGTGTACGTCACCGGCCTCGGGCTGCCGTCCGAGATGGCCGGCCACGTCAAGAGCGGCGCGGTCAAGGAATTCGCGATCTGGAATCCGATCGACCTGGGTTACGCCGCGACTTATGCGGCGAGCCAGTTCGTGACGGGCAAGGTGGAGGCGAAACCGGGCGTGGCGGTATCGGTGGGCCGCCTGGGCCAGGTGACGCTGGACGACAAGGGCGAAGCGGCACTGGGGCCGCCGTTCACTTACAACGCAGAGAACGTCGAGAAGTTTGCGAAGATGTTCTGAGAAGTGTCAGTACCGCTGTCTCCGCACAAATGATACGTCGTCCCCGCGCAGGCGGGGACCCATGCCGCGCTTGCGGCACAGCTGCCCGTGCGATTTCTGCATACGCAGCATGGGTCCCCGCCTTCGCGGGGACGACGGTGGAGTGCCGAGCGCGGATCAGCTCAACCTGTCTTTAGCAGCATGACCACTATGCCCGTCACCCAAGCGTCCAGCCCTACCCCACGCGCGCCTGAAGCAAGCGGCGCACCCGTCCTCCAACTGACCGGCATCAGCAAACGCTTCAACGGCATCCACGCCCTCAACGACGTCGGCCTCACCATCCGCGCCGGCGAAGTCATGGCCCTGATCGGCGAGAACGGCGCCGGCAAGTCGACCATGGTGAAAACCCTCACCGGCATCTACCGTCCCGACGCCGGCAGCATCCTGCTCGACGGTAAGCCGGTCGCCTTCAGCAGCCCGCAAGAAGCCATGCAGGCCGGGATCACCGCCGTGCACCAGGAAACCGTGATGTTCGACGAGCTCTCGGTGGCGGAGAACATCTACGTCGGCCGCCAGCCGACCCGCGCCGGCGGCCGCATCGACTGGAAGCGCATCGAGGCGGAAGCCGAAGCCCTGTTCGCGCGCCTGGAAGTGTCGCTGCCGGTGCGTGCGCGCGTGAAGGACCTGTCGGTGGCGCAGCGCCACTTCGTCGAGATCGCGCGCGCGCTGTCGCAGGATGCGCGCGTGGTGATCATGGACGAGCCGACCGCCGCCCTGTCGCAGCGCGAGATCCGCGAGCTGTACCGCATCATTGCCCAGCTCAAGGCCGCCGGCACCGCGGTCATCTTCATCTCGCACAAGTTTGACGAGATCTTCGAAGTGGCCGACCGCTACACCGTGCTGCGCGACGGGAAGTTCGTGGCCGACGGCGACATGGCCGCCATCGACGAGGCCGAGCTGGTCGCCCTGATGGTCGGCCGCGCCGTCAACGATGCCTACCCTAAGGCGCAGGCCACCATCGGCGGGCCGCTGCTGGAAGTAGAGAACCTGTGCCACCCGACCGAATTCGACCAGGTGAACTTCACCCTGCGCCGCGGCGAGATACTGGGGTTTTACGGCCTCGTTGGCGCCGGCCGCTCGGAAGTGATGCAGGCGATCTTCGGCATGACGCCGGGCGTGACCGGCAGCGTGTGCCTGGAGGGCAAGCCGGTGTCGATCTCGACCCCGAGCGAAGCAATCGCCCACGGCATCGCCTACGTGCCGGAAGACCGCCAGCACCACGGCGCCCACCTGACGATGCCGATCCAACAGAACATCTCGCTGCCGATCCTGTCGCAGATCGGCTTCTTTTTGCGCGGCCGGCGCGCCCAGGAGACGCAGATCGCGCGCCACTTCGCCGAGCAGCTGGAACTCAAGGCGAGCCACCTGACCCAGCACGTGTCCGAACTCTCGGGCGGCAACCAGCAGAAGGTCGTGCTGGGCAAATGGCTGGCGACCAATCCGAAAGTGATCATCCTGGACGAACCGACCAAGGGCATCGACATCGGCTCCAAGGCCGCCGTGCACCGCTTCATCAGCGAACTGGTGACGCGCGGGCTGTCGGTGATCCTGGTGTCGTCCGAACTGCCTGAAGTACTCGGCCTGGCCGACCGCGTGGTCGTGATGCAGCACGGGCACGTGCGGCGCGTGTTCGAGCGTCACGAGGCGACGCCGGAAATCGTGGTGGCTGCCGCATCGGGCCTCGAACTGGCCGAAGAACAAGAGGAAAACGCAGCATGAGTGTCAATGTCAAATCGCTGTTCCAACGCGAGCCCCTGCTCGCCCTGATGGTCGTGGCGCTGGTGCTGGCGGTCGGCGTCAAGGCGCCGGTATTCCTGAGCGCGCCCTCGCTGGCCAACCTGGTCACCGACAGCACGCTGCTGGCGATGCTGGCGCTGGCCCAGATGCTGGTGATCGTGACCCGCGGCGTCGACCTGTCGGTGGCCTCGAACCTGGCGCTGTCCGGCATGGTCGCGGCGATGCTGGCCTCGCGCCATCCGGAAGCGCCGCTGCTGGCCGTGGTGCTGATGGCCGCGCTCACCGGCCTGGCGCTGGGCCTGGTCAACGGCTGGCTGATCGGCTACCTCGGCCTGCCGCCGATCGTCATCACGCTGGGCACCATGAGCGTCTACCGCGGCCTGGTGTTCGTGCTGTCGGGCGGTACCTGGGTCTCGGCGCACCAGATGCCGGCCGATTTCATCGCTTTCCCGCTCACGCGCCTGTTCGGCCTCCCGCACCTGGTGTGGATCGCCGCCGCCGCCTTCGCGCTGTTCCTGTTCATCGCGCGCTTCACGCGCTTCGGGCGCGATTTGTTCGCGATCGGGAACGCGCCGCAATGCGCCGGCTACATCGGCATCCCGACCGCACGGCGTCTGTTATGGACGTACGGCCTGTCCGGCCTGGTGGCCGGCCTGTGCGGCTATTTGTGGGTGGCGCGCTATGCTGTGGCCTACACCGAAGTGGCCTACGGCTTCGAATTCACCGTGATCGCCGCCTGCGTGATCGGCGGCGTCAGCATCGCCGGCGGCGTCGGTTCGGTGACCGGCGCCCTGCTCGGCGCGCTGTTCCTGACGGTTATCGGCAACGCCCTGCCGGTGCTGCAGGTGTCACCGTTCTGGCAGAGCGCCCTGACCGGCCTTGTGATCCTGGCGGCAGTGCTGGTGAATGCGCGCGGCGCGCGCAAGGGCAGCCGCCAGATCCTGCCGCTGCACAAGAATCAGATGGAACAGGCTGCGCACTAATATACATATGGGAGACAGTGTGAATACCACCGCCATGCCGACGCCGCAGTCGAATAAACCGACCTCGCGCTACACCATCCTCGACCGCGAGACCGTCAAACTGAAAAGCGTCCTCGGACGCTGGGAAACCCTGCTGGCGCTGCTCCTGATCCTGGTCTTCGCGGTCAACAGCATCGTGCTGCCGCACTTCCTGGATCTGTACAACCTGCTGGACGGCACCCAGAACTTCAGCGAAAAGGCGCTGATCGCGCTGCCGATGGCGCTGTTGATCATCTGCCGCGAGATCGACATCTCGGTGGCCGGCACCCTGGCTCTTTCGTCAGTGGCGATGGGCCTGGCCATGCAGGCCGGCTTCCCGCCGGCGACACTGGTGCTGGTGGCGCTGGCCACCGGCTGCCTGTGCGGCCTGCTGAACGGCGTGCTGGTGACGCGTTTCGCGCTGCCTTCGATCGTGGTCACCATCGGCACCGTGTCCTTGTATCGCGGCCTGGCCAGCGTGGTCCTCGGCGACAAGGCCTTCACCGGCTATCCGCAGCTGATGGCCGACTGGGGCCAGGGCTACTTCTTCGGCATCGTGCCGCGCGAATTCGTGGTGCTGCTGGTGTTTGCGGCGATCTTTGCCTTCGTGCTGCACACGACGTCCTGGGGCCGCCGCATCTACGCGATCGGCAACAATCCGGAGGCGGCGCGCTTCTCCGGCATCGCGGTGGACCGCTACCGGCTGGCGCTGTTCATGCTGACCGGCGCCATGGCCGGCCTGGCCGCCTTCTTCCTGACCGGCCGCATTGGCTCGACCCGCCCCAACATCGCCACCGGCTGGGAGCTGGAAGTGATCACGATGGTGATCCTGGGCGGCGTCAGCATCGCCGGCGGCGCCGGCACCATCGGCGGCGTGCTGCTGGCGATCCTGACCCTGGGCGTGGCCACCTACGGCATGTCGCTGGCGAACATCCCTGGCATCTACATGACCATCGTGGTCGGCGTGCTGCTGCTGGCGACCATCGCCCTGCCACGCCTGCTGCGCGCGCGCAAGGCCGGCAAATGAGCGGCGGGGTGAACGATGCGCCGCACGATGCACTCATCGTCCTCGACATCGGCAAGACCAACGCCAAGCTGGCGCTGATCGATGCCGAGGGCCGGGTGCTGGCCGAACAGCGCCGTCCGAACGTCGTCCTGACCGACGGCCCTTATCCGCATCACGATACCGAAGGCCTGTGGACCTGGCTGCTGGCGACCTGCCGCAGCTTTGCCGACCTGGCCGCGGTGTCCGCCATCGTGCCGGTGACGCACGGCGCCACGGCGGCACTGGTCGACGGCGAGGGCCTGGTGCTGCCGGTGCTCGACTACGAAGCCGAACTGCCCGGCGTCGACTACAGTGCCCGTCCGCCCTACGCCGAGACCTGTTCACCCGGCCTGCCCGCCGGCCTGAACCTGGGCCGACAGCTGGCCTGGCTGCAGCAACGCTTTCCCGCCGACTTCGCGCGCACCCGCCACATCCTGATGTACCCGCAGTACTGGGCCTGGCGCCTGTGCGGCGCCGCCTCTGGTGAAGCGACTTCGCTCGGCTGCCATACCGATTTGTGGAACCCGCACACGCAACAGTACGCGTCACTGGTCGAGCGCATGGGCTGGCGCAGGCTGATGCCGCCGCTGGCCCCGGCCTGGGCCTCGCTCGGCACGCTGCGCGCCGAATTGGCGGACGCCACCGGCCTGCCGCGCAGCTGCCAGGTACTGTCCGGTATCCACGACAGCAATGCGTCCTTGCTGCGCTACCTGTCGCAGGACGCCGGTCCGGCACCACGCACGGTGCTCTCCACCGGCACCTGGATGATCGCCGCCGCCTTCGGCGTTGCGCTGAACGGCTTGCGCGAAGACGCCGACATGCTGGCCAATACCAATGCGCTGGGCCAGC
>Ga0265797_10001384_pt1 | contig 42587 bp, 35 predicted proteins | sample P2T30metagenome_FD_192433 | JGI IMG/M metagenome (GOLD analysis project Ga0265797, IMG submission 192433) | Plant litter microbial communities from East Loma Ridge, Irvine, California - P2 T30 | ecosystem: Environmental > Terrestrial > Plant litter > Unclassified | place: USA: California...
GCCCACCCCACATGACCGTCCGGCGCAACATGACCGTGGGGTGGACGGCTATGCCGTCCACGCGTCCAGCCAGCGCCCGATCAGACCCTCCAGCCAGCCTCGGCTCAGAACGTATTCTTCCACTCGCGCAATGCGGCAAACGTCTCGATCGGCGCCGCGCCGTCGCGCAAGCGGCCGGCCTCGACCAGGCTGCGCACGATCCGCGCTGCGTGCACGCGCAAAAAGGGATTGGTCGCCTTTTCGACCGCGATCGACGACGGAATGGTCGGCATGCCGGCTTCGCGCAGCACGCCGTCGGTGGCCAGCCGCGCTTCCAGCGCCGCATTGTCCGGCTCGACCGCATGGGCGAAGCGCAGGTTCGACATCGTGTATTCATGCGCGCAGTACACCAGCGTATCGTCCGGCAGCGCCGCCAGTTTGCCGAGCGAGTCCATCATCTGCTGCGGCGTGCCTTCGAACAGGCGCCCGCAACCGGCCCCGAACAGCGTATCGCCGCAGAACAGCCAGTCGGCGCCGGGCGCGCGGCGCACCCAGGCGATGTGGCCGAGCGTATGGCCCGGCACTTCCAGCACTTCGAGTGTCAGGTCGAGTCCCGGTACGTCGACGCGCGCGCCTTCGTCCACCGGATGCGTGACCGCGGCGATGCCGTCGTGGCGCGGCCCGAACACGGGCGCCTGCCAGGCTGCGACCAGGGCGTCGACACCCCCGATATGGTCAGCATGGTGATGGGTGAGTAGAATGGCGGTGAGGCGCAGGCCGTGCGCGGCCAGCGCGCTCGCCACCGGCGCGGCATCGCCCGGATCGACGACCGCGGCGTTCACGCCGTCGTGGATCACCCAGAGGTAGTTGTCGTTGAAGGCAGGAACAGTCAATACGGAAAGCGCCTGACGCTGGAGGTTGGTCATGGTAACGTGGTATGTCAATGCGAATGGAAACAGGTGGCATGGATAGCGCATCCGAGAAATCCATTATAGCGCTCGACCGCTGGCTGCAATCGCCGGCCGGCACCTATGTGCGGGCCTTCGAGCAGGCCTGCCTGGGCGAACTCGTGGTGGACATCTTCGGCTACAACGCGCTGCAGATCGGCGTGCCGCAACTCGACGCGCTGGCGGCCAGCCGCATGCCCAACAAATGGCAGGCGGCCACGCGCGCGTCCAGCGCCGACGAACTCGCCTTCGCCGCGGGCGGGCGCCAGATCGCGGTCGCGGTCGATTTCGAGGAACTGCCGTTCGCCACCGCCAGCCTCGACCTGGTGGTGCTGCCGCATGTGCTCGAATTCGCGCCGGAGCCGCACCAGGTGCTGCGCGAAGTCGAGCGGGTCCTGATTCCGGAAGGGCAGATCATCATCTGCGGCTTCAATCCGGCCAGCCTGTGGGGCGCGCGCCAGGGCATGGGACGCTTCACCAGCAGCGACTACCTGCCCGAGTCCGGCGAATTCATCTCTATGCCGCGCCTCAAAGACTGGCTAAAATTACTGAACCTGGGCGTGACCCGCAGCCACTTCGGCTGCTACGCCCCCCCGTGCCGCACGGCGCACTGGCTGTCCCGCTTCTCGATGATGGAGTCGGCGGGGCAGCGCTGGTGGCCCTACCTCGGCGCGGTCTACGTGGTGCATGCGATCAAGCGGGTCAAGGGCATGCACATCATCGGTCCCGCATGGAACAAGAAAGCGAGCAAGCGACCGGCGGCAGTGCCGGCAGCGAACAGGAATGAGCGAACAACCATCGAATGACAAGGCGACCCGGGTCGAAATCTTTACCGACGGCGCCTGCAAGGGCAATCCCGGCACCGGCGGCTGGGGCGCGCTGCTGGTCTCGGGCGGCCACGAAAAGGAAATCTTCGGCGGCGAGCCGAACACCACCAACAACCGCATGGAATTGCGCGCCGTGATCGAGGCATTGAACGTCCTCAACCGCCCGTGCCAGATCGTGCTGCACACCGACAGCCAGTACGTACAGAAGGGGATCTCGGAATGGATCCACGGCTGGAAAGCGCGCGGCTGGAAAACGGCGGCGAAAGAGCCGGTCAAGAACGACGATCTGTGGAAGGCGCTCGACCAGGCCCAGCAGCAGCACGCCGTCGAATGGCGCTGGGTGCGCGGCCACAACGGCCATCCGGGCAACGAGCGGGCCGACGTGCTGGCCAACCGCGGCGCGGCCTCGGTGCGCCGCTGATCCCTTTGCTATACTGCCCGCCGCACCTTATCCTGAAAATCACACCATGCGCCAGATCGTCCTCGATACCGAAACCACCGGCCTGAATCCTCGCACGGGCGACCGCGTCATCGAGGTCGGCTGCGTCGAAATCTTCAACCGCACGCTCACGGGAAACAACTTTCACTGCTATATCAATCCGGAACGCGAATCGGACGAAGCGGCGCTGGCGGTGCACGGCCTGACCACGGAATTCTTGCGCGACAAGCCGAAGTTCCACGAGATCGCCGAAGAACTGCGCGCCTTCATCGATGGCGCCGAAGTCATCATCCACAATGCGCCGTTCGACCTGGGTTTCCTGAACCACGAGTTCACCCGCCTCGGCATGAAGCCGTTCGTCGAACACTGCGGCGGTGTGATCGATACCCTGGTCAACGCCAAGGAGCTGCACCCCGGCAAGCGCAATTCGCTCGATGCGCTGTGCGACCGCTACGGCATCTCGAACGCGCACCGCAAGCTGCACGGCGCGCTGCTCGACTCGGAGCTGCTGGCCGACGTCTACCTGGCCATGACGCGCGGCCAGAATTCGCTGACGATGGATGTGGCGGTCGAAGCGAACAGCATCGGCGACATGCTCGACGCGGCGCCGCTGGGCGAGATCATCGTGATCGCGGCCGACGCCGACGAGCTGGCTGCGCACGACGCCGTGCTGGCCGGACTCGACAAGAGCGCGAAGGGAAGCTGTGTATGGCGCAATTATGCTCCGCAGGGGTGACGGCGCAGGAGATCTGTGCCATAATATGCCTCGCTTCGGGAGGTTAGCTCAGGGGTAGAGCACTGCATTCACACTGCAGGGGTCGCAAGTTCGAAACTTGCACTTCCCACCAGAATTGTTCACGGCCAGCAGGAATGCTGGCCGTGCTGTTTTGAAGCGGCGCGGGTGCGCCGGGATATCGTCAGCTGCATCATGTAGCGGATGAGGTTCCCGGGAAAGCAGACTACTTGCCATTTGGCAAACGCAAGCATCTGTGTCATAATACGGCCGCACCGGGAGGTTAGCTCAGGGGTAGAGCACTGCATTCACACTGCAGGGGTCGCAAGTTCGAAACTTGCACTTCCCACCAGAATTCATGAAAAAAGCCGCGCTTTCGAGCGCGGCTTTTTTTTTCGTGGCGCTGTTCCAGTGCGCTGTGGATGCATCCGCTTGCCATACGTAGCAATTGCTCGGCGGTACGACCTCGCCCACCGTCGGGCGCGTGGCGCCAGCCCAGCTCATTGGGCAGATACCGCGACGCCACGCCGCGAAAAGACGCCAGCCACTGCCGCAGGCGCCGACAACAGCCGTTCACGTTCTGGACATGGATGGCGCCATGCACACCAGGGCGCACCCGTTCGCCGGCACGCAGGTTCACCGCCTGGTGGCCTGTCCAGGCCACTGTTCTTGCGCACCGACCCGCAAACCGCGCCCCGCCGCCGCATGCCTGCGCATTCCCAAACCATGCAGCGCGCCTAATCTTTCGACGCTTCCAAACCGCTGGAACCTTTCGCCTCGAAAACCATACTTAATTTTGCAGCGTGTGCCCGTTCCCGCGATCAGGAGGCCCGCCAGGCGCCGGCATCGACACGGCGCACGCTGCCGGGACGAGCACGCCCGCGCGGCCCGATAACAACTTCCAACAGGAGACCAGACCACCATGTCATTCCAGGCATACCAGCAACTCATCGACCAGTTCTGCCAGCACGCGGGGCTACGCGATCCACAGACCATGTATCACCGCGCCGAGGTGCGCATCGGCAGTACCGATTTCCTGCTCCTGCACGGCGGCAAGCAGGCCCCCGACATGGTCACCGTGTATTGCGGCCTGGGCGGATTGCCGCCTGCCGCGCAGCGCGAAGCTGCGCTGCTGGCCTTGCTCGAAACGAACCTGCTGCTGTTCGGCAGCGGCAGCAACCCGTCCTTTGCTTTCAACCGCGAGAGCGGCGCCGTGCTGCTGGTCTGCGCGCTGCAGCTGGGCAGCGTGGGCGGGATGCGCATGCTCGAGCTGCTGACGCACTTCGATGCGCTGGCCAAAGCCTGGCGCGACAAGTTCTTCCTCGACGCACCTGGCGCGGCCGTGCAGCGCCAGTCAGCCACATCGGGCGCCGGACCAGGGGGAGGGCGCGGCCTGCCCGCCCACCTCGCCCGTGTCCTGGTCGCCAAAGACCAGATTGCTTGACCACATCACGCTTATCAGGGAACAGAATAATGGATACGCCAATCAAGACCACGCAGTCGATACCGATGCGCCGCATCACTCCAGCCAACACCACTGCCGGATCCAGCACCGCAGCCGGGCCGTCGGGGACCAGCGCCACACAGCTGCCGCCCGGCGGCGGCCCCGTGTCCGGCCCACTGCAGAAAAAGATCGACAACATCTCGGCACAACCATTGTCCGGCGCATCGCAGCGCACCAGCACGCAGCAGGGCGCGCCGGCCGGCGACCCCGCACCGCTCGCGGCCCAGCGCACGGCATTTCTTGCTGCCAGGGCGCCTGGTGCCAGCACGCGCCCGATCGATCTGCTGACCCAGCAATTCCGCCTGGAAGGGGAGGCCGTGCGCAGCCGGATGAGTGTGGCGCAAGACGTCACCAGACTGGCCGACGGCACGCTGACCCAGGCCGCCGTGGCGCTCGAACTGCCAGCGTCGCATGCCGCTTCCCAGGCCTGGAGCGGCGTGTACGCCGCCGTCAATGCCCACGGTCCCGGCGACATTCACCCGCCGTTCGCAGTGAGCGACCTGGAACAGGCGGGCATCGGTGCCAACGATGCCGAGCGGCGCGACGAGCAGAAGCTGTTGACGCACGACGCCTACGTGGCGGTCCTGGCGAAGATGGAGGGCGACGGCGCCGATCCCCATGACATCGAGAACGTGAAACTGGCGCACGAAGCCTTCAAGATCCACCTGGCCCAGCACGAGAACGGCCTGGAAGACAGGGTCATCGACCTGCAGGTACGCGACGAGGCGGCCAGCAACAAGCTGCTGATGGTGACCAAAGAAGCCGATCGCACCAAGGCCAAGGCCGAGATCAAGCCGCAACTCGACGCTGCCAAAAAAGCGCTGGCGGATCATGGCAAGGTCAGCAATCACGTGCTGCATTCGGAGCGCGTGGCCGACCACGAGCGGCGCGCCATCACCAGCAAGGACGGCTGGTCGTGGATCCCGAAGGTGACCAAGCAGGCGCTGGCGCTCGGCGAGCCGCAGCTTAAGATGTCGTGGGCGACCTGGGGCTACCTGCGCAACCTCGGCGCCATGGCGGCCGATGCACGCTACCAGGGCCAGGCCGGCGCCGTCCCCTTCGTGGCATCGGTCGCGATCGAGGCGCTGGTGCTGGCCACGTCGCACAAGCTGCTGTCGGACGGTCCGCGTGAAGTGCTCAGTGCGGCCATGGAGTTTGGCGGCTGGGCCCGCCCGCCGGAACCATCGAATGCGAAGCAGCTGTTCCCCGATGCCCGCCGCAGCACGCTCGACGCCAGCGGCGAGCCGGTCGTGCTCATCGACCACGCCGACCGGCAGAAAACGGTCGACGACCTACGCAGCGAATTCGCCCGCAAGTCGCCCAAATTCGAGTTCGGTAACGTCGACGGCGACAACGCCGGCCAGGGCGCGTTCGGCACCGCGCAGATGCTGCGCGATGCCGCCGGACTCGGCTCGATCCATGCCATTGCCGGCGCGTCGGCGCTCGGCGGGGCCGCGATGTCGACGGCCCAGGGCGTGGGCAAGCTGAATCACCAGGTGCTGGGTTTCCCGACCTACGTCGCGGCCAAGCGGCCCAATCCGCGCGGTGTGGCCCAGCGTTTCCTGACCGGCGCCCAGAAACTCGACCTGACGCAGGCCGCCAATCGCCAGGAATTCCTGACCAAGTTCGCCCACGCCGCCATCGGCATCGCCGCGGCCCGTGGACTGAACGAGGTGGGCAGCATCCCGGTCGAAGAAGCGATTGCAACCATGGACGACAAGATCAAGAAGGGCGGGCTGGAGGCCGCGCACGCCATCCTGGAATTCCTGAAGCCGTTCGCCACGCTGTCGCCGTTCTTCTCTGGCCTGTCGGTAACGGGCGACGCCAAGACCGTGCCGGGCAATCTGACCGACGAAGAAAAGCGCATGGTCGTCGGCATGCACGAGCTGTCCAACCCGTATCGCACCGGATCGGAAGGGGTCTACGAGCCAGGCACCGTGGGCCACCACCGCCAGGCGGTGAATACCTTCAGCAAGGGCGTGGTGCAGGCGGCGGCGCAGATCCCGGTGGTCTGGACCGACCAGGCGTTGAGCGGCGCCGCCAACGCCGTGGCCGGTCTGTTCAGGGCGTCCAGCCCGGAGAACGATGACGTCGAGCAGCAACGCCAGCCAGCGACGAGGTAATAACCGGGCGCGCACGTCTGCATCGCGGCGCCGGGCCGTCCCTGGCCCGGCGCCGCCACGTGCGCGCTGCAATATGCCGGTAATAATTGCCAAATAGAATCATTGCATTCTCAGTTTGCGGATCGCCCATGCTCGCCGAACACCTGACCCCAGCACCCTTCTTGGCGGAGCGCATCTATGCCAAGACCGAGAGGGGGCGCGCCGAAGTCGCCCGGCGCGCATTGCCGCTCGGCGCACGTGAACGAAGCGTATTGATCATGCTCGATGGTCACAAGCACTGCGCGGCACTGGGCGCGCTGGTGTCGATGGCCGCGCTGGCGCCGATCCTGGACCGGCTCGAGACGCTGGGGCTGATTCTTGCCGTCGGCTTGCCCCGGGAAGCTGCCGCCCCGATGGCTGCGGCCTCGATGGCTGCGCCTGCGGCAACCAGGGAATTGCCGGTGCGCGCCGCGCTCCCGCACCTGGCGCAGGCCAGGGCGACCATGATCCGCACCGCCGAGACCTATCTTGGCCTGCTGGCCGCCGACGTGGTGCGCCAGGTCACTGCCGCCAGCGACGAAGAGCAACTGCTGCGCGCGCTGGGCCACTGGCATATGGCGATGCAGGCATCGAAGCACGGGCGCGAGGTGGCCCACCAGCACCTCGACCTGATCAGGTCGAGCCTGCGCGCACCTGGGCCTTCAGTTCCGGCGTGATGGTCCACCCATACAGCGTGTGGTCGCGCACCCGCACGATCTGCTCCGGCGGCCATTGCGCGCCCATGTGAAAGTCGTGCGACACCACCCGCGTACCTGCCGCGAGCTGGCGCCACAGGCGCGGCATCAGTTTCAGGTTGACCTCGAACAGAAGATAGATCATCACCACGCTGGCGGCGCTGAAGTCGGCCTGGAACAGGTCTTCGCGCTCGAAGCGCACACGCTCGGACACGCCGGCGCGGCGCGCACGTTCCCTGGCTTCGCGGATGCGCCACGGGTCGAGGTCGATGCCGACGCCGCGCGCGCCATGCCGGCGCGCCGCCGTGATCACGATACGGCCGTCGCCGCAACCCAGGTCGTACACATTGTCGCGCGGGCCGACCCGCGCCATGGCCAGCATGCGGTCGACCACGTCCTGGGGCGTGGGCACGTAGGGTACCGGGGGCAGGGCGCGCTGGCCGGAAGCCGGGCCGGCCAACGGGGCCGCCAGCGCGGGCGCGAGTGCCAGGCCGCCCAGCGCCGCGCCGCCACGCAGCACCACGCGGCGCCGGTCCGGGGTGGGCGCGTCGGCAGGCGGAGCGGGAAAGGTAGGCATCCAGGAAGACTACCCGAAGCCGCCCGCGTCGTGCCGCACGGCTGAGCGGCCGAGCCTGGGGTGTTAGATCTCCGCCTCAGACCGGCGCCTCAGGCCGGCGCGTGTGGCAGGATCAGGTCGAGCCGCAGCCCTTCGTGCGGCGCCGCATCCGGACGCGGCAGGCCGGCCACGATATAGCCGCGGTTGCGGCCAGCTTCCTTGCCCTTGTACAGGGCGCGGTCGGCCAGGGCGATCGCCTGTTCCCAGTCGAGCCTGGCCTCGCGCTCGGGGCCGAACGGCAGCGACACGGCGCCGGCCGTCACACTGACCTGCAGTGCGGTGCCGTCGTCGAGCAGCACCGGCGTGGCCGCGATCGCTTCCAGGATGCGCCGCACCAGCAGCGGGCGCTGGACCTGGCTCACGCCCTGGGAATAGATCAGGAATTCCTCGCCGCCCCAGCGCAGCACCATGTCCGACTCGCGCACCGCCCCGCGCAGGCGCTTGCCGATTTCCACCAGCACGGCGTCGCCGACCGCGTGGCCGTACTCGTCGTTGATGCGCTTGAAATGGTCGATGTCGAGCAGGGTGAAGCATTCGGCGGCGTCGAAATGCGCTTGCGGCTGGCCGGTGCGGCTGCGCATGCGGTCGTGGAACGAGCGCCGGTTGAACAGGCCGGTGAGCGGATCATGCGCCGAGCGGTAGGCCAGTTCGTCGTTCAGCTCGGTCAGGCGGCGGCCGGTGCGCAGCGACTTGCGGTACAGCCACAGCACGCCGGCGCACAGGAACAGCGCCAGCGCCGCGCCCAGCGACGCCAGGCCCTGCAGCAGTTCGCGGTGGCGCAGCTCGGTGTCCTTGACGGCATTGTCGCGGCTCAGCGTGGCGATCCGGGCGGCGCTCTCGCGCGCCTTGAATTGCTCCTGCAGCGCCGAGATGGCCTTGTTGCGTTCGTTCAGTGCGAGCTGCTCGGCCAGCGCTTCGCGCTCGCGCGTGGCCGCCAGCGCCTCGCGGTAGCGCCCGCGCGCTTCCAGCGCCTGGCTTTTCTCGACCAGGATCTGGACCATGGTCGACAGGGCGCCGGCGCCGCGCAGTTCGGCCAGTACCGCGTCGATATGGCGCAGGCCCTCCTGTTCGCGCCCCTGGCCGAACAGGGCGAAGCCGAGATTCGCGGTGGCCACCTGGCGCCCGACCGCGCCGTCGCCGCTGCGTCCCAGCGCCAGCGCCGCGCGCGCCGCCGTTTCGGCGTCGGCAAAACGGCGCGCCTTCAGGTAGGCGTTGGCGATGTCGCCCAGGGTATCGGCCTCGACCGCGCTCAAGCCGTGCTGGCGCGCGATCGCCAGGGCGCGTGCGTACGCGTCCAGTGCGCCGGCCAGCTCGCCCTGCGCGACCAGTGCGCGGCCTTCGAAGAACGGGATCGAGGCGGCGGTGCGCGGCGGCAGCGGTTTGCCCCTGGTGTCGATCGCGCCCAGGGTCTCGATGGCGCGGGCCGGGTCGCGCAGGTTGATGTACATGCGTGCCAGCGCCAGGCGGATATCGGCTTCGCGCGGCGTCCAGATCGCCGGATGCGCGCGGACGATCTCGAGGGCGCGCAGGAAGTGGCCCAGCGCGCGGTCATATTGTCCCAGTGCGCTGTAGGCGCTGCCGTGCAGGGTCTCGATGCCGGCATTGAACTCGGCGTTGCCGAGCACGCCGTAGCGCGCCCCGAGCGTGGCCAGCAGGGCCAGGCCGGCGCCCGGCTGGTTGTTGGTGATCAGGGTCTGGGCCCGGCCAAGGCTGGCCAGGGCCAGGTTGACATCGTCGCCTTCGGCGTCGGCCAGCGCGATGATCTGTTCATTGGTCGCATGAACGTCGGGCAGGCTGCCGGCGTCGGCATGCGCGCGGCGCAGCAGGCGCAGGTACTGCATGCGCGTCGGATACGGTGCGCCGGCAATCAATCCCGGGCCTTCCTGCACCAGGATGGTGCGTGCCTGCGTGTTGTCGCGCTCGAGCAGCGCCGCGATCTCGCGCAGTCGACCGTTCGGATCCGGCGCGGCCAGCGCCGGCCCGGCCAGCGCTGCCAGCAGCGCGCAGGCGCCCAGCATGTGCCGGCGGCTGGCGCGCGGATGCGGGCGGTTGGTCGCGTGGCGAAGCGGGTCGGTCATGGGCGGCGAAGGGGAATGGAGGAATGTGACAGCGGCTGCAGGCTGGTCGAAGCGTGTCGGCTCATTATTGAATGATGCCCTGTGGAAATCAAGCACGCCGGTCGCCGGGGCGTGGTTTACGCAACGCTTTGTGAATTTTGCTTCCAGGCATGCAATTTGCAGATGTTTTGCCAGTTTGCTTTGATTCGCACCGGATTCTGGTTATATTTGCACGTCTGCAAAAAATTGACGTTTTGCAGGTGGAGCGAAGAGGGTTGAGACGTCAGGCAAGCCGGCCCAACAGGCAGGATCTCGAAGGCTGTCCGCATGACCTGCGGACGCCATGCGGTACAGACGCGAGACCACATACATTATTGATTGGAGAACACGCTAGTGAGTATTTTCAGAACCAAGAACCTCGACGCCATGCTGGCCGCAAGCGCCAAGCCCGGTGGCCTCAAGAAGGTGCTGGGTCCGACCGACCTGATCCTTCTGGGCATCGGCGCCATCGTCGGCACCGGTATTTTCGTACTCACCGGCACGGGCGCCGTCACGGCCGGCCCCGCGCTGACGCTCTCCTTCATCGTCGCCGCCATGGCGTGCTGCTTTGCCGCCCTGTGCTATGCCGAATTCGCCTCGACCGTGCCGGTGGCCGGTTCGATCTATACCTACAGCTACGCCACCCTGGGCGAATTCGTCGCCTGGATGATCGGCTGGGACCTGCTGCTCGAGTACGGCCTGGCGACTTCGACCGTCGCGGTCGGCTGGTCCGGCTACTTCCAGTCGCTGATGTCGGGCTTCGGCCTGGTGCTGCCGGACGCGCTGAGCGCCGCCCCGGGCGCCCGTCCCGGCGTCGAGACGCTGTTCAACCTGCCGGCCTTCCTGATCATGATGGCGCTGACCGCCATGCTGTCGCTGGGCATGCGCGAATCGGCGCGCATCAACAACGTCATGGTGGTGATCAAGATCGGCGTCGTGCTGCTGTTCATCGCGGTGGGCGTCGGCCACGTCAAGCCCGCCAATTGGGAACCGTTCATGCCATACGGCATGGGCGGCGTGATGAGCGCCGCGGCGCTGGTGTTCTTCGCCTTCATCGGTTTCGATGCCGTGACCTCGGCCGCGGAAGAGGTCAAGAATCCGAAGCGTGACCTGCCGATCGGCATCATCGGTTCGCTGGTGGTCTGCACCATCCTGTACGTGGTGGTGGCGGCGATCATGACCGGCATCGTGCCGCACCTGGACTTCAAGGGCGTCGACCATCCGGTCTCGCTGGCGCTGCAGGTGGCGGGCGAGGACTGGGTCGCCGGCTTCGTCGACCTGGCCGCGATCCTGGGCATGAGCACCGTGATCCTGGTGATGGCCTACGGCCAGACCCGCATCCTGTTCGCCATGTCGCGCGACGGCTTGCTGCCGGCAAAGCTGTCGACCGTGCACCCGAAATACGGCACCCCGTTCTTCGCGACCTGGCTGGTCGGCATCATCTTCGGCCTGATCGCCGCCGTGGTGCCGCTGACCGTGCTGGCCGAGCTGGTCAATATCGGCACGCTGGCGGCCTTTACCCTGGTGTCGATCGCCGTGATCGTGCTGCGCAAGAAGCGCCCGGACCTGCCGCGCGCCTTCCGCTGCCCGGGCGTGCCGTTCATCCCGGGCCTGGCGATCGTGTTCTGTCTGGTGCTGATGTCGTTCCTGAGCTGGCACACCTGGCTGGCCTTCGCCATCTGGCTGGCGATCGGCGCGGCCGTGTACTTCGGTTATGCGCGCCAGCGTTCGCTGCTGAACAAGGTGTGATCCCGGGACACTAGCGCGCACCGAACTTGCTGGCCGGCACTGTCCGGCCAGCGTCGCTTCATGCTAGGCTGTCAGCTTCGGTGCCCCATGCACCTTGTGACGGAGAATCCATGAGCGCCATTGTGCTCGGTGAGGGCGACGCCCTCCTGATCGTCGACCTGCAGGTCGATTTCCTCCCCGGCGGCAAACTGGGCGTCCCCGATGGCGACGCGGTCATTGCCCCCATCAATCGCTTGATCGACCTGTACACGGCGCGTGGCTTGCCGGTCGTCGCCTCGCGCGACTGGCATCCCGAACTGCATTGCTCGTTCGCGGACCAGGGCGGGCCGTGGCCGCCGCACTGCGTGGCGGCCAGCGAGGGCGCCGCCTTCGCCGACGGCATGCGCCTGCCGGCCGACGCCATCGTCGTCTCGAAGGCCGACACGGCTGACCAGGATGCCTACTCCGCTTTCAACGGCACCGGCCTGGCCGACGATTTGCGCGCACGCAGCGTGCGCCGGCTGGCCGTGTGCGGCCTGGCCACCGACTATTGCGTGCTCAATACCGTGGTCGATGCGCTTGCCGAAGGTTTCGCGGTGCTGGCCGTTCCGGACGCCATGCGCGCGGTCGACGTGGCGCAGGGCGACGGCGAGCGCGCCCTGGCGCGCATGCTGATGCAGGGCGCGGCGCCGGTGCAACTGTCCGGCGCGGGGCTGGTGGCCGACGTGTCCCTGGGCGCGCGTCCCTGATCTGGCACCTGCCGGGTCAGGTGCTCTGGCGCGGTTGGGGAAACAAGACGCGTTTTGGAGCGCTGGCGCACGGTCGCCTTCGCCGATGGTCTTTTAGAGTGTCCTTTCGAACCCGCCGCCACGGCGCCGCGGGTCTTTCTATCCAGCATCGAAAGGACCGAGCATGACCGATTCAGACCAAGGGCACGCGCAGGCCACCGTGGGCGACTTCCTGCTCGAGCGCCTCCAGCAATGGGGCGTGCGCCGCGTGTACGGCTATCCCGGCGACGGCATCAACGGCATCCTGGCCGCGTTTGCCCGCCAGGACAGGATCGAATTCGTCCAGGCCCGCCATGAAGAGATGTCGGCGTTCATGGCCTGCGGCCACGCCAAGTTTACCGACGAAGTGGGCGTGTGCATGGCGACGTCCGGCCCCGGCGCGATCCACCTGCTCAATGGCCTGTACGACGCCAAGCTCGATCACCAGCCGGTGGTCGCCATCGTCGGCCAGCAAAAGCGCGCCGCGCTGGGCGCCGACTACCAGCAGGAAGTCGACCTGCTCACGCTGTTCAAGGACGTGGCCGGGGAATTCGTGCAGATGGCCAGCGGCCCGGAGCAGGTGCGGCACCTGGTCGACCGCGCCTTCCGGATCGCCCAGGCGCGCCGCTGCGTGACCTGCGTGATCGTGCCGAACGACGTGCAGGAGCAGGACGCCATGCCGAGCCCGCCGCGCGAGCATGGCAGCACCTTCTCCGGCGTGGGCTTCGCGCGCGAAGCGCCGGTGCCGCCAGCGGACGCGCTGCAGGCCGCGGCGCACATCTTCAACGAAGGCAGAAAAGTCGCGATCCTGGCCGGCGCCGGCGCCCATGGCGCGCGCGACGAGCTGGTCGAGGTGGCCGAACTGCTGGGCGCCGGGATCGCCAAGGCGCTGCTGGGCAAGGCGGTGGTGCCGGACGACCTGCCGTATTGCACCGGCACGATCGGCATGATCGGCACCCAGGCCAGCGCCGCCATGATGCGCGAGTGCGATACGCTCCTGATGGTGGGGTCGAGCTTCCCGTACGCCGAATTCCTGCCCGAAGAAGGGCAGGCGCGCGCGGTGCAGATCGATATCGACGCCACCATGCTGGGATTGCGCTACCCGATGGAAGTGAACCTGGCCGGTGACGCGCGCGCCACGCTGCGCGCCCTGATCCCGCTGCTGCAGCGCAAACAGGATCGGTCCTGGCGCGAGCGCATCGAAACCAATGTGACCGAGAGCTGGCGCCTGCTGCAGGAACGGGCGCGCCAGCCGGCCAGGCCGGTCAACCCGCAGCGCGCCTTCAGCGAGCTGTCGCCGCGCCTGCCGAACGACGTGATCCTGACCGGCGACTCCGGTTCGGTGGCGGCCTGGTACGCGCTGCACCTGCGCCTGCTGGACGGGATGGAGGGGTCGCTGTCCGGCGGCCTGGCCACCATGGGGTCGGCGGTGCCGTATGCACTGGCGGCCAAGATGGCGCATCCCGGGCGGCCGGTGATCGCGCTGGCCGGCGACGGCGCCATGCAGATGAACGGCATGAACGGCCTGATCACGATCGCGCGCCACTGGCGGCGCTGGGACAATCCGACCCTGGCGGTGCTGGTGCTGAACAACCGCGACCTGAACTTCGTCACCTGGGAGCAGCGCGGCATGGGGGGCGAACCGAAGTACGAGGCATCGCAGCAGCTGCCCGACCTGTCGTACGCCGCGTTCGCGAAGATGCTGGGCCTGGACGGCGAGCGGGTCGAGGATCCGGAGCAGGTCGGCCCGGCCTGGGATCGTGCGCTCGCCGCCGGCAAGCCATTCGTGCTGGAAGTGTTGTGCGATCCGAACGTGCCGCCGTTCCCGCCGCACATCGTCGACCAGCAGGCCGCGAAGTACCAGGAGGCGGTCGGCAAGGGCGACGCGGAGGCGGGTGAGCTCGAACGGGGCATGCGCCAGCAGGGCCGGGAAGCGTGATCGGCTGGTGCCGCCGAGACAATAAAATATTGCGCTGCGGGATAATATTTTGTAATCCCTCTCTTACATTTTCGCAGCGCGCCTACCGATTACCGCAATGCTGTCCAGCCCGGATAATGTCGTGAATCGTCCTATGGACTCACTACACGCACAGACACATGACAACGATGCTGTTAGCCGACATCCCCGGCGTCCAGTCCGCCCCTGCCCAGACCGGGCATGGCGCACGCAAGTTGTATTACTCGCTGTATGAAGACCCGGCATCGCAACCCGATGCCGCGCGCGCTTTCGTGCGGGACCATATCGCAGTCTCGCGCACGCTGCCGGTCGACCTGCCGTCGAACATCCACGCATTGCAGGAATGGATCGAGACCCGCACCGAGGCGGTCGGCCAGCAATACCGCGAGTACCTGGCCGCGCGCAAGAACGGCGCGCCGCGCCGCTACTTCACCTGCCGTGCGCACGCGCTGTACTTCCTCAAGGGCGTCGGACCGACCAAGCTGGTCGACGGCGCCTGGCTGTATGGCCTGGTGCGGCGCTGGGACGACGTCGCCTTCCATCCCCTGATCAAGACCTACCTCGAAGAACTCGGTGACGGCCTGCCCGACAAGAATCACGTGACGCTGTACCGCAAGCTGCTGGCCACCCACGGCTGCGAAGACTTCGACGGCCTGGACGACAACCATTTCCTGCAGGGCGCGCTGCAACTGGCGCTGGGCCACCACGCCGAGCACTTCCTGCCCGAAGTCATCGGCTACAACCTGGGCTACGAGCAGCTGCCGCTGCACCTCTTGATCACCTCGTATGAACTGAACGAACTCGGGATCGACCCGTACTACTTCACGCTGCACGTCACAGTGGACAACGCGTCCAGCGGCCACGCGCGCAAGGCGGTGCAGGCGGTGCACGACCTGATGCCGCGGGTGGGCGACCGTGACGCGTTCTGGCAGCGCGTGGTCGACGGCTACCAGCTCAACGAGCTGGGCGCCAGCACCACCTCGGTGATTGCCGAATTCGACCTGCAGCAGGAGCTGGTGGCGATCCTGGCCGCCAAGAGCGGGGTGGGCAAGAACATGCACTCGGATTACTGCCGCGTCGCCGGCCGCTCGGTCAACGACTGGCTGACCGATCCGGGCCAGATTCCGGCCTTCCTGGACGCCCTGACGGCGGCCGGCTGGATCAAGCGCGGCGAGGCGGTCGAGAACAGCCGCTTCTGGCGCCTGGTCGAAGGCGAGAAAGCCGAGATGTTCGGCGTGTTCAGCGCCTACGAGCTGCAGGTGCTGCGCGACTGGATTACCAGCACCGCCGCTGGCCAGCAGGCCGCCGGCCAGCGCGTGCTGACCGCGCGCGCGCGCCAGCGCACGCTCGACCAGCTGGGCCAGCACGCCGAGAGCCGCAACGCCTTCCCGGTGCGTGGCCTGATCCGGCGCCACCCGAACGACCTGGAGTCCGACAACGAGCTGCGCCAGCTGGAGCAGCAGGTCGCGGCCGCCAACGGCAAGCCCGAGGCGATGGAACTGCTCGGCCGCCTGCTGTCGCCCGAAACCCACCATACAGCGGCCGGCCTGATGGCCACCCGCATGTACACGCAACTGTTCGACGCGTGACCCGATAACACCGTATTAACCCCGGCGCGGCGCGATAGAGAGCGTGTCGCGCCGGGTTGCACCATGGGGTGCACTTATAACAACCATACCAAGGAAACACTCGTGCACATCCTCGAACAACGCTTCCTGCGCGGACCGAACGTCCACGCCGATTCGCCCTGCCTGCTGTCCGTGCTCGACCTGGAAGAGCAGTACGGGCGCTCGACCAAGGACATCCCCGGCTTCAACGACGCGCTGTTGCAGGCATTGCCGTCGCTGCATGGCGAGCGCCTGCCGGGCGGGCAACCGGGTGGCTTCGCCCAGCGCCTGCGCGAAGGCACGTATCTGGGCCGCGTGATCGAGCACGTGATGCTCGAGCTGCAAACCCTGGCCGGTGCGCCGGCCAGCTATGGCCGCACCCGCCCGGTGAACGGCCATCCGGGCCAGGTGCGCATCGTCTGCGCGTACACCTGCGAGAAGCTGGCCGAACCGGCCTTCGACCTGGCGGTCGACCTGGTAACGGCGCTGGCGCGCGCCGAAGCGTTCGACCTTGCGCCGCGCCTGGAGGAGCTGCGCACGATCGCCGGGCGCTACGCGATCGGCACCAGCACCGCGGCGGTGCTGGCGGCCGCGCACGAGCGCGGTATCCCGACCCAGCGCATCACCGAGGACGCCAACCTGTTCCTGCTCGGCTGGGGCGCCCGGCAGAAGCGCCTGCAGGCCACCACCACCGGCGACACCAGCTTCATCGCCGTGAAGATCGCCAGCGACAAGCAGCTCACCAAGGCCCTGCTCAAGGAAGCGGGCGTGCCGGTGCCGGAAGGCGACGTGGTCACCACGCGCGAAGCGGCCCAGCGCGTGGCCCGGCGCCTCGGCGTGCCGGTCACTTTGAAGCCGCTCGACGGCAACCAGGGCAAGGGCGTGAGCGTGGCCTGCGCGACGCCGGAAGCGGTGGCGCGCGCCTTCGACTTCGCCCGCGAGTATGGCCGGCGCATCATCGTCGAGCGTCATGTGGAAGGGCGCGACTACCGCGTTCTGGTGGCTGGCGGGCGTGTGGCCGCGGCCTCGTGCCGCCGTCCGGCCCACGTGGTGGGTGACGGGATTCGCACCATCCGCGCGCTGGTGGCCGACGAAAACGCCAATCCGCTGCGCGGCGCCGGCCACGCCACCATCCTGACCCGGATCGCGCTGGACGACCATGCGTCCGACGTGCTGGCGCGCCAGGGCTTCGAATTCGACAGCATCCTGCCGGTCGGCGTGATCGCCGAACTGCGCGGCAACGCCAACCTGTCGACCGGCGGCACCGCCGAAGACGTGACCGACCTGCTGCCCGAGTCGACCCGCCTGCTGTGCGTGCGCGCCGCCGCCAAGATCGGCCTGGACGTGGCCGGCATCGACATCGTGTGCCAGGACATCGCCGAGCCCCTGGCGGCCCAGCGCGGCGCCGTCATCGAAGTCAATGCCGCCCCGGGCATCCGCATGCACCAGTACCCGAGCGCGGGCGAGGCGCGCGACGCCGGCGAGGCGATCGTCGACGGCCTGATGGGCGCGTCCGACGGCCGCATTCCGGTGATCGCGCTGACCGGCACCAACGGCAAGACCACCACCACGCTGCTGGTCGCCCACGCGGCGCGCATGGCCGGCAAGGTCACTGGCGTGACCACCACCGAGGGCGTCTTCATCGACAACAAGCTGGTGACCAAGGGCGACTGCACCGGCTACTGGTCGGCGCGCACCGTGCTGGGCGCGCCGGAAGTCGAATTCGCGGTGCTGGAAACGGCGCGCGGCGGCATCCTGAAACGCGGGCTGGCGTTCGACCGCTGCGACGTGTCGATCGTGCTGAACATCGCGGCCGACCACCTCGGCCTGGACGGCGTCGACACGGTCGAGGACCTGGCCCAGGTGAAGGCCGTGGTGGCCCAGGCAGCCTCGAAAGCGGTGGTGCTCAACGCCGAGGACGCGCTGTGCGTGCAGATGGCGCGCCGCGTGAAACCGGGCGCGGAAATCCTGTTCTTCGCCATGGACGCCGAAAACCCGGTGCTGCTCAAGCACCTGGAAGATGGCGGGCGCGGCGCCTACCTGCAGGACGGCGCCCTGGTGATCGCCGACGGCCACAGCCAGCAGGCGCTGCTCAAGGTGGAAAGCATGCCGGTCGCCTTCGGCGGCCTGGCGCGCTTCAACATTGCCAATGCGCTGGCGGCGGCGTGCGGCCTGATGGCGTCCGGGTTCAGTCACATGCAGATCGCCGCCGGCCTGTCGACCTTCGTATCGAACGGGCGCACCAATCCGCTGCGCACCAATATGTTCGACGTGCGCGGCGTGACCGTGATCGTCGACTACGCCCACAACCCGGCCGCCTACACCGCGATGGCCGACATGGCGCGCGCCATGCTGCCGGGCCAGCTGGTCGGCATCGTGACGGCCCCGGGCGACCGCCGCGACACCGACCTGCGCGACGTGGGCCGGGTGTGTGGCGCGCGCTTCGACGAGCTGGTGGTGTATGAATCGCAGAGCCGCGGGCGCGCGCTGGGCGAGGCGGTGGACCTGATCCTGGAAGGGGCCGAGGACGCGGTCGGCAAGTCCGATACGCTGCACCGGGTGCTCGAGGTGGGCGACGCGATCCGCCACGGCCTGAATCTGTGCCGGCCGGGAGACGTGCTGGTATTCGCCTGCGGCTCGTCGCTGCAGGTGTTCGTCGATGCGATCCGTGTCACCGATCCGGACAGTGCCGACCAGATCGCGGCCCAGACGGCCTGAGGACTATGCCGGCGCTGATCGATGAAGCACGCCGCTAGCCGCTCGGCGCCAGCCGGGCGGCGTGGTCCCGCAGGTCGCCGGGCCAGGCGGCGATGAGGTCGCGGAATTTTCCCGTGTCATTGGCGAACAGCGCCCGCGTGGCCTCCTCGAATCCGGGCAGGTCGCCGCCGACGGCAAGCATGAAGTTGTAGGTCCGTTCCTGGGCCTTGCGCAGCTTGTCCTTGCCGGCATTGGCGCGCTGCGCTTCCTGGACCAGTTTTCTCAGTGCCACCGAGGCGCCGCCGGGCTGCCCCGCCAGCCATTCCCAGTGCCGGGGAAGCAGCGTCACTTCGCCCGCGACCACGCCCGGCGTCGGCCGCCCGGGTCCCCTGGGGCCGCCGGGTCCCTGTGCGTCTTCCGGACGCGGGCGCAGCGGCCTGCGGGACATGGCAGCTGCAAGGGCCAACGTCTGCTGGTCCGAACCACTTGTATCGATATCGACCAGGTGACCAGTCGCGTCATCGAAGGTCAGGACAGGATCGGCGGCGCCGTTGTCGCGCGCCTGCTTGACTGCCAACGCATTCATTTGCAAGGTTCCCGTGGCGATGCGTCGGTTGCCATCGAAACTGGTATAGGTGTCGGTCACTGCTTCCATTGGTCTGGGCTTTCTGATCGGGCGTCGATGCTACCCGGCTGACAATGAAAACGGCCCGGTCGGCAATGCGACCGGGCCGTCGGGGCCTGGCGTCAGTCAAAGCGCTAGATCGCCGCCGCCTCGATCTTGCGCGCCAGGTCCGGCCTGGTCGGCCTGAGCGCCTCGGTCAGTTCCGAAATCGACGACCCGCAGCCGAACACCAGCACGTCGCCCGGCCGGCACATCGACAGTCCCAGCCGAATGGCCCGGTGCACGTCGAGTTCCACCTGCAGCTGGTCGCCGCTGACCTTGCCCAGCTTGGCGCCGCGCACCAGCAGGGTGGCGGTGTCGCCGGCAGGGCGGCCGCGGTTTTCGGATTCGTACACCACCAGTTCGTCGAAGCCGGCGGCGCAGGTGCGCCCGATATCGACCAGGTCGGCGTCGCGGCGGTCGCCCGGCGCCGCCACCACGCCCACCAGCCGGCCCGGGGTCATGGCGCGCGCCATCTCGGCCAGCGCGGCGTACGCGGCGCAGTTGTGGGCGTAGTCGACCACCACCGTCACGCCGTCGACGTCGAACAGGTTCGAGCGCAGGGGGTTGTGCTTGCTGTCCGAGACGAAGCCGCGCAGGCCCTCGGCGATCTCGAGGTTGCCGAAGCCGCAGGCGGTCAGCGCCGCCGCCGCCGCCATGGCGTTGGCGATGTTGTAGCGTGCCCGCCCGCCCAGCGAGACCGGCATCTCGCGCACGTCGAGCAGCGCTTCGTGGCGCATGCCGTTGGCCAGCACGATCGTCGAGTCCTGCAGGTAGACCCCGCGCCCGCCATGCTCGACGTGGCGCAGCAGCACGGGATCCTCGGCGTCCAGCGCGAAATAGATCACCTCGACGCCGTCCTGCAGCGCGTTGCCCATCTCGACGCAGTAATTGTCTTCGGCATTGAGCACGACCGCGCGCGCGGCGCGTCCGGCGACCACCGCCTTCACCCGCGCCAGGTCTGCCAGCGTTTCGACGCCGTCCAGGCCGAGGTGGTCGCTCGACACGTTCAGCACCACCGCCACGTCGCAGCGGTCATAGGCCAGGCCGCGCTTGAGGATGCCGCCGCGCGCGGTTTCCAGCACCGCGAAATCGACGTCCGGCGCGGCCAGCACGCTGCGCGCCGAATGGTAGCCGGTGCAGTCGCCTTCATACGCGAGGCTCCCGTTCAGGTACACGCCGCTGGTGGTGGTCACGCCGGTACGCAGGCCGGCCTGGCGCACCGCATGCTCGATCAGCAGGCTGGTGGTGGTCTTGCCGTTGGTGCCGGTCACCGCCACCACCGGGATGCGTCCGTTGCAGCCGCCGAACAGCGCTTCGACGATGGCGTCGCCGGCGTCGCGCGGAGTGCCGCGGCTCGGGTACTGGTGCATGCGGATGCCCGGCGCGGCATTGACCTCGATGATGCCGCCGCGCTGCTCGCGCAGCGGACGCGCGATATCCTCGCAGATGATGTCGATCCCGGCCACGTCCAGGCCGATGGTGCGGGCGGCGCGGATGCAGATGTCGCGGGTTTCCTCGGGCAGCAGGTCGGTCACGTCCTCGGCGGTGCCGCCGGTCGACAGGTTGGCGTTGCCGCGCAGGTCGGCCTGGATGCCGGCGGTGAGCACGGTCTCGAGATCGTAGCCTTGCCTGGCCAGCGTTTCCTCGGCCAGCCGGTCGAGCGGGATTCGGGTGAGGATGTTGGTGTGGCCGTCGCCGCGGGCCGGATTGCGATTCTCGATCTCGACCAGTTCGCGGATGGTCGAGACGCCGTCGCCGGTCACGCCCGGCGGACGGCGCCAGGAGGCGGCCGCCACCCTGGTCCCGGTGACCAGCACCCGGTAGTCGCGTCCGCGCAGGTATTCCTCGACGATCACGCGGCGCCCGTGCTTGCGCGCGTGCTCGAAGGCGCGCGCCACGTCGTCCGGGGTGGTGCAGTCGACCGTCACGCCCTTGCCCTGGTTGGCATCGAGCGGCTTGAGTACGACCGCGCCTTTCAAGCGGCGCGCGATGCGCTGGGCCGCCTCCAGGCTGGTGACGACCTCGCCGCCAGGCACCGGCACGCCGGCCTGGTCCAGCAGGGTCTTGGTCAGCTGCTTGTCGCTGGCGATGCCGACCGCGATCGAATTGGTGGCGCCGGTGATGGTCGCCTGCAGGCGTTTCTGACGGCTGCCCCAGCCCAGCTGGAACAGGTTGGCATGCTCGGTCAGGCGCAGGGCCGGGATGCCACGCCGGCGCGCCGCGTCGATCACGGCGCCGGTGCTGGTGCCCACCGCATGGTGCTCGGCCAGGTCGCGCAGCGCCAGCAGCGTGGCTTCCAGGTCGAATGCCTGGTCCGCCGCCATCGCCGCCAGCAAGGCGGTAGCCGACTGCAGCGCAGCCTCGGCCACCTGTTCGATGGCGTAGCCGCATACCACGCGGCGGCGCTCGGGGTGACCGGCGACAGCCAGCGTGACGCTGTGGCTGCCGGGGACGCCGGCCAGGCGCTGCAATTCCATCACGACCGGCTCGAGCGCATCGACCAGCAGGGCGTCGTCGGCCAGGCGCACCGCGGCTTCGGCCGGCAGCGCCGGCAACAGCGCCAGCAGGCGGGCCGCGAAGCCATGGTGCTTGGCGCCGCGGTTGTCCACCAGCGCCATCAGGCAGGGCTGGGCAGCGTACAGATTGGGCCCGCGCAGCAGGCGTTTTTCCTTGATTCTCATGACAGCGGTGTCCGTTTGGTGACGTTTTCCAGGAAGTCCAGCATCGGCGCCGGCAGGCGCTGGCCGGCCGGGGCGTCCTCGCCCGGCAGGCAGTAGCGGGTTCCGGCCGGCAGCAGGTGCAGCCGTACGTCGATCAGTTCAGGGGTGGAGCGGTCCTTGATTTCAGCGAGGTTGGTGATCATCGAGCGGCCGTCGACTACCGTGACCGCGCCTTCGCCCAGCACTTCGATGCCGACCCCGCGCTCGATCACGAGCGCCGTATCCTCGTCGATGCCGATGCCCTGCAGGTAGGGGTTGGCGGCGACGATCGAAAGCAGGCGCGACAGGCGCTGACGCTCGGAGAAGTGCTGGTCGACGACCACGCGGTGCAGGAAGCCGAGGCCTGCGCCCAGGCTCACCGACCCCTTTTCAGGCAGCAGGTCGGTACGGCCCTGGGCCAGCATGTGGCCCGACATGGCCGAGGCGCCGGCGCTGGTGCCGCCGATGGTGGCCCCGCGCACCTTGAGCGCGACGTGCATCTCGGCGTCCAGTGCGGTGCCGCCGATCAGCGCCAGCAGGCGCTTCTGGTCGCCGCCGGTCATGAAGATGCCGGTCGCTTCGGACACCATGCGCACGTATTCCTCGCTGTTGGCGTCCTGGCGGCTTTGCAGCTCGAGGTGGAAGCGCTCGCGCACGCCGAGCGCATCGAACACGCCGTCGTACAGGCTCCACATCTGGTCGGCGACCTGGCTGGCGGCGGTGATGACGACGATGCGCGCATGCGATCCGCCCGACAGTTCGACGAAGCGCGACAGGATTTCCATGTCGTGCTGGCGGTCTTCGTGGCCGCCGATGATCACCAGGTGGCCGTTCTTGTTATGGACCGGGGTATTCATCGCTGCACCATCCTGGTTTGCGGCATCTCGCGGTTGCTGCACGAACCGGCCTCGCTGCGGCTCACCGCCACCAGGCCGACCGCGACTTCGGGCGGGAACAGGTCGATCCCGCGCTGCAGCGCCTGGGTCAGCGGGATGCCGTCGGCGATCCAGCCATACACGGTGCGCGCCAGCAGGTGGCGCACGATCTGCTCGCCGATGCCGGTGGCCGCGACCGCGCCTTCCGGGCCGGCAAAGAAACCGCTGCCGATGATCGGGCAGTCACCCACGCGGCCCAGCAGCGACGGCGCCGAGCCGCCGGTCGAACAGGCCACGGCGAAGTGGCCGTCGGGGCCGCGCACGACTGCGCCGACCGTGTCGCAGGCCACGCTTTCGGGCAGTTGCAGCGGCGTGTTGTAGTTCCAGAAGCGCTCGAACACGTCCTGGTTCAGGCCCGGCATCATCGGCACCGAGCCGGCCAGCTGGGCGCTCAGTTTGCGGTGCGCAGTGCGCTGGCGCTCCGAGACGGGCGACGCGGCGGCCAGGCCGACCGCGCGCGCAAAACGGCCGGCGCCGTCGCCCGCCAGCATCCAGTGCGGCGTGTCGGCGATCGCGCGCGCCAGGCGCACCGGATTCTTCACGCCCTGCACGCAGGTGGTGGCGCCCAGGCGGCCGCGCGAGTCCATGATCGCCGCGTCCATTTCGACGGTGGCGCCGTCGAGCGCCAGCACCGAGCCGCTGCCGGCATTGAAGCGGCCGTCGTCCTCGAGGGTGGCGACGGCCATGATGGCGGCGTCGAGCGCATCGCCGTTGATTTCGAGCTGGGCCAGCGCGCGCCGCGCGGCCAGGACGCAACCGTCCTCGTGCTCGCGCGAAACGCCGGCTCCGCCATGGACTACCACGGCGCCGGCTTGTCGGGGGTGAGTCATGTCGTCCGAATCCTTGTTTTCTTGTTATGTGAGTTGATCGCGAGCTAATTCGCGACAGGTAGCAATTATGCAAAACTCCACAGGGCGGCGACATCGGTAGCGTCGCCGTGTCGCTGTAAGAGATTGCTTACAGGATCAGAAAGGAACGACCGATCGGATCGCTTGATGCGCCATCCGGGGGCGACAGGGGCTGCCAGCCCCGGCGGAATCTGTTACCATCTCGCCCCTCTCCAAAAAAGAAGGTTCTTATGACGCAGGCTTGCGGCGTTGACTTCGGTACGTCCAACTCCACCGTCGGCTGGCTGCGCCCCGGCGCGGCGCATTCCGCCTCGAACGCGTTGCTGGCCCTCGAAGATGGCAAGGCGACGCTGCCCTCAGTGGTGTTCTTCAATGCCGACGACGAACGGGTCACCTATGGACGCGCGGCGCTGGCCGACTACCTGGAAGGCTATGAAGGCCGGCTGATGCGCTCGATGAAGAGCCTGCTCGGCACCAGCCTGATCGATGGCCAGACCGAGGTGGCCGGCCGCTCGCTGCCGTTCCGGGCGTTGCTGTCGCAGTTCATCGGCGAGGTCAAGCTGCGCGCCGAGCGGCAGGCCGGCCGGCCGTTCGAGCACGCGGTGTTCGGCCGCCCGGTCTTTTTCATCGACGACAATCCCGCGGCCGACCAGTTGGCCGAGGACACGCTGCACGAGGTGGCGCGCGCCGTCGGTTTTAGCGAGATCGGCTTCCAGTACGAACCGATCGCCGCCGCTTTCGACTACGAAGCGTCGATCGCGCGCGAGGAACTGGTCCTGATCGCCGACATCGGCGGCGGCACCTCGGACTTTTCGCTGGTGCGCCTGGGACCGGACCGGGCCGGGCGGCTCGACCGCCGCGACGATATCCTGGCCAATGGCGGCGTGCACATCGGCGGCACCGATTTCGATAAATACCTGAGCCTGGCCAGCGTGATGCCGCTGCTGGGCTACGGCAGCAGCCTGCGCTCGGGTGCGGCGATCCCGTCCAGCTACTTCTTCAACCTGGCGACCTGGCATACGATCAACCAGGCGTATACCCGCAAGAGCGTGGTCCAGCTCGACGACCTGGCGCGCGACGCCGCCGAGCCGGCCAAGCTGGCGCGCCTGCGCAACCTGATCGAGGACCGCGCCGGCCACTGGCTGGCGATCCAGGTCGAGGGCGCCAAGATCGCGCTGTCCGGCGCCGACATGGTGCGCCTGGAACTGGACCGGCTGTCGCCACCGGAGACGCTGGACGTGGCCCGGGCGCAGTTCGAGGCGGCCATTGCCGGCCTGGTCGACCAGGTCGGCGCCACCGTCACCCGGCTGTTTGCCGACGCCGGGGTGGCGCCGGCCGACGTGGATACGGTATTCTTCACCGGTGGCTCGAGTGGCGTCGGACTGCTGCGCGAGCGCATCGGCGCCCTGGTGCCGGGCGCGCGCCGGGTCGAGGGCGACCTGTTCGGCAGCATCGGCGCCGGGCTGGCGCTCGACGCGCAGCGCCGGTTCGGCTGAACCGGGGCCTGAAGTTCTACTTGAAACTGGACAAGGACGCAGGATGAGTGTTTACGATCGACCGCTGGTGATGCTCGACTTCGAGACCACCGGCCTGTCGCCCGACATGGGCGACCGCATCACCGAAGTGGCGGCGCTCCGTATCGTCGGCGGCCAGGTGACTGAGCGTTTTGTGTCGCTGGTCAATTGCGGCGTACGCATACCGGCATTCATCACCTCGCTGACCGGCATCACGCAAGAAATGGTCGACAGCGCGCCGCCGGCGCGCCAGGTGGTGCCCGAGCTGATCGATTTCATCGGCGGCGACGTGCTCTCGGCCCACAATGCCAGCTTCGACGAAAAGTTCCTGAAAGCCGAGGGCGCGCGCTTGAACCGCACCACCGGTCACGCTGGCCTGGTGTGCTCGCTGAAACTGGCGCGCCGCCTGTACCCGGGCCTGGTCAGCTACAAGCTGGGCCAGCTGTCGCGCCAGCTCGGCATCGAATTTCGCGGCACCGCCCACCGGGCCGAGGCCGATGCCCAGGTTGCCGCCGACGTGCTGCTGCATGCGGCGCGCCACTTGGGACGTACCTGCGGCATCGACCAGGTCGAGCCGGCCTTGCTGGTGTCGATCAACAAGGTTGCCGCGGCGAAGATTCCCGTCTTCCTCGACAAGTACGCGGCCACCGTGCGCGCCCAGCGCGCCGCCGTCGAGGCGCTCAAGGCCGCCTGAAGCCCGAGTCGGCGGCCGCCGCGCCGCCGCCTGTCCGGTTGTGCCGCCGCAAATCCGCATTCCTTCGCTCTCCTTAAAATTTTGACAATGGGTGGCCGCGTCCGCGGCCCGGTGCCACGTTGCCAAGAGGACAGGATGAACCGCGAGAACGCCGCCCATGAGGGCACCGACACTTACCGCTGGTACCACCGCGCCGCGCACCGGGGCGACCCGTATGCCCAGTTCAATCTTGCCCAGCTGTACCTGCGTGGCGAAGGCGTCGGCCGCGATGAAGCGCGCGCCGCCGCATGGATGGCGCGCGCGGCCGTGTCCGGCCTGGCGTATGCCCAGAACCACCTCGGCGCCATGTACTACAACGGGCGCGGCGTCGCCGCCGACGACGGCAAGGCCGCGCTGTGGTTCCGGCGCGCGGCGCGCCAGGGCGACCGCTCGGCCCAGTACAACCTGGGCATGCTGTACCGCAAGGGCCGCGGGGTGGCGCAATCGCACCGGGCCGCGATCGGCTGGTTCCACCGCGCGGCGGAGCAGGGCATGGCGCGCGCCCAGGGGCAACTGGGCGACGGCTACCTCAACGGACTCGGCGTCGGCGCCAGCCACCCGCTGGCGCTGGCCTGGTACCGCAAGGCGGCGCTGCAGGGGCTGGTGGTGTCGCAGGTGCGGCTGGCCCAGATGTACGCCAATGGCCTGGGCGGGCCGGCCAGCGTCGACCAGGCCCTGTACTGGTTCCGTCACGCCGCCGCCGCGGGCCACGCCGGCGCCCAGCGCCAGCTGGGGCTGATATACGCGCGCGGCCTGGGCGTCACGCGCGACGCGGTCCAGGCCGCCGAATGGTTGCGCCGGGCGGCCGGTCAGGGCGATGCCGGCGCCCAGGGCAAGCTGGGCGCGATGTATGCGCGCGGAGATGGAGTGCGCAAGGATGCGCTGCGGGCCTGTATCTGGACCTGGCTGGCGGCCCAGGGGCGGCGCGGCGTAGAGCGCGTGCACGGCGCCGAGCCGGACTTCGATCCCGCCAGCGCGGCCGGGACGGCGATCGGCAGGTATGCGGCCATGCTCAGCCCGGCCGAACGTGGGCGGGCCCGGGCGCTGATGGGGCGCTGGCTGGCATCGCGCACGGTGCGCGGCGACGACGCCGGCATGCCGGCGCTGGCACGGCAGCTGCCCGACCGGTCCGGCTCCTGAGGCGCCCGCCGGGGCAGGGAGGCCGGCCGCCAGCGGTTTCCAGCCCATCCGTTTCACGTTATGATGGTTTTCGGCCAAGCGCCGAACCCATCATCACTTGAGACAGAGAAGAATATGCACATGAGACTTGCCACGCTCGCCGCCGTGCTTGCCACCGCCTTCGCCAACCCGGCGCTGGCCCAGCGCTGTACGCCGTCCGGCCCTTCGCTGACCTACCCGGACTCGAAGAAGGTCGACCAGGTCGACGATTATCACGGTACCAGGGTGGCCGACCCGTACCGCTGGCTCGAAGACGCCAACAGTGCCGAGACCAAGACCTGGGTCGACGCCCAGAACAAGGTGACCCAGGCCTACCTGGCGCAGATCCCGCAGCGTGAAGCGATCCGCCAGCGCCTGACGCAATTGTGGAACTACGAGCGCTACAGCGTGCCGGGCAAGGAGGGCGGACGCTACTTCTACACCCGCAACGACGGCCTGCAGAACCAGTCGGTGCTGTACACCCTCAAGAACCTCGGTGATGAACCCCGCATGCTGCTCGACCCGAACAAGCTGGCCGCGGACGGTACCGTCGCGCTGGCCGGCGCCGCGGTCAGCCCGGACGGCAAGCTGCTGGCCTACAGCATCGCGGCCTCGGGTTCGGACTGGAACGAGATCAAGGTGCGCGACATCGACACCGGCAAGGATCTGGTCGACCACGTGAAATGGGTCAAGTTCTCGCAAACGTCCTGGAGCAAGGACGGCAAGGGCTTCTTCTACAGCCGCTATGACGAGCCGAAGGAAGCGACCAAGCTGGCCGACGTGAATTACTTCCAGAAGCTGTACTACCACCGCATCGGCACACCGCAAAGCGCCGACACGCTGGTGTACGACCGTCCCGACCAGAAGGAATGGGGCTTCGGCGGCCAGACCACCGACGACGGCCGCTACCTGGTCATCACTACCACCAAGGGCACCGCGCCGAAATACCGCATCTCCTACAAGGACCTGAGCAAGGCCGATGCGAAGGTGGTCGACCTGATCGACAACTTCGACGCCGGCTATGAATTCATCGACAATGTCGGCAGCGTGTTCTATTTCAGCACCGACCGTAACGCGCCGAAAAAACGCATCGTCGCGATCGATGTCAGCAAACCGGCGGAAGCGAACTGGAAACAGGTCGTCGCCGAAAGTGCCGACACCCTGGCCGGCGCCGACATCGTCAACAACCAACTGGTGCTGGAATACCTGAAGGATGCCCGTAGCCTGGTGCGGGTGGTCAGCCTGGAAGGCAAGCCGGTGCGCGAGATCGCGCTGCCCGGCATCGGCACCGTCGGTGGCCTGGAAGGCAAGCGGGGCGATACCGACACCTTCTACTCGTTTACCGGCTTCACCAGCCCGACCACGATCTACCGCCTGAACCTCAAGACCGGCGAGAGCACCGTGTTCCGCCAGCCGAAGGTCGCGTTCGACCCGGCCGACTATGAAACCCGCCAGCAGTTCTATACCAGCCGCGACGGCACCAAAGTCCCAATGTTCATCGTGTCGAAGAAGGGCCTCAAGATGGATGGCGCCAACCCGACCTACCTGTACGGCTATGGCGGCTTCAATATCGCGCTGACCCCGAGCTTCTCGCCGGCCAACCTGGCCTGGATGGAAATGGGCGGCGTGTATGTGGTGGCCAACCTGCGCGGTGGCGGCGAATACGGCGAAGCCTGGCACCAGGCCGGCACCAAGCTGCAGAAACAGAATGTGTTCGACGACTTCATCGGCGCGGCCGAGTGGCTGGTGGCCAACAAGGTGACGTCGCCGCAAAAACTGGCGATCGGCGGCGGCAGCAACGGCGGCCTGCTGGTCGGCGCCGCCACCACCCAGCGTCCCGACCTGTTCGCCGCGGCGATACCGTCGGTGGGTGTGATGGACATGCTGCGCTTCCACAAGTTCACCATCGGCTGGGCCTGGACGTCGGACTACGGTTCGTCCGAGAACCCGGACGAATTCAAGGCACTGGTCAAGTATTCGCCGCTGCACAACCTCAAGCAGGGCACCTGCTACCCGGCCACCATGGTCACCACCGCCGACCACGACGACCGGGTGGTGCCGGCGCACAGCTTCAAGTACGCCGCCGCAGCCCAGGCCGCGCAGGGTGGTTCGAAGCCGATCCTGATCCGGATCGACACCAAGGCCGGCCACGGCGCCGGCAAGCCGACGACCAAGCAGATCGAGGAAGTGGCGGATCGCTGGGGCTTCCTGGCGCGCGAGCTGCAGATGACTGACACTGACAAGGCCGTGGGCGGCGCAAATTGAGCTTTGGTGCGGCAAGCGGTGCTAGCTCCTAGGGCTGGCAACTGAATCTACGGTCAGTGGAAGATTCCACTGGCCGTATTTTTTTTGCGTGTCGGATAACGTGACGGTGCCTGTCAACACCACAAAAACGCTGATTGAAAATAGCGAACTTGCTGATTTCCCTCAACCTTGCGTGCTGGGATATTAGCGCTTTTGAGTAATGCGGATGGCATGCTTTCACTTTGCGCAAAGCCATTCGCTGCCGAGTTTGCGCTAACGCAAACGCGTGGTCGCCATGGGTTTCATGATTCACAAGGGATGACCCCGACACCGATTTGGGAGACCTGCATGGGCACCAGGATTTTGCGCTGTATCCAATGCATGCTGTTGGCATGTACTCTTTCGCTTGTCCTGATGGCCCAATCCGCCTCCGGACAGACCGTGCTTCAAGTCATTCCGCCGGGTGGGCTCATTCTTGGGGGCGAGCAGGCGAATTGCATGTATGCGCCGACAGTCATCATTTCGGCTGGCCCGTATGCAGGCTACGCCTGGTACGATCCTGCTCGTGGAAATATCATCTTGAACCACGACCAGTTTGGCAACTTACCGAGATTCTTGATGTTTTTCGTCTACGCCCACGAGTGTGGCCACCGCGTGTATGGCCTCAGCGAGGACACCGCCGACTGCTTTGCGGCCAAGCTGGGAAGGATCCAGGGATGGTTCCCGCCAATGGAATTTCCCATGATCGTGCAGATGTTTGCCAACGCTCCTGGAGATTGGACACATCGGCCCGGCCCGCAGCGAATTCAACATATTGCTACTTGCCATATGGATCCTGCGCCGCCCTGATGTCTGCAGGAGAGGATCTACGGGAAACCAGAGACGATGAAGTAGCAAGGTGGCAGTCGCATCGACCAGGTCCATCTAGTCAGCGCGGATTGCGCCGTTTTCATTCCACCTGGTAGTCCAGTGTTGGGCTTTCGTATCGGGGCCGTCGCCAGAGTCGTCGCCGTAGTCAGGTCGGGAGTGTGGCGCGCCGTTCAGCGGTGCACCACCACCAGCATCGCTTTTGCCTCGGTCTTGCCGATATTGCGAATCACATGGTTCTGGTCGGCCGGGTAGCGCGCCGTGGCCCCGTGGCGCACCTTCTTCTTTTCATTCCCCACTTCCAGCTCGACCGCGCCGGTGATCACTGTCAGGTGTTCACCGGTACCCGGATCGTGCGCCTGCGAGGCCAGTTCGCCGCCCGGGGCCAGCGTCAGTTCATACCACTCGTACTTGCCGGCCAGGTCCATCGGGCCCAGGATGCGCAGCGAATAGCCGGCGTGCGCGCCGGGCAGGGTGGGGATTTCGTGGGCGTCGACCAGCCGGATCAGTTCGGTGGCGCGCACCTCGGACGACAGCAGCTCGCCGATCTGCACCCCCAGCGCATTGGCCAGGCGCCAGGTGATGGCAATGGTCGGATTGGCCTTTTCGCGCTCGATCTGCGACAGCATCGATTTCGACACGCCGGCGATGCGCGACAGGTCTTCCAGTGTCAGGCCGCGCGCCAGGCGCAGGCGCTGCAGGGTGGCGCCGACTTCGGGCGGGGCATTGTTTGCTAGAGTGGAGCTCATGGAGTGGCGTCAGTGCGATATGTACATCGCGTATAAGTATATTTCTGGACGCTTGCCAAGTTCATTGGCCAGGCGTAATATTCAATATATTGAATTTCTGTTCGAGATAGCGAACCTAGTTTTCTGTATCGAACAGGCCCACGTTACCGCATCCGCCAACTGCCGGTCAAGCCGGCCAACCCAGGGGACACCATGAGCGACAACACCTTCTACAGCAGCCTGCAGCAAAAACTCTCGACCTTGCAGGACGAAGGGCTGTTCAAGCCCGAGCGCGTGCTGGCATCGCGCCAGGGCGCCGAAGTGGTGGCCCAGGATGGCCGTACCCTGATCAATATGTGCGCCAACAACTACCTGGGCCTGTCGGGTGACATCGAGACCCAGAAGGCGGCGGCGGCGGCGCTGGACAAGTACGGTTATGGCTTATCGTCGGTGCGCTTCATCTGCGGCACCCAGACTGTCCACAAAGAGCTGGAGCAAGCCCTGTCCAGGTTCCTCGGCACCGAAGACACGATCCTGTACGCGGCCGCTTTCGATGCCAACGGCGGCGTGTTCGAGCCGCTGTTCGACGAAAACGACGCGATCATCTCGGACGCCCTGAACCACGCGTCGATCATCGACGGCGTGCGCCTGTGCAAGGCAGCGCGCTACCGCTACGCCAACAACGACATGGCGGACCTGGAACAGCAGCTGATCGCCGCGACGCAAGCCGGCAAGCGCCACAAGATCATCGTCACCGACGGTGTGTTCTCGATGGACGGCACCATCGCCCAGCTGGACAAGATCGTCGCACTGGCCGAAAAATACGGCGCACTGACCATGATCGACGAGTCGCACGCCTCCGGCTTCATGGGCGCGACCGGCCGCGGCACCCACGAACACTGCGGCGTGATCGGCAAGATCGACATCATCACCGGCACCCTGGGCAAGGCCCTGGGCGGCGCCATGGGCGGGTTTACCTCGGGGCGCAAGGAAGTGATCGAGATGCTGCGCCAGAAGTCGCGTCCCTACCTGTTCTCGAACACGCTGGCGCCGATGATCGCCGGCGCCTCGCTGGCGGTGCTGGAGCGCATCTCGCAGTCGACCGCGCTGCGCGACCGCCTGATGGACAACACGGCGTTCTTCCGCCAGGAGATCGAGCGCATCGGCTTCACCATCAAGCCGGGCACCCACCCGGTGGTGCCGGTGATGCTGTTCGAGGCGCCGGTGGCGCAGAAATTCGCGGCGCGCATGTTCGAGCTGGGCGTGCTGCTGTCGGGCTTCTTCTACCCGGTGGTGCCGATGGGCCAGGCGCGCGTGCGCGTCCAGCTGTCGGCGGCGCACACCCGCGAACAGCTCGAATTCGTGCTCAAGGCATTCGAGCAGGCCGGCCGCGAGCTGGGCATCATCGGTAATACGAACTAAGAACCAATAAGAACAAGGCAAGGAAAACAGCATGGAACGCATCCTCATCATCGGCGCGAACGGTCAGATCGGCAGTGAACTGGTCAGCGCGCTGGCAGACCAGCATGGCGCGCAGAACGTGATCGCATCGGACATCGGCGAACACAACCTGTACGGCGCCGCGCGCTATACCCGCCTCGACGTGCTCGACAAGGCCGCCCTGGCGCAGCTGGTCGACAGCGAAGGCATCACCCAGGTCTACCAGCTGGCCGCCATGCTGTCGGCCACCGGTGAAAAGGCGCCGCTCAGGGCCTGGGACCTGAACATGGACGGCCTGCTCAACATCCTCGAGATCGCACGCGAACAGAAGGAAGCGGGCAAGCCGCTGAAGGTGTTCTGGCCGTCGTCGATCGCCGCCTTCGGTCCGAACACGCCGGGCGAGAACACGCCGCAGTTCACGATCATGGACCCGACCACGATCTACGGCATCAGCAAGCTCGCTGGCGAGCGCCTGTGCGAGTACTACTTCAGCAAGTATGGCGTGGACGTGCGCAGCATCCGTTATCCTGGCATCATCAGCTACAAGTCGCCTCCGGGTGGCGGCACCACCGATTATGCGATCGCGATCTTCCACGCGGCGCTGCGCGGCGAAACCTACGAATGCTTCCTGGGCCCCGACACCACGCTGCCAATGATCTACATGCCGGACGCGATCCGCGCCACCATCGAACTGATGGACGCGCCAGGCGAGCAGGCCGTGATCCGTTCGTCGTACAACGTGGCCGGCGTGTCGTTCAACCCGCGCGAACTGGCCGCCGCCATCCAGAAGGCGCTGCCCGATTTCCAGATCGCCTACAAGCCGGACAGCCGCCAGCAGATCGCCGACTCCTGGCCGAAAAGCCTGGACGACAGCCGCGCCACGGCCGACTGGGGCTGGAAGAAAAGCATCGGCATCGACGAGATGGTCGCCGACATGCTGAAAAATATCGACGTCGGCATGACTGCCGCCGCGTAAGCAGGGCCGAACCTTCGGCAAACCGACCGTAGGGTGGACGGCTCCGCCGTCCACGCGTTCAAACACGGCTCGCCTCGCGCCGATGCTGGCACTGGCTGGACGCGTGGACGGGAAACCCGTCCACCCCACAATAGACACACGCCCGCGCTTATAAAAACACAGCGGGTACTGGAGACAAGCATGGACATGAGCGTATTCGATTTGTTCAAGATCGGCATCGGCCCGTCGAGTTCCCACACGGTGGGGCCGATGGTGGCGGCGCGCCGCTTCCTGCTCGAGAGCGGGATGCTGGCGCAGGCCGTGGGCGTCGAAGCCCACCTGTACGGTTCGCTGGCGCTGACCGGCGTCGGCCACGCCACCGACAAGGCGGTGATTCTCGGCCTGATGGGCGAAACTCCGCAGGACATCGATCCCGATGCGGTCGAGGACAAGCTGGCGCAGGCCGAGCTGGATGGCGTGCTGAAGCTCAATGGCACCCACCCGGTGCCGTTCAGCGCGAAGACCAGCCTGGTGTGGCACAAGGCCTCGACCCTGCCGGAACACCCGAACGGCATGCGTTTCGTGCTGCACCTGGACGACGGCAGCATCGTCGAGCGCATTTATTACTCGGTCGGCGGCGGCTTCATCACGGCGGCCGGCGAAAGCCAGGCGCGCGCCGCGGACGGTTCGGCCTCGGTCGTGCCGTTCCCGTTCGACACGATGGTGCAATTGCTGGAACACGGCAAGCGCACCGGCCTGAGCATCCCGCACATGCTGCGCGCCAACGAGCGCACCCGCATGCGCGACGAGGAACTCGACGCCGGCCTGGACAATATCTGGCGCGTGATGCGCGACTGCATCTGCCACGGCCTGGTGACCGAAGGGCGCCTGCCGGGCGGCCTGAACGTGCGGCGCCGCGCCGCCGGACTCTGGAAGCAAGCCCAGCAATCCCAGCAGCAGCCATTGAATGCCTTGCCGCACGACGCCGTCCAGCAGGTCAGCCTGTACGCGATGGCCGTCAATGAGGAAAACGCGGCCGGCGGCCGGGTCGTGACCGCGCCGACCAACGGCGCGGCCGGCATCATTCCGGCGGTGCTGCGCTACTACGCGGAAGATTGCCGCCCGATCGATCCGGTGCGCGGCATCCGCGACTTCCTGCTCGCCTCCAGCGCGATCGGCATGCTGTGCAAGAAGAACGCATCGATCTCGGGCGCCGAGGTCGGCTGCCAGGGCGAGGTGGGCGTGGCCTGCGCGATGGCAGCGGCCGGGCTGGTCGCGGCGCTCGGCGGCAGCAATGAGCAGATCGAGAACGCGGCCGAGATCGGCATCGAACATCACCTGGGCATGACCTGCGATCCCATCGGCGGCCTGGTGCAGATTCCGTGCATCGAGCGCAACGGCATGGGCGCGATCAAGGCGATCACGGCGGCGTCGCTGGCGCTCAAGGGCGACGGCACCCACTTCGTCAGCCTGGACAGCGTGATCGAAACCATGCGCCAGACCGGCGCCGACATGCAGGTCAAGTACAAGGAAACCTCGCTGGGCGGCCTGGCGATCCACGTGGTGACGGTGAACCACGCGGCCTGCTGAGCGGCTCCGCGCAGCAACGGTTGGGCGGGTTCTCGCGATCGCGCCCAATTTAATTTGCCTAATCAAGTTTTTGGATGCACAGCGTACAATTTCCCCGGCTCCCACTATAATAAAGTTTCAACGTCAGCCAACCGGATTTTCGAACGTATGCATTATGTGTCCACCCGCGCGACCAGCGCGTCCGCAAGCCGCAATCCCCAACTGTTCTCCGACATCCTGCTGGGCGGCCTGGCCCCCGATGGCGGGCTGTACCTCCCGAGCGACTACCCGCAGGTCAGCGGCGCGGAACTCGATGCGTGGCGCACGCTGAGCTACGCCGAACTGGCCTACGAAATCCTGCGCAAGTTCGCGACCGATATTCCCGAAGCCGATTTGCGGGCGCTGACGGCGCGCACCTATACGCCCGAGGTGTACCGCAATGCGCGCGAGGACGAATCGAGCAGCGAGATCACCCCGCTGCGGGTACTGGAAGACGGTCCCAAGGGCAAGCTGGTGCTGCAGGCGCTGTCGAACGGCCCGACGCTGGCGTTCAAGGACATGGCGATGCAATTGCTCGGCAACCTGTTCGAGTATGCGCTGGCCAGGAACAATGACGAACTGAATATCTTTGGCGCGACGTCGGGCGACACCGGCAGCGCCGCCGAATACGCGATGCGCGGCAAGCGCGGCGTGAAGGTGTTCATGCTGTCGCCGCACCGCAAGATGAGCGCCTTCCAGACCGCCCAGATGTTCAGCCTGCAAGACCCGAACATCTTCAATATCGCGGTCGAAGGCGTGTTCGACGATTGCCAGGACCTGGTCAAGGCCGTCTCGAACGACCTCGAATTCAAGGTGCGCCAGAAGATCGGCACCGTCAACTCGATCAACTGGGCGCGCGTCGTGGCCCAGGTCGTGTACTACTTCCGCGGCTACCTGGCGGCGACCACGGACAACGGGCAGAAGGTGTCGTTCACTGTCCCGTCGGGTAATTTCGGCAATGTCTGCGCCGGCCACATCGCCCGCATGATGGGCCTGCCGATCGACAAGCTGGTAGTGGCGACCAACGAAAACGACGTGCTCGACGAATTCTTCCGCACCGGTGTGTATCGCGTGCGCAAGGCAGCCGAGACCCACCACACCAGCAGTCCGTCGATGGACATCTCGAAAGCGTCGAACTTCGAGCGCTTCGTGTACGAACTGGTGGGGCGCGACCCGGAGCGCACCCACGCGCTGTTCCGCAAGGTCGACACCCACGGCGGCTTCGACCTGTCGGGCGCGCCGGGCAGCGATGGCGACGAATTCGGCAAGGTGGCGCAATACGGTTTCGTCTCGGGCCGCTCGCTGCATGCGGACCGTGTCGCCACCATCCGCGACGTGGCCGACGACTACGGCATCACGATCGACACCCACACCGCCGACGGCATCAAGGTCGCGCGCGAACACCTGACGCCGGGCGTGCCGATGATCGTGCTGGAGACCGCGCTGGCGGCCAAGTTCAACGAAACCATCCTGGAAGCGCTGGGCGAGGACGCCGCGCGTCCCGCCGGCTTCGAAGACATCGAGTCGCTGCCGCAGCGCTTCGTCGTGATGCAGCCGGACGTGGGACTGATGAAGGCCTACATCGCCGAGCGCACGGGGCTCTGACGTGAACACACCGATACCGAAGCCGCCCATGCTGGCGGTGCGCGAGGCGCTCGATTTCCTGCTCGCGGCGGCAACGCCCATCGACGCCACCGAGACCGTGCCAACCCTCGAGGCCAATGGCCGCGTGCTGGCCCAGGACCAGCTGGCGACGATCGACGTGCCGTCCGCGGACAATACGCAGATGGATGGCTACGCGGTGCGCGCCGCCGATTGCGCGGCCGGCAGCGTAACCCTGCGCGTGTCGCAGCGCATCCCCGCCGGCACCGTCGGCCAGCCGCTCGAACCCGGGACCGCGGCGCGCATCTTCACCGGCGCCCTGATTCCGCCGGGCGCCGACGCCGTGGTCATGCAGGAACAGTGCGAGGTGGTGGGCGACAGCGTCACGGTCCACCATGCGCCGCGCGCGGGGGAGTGGATCCGCCGCCGTGGTGAAGACATCGGCGCCGGTTCCGTGATCCTGGCCGCCGGCACCCGCCTGCGCAGCCAGGAACTGGGGCTGGCGGCATCCGTCGGTATCGCCAGCCTGCCGGTACGCCGGCGCCTGCGCGTGGCGGTGTTCTTCACCGGCGACGAACTGGCGATGCCGGGCGAGGTGGCTGCGAGCGACCTGAAGCCGGGCGCGATCTACAACTCGAACCGCTTCACGCTGCGCGGCCTGCTGGAGAACTTCGGCTGCGCATTCACCGACTACGGCATCGTGCCGGACACCCTGGCCGCCACCCGCGCGACGCTGGTCGAGGCCGCGCGCGAGCATGACCTGATCATCACTTCCGGCGGCGTGTCGGTCGGCGAGGAAGACCATATCAAGCCGGCCGTCGAGGCGGAAGGGCACCTGTCGATGTGGCAGATCGCCGTCAAGCCGGGCAAACCGCTGGCGTTCGGCGAGGTGCGCCGGCAGGAAGGCGCAGCCCACTTTATCGGCTTGCCGGGCAATCCGGTGTCGAGTTTCGTGACCTTCCTGCTGTTCGTGCGGCCATTCCTGCTGCGCCTGCAGGGCGTGCGTGGGCCGGTCGAGCCGCGCGGCTACGCGGTGCGCGCCGACTTCGACGCCAAGGGCGACCGCCGCAACGAATTCCTGCGGGTGAAGATGAACGCGGCCGGTGGGCTCGATCTGTTCCCGAACCAGGGCTCGGGCGTGCTTACCTCGACCGTGTGGGGCGACGGCCTGGTGGACAACCCGCCGGGCAAGCCGATCGTCTCGGGCGACCTGGTGCGTTTCATCCCGTTCGCCGAATTACAGCATTAGGACACACATGAAGATCAATCTGAAATTCTTCGCCGCCCTGCGCGAAGCGGTCGGTACCGGCCAGGAACAGCTGGAACTGCCGGCGCACGTGAGCACCGTCGGTGGCGTGCGTGCGTTGCTGCAGGCCCGTGGCGGCGCCTGGGCCGAGGCGCTGGCGCCGGAACGCGCGGTGCGCATGGCCTTCAATCATGTGATGTGCGCGCCGGAGACGGCGCTGGCCGATGGCGCCGAGGTGGCGTTTTTCCCGCCGGTGACGGGCGGGTAGCGCGACGGCGCGGGTAGCCGTGGAACTGGATCGCGACAGCGCCGATATCTGTCGAACTGGATCGCGACAGGGCGGGCACCTGTTGAACGCGTCGGCGGCGTAGCCGCCAACCCTACGTCGGCGATACCAATGTGGACGTTGAACGCGTGGACGGGAAACCCGTCCACCCCACATCGGGCGATGCCGCGACCTTGCTCCACCCCACATCGGGCGATGCCGCGACCTTGCTCCACCCCACATCGGGAGATGCCACGACCTTGTTCCACCCCACATCGGGAGGTGCCGCGACCTTGTTCCACCCCACATCGGGCGATGCCGCGACCGTGTTCCACCCCATAGGGTGATGCGGCCACCTTGGCTCACCCCGCATTGGATGATGGCGGCACCTGATCGTGGGGTGGACGGCTGCGCCGTCCACGCGTTCAACGGCCCTGTGCCGGCCAGGCAAACATCACGACGCCGCGATCGACTGCTCCGCCAAAAACGTAGGGTTGGCGGCTACGCCGCCGACGCGTTCAACCGGCACTCGCATGACCGCAACGATCACAACGCCGCGATCGACTGCTCCGCCAAAGCCATCAACTTCGCGCAATTGCTGTTGCGCGCCGCGAAATCCTTCCACGCCGTCGTGCGCGCCACGTGCTGCCAGCTGCGCAGCGCTTCCGGCGTCATGTCGACCACCTGCGCGCCCACGCCGCGGTACACCGACACCACCGCCGCATCGTCGATGCGCGCCGCCTTCATGGCGAACGCCTCCATGTCGGCGCCGACCTTCATCACCGCATCCTGCTGCGCCTTGGTCAAGCGCTCGAACACGCTGCGCGACATCAGGAGCGGCTCGAACATGAACCAGTACGAGCCGCCGCGCGCGGTGGTCAGGGAGCGCGCCGCTTCCTGCAGGCGGAACGAGATCAGCGAGGTCGACGAGGTCAGCGCCGCATCGAGCGCGCCGCTTTGCATTGCCGCATAGATTTTGTTGGACGGCATGTCGATCACGGTCGCGCCGGCGTCGCGCAGCAGCATGTCCATTTCGCGCGAGCCACCGCGTACCTTCAGCCCGCGCACGTCCTCGGGGTTGACGATCGGCTTGTCGCGCGAAGCGACCCCGCCGGCCTGCCAGATCCAGCTGACGATCACCAGCCCCTGTTCGCCCAGGATGCGCGCCAGCTCGCGCCCGACCGGGGCATTCTTCCAGCCATAGCCCTGCTCGTACGATGTGACCAGCGCCGGCATCAGCCCGATATTCGCTTCCGGGGCCTCGGTGCCGGCATACGACAGCGGCACCAGCGCCATGTCTAGCTTGCCGCTGCGCAGTGCGCCGAACTGGGCGTTGGGCTGCATCAGCGACGAGTCGGAGTGGATCGAGAACTTCACCCCGCCGCGGGTGTGTTTCTCGACCTCGGCCGCGAACATGCGGCACAGGCGGTCACGAAAGTCGCCCTGGGCGATATTCCCGCCGGGGAACTGGTGCGAAATAACGAGGTTGGCGGGTTGGGCCCAGGCGGACTGGAGCCAGAGAGGGCTGGTGGCAAGCGCGCCCAGCACGGTTCTGCGAGTCATTGCTGACCGGTTGATTACCGACATACACATCCTCCAAGATGTTTAAACGGACTGCCGGGCTCTGCGTGGCGACCTCGTACGTTCGGGTGCCATCGCTCGCGTTGGCGAGTACAAGAATATGCCTGTCACAACGCATGTCAAGCGGATTATTGCAGTTATGGCAAAGGCATGGCCATACCGTCAGGCGGCCATCCTGGAGGATGAAAACGTCAGCGTGGTGTCGCCCCGTCGACCGCCCGCGCCGCCTGGCGCCAGCGCGCCGCCACGAAGATCGCCGCTGCCGCGCCTGACCAGGCCAGCGTGTGCAGCCAGACCGCGGCGAAGCTGTCGCCGCGCATCAGGTCGATTGCGATCAGGAGCAGGAACATGGTGCCGGCGGCCAGCAGGTATTGGCCGATCCAGTAGGTGGCGGAGCGCATCGTGAATCCTTTCAACGGCGGTCGAGGAAGCGGCGCAGCGCGCCGGCCAGCGCCAGCGGCTGGTCGATCATGAGGAAGTGGCGCGCCGGCGCGATCGGGACCACCTCCAGGTTCGCGACACCGTCCAGCAGGCTGCGGTAGTGCGCGATCTTGTCGTCCGGCGTCATCGCGCCCTGCGGTCCCTGCGCCACATCGTACTGGTAAAACGGCGCCATCACCAGCACCGGGGCGGCGATCTTCGGCAGGCCGGGGCGCAGGTCGAGCGCCAGCAGGTCGGCCATCCAGGCGCCCACCGCCTCGCGGTCGCTGCGCAGCAGCAGCGGCGCGATGTCGTCGGCCTTGCCGATGTCGAGCACGCCCTGGCTGCGCATGTACTGGCGTTGCTGGGCCGCGAACGCGTCCGCCGGGCTGGCCGCCATGCGGGTGCGGATATTGGCGGCCATCTGCAGGCGCTGCGGCGGCGCCAGTTCTTCGGTGCCGGGGAAGACCGGCAGGCCGTCCAGCGCCACCACGCCGCCGATGCGGTTGCCCAGATCCTCGGCCACTGCGAACGACAGCGTGGCGCCTAGGCTGTGGCCGATCAGCACCGGTTTATCCAGCTTGCGCTGGGCGATCAGGTCGCGCACGGCGGCGCGGGTGGTCTCGAACGGCGCCTCGGCCAGCGGCGCACGGCCGTCGAAGCCGGGCAGGGTCAGCACATAGACCGTGAATTCGTCGGGCTTGTCCAGCAACTGGCGGATGGTTTCCTGCCACACCCACGGTCCGCTGGCCAGACCGGGAATCAGGATCAGCGGGCGGCCCTTGCTGCCATGGCGCTCGACCAGCAACGGGCCGGATTCGAAGCGCTCGGCCGGCGTCAGGTAGGCATCGAAGCGGTTGGCGGGCGGCTTGGCCGGCGTGGTGGGCTGCGCCACGACGGGGACGGCGGCGCCGAGCGCCAGGGCGAATAACAAAGCAGCTTTCATGCGGTCTCCTGATCGGGTGAAAAGATGGCTTCGACCGGCAGGCCGAACAGCCGTGAAATGGTGAAGGCAAGCGTCAGGCTCGGATCGTAGCGGCCGGTCTCGATCGCGTTGACGCTCTGGCGCGAGACGTCGAGCTTCCCGGCAAGATCTGCCTGGCTCCAGCCACGCGCGGCGCGCAGTTCGCGCAGGCTGTTCTTCATCGCCGCCCCAGCACGCTGCGCACCAGCAGCACCAGGCTCGTTGCACCGCACAATACGATCCAGACGGCGAACATCGACAGCTTCGGATAACCCGAGGTTTCGAGGAAGCCGTAGGTGAACGTCAGGCCGGCGGTGAGGGCGGCGCCGAGGGCGAACGACTCGAGCAGGTACTTGCGCACGTATTCGTCGACGCGACCCAGGTGGCGGGCGATCGCCCACAGCGCCAGGCAAAAACCCAGCATCGGCGAGATCAGCACGACGGTGCGCAGCGGGCCCGGTTCCATCGGACGTCCGAAGCGGATCGTCGCTACCAGCAGCAGCGCGTAGACCAGCAGCGCGCCGCCCAGCTCGCGCAGGTAGGCGCCGCCAACCCGTTTTTCATGCGTGGATGATGCCATCGTTTGCTCCCCATGGGTTTGTAAAGTATGCTTTACATCGTATGCCGCGGTCCTGTGTGTGTCAAGCATACTTTACATTCTCCGTTGTCGCCACCTCGACTACAATGCTGCACTTTCCCCACAGCCGTCATTCCCATGCCCCAGTCTTCTCCACCTCCTCGTCGCGTCGCCATCGTCGGCGGCGGCCCCACCGGCCTGATGGCGGCCGAAGTGCTGGCTGCCGGCGGCGTCGAGGTCGACGTGTATGACGCCATGGCCAGCGTCGGGCGCAAATTCCTGCTGGCCGGGAAGGGTGGCATGAACATCACGCATTCGGAAAGCACGCCGGCTTTCGTGCGCCGCTACCGCGGGCGCGAGGCCGAGGTGGCGCGCTGGCTGGCGGCGTTCGATGCCGAGGCGGTGCGCGCCTGGATCCACGGTCTCGGCATCGAGACCTTCGTCGGAACCTCGGGACGCGTGTTCCCGCTGGAGATGAAGGCCGCGCCGCTGCTGCGCGCCTGGTTGCACCGGCTGCGCGAATCCGGGGTGCGTTTTCACATGCGCCACCGCTGGACCGGCTGGCAGGACGGGGCGCTGCGCTTCGACACGGCGGACGGCGAGGTCCTGGTCAACGCCGACGCCACCATTCTGGCGCTGGGCGGGGCGAGCTGGGCGCGGCTCGGCTCGGACGGCGCCTGGGTCCCGCTGCTGCGCGAACGCGGCGTCGAGGTCGCGCCCCTGGTGCCGGCCAACTGCGGCTTCGACACCGGCTGGAGCGCGCATTTCAGCAGTCGCTTCGCCGGCGAGCCGCTACTGACGGT
>Ga0265797_10001386_pt1 | contig 42582 bp, 30 predicted proteins | sample P2T30metagenome_FD_192433 | JGI IMG/M metagenome (GOLD analysis project Ga0265797, IMG submission 192433) | Plant litter microbial communities from East Loma Ridge, Irvine, California - P2 T30 | ecosystem: Environmental > Terrestrial > Plant litter > Unclassified | place: USA: California...
GTCATGCCCGCACTATAGCTGTCCCTGCAAACCCGCGATGAGAGGGCACCCACCCGCCCTCAAAGCCCGACATGTTCCTCCAAAATCTTGTTCAGAAAGCCCAACAATTCATTGATCCCTCGGTTCTGCCTGGTCCGCTGGGAGGCACTTCTGGCAATAAGCCCTCGAAAGGCCAGCTCTTCAGACATCAGTTCCGCCTACCCGAATCGCAAAACCCGCTACATGAGATCACGGCTGAGCTGACGCTCCCCAAGTCGAAGAGCTCTGGAAGTAAGAGTCCTGGGAAACAAGGGAGCTGGGATAAGAACAACTGGGATCGTGAAAGAGGTACACACTATGTCGGTCAGCTGCATCTGAGCGAGCAATTCTTGTGCTTCTCGACAGTGAACACCTCTTTCGTCAGCACGGCAAGCACGAGCGCAAGCTCGGCGTTTACTGGACGTACTCATGGCACTGGACCGGCCGGGAATGGCTTCACGCTGCCACTGTGCGCGGTGAGGAGAGTAGAGCGGCTGCATACACAAAGCTACATGTTCGCTCTTTCGATAACCACCTGGAATGGCTTCGAACCAGCAAGCGAGACGAAATCAGGTGCACCAGCGCCTCCAAAATTGACGATCCAACTGGAGGGTAGCCGACAACAGTGCGAGCGCTTCTGCGATGGCCTCAAGAAAGGTCTGAGGCAAGGTGTGAAGGAGGTTGAAAACATGCGCACGGTCGCGCAGGGCTGCTACTCGGAGTACTTCCTCTTTGACGAGTTTGATCAAGCTCCTTCGGCAGAAAAGCAGGATGGCACGCCTAGGACACCGCCGGACACGGGCCTGGGAAGCATTTTCAAATATCCAGGCAATTCACGGAAGTTACGAGACAGGAGCAAGATGAGGCTATGGCACGAATACCTGAAAGATAACGGACGCAACACGACACTTGTACGACAACCAGATTTCCACAGATTGATCAGAGTTGGTCTGCCTAATCTGCTCAGAGGTGAGATCTGGGAATTGACTTCTGGCGCATTCTACCTTCGGTTGCAGAAGCCGAAGCTCTACCAGGAGACATTGGCAAAGCACGAAGGACAACACTCGGTTGCGATCGACGAGATCGAGAAGGATCTAAATCGCTCGCTGCCCGAGTATGCTGGGTTCCAGAGCGAGGAGGGCATTGGCCGTCTGAGGCGCGTCTTGACAGCATACAGCTGGACTAACACCGAAGTCGGCTACTGTCAGGCAATGAATATTGTCGTGGCCGCCTTACTAATGTAAGTTGTACCTATGCCACACAGCGCTCATAATCCACATCAAGCTAATTACAATTATCAGCTATCTTTCCGAGGAGCAAGCATTCTACGTTCTTTCGATTCTCTGCGATCGCTTACTACCCGGATACTACAGCATAACGATGTACGGAACACTCCTTGACCAGCGTGTGTTCGAATCGCTGGTCGAGAAAACCATGCCTATAATCTGGGACCACCTCGTCAAGAACGACGTGCAGCTTTCCGTTGTCTCGTTGCCATGGTTCTTGTCGTTGTACATCAACAGCATGCCTCTAATCTTTGCATTCCGCGTTCTAGATGTGTTCTTCTTGGAAGGCCCTCGCGTACTGTTCCAGGTCGGCCTTGCAATTCTCCGAATCAATGGCGAGGAGCTCCTGGACGCCACCGATGATGGCACATTCATCTCCGTGCTCAAGTCTTACTTCGCACGACTAGGCGAGAGCGCACACCCCAAATCCGAAAACCCCAAATACCGTGCCATCACAAACTTCCAGGCACTCATGGTCGTGGCATTCAAAGAATTCGACGGCATCACACAACACACAATCTCCGCTGAGCGTAGCAAACACAAAGCTGCTGTTTTGGACAACATTGAGTCGTTTGCGAAGAGAACCTCGATTCGCAACCTTGGATCTGAGAGCAAGAAACTTAGCACTAACGATCTTGGTTTCTTGTACGATCGATTCTACTCTGTGCTCTATGAGCGACAGCAACGCTCGGAGTTCTTGCAAGCGGAGCAAGAGAGGCGACAAAAAGCAGCGAAGAGTAAGGCTACCGAGGTAGTCACAGGAATTTCCACCAGTGCGCCGGAGATGGGCAGAGTTGGCCTTGGACCAAGCCCGACCCAGATGGATTACGACGCTTTCCGCGAGTTCTTGGCCGGTATCGCGAAGTGGGCTGTTACGGACTCACCCACTGCACAATCGCCTATCAAGGAGGAGCGAACGAATGGATACTTTGGTGGTACGACACGGACGAGATCGATGTCACCATGGGGCAATGGTCCGGAGCCGGCCGAGCATGAATTCATGCAGCGCCTGTTCGCTCGATGGGATACTGAAGGCGCAGGGTCACTGAGCTTACAGCATGTCGTCAGCGGTCTGGCACCCATAAAGGGTGACCGTGACCTTATGTCGTCCATCTCTTACTTCTTCGAGCTCTATGACGACGACAACGATGGCAAGGTTGATAGAGAAGGCATCCTTCGTATCTCTGAAGCTCTGCTGTTCTTGTCGAGGAGAGGCTTGAGTTCGCCAGCTTCGTCAGTGGTGGAGGCAGAGTTTGGCCCCGATGGGCAGCCACGGAACAAGGATGAACAATTCCTTGGTGCGGTCTCGGCTTTCATAAGAAGATGCTTCGAGTACGCAGACCCAGATCACCCATCGAGGCAGGCGGAGAAAGATACTACAGAAGACCTTGACAAGTTTGCACTCGGCGACGATGACGAGGAAGATGAGGAAGAAGATTTGATGAATCTCAAGGATGACGAGGAGAACACTGACGACCCATTATCAGAAGAGAAGAAAACAGAGGTGACTTCTCCTTCAGCAGCTGACGACAGCATGCTTGCCAGACCCTCAGAGAATACATTCGGCCAAACGGAGAAGCCTCAAGCTACAACAGCCAATGCCGCTCTTGACCCTGCGAGCCCTGTCCACATCACACTGCCTACATTCCGCATGCTTGTACTTGCTGACGAGACGCTCGAACACTTCTTTGACTCGGGCTTCGCCAATTCTTTCCACCTGGCCGATGCTCCTCTGCCGTCATCGACAGTCACTTCACAATCCCTACTCGGCCAGACGCAACAGTCACTTCTCGGAACTGGCGCATCAAAGGACGCAGTCCCTGCTCTCAGCCCCGGAGGCGCAGGCGCGGGAGTCGTGCCTCCCGGAAAGGGTCTACGTGGCATGCTCGATAACATCGTCACAGATGGTATGCGCGTGGCGTCTGAGGTTCGCCGGCGCATGGATGAAGCTCAGAAGGAGATCGACAAGGGCGCCACTACACGTGGCACTGAGGATGACTCTGACGATGAAGAGGAAGAGGGCGTCGGCGATCTTCTCGATGGCGCGGATGCTCTTGCGAGTAGCAGCAGCAGGAAAGTTAGTGGCGCGGGGGATCCAAGTGAAAGTTTACTAGACTCACCAGTGAGTAAGGGAAAGGAGAAGGAGAAAGAGCTACCTTTGCCACCCCCACCACCACCGCCTGCGGATGAAGCAGTGAGCAAGGATACGATGTTCGAGCGGTGAATGAACCTGTCGATTAGGTATACTAGATATCTTGTCAGGCGCCTGTGCATGCTTACACAGTGTTATAGTATCCGCAAATGGCCATGAGAACTACGAGTGCAGCCAAAGCCTTTGTCGTTTATTTTCAATCCCTCTCAGTGCCAAGGTCGAGTTCAAGTGAAGTTTGAATGCTAAAGTGAAGGCCCAGGTAAAGCCGAAGCGCCCATTAAACCGTGAGTCAGAGGGTCAGATCGCGCATTCATTCACTGCTTTTAATGTTCTACTCACTGGACGGCTACAAAAATTCCCACCACCCCGGTCATGTGAAAGTGAACGCAAGTACACGTGCCGTCCCTTCGAAGCCTTTCACGAGCGACACCTTGCCATCCAGAGCATTCAAAAACCTCTGTCACGCCGCCAAAACATCTCTGTCACAAGCACCCCTTCCACACGTTGTCACGAGCGCCACTGCCACGCACTGTCACAGCGCACAAGCCAAACTGCCACCCCATCGCATTGTTACAGCGCACAAGCCAAACCCGCAGTCACTAACATGTGCAACTACTCACTCTTCCAGTACCTGTGCACGCACCACAAGCTCAAGATTATTCAAGCCTGCAGCAAAGCCTTCAAAGACCCGCATGGCGTTCTCACCTGCCCCGATGCTCCCAACGCAAACGTCAGTGACGGAACACCTCGCATCTTCGGCCATCCCACTTATGGCCTAGGCATCTGCGGCAACATTCACTGCGCCTGGAAGCACAGCGTCCTTCCGATTGGAGAGTTCGGCGATGACGAGAAATTCGGCAACAGTACAAGCTTCGAGGACGACACGGAGATTGAGGATTCGCCTGCCGCGCGCGAAGACCGTGTTGGTCCCTGGTACCGACTGCTAAACGTCCACCAACAGTGGGATCACATTGGGACCGAGTATCCTGTCCCGGAAAACGAGCTTAGCGATGGTGGTCGTATTCTTTACAGTTCTCCACATGGCGCCGCTGATTTCATGGCTCTGGAAACTCTACGCTGGCAGGAACTGAATCCTCTCTATCTCACTCCTCCCATGCTGCAATGGTGCGTGCTCAACCTCGTCCTGCCTGCGTCCGTCGTTGATGACCGCAAGAGCAAGACCATCACTCCTCGCAAGCCTATCTTCGGCCCATTCAAGGTGAAGGATACGCACAGGTGCAAAAACAAAAAAGGTGTCTGCAAAGACTGCGGAGTGAACATCGGCAGTTGGAAAGTGAAAGAGGGGACACTTTCCTGGCGCCAAAATGTGGCTTGGGCAAAATTGTTGATTGAGACTCCTGTTAACGGAGACCCGAAAGGCACGGCTTGGGACCCGAATGTCCAGCTGAAGTGGGATGATGAAAGTGGTGAGTATCGCACGATTCCTACTAACTCTGCTGTCAGCATCTCCGATGCGTCGTGCCCGGCCAGCAGCAACCCTGCGTACGTTCCTTCCACGACACAGGCTGTGGACTCTGCGGCGGTCTTCGGCGGTCAGGATGGGTATCTTGCTGACAGCAGCACTCATGCTAGCGCGGAGTTCGCCCTCACTGACGGAATGGACTGGGACAGCTTCGTCGCCAACGCCACTCTCGACGCTCAACCTTCCGCTACCTTTGGTAACAACAGCTGGCCGAGCTCTGGCTTCCCTGGACACGACGGTCTTCCAACGATGTCACAAGCCGAGCCTGACATGAACAACTTGGCATTCGACCCTAACGCTCCGTTCGGCGCCAACAACGACATGACCTACAACATCGACGCAGGAAATCACAACAACTTCGACTTCGGATTCTCAGATCTGCAATTCAACACCTTCACCAATGACTACCCCTCCGATCTTGACACCACGATGGACCAGTCTTTCAACAACCAAAGCCAAGTTACGAGCCAGTTCTCCGCCTCGCTGCAGACCAGCGATCCGTTCGCGTCCTCCACGGACCCGAATGAGCACAACATGCTCCTCTCCAACCCAGACCCGGTTTCCCAGAACACCGACTCTGACTTCATTGATGATCCCATGGACACTTGTGACTCTGGCGAAGGTCAGCACACCCTGTCGTTGGCTTTCAGGCCGAGCATGAGACAACAGTAGATTAAGTGCTAGATTGTCTCCTACCAGAGATGCTGAGCCTCAACCACCGAACATTGCACCAGGCGTTCAATGGTGTTGTAGCTTGTCTCTGTGCCTCTTTTGCAGCGACTGACAACGCAACTGTTGAGCAAGTAACGCATTATACGCGTGCCGGGTCGTCTAGTAACGACAGGATCTCATGCTTGCTTGCACTGACAGCGAGATGTAGATCGCATTGAGTGCAGAGAATGTGACTTTGTGCGCAAAATTGTACAATACTTTGATGCTTTGATGCTTTAATGCTTGCAGCATAGTCTTTACTTGGAGGAGCCTTGAACACAGCCTCCCTGGCGAGTTTGAACGGTCTTTGTTTTGCTGTTTTAATGTACCGCAAAGGATGGGTAGGATGGGCCGAAATCGAGACTGGAGGCAGAGACTTGGGTTGATCAAAGAAAGCCAGTGGGAGAGCGTGTGTAACTAGCCTCAGATAACTTCACCCGTAACATTTCAAGCATGTTTTCACAGTGCCTAACTGCAGTCAGTGCGCCGCCAGTAGATTGTGTGTTGGACTCATGCTGCTCCGTCGGCTTCGTTCAGGCAAAGGAGAATCGTCAATGCCGTATACACTTTGTCAGATCCATCATCCAGTGCTACACTTAGATTCGATGATTGCAACCGAAAACGACTTTTTATATCTTTTGGGTCCCGCCAAGAGCTCCGCAAACCAGTGACATCAAGCAGGCGATTGGTTCAACGTTTGGTTGATCGACTTGGAAATGCACCTAGAGCTCTAGCGCAAGATGCTGTACCCTCCAACGTCATTTCGCGCCCGCCGCCGACCAGCCACTGCGCGACATTGGCGACACAACGACCTATCGAGAATCGACAATTGAGCTTGACTTGAGACTGGACGCCTCAGTATCGTAGCAAGACTACGACAAGGTGGCGATCGCGACCTACAACAGATCCCGACGACCCGGGACCAGGATCGACAGCTACGCGACTAGTGCCTATCAATGGATGTTTGCGCGGCTATGCGACCACTATCGAGACAACAATAAGCTATAATAATGTGGCACACTTCAACACTGCCTGGATTTGGGTCGTGTGACTGCTACCTCTGCCAGCCGAAACTGCCCACGTATCTGCCACGCCCTGCTGCTCGAGCGCCGCGAGAAAACGCATACTACATCGTCGCAGTGTCCGGAGGCACTGTACTTTCAAAAAGACCCGATGGGATCTTCAACAAAGATGCCTTTAATTCCGACACGCAACGGTGGCGGGTAGAGTACGGCGACGACGCGAATCGAGTGGCGTTGATGAACGTTTCCGACGGCAAATGGCTGCGCGCATTCACGGGCGCGGCGTACGGCCATGTCGATACATCTGAGGAGAAGCAGTGGTGGGTTATCGAAGAGGGGACTTCACCAGGGTCTTGTTGGTGAGATGCTACTTCCCATTTGTTCGTGATGGATGTATATTTGCTAATGCTATGTGTAGGTTGAAATGTGATGATTTCGCGGACGCATATCTATGTAATGCGAATGGTTCATTTGTGGACGGCAATGCTACTTTCACAAAGCCTAAGCAGCTCGACAGGGCGCACACGCTTACCTGGACATTGAGAGATGCGGACGCTGTTGGCTATGATGCTAAGGGTTGGAGGATCAGTGTTTTGTCGGACGAGAATTTGGCCAGTACGACGACACTAAGCGAGAGAGAGCAAGCATTGACAGAGAAGGAAAATGCGCTTTTCGAGAAGGAGCAGCAGACTGCCGCGGAACAGAAGACCAAAGCTGACGCGTTCACGGCGAGAGAAGCTAAGCTGCTCAAGATGTCCGAAGATCTCGCTGTAAGAGAGGCTGCGCTACGCAGGGTTTCTGATGATCTCACCTCAAGAGAAATTGCGCAGCAGAAGCAAGCGGAAAAGCTGGCCGTCAGAGAGACCGAGCTGAATAGGCCTCAAGGGACCAGCAAGGATATCGCTACTCTCAAAGCAGAAAATGATAACCTCCATCTCCAGCTAAGAACCAGCTCCCTCGAAAGAGAAGTCGAGAAGGTACGCCAAAGATCTGTTTCTCTCAGCAACGTCGAACAGCTTCGGAACTTGGAAGTCGAAAAGGCACGGTTGCGAGTCTTACTTCATGCACAGCAGCAGAAAGCGAGGAATTCGCCTTCTCCGAACAAGTCGAGAGACGGTCCTGCTGTATTCAGCAGCCCATCATCGCTTGCCACGCGGACTGTTAAAGATGGAAGAGTTGCGACATCAGCCCGGAATGCGTCTAGGCCTGTCAGCTCCTCTGGAAGCGTCTCAAGACCTGCTGCGAGCCTGTCGCTTGCCTCAACTCCAAACTCATCTTTGCGGGTGATCGAAAAGGACTCTCCGAGTACTCCAACACGTGTGAGCATAGGGTTACTGAGCTCAGCGTCGAGCACACGGCGATCTTACGACAGCCGGTTCAGCGGATGGCCGGAAGACGACGACGTGCCTGCAACGCCTACTAGAAAATCGAAAGTCGCGACGCCGTCGAGCTTGGGATCACCAGAGCTGGTGGTGAACAACACACAAGCTCGGCTGTTAAGAGAGAATTTGTTAGCATCGGGCTCGAGCAATCGACGACCTGCAGGCAGCCAGAGGAAAGACACTGGGCCTGCGAGCTCAACGTCAGAAATGCAATCTGTGCCATCCACGAGTGGCAAAGCTACAAGTAAAAGTACACCGGCGCGAAGTCAGCCTCCACGAATGGCTACGTTGCGTTATGGAGCACCAGATGGCATGCTCCCAGTCCGTGACGACGGCGATGCCTTGGTGTATGCTTGTGGGCACAAGGTCTATAAGCCTCCACGGAAGCTGAACAAGAATGTCGTGGGTTACTTGTATGAATGAAATCGAAGAGCTTGCGAGCGCCTCTCCACACTACTTCTCTCTCTGGACGTTAACAGCGCCAAAGTGCTATCCTTACTAGAGTTCTGTCGAAAAGGACGATTTGTTGGTGCCTCACATGACCGAGAATGAAGAAAGCCAGTCGCAATAATAGTTCCGATCATGTATCCTGTGTTTGTACGATGGGATAATGTACACGGGACCTGCATATATGTACCTGATCGAATATCATCGTCGTACGACATGCAACTGCCATCCGGGCTGAGACTCCATGTGCACACGTGACGAATCTCCAGGCACTGCCCTGCAGGTGATCGTAACGAATTATCCTTTAGACTCAGACCCTTAACGGCCGTAGCCGAGGCGCACTAAAGAGACGAGGGCCCTCATGCGGCGCTTCAACAACACAGCTTGCAGCAGCCAAATCTTGTCCGTGACTAGCTTGTCTCATCACCGCAACTCTCCCACTCAACTGCTCACGCAGCCCGTCACTCGTGATCCTCCCTGACAACCGGCCATGCTGTCGTGAGATCCTCATAACAATCCCGACCCCGTCCCATCTCCACCCATCTTCGCGCCCGCCGTCTGGTCGCCTCTCACCTGCAACATCCCGCCAGCATGCTTGACCCGAATCCCATCAAGGCGCCTGCAGCGCTGCAGGCCGTCTTCCAGCGTATCGCCGACTTCTTTGGCCTGCCGACCCTCCCTCTCCACGCTCATGAGGTCCTCTTCGCCCTGGCGATGTACACCTTCATCGCCAACGTGGTGTCGCCCATCCTCTCCACTCGCCTCTTCCCCAACATCTACCCCAAGTTCAGCAAGCGCACCAGGATCAGCTGGGATGTGCACGTCGTCTCCTTCGTGCAGAGCTGCGTGATCAACAGCTTGAGCTTGTACGTCATCCTGTTCGACGAAGAGCGCAAGAACTGGCGCAGCGATAGCAACTGGGAGAAGAGAATCTGGGGATATGATGGCATGAGTGGCCTGCTCCAGAGCCAGGCTTTGGGCTACTTCCTCTGGGATCTGTACATGTGCTCTAGATATGTGCACATCTTTGGCTGGGGCATGCTTGCTCACGCCATCTCTGCTGTCACCGTTTTCTCGTTCGGATTCGTAAGTTTTCTCTAAGAATGACATTCTGGGATCGACCACTGACCAAGCACAGCGCCCGTTCCTCTACTACTACGCTCCTGTGTTCCTTCTGTACGAGCTTTCGAGCCCGTTCCTCAACATCCACTGGTTCTGCGACAAGCTCAACCTGACGGGTTCTGTCTACCAGGCTGTCAACGGCGCATTCCTCACTGCGACCTTCTTCTGCTGTCGCATTATCTGGGGCAACTACAGCAGCTACTTGGTCTTCCACGATGTCTACCGTGCAATTACCCAGGGCTACACCACACCCAAGTACTACATGGACAAGTTTGCTGAATTCCCCAACCACGGAGATCTCAACCACCCTCATGGTCAGACTACCGCGTTCATGGAAGTCCGCTACTTGCCTCTCTGGCTTGGTGCTTCTTACTTGGCTTCCAACATCACTCTCAACCTGCTCAACCTGTTCTGGTTCTCTAAGATGGTCCAGACTATTCGCACCCGTTTCCCTCCGCCATTCGGAACCATGGGAACAGGAAAGGAAGTCAAGAGCTACTACCCTCAAGAAAAGGTGCCGGAGCCGACTAAGCAGCAGGGTAGCGTGCGTGCCGCCAGAGAGCGTGCCGTAGAGCTGATGAACAAGAATCCTGAGCAGGCACCGGCCGCCGACGGTCTTGGCAACGAGCCTATTATCCAGAGGAGCCTCTACGATGATGGCCACAAGGGTGTGGAGGTCACTGGATCAACCACTACACAGCGGGCCACCCGCAGCAGGAGAAGAGGCTGAGAGCTGTAAATATAATATCTCAGTCGCGATTTACCAATTTTTAGGTTTGGGATGGAATACTGATTTTGTTGGAATGAATGTGCCTTAGCCGGCGTCTGCTAAGCTTAGATAGATCGAAATCTCTGCGCATTCGTGTCTGGTTTCTGGGGAGATTTGGATAGAAATGATTTCGTCCGATTAATGATGACTACATGTTTTACACCTTTAGAGCGATGCCAGCTGGCAGTCTATCCACGATTATCTACCTCTGACTCTATGGTACCTCTTCCTCCACCGCCATCTTCTCCGTTACCGTGCTGAATATGCTGGGCGATGTCACGAGATATATTGAAGGAATTGGGACCCCGCGACCTTTTTCACGCAGTCACAAGGCCGCCGAACATCGCCTTCCGTCCTCGACAATGATCGTATAGATACACAGTCTCACTGACCGACCTCCTTGTTCGCCACGAGTCCTTCTCGCTCCCAAAGATGACCAGATCCGCTTTGTCACCTTCACGCAAGTCCGTTCCAACTCGCGCATCCTTCGAATCCTCCCCTTCGACTCTACCGAATCCGATCGCTTTCCTCGCTCGCGTGCTCACGCATTCATACAGCAACTCTGCATCTGCTTTCATACCCGCAGAGTATATGCCGACGCAGCTGCAAGCCAGCGAGAGCGGATCGCAGCTTCCCTGGGGCGTGAAGGCGTTGCCGATGTTGTTGACGCCGATGCAAGCGTTGAGGCCGTACGACTTGATCATTTCTGGGACGGGCAGTGTTCCTCTTGTTCGTTCGGGCGTGCGCATCATGAAGAGATCACTCGTTGGGAGGCCGACGAAAGATACAGGCAGATCGCCGATTTCTGCTGCTAGTTTCTTCCATTCCTCGTCGGTGAATAGACTTAGGCGTGTGCAGTGGCCCAGCACGATTGTCTTGCCCATGTTGGTCTCGTTCCAGGATTTCTCGCGCAGTGTCTTGACGACGTGCCAGACCATCGGCTCCAGGCAGGGATCGAGATTGTAGTCCAGGTGGAAGTCAAGATGCACTTTTCGCTCGATCGCCATATTAACCATCCATTCGATGTTTTTCTTCTGCTTCTCGCGATCGCTCTCCACGTAAGGCGTGCTGCCAATCACGTCCACTTCACTTTTCGCAACAGCATCGACCAGCAATCCCCGAACCACACTCCCATCCTCATCTCCCTCCGAGCTCGAGAAAATCGGCATCTGCGCGAACGCACATATCTGCACCGCGCACTTCCTCGCCACACCAGCTTTCAATTCCAGCCCGGCGTCGAGACACTTCGTCCCCACGACGGCGTCGACTTCGACGAAAGCTCGCACGTGCGTCACGCCGGCTTCGATGCTCTCGTCTAGCAGCCTCTGACCTCGCTCGAGCAGGTCTTCGCGAGTGAAGTTCTGTTTGGCTTGGGAGGTTAAAGTCATTGCTTCGGCGAAGGTCCCTTCTTGGATGGTTTGGGAGGCGGCGAAGCGTGGGTGGGAGAGCAGGTAGGGTTTGTCGAGGTGGATGTGGGGATGGCATAAGGATGGGGCTATTAGGGCGGAGGAGGGAGAGTGGAGGGTGGTGCTTGAGGGGTTGGGTGAGGGACTGTGGTGGTGGATGGAGGTGATTTTGGTTGAGGCGATTGAGAGGTCTGAGGCGTGGGTTGTGCCGGGGAGGGTGACGTTGGAGACGTGTATAGTGTCTGGTGAGGGAGTTGCTTGAGATGCTGGTGCTTGGATGCGTGCCAGTTCGGCTTCGAGGTCGATGCCATGGGTGGCAAGGAATGACTGGGCCATTGTTGGTTGTTGTGGGTGATCGCTTGGGGTGTGGTCTTATGGATCCTGGGGCTTGCAGAAGCCGTTATCAAGTAAGATGTGGTGCTCGATAAGAAGACGTCTAATAGATATAGAAACAAGCCATCGTCATCATGCTCTCCACTTTGAGTTAAGGTCAGTATCATGCATGATATAGCAGCGAGCTAAAATGCCTTCGCCGCATAGGCGAGGCCATCGCGTCCATCAGCTCAGGCTATTGTGGCCGTACTGGTGACTGAGTAACAATAGCGAGCTTTTTGAGCCCATCAAAATAAATCACTGTGTACACGCACAGTTGCATACATGAATACCGTAGTTCTTCTATGCGATGCACGTGAGCACCAGCCACCAATGGTTCCCCCTCATCTCGCTTGAACAAGTCGCGTCCAGCCTCCGCTGGCACTACACTGCACATCACTGCACTATTGCGCTTGGTGCTTGCTTGCTTGCCCGTCATCACCAAAACATCCAACAACAACCTCTCCATCACCGTTGTGTGTCGTTTGCCGTAGCTCTCCTTCACCTTCCTCCTCTTGGCGTGAACAGCGCGCGTCGCCAGCATGCAGCACTATCGAAATTTCTCCCAAGCGAGCCAGCAGCGTAGTCCGCATGCGACTCAGGCGCGACGGGGACCTGGTACGTGATTCTTGAAAAGCAACACTTTCACTCCTCTATACCATTGCTGCACCCTCAATTAAACACGACCACGTGAACGCGCGCGACCCACTTCTTCTGGCTTGTCGGCTAGTCCGCGCGCGACCTCCAAACCACCATGGACCGTCGCAGCAGCAGCGTCCAGTTCTCCACGCCTCAACCCTCCCATCGTCGCAAAATAAGTCACGCTGAGCTAATGGCGACCTATCGCAATGCAGGCCCAATGGTTGCTCCTCCTCCCCACCCGAACCAGCAGCCTCAAATGACCGCCGCGCAAATGCAGGCCCAACAGCTCGAGGCGGCGCGTCGCGGCGACATGGCGCGCAGACAGAGCAGGAAACCCACCGATCGCGACATCTCCGAGGACGTCAGCGAAGTCATTGTCGGCGACGGAGTCACGCGCTACAAGCGTCTGAGGGAGGTCGAGAAGAGGCTGGATGCGGTCATGATGCGCAAGAGGCTGGATGTCAAGGACAATGCACAGAGGGAATATGCGCGTCGAGAGGGTGTTCTAAGGGTATGGATTTCAAACACAGCCGAGGGCCAACCGTGGCAGGTCATGGAGGATGGAAGCGGCATGGGCGAGGACGCCATATTCGATCTGGGTGAGAGCAGCCAGGCGACATTCCGCGTCAAGATCGAAGGCCGCCTTCTTGAGGACCCAACCGAGCTGGAAGAGGACAAGCCAAGTCCGGACAAGAGACCTCGTCTAAGCACATTCTTCAAAGGCATCACGATCGACCTTCACAGGAACCCGGCGCTCATGCCTGACGGCTACTCGCAAATCGAATGGAAGAAGCAGCAGCCACCCACACCTCAAAATCCCAACCCTAATTACGACCCCAACTCGTCGGAAAACAACTTCGACAAACTCGAGTTCGAGCGCAAGGGCGACGAGAATGTCAATGTCACCATCAGCTTGGCGAGGGACACCGAAAGGGAGCGATACAAGCTCAGCCCTGGACTTGCTGAAATTCTGGATAGCGAGGAGGAGGATATGCTAGGTGCTGTGCAGGGCATTTGGGAATATGCTCGCGCCATGAACCTGCAGGAGGACGACGACAAGAGGACGATTGTGTGCGATGAGCCCTTACGAAAGGTGAGTAATATGCGCACTAAATCACCGAGAATCATAAACTAACAAATCCAAGCTCTTCAACCAGGAGAAACTGTCCTTCCCATACCTTCCTGACATTCTCCAACCTCATCTGCGCCCTCTCCCACCAATCAAGCTCGACTACACCATTCGTGTTGACAAGGCCTACCTTGCGCCACCAGCCGACAGCGAAACAAAACCCTCCACACCCACTATTTACGACATCCGCGTTCCTCTCCCCAACCCTACAGCATACCTCACACACAGATACGCCACCTCGAAGTCGCACCTCGCAGACCTGCAGTCAATTGTCCGAACCGACGACGACCTGGCTCTGCTTGTCCAGAAACTCAACCAGACGAACGCCAAGCGTAAGTTCTACGAGAACCTGGCCAAAGACCCCGCCAGCTTCGTCAAACGCTGGGTCTCTTCACAACAACGCGACTTGGAAGTCATTCTTGCGGAAGCTACCCGGGGTGGCGGAAGTGGTGGTCTTGGTGAGGAGGGTGCTAGCGAAGAATGGAGGAAGGGTGGCGAGGGCGGACTCTGGGGCAGCCAGGTGGCAAGAGAGAGTGTTGGCCTGTGGCTTGCCAGGCAGAGCAAGGCGCATTGAGACTTTGATACCCAGACAGAGAGATCTTGGCTCTTGCTGTACTGACAGTAATCTCAGGTCGGCCAGCGCCTTTCGCAGTCTTGTCGCGCTCGGCGACTGCACACGCGTGCTTCAGTGATGCCGATCGAGAGGTAGCGTAGAGCCTGTAAGAGTACCTGACGACATTTCTTGTATACCCTTCTCTCCCTTAATACCATTAATTGACATTGTTGAATCATCTCTCATCGCGCCAGGCTCCAGGGACTGCTTCAGCGAGCCAGCAGCCAAAATCGCCGCCATGAATTCTGACCTCACTCCTCCCACGCGCAGAGTGAAAGACGCCCGCCCCACTCGCGCTGCGCGTTTGCTGAGCTGTTTTGTTGTTTTGTCGGACAAAGTTCCTCAATCCGCCACGCACTTTGAGCAACCGAGCAGCGCATGCATTTCTCATTGCTCCTGCTCCTGCTATTGCGCTGACTGCCATCTTTCTGCTCGTACTGTCTCGATATTTGCGTTGCTCATACAAGCACCGTCGCTAATACTCAAGAAAACAGACCTTACTCACCGATCGTCGAGCGCTCGGCGCATCGACAAACAGCACCACATTCAACATGTCGCACCGCACGAGTCTGCTCAACAACGAGGACCCGCCGGTCGCTCAGCAGGAGACTGCTCAGGCTGCTGGCACGCCGTCGACCTTGAGCTCGCCGACCAAGCAACAGCCCGTACAGATGCCCGACCCCGAGGCCCAGAACACAACAAACACTCCTGCCTCCACGAGCGCAATCATCGCTTTCCTCAACTCCATGAACTCACACTACGCCACTTTCTCGGACACAGTCACACCGCACCGCTTCACTCAGTTATGCAAAGATTACAACGCGAGCAAAACCGACGAGACTCAATTCTACGTCGCGGCGTACCGCTTGTTCTACGAGACCAAAGCCACGCACTTGATACCTAGACTACGCGCTTTCTTGCCTACCACGTGGCGCGAGGTCGATTTGGAGTGGCTGCACGAGGCGATCGAGGGCGACAGTGAGAGACAGAGGGCGGCGGCTAGAACAGCCTTCGGAGAAATTGCTGCGACGGCGGAGAGTGGTATCAGTGTGCCGAGCTCACCGAGCGGTTCTGCTGTCGCGAAGGAGTTGGACGTCGAGGCTTCGGCCACACAGCCGGTGAAGAACAAAAAGAGGGCGCCACTCAACGGATTTCGGGCGACATATGATCCTGCTCCCGATGCTCTCGAGACTCCGTTGAGCCCGAGAAGCGATTCCGACGAAAGCTCGACATATGAGAGTTCACCAAGCAGTACGCCTACTGTTCCTCGCGGACACCTAAAGAACAACACAACGCCACTCACCAAGAACTTCTCTCAAAAGAAGAACGCTCCATCATCCATAGCTTCCAGCCGAACAGCTTCCCACGGCCACAACACCCCAACGCCCACTCCTTCCACGCCACTTCCAACCACCAAAGTGTCAAAGTTGCCACCAGCATCCGCAATTCCCCACCTGGGACCCGTCTACACAACCACGCGCGCCATCCTCGCCCGCTCCCACAAACCCTACGTCCACGCCTTGTGCGGCATGACCTTCGGCCACCCAGCCGAAGTCCACAGACACCACATCGGGCAGGGCGGGCGACCCGGCTGCTGGGAGAAGGCTGGCAAGCCGACTGGCAACGGAGGGAGCTGGGACAGTGACGAGAGCTGTAAGGTCAAGCTGGCCGATGTGCAGTACGTGAAGGTGCAGGAGGGGTGGGTGGTGACGAGCTGGGGCAGTGCCGAGAAGGTGTTGAGAGAAGACGCTGGCGAGGAGCTGAAAGGTGGAATGGCGAAGTCGGGTAGCGTGAAGGCTGAAGAGGGGAAGAAGAAGCGCAAGGTTGGTGCGAAGGTGCAGTGGGCACTGGGAGTTGGAACTCGTGCCGCGAGCGAGGACGAGGATGAAAGCATGAGCGAGGATGACGAAGAAATCGACGAGGATACGGAGCCGAAAGCAAAGCGTCAAAAGGTCTCGAAGTCGGAGGGAAGCGAAGCGATTGTTTCCGAGGAGCAGGCCGCCGCCGCTGCTCGCGCTGTTGCGCTGGGCCTCAGGACCAGGAACTGAGGGTCAACGCGAGAGGATGTGATACCGTCAAAGATGAGACCATGCCTGGTTTCATCTTTCAAACTACAGGATACGACACGCAGTTCTTCGGACTGTATTGAGACGATGGTTGTTTGACTTGGATTGGAATGGAAAGCGTACGGTCTTGCTTGCTTGATTGATTGGCTGCTTGATTGGCTGCTTGATTGGTTGCTTGCTTGGCTGATTGATTGCTTGCTTGGAACTCTGCTATTGGAGTGTCGTTAGTTGGAAAAGCTACGTTGTCTAGTCTATTGACCGGACTAAGTAACATCCAATTGGAGAGGGAAGTACTGCATCCTGTCGCTCATAAACATAAATTCATGTTCTCCGTCTCAGTCGATGCCCGGTGATACTTGCGCACCACTTCTCTCGCTTTCCGCGTGAGCGGATGACCTCAAAAAAGTCCTACCAGGTCGACTTCCAATCAATGGTCCCACGCCTTCTGTATTGAAGAACCGCAATCATGGTACTGTACTCAAATCTGTACGTGAAACAAAATCCGCGCGAGTCCGATCGTCATGCGATGAATCTTCAGCAAGCAGTCAAAGCGACCTTTGCGCCGTCCAGGTTCACACAAGTCAAGTTGATCTTCTCACGCCAGACGTTGCCCGGATCACGGCTCTCGATGGCACTGAAAGCCTGGCAAAGACGCACTGTCGTGTAGCTAGCCTCAGTCAAAGCGAATTGCTGACCGAGACAGATCCTGGCGCCACCGTTGAATGGAAGGTATTCCCAAGACGGACGAAGACCCTTTGTGCCGCTCGAAGGGTCGTCGAGCCAACGCTCGGGCTTGAACTCCTCGGCATCAGCACCGTAGTAGTCAGTGCGGCGGTGCATGGCGTAGACGCTCCATCCTACGACTTCACCCTTGGGGACGAAGAGAGGAGACGCACCGTCTGGGCCGCCGCCGACAGGGAGAGTGGTGTCTTCTTGAGCTTCGCGGGAGTTCTGTGGTACGACGGGATAGAGACGGAGAGTCTCATTGAGGAATGCGCGAAGGAATTTGAGATCCTTTAGCTGCTCGAATGTTGGGTGAGCACCATCGAGGCTGGCGACTTCGGTCTGTAGTTTGGCCCAGAGATCTTGATGCTTGGAAAGAAGCCACCAAACATTGGTAAGAAGGGAAGCAGTCGTGTCGCGACCGGCAAGGAGGATGTTCAAACACTCATCGCGGATACGAGTGCGGTCGTTAGTCTGTCTGACAATCTCGTCGATAAAGATGTAGCGATCGGAAGTCTTTTCGCTTTGCTTTTCGGTACGCTGCTGATCGCGTTTCGCGCAGGCCTTTTCGACGTAGTAATCAACGAAGTCATGGACGAACTTCTGGTCCTTGTCCATACTTCCAAGATCAAACAGAAAAGGTAGCCGCTTTACCCAGGGTCCAAAGCGAGAACGCATGGCAATATTATCTTGGGAGCGGTTGAAAGCACCAGCGAAGCCATCTTCGCTGTCTTTGCTCAAAGAGTCGGTGCTCTCACCAAACAGGAATTCGGTGGCTGAATCCATGGTCAGGCGGAAGAAGAAGTCGGCAAGGTTGACAGTGCTGCCGTTTGGAGGAAGCTTGGAGATCAAATGAGCAACGTGCCTCTCGAAGGTCGCGACATCACCGATCTGGCTTCTCACAAAGTTCGGGCGAAGCATTTCGCGAGAGTGTGCCCAATCTGCACCGTCGTTTGTGAAAATGCCTATCGAATATAGCGTTAGCGAGAGGATTTTCAAGGCGTCCATCGTTCGTTTATATGCATGTGAGCTAATCTGGTAAAGACCGACCACACTTCTATGCAATGAGCCCAAACAGTTCTCGCTCAGCATTGCCACAGCAGATGACTTGCCAAATGAAATGCAGCAGACATCGACAAGGAAGAAATTGAAAAAACTCACCATTACCAAGCAGCGGTTTGAAAGCAGTAACTCTCCTCTGGCCAAGACCCCATTTCTTGTGGTCAAGCGCCTGGATGACCTTCAAGTTCTGCGGCTCCAGAGTCATGATGGTAGTGCGACCAAGAATCCTAATGGAAAACGTCGTGCTGCCAGTCTCCTTGAAGCGATCTTCGAGGCGCACGAGCATACGGTGCTCACGGAATGCCTTTAGGCTGTCGCGGAAGGCATTCCAGCCAACGATACGCTCCCATTGTGGGTAGGCTTTGGCTGACTGCGCGCCAGTGGCCTGTTTGAGAGCTGCGCGTGAACGTTGCAGCGAGATCTTACGGACGAGGTTGTAAAGTAGGAAGACCGTGGCGAGGAGAGCGCCAACCTTGACGAGGTGATGATCCATAGCGGTTGGTTGGTTGCGATACCAGTGATCGGCACCGGGAGGGTGTTTCTCGCTAAGTCTCAGGAAGGACAAAGTTTTGTAGTGGACTGACTATATGGGTGAGCGCGGCGGCGATGCAGGTATGTGGATTATGAGGGGGTTGAATAGCTAGCAAAGGGCCCGAGGAGGGCCGAGTGAGCCCTAGTGATCGGTCTAGTGATTAGTCGTGGCAGCAGGGATGGCGGATGACGTCCAACGCTCATTCTGACCTCTGCCGCACTCCTACTGGTCGCTTGTTATATGACAAGACATCCTTTCCTTCCTGGAGGAACATCAGCCGAGGCATGTCAAAACACGTGAGCACGTGTACTGAACGGGTGCATACTGTACATACATTCGAGACACTGTGCTTGGAAAGTAGGCCATCACTGCACCCAGCCGTGCCCAGCACACTTCCCATTCGCGCCCTCGTTCATGCAGCGCTTTGACCACAGCTTAATGAGGCTTGTCAGCATCGTATTGCCACGACGAATCGCCTAATCCTTCAGCAAGTTAGGCTATCTCCTCCGGAACATCCGCTAACGTGAGCTTGAGCAATACACGAATGCGATATAACTTTAATTAATGTGAAAGCGATGGCTGCCTTAGGCTTCTCGGGTGAACCAACACAACATACATGTACTACGGCAACAGGCCGATGATGAGCAGACCAACATCTCACTCTCAGTCAAGAGTGACATCGCCCTCATCATCATCATCATCATCCTCGTCTTCGCTATCCTCTTCATCTTCACTGACCTCGCCACCCAACTCCCTGACCTTGTCCTTGTACTCGTCACGCTTCTTCTCAATATCTTCGATCACGAGCACCATGTTCTCCAACTCCTCCCTGGCCTCCTTCTCGGCCGCCGTCGCTGCATCCGCTGCCTTCTTTGCAGCATCTGCAGCTGCTTTAGCAGCGACAACTTCCTCCTTCGCGACCTCGGCATCCTTCTTAGCAGCCTCGACTTCCTTCTTCGCAGCCTCGGCCTCCTTCTTCGCAATCTCAGCAGCCTTGGCAGCCTCTTCCGCATCCTTCTTTGACGCTTGCTGCTGGGCGCCCTTCTTCTTGTTAGCAGCGTTGCCGCTCTCCTCAGAAGCCTTCTTCGCCTTGTCCGCAGCATCCTTAGCTTTCTTCTCGGCGTCTTGCACCTTCTTCTCTGCTTCTTTGAGACTCTTCTCGGCCGCATCCTTAGCCTTCTTCTCTGCGTCCTTGACACTTTGTGCGGCCTTTGCCACAGCCTCGGAATGTTTTTTCTCAGTGTCCTTCAACTTCATGTCTGTAGCGTCCTTGGCCTGCTTAGAAGTCTTGACTTCTTCTTGTAGCTCCTTGACCTTGCCAGCGAGGTTCTTCGAAAGAGTCTCCAGTTTCTCGATCTTCGCCGAGTTCTCGCCGTCGCCAGAATCCTTCGCTTGGGAAGCTGCCTTGGCCGACTTGAGCTCCTTTTCGAGCGTCTCAATCTTGCCGGCAGTGTCCTTGTCGCTTGCGGCCTTGGCCTGAGAAGATGCTCTAGCCGTTTTCAACTCTTTCTCCAGCGTCTCAATCCTGCCGGCAGTCTCCTTTTCGCTTGCGGCCTTGGCCTCAGAAGATGCTCTGGCCGTCTCCAATTCTTTCTCAAGCGCTTCGACTTTCCCAGCAGTCTCCTTTTCACTCGCTGCCTTAGCCTCAGAGGAGGCCTTAGTCGTTTCCAACTCCTTCTCAAGCGCCTCGATTCTGCCAGCAGCTTCTTTTTCACTTGCGGCGTTAGCCTCAGAAGATGCTCTAGCGGTTTCCAACTCCTTCTCAAGCGCCTCGATTCTACAAGCAGCCTCCCTTTCACTTGCTGCCTTAGCCTTGAGTGACGCTTTAGCCGACTCCAACTCATTCTCAAGCGTCTCAATCCTGCTGGCGGTCTCCTTATCGCTTGCGGCCTTGGCCTCGGAAGCTGCTTTAGCCGTCTCCAATTCTTTCTCGAGGTCGGCGAAGCCGGCACGTTCGGTGGCAAGCTCCTGCTCTTTGCCAGCCAGGTCGTCTTGGATGTCTTTGAGCTTGGCTTCAAGAGACCCAATCTGTCCGTCGCGCTCGGAGAGCTGCTTGCGCAATTTTTCCAGCTCGGTCTCGGTTTGGTTGGAGCGAGTTTGCAAATCTTTATGAGCACGACCAAGCTCTTCATGCGCCCTGGTGATGTCTTGTATGTGGCGTGCCGCGCCCTGCTCTCTGGAAGATAGTTCAGAATGCTGCTTTCGGAGTGTCTCGATCTGCTGCTTCAAAGTGTTGTGCCCAGTCTGCTCGGTCCTGTGAGCATTGCCCAATTCGGCGAGTCTGCGTTCGTACTCTTGCACGCGACCAGCGAAGCCTTGTTCTTGTTGTTGATGTGCCTGGCGAGCTTGGCGATCGGCTTCCTGTCGCGCGCTGGCAATAGCACGCGAATGCTCGACGTTCAAGCCCTCCTTCTCACGCTGGTGCTGAGTTTTCATCTTCGTGGTTTCTTCATCGTGTCCTCTTTCCATAGCGTCGTTGATCTTCCGTAGGCGGTCTAACTCTGACTTGGCAGCCTGCATGTCCTTCTGAAGTGCCAACTTGTCGTTTTGGGCCTGTTGTCCCGACTGTTGTGAAGCCTGTTCGCTTTGCGCAAGTGCGTCCTTTACTGTCTGTAGCTGCTGTCTCAGGTCGTCCAAGACGTCCCGATCAACACCCGCCGCGGCATCGTCGAAGGGCAGCACCTCGATGCCGGGATCTTTGTCGATCGCTTTGCGCAGGCGAGTGTACTCGGTTTGGAAAAGGTCGACGAATGTTTCATTCACGAAGTCTGAATCACCATTGGGCTCTTCGATGCCAAAGTCTCGGATGACAGGATCCCTCCTGAGCGCCAGAAGAGCATTGAGGTACTTCCCGCGGCCAAGCTTCTGCGTGAGCAAGGGTGCAAGCGTCCTTCGGGAGATAGGTGAGTCCTTGGTGCTGAATTCGTAAACAGTACCTAACAATGCCGCAGCCAGACCGGCAGTGAGTGGCGCAGTCGCAGCTGACGACACGCTCGCCACTAGAGCCTGTATCAAACCAGAGCCTTCTGCAAGCAAGTCGTCTACACCTTCAGCAAAGTCCCAAAGGAAGACCACCAGTGTGCTCGCATAAGAGGCGATCACTTTTTCGTCCGCTCCAGTCTGCATCGCACTTTCGAGTTGGCTGCCAAGCGCCTGCACCGAAGTCAAAACCTCTTCTCCCTCGCTTTCATTGCCCTCCTTGACCGCCGCTAAGATTTGCTTAGCGTCGGAAACGCCAGCGAAAAGATCTTGAACAATCCAGCTAGCGAAGAGTATACCGAGAGGGTCCGTACCAGGCTGAAGAAGAGATGTGAGGACGTTTGCTGCCTCCTCACCCTGATGGTACCCGCTGATAGCGCGCTGGAGAAAGTGGTTCTTGATCCGATCATGTTTACCGAGATAGGCCTGGATCAGGCCGCAAGCAGCGGCACGAAGTGAAGCTTCACCTCGCGGCTGATCAAGCGTCAAGTCTAGAAGAGCCTCAATAACATATGCGCGCGTCTTTTCTACGCTTGGTCGTGCGCTGTTGCGTGCCGACGCAGTATTGGATCGCGATCCATTCGTCTGTGAGCCAGCCTGAGAAGTTGTCTCGTTGTCCGAGGGGATAGCAAGCTGAAGTGCTGCAAACTGCTCTTGTATCGGCGAATTGTTGGCAATGAGATCAGCTGTGGATTTGAGAGCCGCAACACGAATGGGCACTGGTAGGCCAGGGTGGAAGCTTATGTCAAGTAAAGCTTGCGCTGCACCAGCTCTGAAGAAGGCGGCTTGGTTCTGGGGAGTACTGTTTTCGCCGCGAACTAGGAACAGACGTAGGAGCTGTAGAACTCCCCATCCTGCTTTCTCTCTGCTCTCGGCAATGAATCGTGCTTCGGGAACCTCAGGAGGGAAGACCTCTTGAAGTAGTTTCGCGAAATTCCCAACACAACCGGACTCGCGGAACATAGCTACGTGCGTGTCAGTATCCGTAGTACGTTGTTCATGATTCCGGTGTCCTTACTCTGATTGCTAGCAGAGCCCTGTATAAGGTTCGCAAGAAGACTGAGACAGTCCTGTCCAGCAATGCCTGCATCTGCGAGACCGCCTTCCATGCGGATAAGCGCAAAGACCTTGCCAAAGACATCCTCGAAAGCGACGATCTTTCGCAAGTCTTCGTTCGCACCACCTGTCAGATCTACCAGCAGCAGTAGACCTGCGTTCCTCACAGCATCTCTTGCATCATCCAAGACTCCAACGACCCGGCTGGTTCCCAAAGGCGCATTGAGTACGCACTCTTGTAGTCGATCGGGTCGCGCGGCGCAAACGGCAGTCAGGATTTGCACGCTGTATAGTCTCGAGTAATAGTCGGCATAGGGCGAGGTAGGGTCGAGGAGGTTCAAGAGTAGGGATATGTTGTCTTGGCGCTGGCATTAGCTTAGCTCTCACATGTCCTCTATAGCGTTGCGGTTCGATATGATACATACCATTGAGAATTCGTCGGCAAGGAAGAAGGCGATCTCGTCGCCAGCCTCGGGGCTGTTGCTGTCCGGGTTGAAGAGCATGAGCAGTGTCTCCATGACCAGCCTGATCGTGTCCACATCGCCGCCCTCGTCGATGCCATTCGCGTCGGCATCTCTGTCCTTGCCGTTGGTGGCTTCGCCCAGACCGTCGCGTCGGAGAGTGGTAATGAGCTCTCGCAGCGAACCGCTTGCGACTGAGGCAGGATACTGCTTTGCGAAGCTTCTCAGACCGAGAATAGCTGCGCGACGATCCTCGAGGAGTGTCGCTGACTGGAGGCGGCCGCAGAGGGTATCGATTGTGGCCGTGGCCGTCTGGAGAGGCGGTGTCTTGAGCATGGTTGATGTTGTCTACTGCCGCGAGGCAGATGTGAGATCTATTCCATGCCTTTGCTCCTGGCGAAGAGTGAGTGTTTGGGCTTGTTCCATTAATCAAATCTCCTTTTGCGAATTGATGGACAAGTTGCTCGACTTTACCCCAGAGTTAAACCGTTTGGCGGTAACGCATGTCGATCTCCCGCCTGACAATTCCCCTTGATTCGGTGAATGAGGCCAGCTATTGCGCAAAGATTTAGATACGGGTGATATCAACATTTGTGACTCCAAACAATGCTTCATCCTTCAAAGACATCATGGCTGCCTCTTCCTCTGGCAAGTGTCACGATCCACACCAGCCTCCTTCTGTCCATCTATAGAATGTAACGGAAGCCAACATCTCCACCCTCACGATCGAGCTTCTCGTTCTCCTTCTTCAACCAGTGTCGAAGTGCGAGCGAAGCACACGCACACGTGACAAGAGCAACTGTCAAGACGATACATCCCGTACGATACAGCCTGTTGCAGATCAAATATCAGCAATAGGCATATTGCCAAACGAAACAAAACAAAATACGTACGGTGCATCCGACGATGGGTACAGATATGCCGAACTGATGTTGGTAGCATTCGCAACAGCTGTGCAAATCGCAACAGCCACGCCGCGCTTCGCCTTAGGTCGCGGAATGGTGGAAGAGATCCACGCCAGAATGAGCTGAAATATAGAGAAGGCGCCCATAGCCTGGAGAAACATAGCCTACAGCCCATGTTAGCCGGCCTTGCGCTCGATTTTATGACGAAACGCGAACCTACAAAGTATCGTGCGCCTAGATTGTGTGTAGTTGTCGACAGGACTTGGCCAACTACAGAAATGGTCGCGCCTACACAAATATGGTAGGATCGCTCCAGCGTCTTGCCACTGTGCCATGAGTTGAGTAGTGAGAAGATGCAGGCGAGGAAGTACGGCGGCGAAGTGAGTAGTAGTGTCTGTACTCTTGGATATCCAAGAGTTTGCACGATCGATGGGAAGAAGTCTGACACAGGTTAGCGACGAACCAACTCCTCGCTTTTAGCCCCGGAAGCAGGCCACACAGTACTCACAGGTGAAACTCATGCTAACCACAGCACTTGTCAAGATGAGCACAAGTAGCCAAGTCTTGGGATCAGACGCAGCTTGCTTAAGGCCGACAAAGACTGACTCCTCGACCTCATCAGTGTCGCCATCGACTTCAAGCGACAGACGGTATTGTGCGAGAGCTCTTTCAGCTTCATTCAGCCACTTTGTGTTGCTTGGATAATTGGGCAGGAGAGGGTAGGCAAAGAAGCCCAAAACCACGGTGATTGCACCCTCGACAATAAACATCCATCTCTGTTTCGAAATAATGAATTAGCCAACACGCAAAGATCTCATTGGCACGATTTGAACGTACCCACGACTGATAGCCGCCGAGTCCATCCATACCATCGAGGATGCCAGCTGCGATTAGACCGCCGAAAGCCGATGCAAGTGTATACCCAAGGTAGAATATCGCAATACGGAAAGGCAGCTCTGTCTTATTGTACCAAGACGAGAGGAAGAAGATGGCGCCGACGAAGTAGGGCGCCTCGGTGACACCACACAGGAAGCGCAGGGCCACGAGGCCTGCATAGTTCTGGACAAAACCCGTGGCGCCCGAGACCTTGCCAACATCAGCGACCACCCGTTTGTCCACAAGAAGGAAGTTGTACTTACAACACCCCAAACGATCACCACTGTTGGCAAGTACAAATTTGGTCGCAGAAGGGACAGCATCATGTTGGAAGGAATCATCATCGAGATATAACCAGCTGCAGAGGTCAATTAGTCCGGCATTGCTTCGTCGCCATAAAGGCTCAACATACCCCATAACACCATGAGCGCCGTCTGATACTGTGTATCAGACATGCCGAGCTCAGCTTCCAACCCTCCGAGTCGTGCATTTGCGATGGTGTTTCGGTCAAGTATGTTGACTATAAACAATATGACGAGGATAGGCAAGGTGCGGATGTCAAGCCTGCGAACGATCGACTTTTCCATGACTTTCAACTCGGATTCCGTGTACTGGCGTAAAATCTCTGGCAATTCGCTGACCTGCGTCGTAGTTCTGTTGTCACTGATCTCGACATGCTCGGGATCGTTTGTGGAGATCTTGATCTCTGCACTCAGTTTTGTTTGGTTCATGTTGTAAACATACAGCAGATTCAAACGAGTACAGTCTTGATTTGCAGGAGTTCGTTCAAGTACAATCAGGCTGAGCATTTGAGACGACGTACTTACCAGCGACTGCTAGGATTTATATGGCGAGCAGAAACAGAAGCATCCAAGCGAGTCTCTGTCTTGGAAGCAGATCTCCAAGCATCACAAGCCTCGGGAATAGTCATGTACTGTGGTATAATGACCTTAGGGGATAGTGACTCCGCAGGTTTCTCCGCATGCCAAGTGGGCTCGAAACGAGGTGGGAACGATGGTATAGCCGGGAGATATATCCTCCGACAGCTATGCGTAACAAATGGCATGTGTTGTACAGTGGTATCTATGCTGTTGTCTATGAAGCTGTCTATGTGTACAATTCAAAAATGTTCTGGCTGAGTCTTTCTATCATACCACCCATCTAAGCCATCATCTGTCTTTAGAAGAAGCCTGCAGTTGAGACTGCAAGAGCAGCAAGGACAGCGCTCAGTTCTGTGGCAGTGCGAGTAGATGCGGACTCGGCTCTAGCGGTAGATGATGGTTGCGGAGTGGCCTCATGGAGAGTCTCGTCTCTGTCAGCGGGGGCGGCGACAGCAGTCTTGGGTGCTGGCGCCGGTTGCCATCCGTCTGGCCTCCATCCGACAGGGACATCAACAGCGAACAAAGAAGCGCGACCTTCTTCGCCACTGAAAACATCTTCAGCGTCGTGACCGGCACCCTCAACGACTGTCAAGCGCATGCTGATCTGGTTGTGAGACACGTCTGAGTAGTCAGGCAGCTCATCGAACGTAGCTGGGAAGCCGGTCACGTTCTCGTTGGTCCTGGCCAGTGTGTTGACATATTGCCACCAGATGAGGTTACGGTCGCGACGCTTCATGCCACCTTGCATGAGTGCGGCGCAGAGTTGATCACCGCCCTCCTCAGTATCATCATAACCAACGATCGAGACGACATCGCGTGTGATGTACTGCTGGAAGTATTCCCTAGCAGTCTTCAGACCATCCGCAGTACCGTAGAACTCGTCGAAGCCGTAACGCCAGGTGTTGTAGTAATCGCATTCTTCACGGCTGGGAAGCTTCTCTCCAGTAGAAATCTTCTGTGCACGGTTCCTGGTGAAGTACGCAGCAGAGGATGGGTCGCCATGGATGTATCGGATATGCGCGTTGCCTTTGGCGGGTGTCTTGGCCACCATTGCGTAGCGCACGTTGAGCTGTCCGCCACCTCCGTGTCCGACAACAGTGATGTTCTTCATGCTCGGGTATTTATCCTCGTCCATGAATTCCTCCACGAGCGCGTCCAGCGCGTCGAACGAGGTAAGCTTGGTGCCCTTTGGGTGGCTGGCTGGGTCACCAGCTTGCCATGCATTCACGTCCTCCCATGCCATCATGTCCGAACCGTATTGGCCAGAGTTGAGCTTCTCGGAGAAGAATTGAGGTGCTACGATAATTGCTTCATCGTCGGCACCCGGGTAGTTGGCGTCGATGGCTGATTTGAGAATATTGTTCATGGTAGTCCAGTAGTCATCGCCATCCCTGAGCTTGCCGTGGATCATGATGAAAGCGTGCTTCACTTCGTCGTTCTTTGGATCTTCGCTCCAATAAGCACCGATCTCTTCGCCATCGGAGCCGACTGCATGGCTTGTGAACTTTGATCCCTTCGGGGCTTTGATGTCGCCGTGGGCTTCACCCTCAGTGTTGTCTTTGTCACCATCGTAATGCTGTCTGATGTCACGTGCCCTTATGTTTGAGTTGGATGTTGCGTGGTGCAAAGATGCATGTTTCTCGGCCTGCGAGTGTGCTGCAACGGTACCGCTCAATGCTGTTATGATGGTAAAGAGCGATAGAACGCCAGTTGAGGCTGCAGTCTGTAGCTTCATGGTGGCGTTTTTAGAGTAGAAAGGAACAGACAAAAGTGGCAATGCTAAAGGCGGGAATACGAGAAGGGAAAGTATGAGCTTGTATACAGAAACGACAACAACGGCAGATAGAAAAACGTTAAACGATTGTGATGAGCGGTTGCCGCGCACCGAAAGCAGATGGGTTAGGAGATCTGAACCCCATACAGCGTGGAACAACCGCTGCCATCCACAAGATAGTGTCATTGGTGTCGTTTCGCAACAGTGCGGTGGCTGAGCCACGCTCAGCGAAACCAATAGAGGCATACGCGGCTCTGCCGCCCGGGGTTGTTGAGTGCTGCAGTGACATGCCACGCAGAGTCTCGGCAGGCTAGAGGGACGTCTCAGGATCATCGTCAAACTCTGTGCCTGGACCAAACAACGGCCTACTCACCGTGCGCACCAGTGATATCAGCGTGAGCAACGACGGCCAGTCAGTCTTTGCAGCGATTGTCCAACATCGATATGCCACCAAGCGACCATCACCTGCGATGTCCAAACGTCCGTCACGTTTCGAGTCAGAGAGATGTTGGGGATCGCAATCAAGCCTTTCGAGCGTGGGAAGTCACCCGTTCTCCACAGCAGCAAAAGCAGGGGGTTGAAGAAATCCCACGGGACGTTCGATGTTGATTGTCGGTTAAGCGTCGGCACATCGGGCGGCCATCCTCGCAACCTCCTCCACCTGCGTAACGCGGTGGACATGGAACATCTTGGCGGCTTTGTCGACCTCGCCGAGCCCGCCTTCATATGCTCCAATGCACGCCAGATCCAAAGCGAGCGCGCAATCTCTGGTGTTAATACCAGCGCATTGCAGTCTCTCGAGAGTCTGCAGGTCGACGCGCCTGATGCTCGGAGCCAACTCCTAGTGTTTGGATCTGGTAAGACTGGGGAAGATGAGTCCTCCTCTTTAGGAAGTAGCAACTCCTTGGAATGATGCGGATGATCCCGTTATGACTACTCTGAAGATGAGACCTGCTCTGAAGATGAGACCTGCTCTGAAGATGAGACTTGCTCTGAAGTGAGACTTGAGCATGGATGTTGCGTCGGAAGTGCTCATCGATACGACAAACACAGCAAGCCTCCGGATGAGCCCGTATGATTCTCGTCCACAACAAGGGACTTCGACATTTCCATTGCGCTCGTCGCCAATTATGGCGTTTCGTGTTCAGTAGGAAACCTGGGATGTGCGATATACCTGACTCTCCACAGAGGACGTACTTCAGTCTGGAAAAAGAGCTTTCGGTTGTCTGACGAAATAAGACAGAGGCAAATTTGCATCATCACGCAGCTGACCGATCTTATAGTTGCTAAGAACGGTGTGGACAGAAAGCGATACACCACTGCGGACCGAAGTTGGACTTGCTTTTCGCGCTCTTTCCTTGCTGGACGACCACACAGCCTAGCACCTGCTCTGTGCAACAAACTGCACGTCTACCAACTACCTAGGTATTTGCGCTTTCGCTTCCAAATAATGCTTGCGGTCGATTTCCAGGCGCCATCTTGCGGCTTGGTGGAGTTGCGCGAATTCTGGTTTTCTCTTTGGCTCTAATCTATATCGACCAGCGCAACATCATCTGTCAGCAGAGGCTGCATCTCTTTGCCTTGCCACGGTCGCCCTGCCTCAATAAACATATGCCTATAGCGAGTGCTCCCAGCCCGTTGCAACGTTGAGCATATGTAGCTACATATCAGCAACAGCCAATGGAATCGCGCCACAGTCGACTTGAAGCGAGCCACTCTTGGTCAAATCTAAGGTTACGTCTTTGTCATATGCAGTTACCTCTCTACCGTATGCTTGCTATTCTCGGCACCGCGAGTGCGAATGTCTGAGGACATGACCTTGAGAGAGCTACAGTGTGGCTGTCCTCACGTGTCCTCTCATGTCCTCTCGTGTCCTCCTATTTCCTCTTCATGTCCTCTGACTTTCCTCTTTGGGGATGTCCTCTTGTGGATTGTCCTCGTCGTCTCCAGACAATACTTAAGGATCTGTCCCCCCTGTTTCTCGAGATCTCTTCCTCACATTCGGACAGATCAAGTTCCCACAACCATCAGCACAGACCACCCTGATACCAAACAACCACCCTTACAACACCAACACCAATTCCAATGGATTTCGTCAAAGCACCGAATCACAACATGGGCGCCAGCTCTCTCCTGACGCCATACGCTGCTATCTTCAAGGCATTTTCTGCCACACAGTATTCGTCAGGATTGTCGCCCACAGCGGCTGAATTCGTCGTTCCATCTGCGTACGCGATCACGACCTCCGATCTATCGCCGCATGCTGTTCCTTTCGTCAACATGTCAACCATACTGGCGGGATATGATGCGTCGCCACAAGCGACTTACTTCGTTCCCATGTCGTCCTACGATATGACTTCCGACTATGATATGTCGCTGCATGCGACTAGCTTCATCCCTACGTCACCCTTCGAGGCGACTTACGATTCTGGACTGTCACCTTACGCAACAACCTTCGTCCCTACGCCGGCAGAGCAGACAACATGTTACGGAAACGCCACGGGTGTGCACTCAACCCTTCCAGTCAATTACCGTCCAGGCATGGAGAGGATTGAATCCGTTATCGCATCGTGCGGGGCAGTACTCATCTCGCAGTACAACGACTTGAAGCAACACGAGGCTGAATGTGCACGTCACTACGGTGCATTCCTGCGATGGAAGTATTTCGAGCGGTACGACGAACCCTGCCAGGATGAAGATATCGAGTCCGTACAGTCTCTCGCAGATGCCCGCGACTTCCGATGCACCAAGTGCCGCGACCGTGGGATCGAATTGGCACGACAGTTCGAATACACATCCGATAAATACATGCGACTGGTCGCCATGCACGGTCGAGCTTCTGTCAACTTTGCGAGCACCTGATCACAACCAAGAGTACACGACGCGTCGGCTTCAGCAGCAGCGAAGATGTTCAAGCACACTTTTGCACTTTCAAAGTTCTTACCCAACTCCGTCCATGATCAATGCATACCACGATACCCATGCTTGCCGCACCAGCCGCATTTTAAACTTCCAGCCAGCTCAACACAACACTATCCAGCACAAAATCAACACAACTTTCAATCCAACACGCCCTCTATCCAACATTCGCGCTTTCTTGAATTAAAGTTCTAGCCATCGGCATGCGGAAAGAACATTATCACGCTACCTCACAAGAGAATTCAGCATTTTGAGAAGGGTGACAGGTGGCACATCGAACCTTCTGTACCTTTTGTAGACAACAGTATAATTCTATTATGTTTTAATCAATCCCTTTGTGAAATTCATGTCATTTGATTCATCGGAAACAATGTTTGATTGATTGTCTGTTCTTCGATATGCCATAGGGTCTGAGGCACTCGCAACCTGCACACACCATGTTCTGCCGGATATGCCGGCATGATCGTAATCAACCAAGTAGAATGCAGGCTCAGCTCCGTCTTCTGCATCTCATGGTACCGGAGAAAACTTGAAAAGGGTGCAGTAGAGGCTGACGCAGATGCAGATCACTCCGGCCCGTAGGCGGGGATAACTCCTTCAATGACGAACAATACCACTTTCGACTTGACAGGGGAGTTCAAACTTCGAGCAACCCATCCTTTAACTCCGTGCCTTGCATTGCGCAAACTCAGAGCCGGCAAAGCGTCAAGGCAATTGCGGACCGCTCGGTACTTCTGGAGCGTTCCCAAAGATCGACCAACTCCACTCCTCCACAACCATCTCCAATCTATTTTCCTGGCGGTGAGGCTTGATGTGCTTGGTTGTAACCTTAATTGCACTCTCGGCTTGTCGTCATGTTCGCATACCGAGTGAGCGCCTTCAGTGGCCTTTCTGGAAGACAACGATCAACACGTCATCTCAAGCTTCCCTGATTCGGTAGTCTTTGCTCCTCGAAAGGTACCCAAACCTTACAAATAGCCTCCCATCTACCGAACATGACAGCGACCACTGGACATCATTCGTGTCATCTAGGGCTGATTTAGGCAATATATGGACTATCAGCCTCACGCTTGACGCATGGTATTGGCTCATACAGTACTAAGTCGCCGTGAGTTCCGGTCTCGAACCTCTCCGCCTTTGTAATCGGATTGAATCATCACATCACATCACAACCCGCAGCTTCCGCACGACATACTACCACTTAGGATCAAGCGTCAGTGTATTCGCTATGCCTCCGCGGGAGCATGGTCAAACACGTGCAGAGGTCAAACTGGTCTCGATATTGTTTAGTGCTGCGTCCAAATGAGCTATAAGTATGCCCTCTTCTGCTTTATGAATCAATTCTTTCCTCCACACAACAAAACTAATCTTCCACAGACTCACACTGATAGCTCCGATGTGGCAACAAGCTTTGACCGTGGCAACACTGCTGGGAACGGGTCTAACAGCCCCAGCCGGCATCGACAAGAGGGACAACACACCAGTCGGCCTCGCACCCGGTCCTCCCGGAGCATCAGGCTCACTTCGAGGAGATCCATCGCTCGCCGGCTACGACTCTTCATACCCGACCCCAACTGCATCCACGGATATCCCCAAAGACGACTTTGGCACGGGCCTCAACCAAGAGGCTGATCCAGATCTTGGGCTATACATCGGTCTCGAAGGTGTCAAGAACCCTCAGCCGTTTGCTGGCAGTGGTGACAGTCCAACAGATCCCGGACCTCGCAACCAGCAGCTCGAGAGTCAGAATCCATCGCTCTACATTCCTCCTACAACAGATAGTGGCGATGTGCCAAACGGCAAATGGCCTCTGGGACTATCGCATAACCGCCATGGCCTTGCCGGATCCGGCTATGCTCGCCAACAAAACGTCGATCAGCTTCCCATTGCGAAAGCCATGGCTGGCGTCGACATGCGCCTCGAACCGAACGCCTACCGCGAGCTACACTGGCACAAAGCAAACGAATGGGCTCTCGTCCTCAATGGCTCCGTCCGTCTGAACGCCGTCGACGAAGCTGGCGCTACGTTCGCAGACGACCTTCAAGCAGGCGACGTGTGGTTCTTCCCAGCCGGCATCCCCCACTCCATTCAAGCCTCGCAAGAAGGCGTCGAGTTCCTCCTGATCTTCGACGACGGTTCCTTCAGCGAAGACGGCACTTCCCTAGTCTCGGAGCTCTTCGAGCGCAACCCCAAATCCGTCCTGGCAAAAAACTTCCGCACCGATACCTCAGCCTTTGACAAGATCCCCGACGGCGAGCTCTACATCTTCAACGGCACACCCTATCCCACCAACGCCTCTGAATCAAACATCACCGGCCCCGCCGGCATCATCCCCCAGACCAGCACTTACAGCTACCACCTCAGCCAGCAGCAACCCTACGAAGTGCCCGGCGGCAGTCTCAAGATCATCGACCCGCAATCCTTCCCAATCGCCAGCAACTTCGCCGCAGCGCTGTTCACCATCAAACCCGGAGCCATGCGCGAGCTGCACTGGCACACCACCAGCGACGAATGGAACTACATCATCAGCGGCCAGGGCCGTCTGACCATCTACGTAGCGCCCGAAGCGAGTCGAACGTTCGATTTCCAGGCCGGCGACGTGGGATACATCCCTGTGACCAGTGCGCACTACCTCGAAAACACCGGAGATGAAGACTTGGTTTATGTTGGTAAGTCTCCTTGCGCCCTCTTGTCCTTGCAAAGATCTTCTTAACACTAATGATTCGGTTTCACAGAGGTTCTACAGGCACCCATCTACAATGATATCTCTGTCGCTCAATGGCTAGGCTTGACGCCAAAGCAGGTTGTCAAAGACCATTTGGGCCTGAGCGAGCAGACACTTGATCGTTTGCCACAGGTCAAGCCGTATATCCTGCCTGGCGACCCGGATCTGTCCAAGACGAACTTCACCGAGACGAGTCTTTGATTACGGATCAAGTGAGCCGTGTGCTTTAGCATGCGGAAGGAAGTATCAGGCAGGCTTGATTGAAACTATGAGGTTGTGCCGGACGGCGAAGCTATTGAAAGCTGTTGTGATGGAATGAATCCATATCGAATAACACATGTACTTTTAAGAAAACGCTCTACACATTCGATGCTGATCGTATGATTTGCTGAGAAAGACTATTTACTCATCGCTCCTCCTCACCAAAATCTCCCCACCACCAACATTGCTACGCCCAGCAACACTGGGCTTCAAAATTCCCGCCTCGACCAAATCTCTCACCAGATCGAAAATCAGCCCATCGCAACCCCGAGCAGCCATGATATCAACCGTCACAGGCAGCTTCTCCTCATGCTGAGTGATATTAGAAAAGTACGTAGCCTCTCCAATCGGCACGACAAAGTCCGGTCCGCCCCAATACGTCGACATCATGGCGTTGTTCCAACCGGTAGGCGGCTTGGGGGCGCCTCTGTAGCGGTTGCGGTACTTGGTCGTGGCTTGCGAGCCGACATAGAACAGGAAGCCGTCACTGCAGGTGTGGTCGTCGGCGGCGAGGACTTCGCTTGCGAACCACTCGGAGAAGATGGAGCGTTTGCGGTTTTCTTCTGCGAGTTGGGTTGGTGGGAAGGTTTCGCCGAAGGCCCAGCGGGCGAGCGGTGAGGGGTTGATGAAGGGTCGGCGGCCGTCGTTCTCGGCGGCGTAGTCTGCGTAGAAAGGATCGCGGATGCGCTTTACTTGCTGTTGCGCGATGATGATTGCGTAGGTGATGTTTAGGTAGCTGTTGAGGGTGACGTTGACGTTTGAGGTTGTTTCCCAAGCTTTGGGGATGTCGATGGCTGTTGTGTTGGCTTGCATGAAGGCAGTGACCTGCTCAAGGAAGTTCATGAGAAGCTCGTCGCCAGGCTTGGTGGCGTTGGTGGGAAAACCGGTGGTGACAATGCGATTGGGACGGGCAGGCGGCGATGTGATATTGCCCGCGTACATGACCTTGGAAGCTTCTGCCCACAGGATAGGATCACGGGTCAAGAATCCAGGAGTGTCAAGCTCAGGTGCAAGCGGCATCGCACCCGTAAGCTCCACAAGATCGTGCGTAGGCCTGTTGCCGTAGATACCTTGCACATTGGACGGTGCACGAATACTGTCTCCGGTATCTGAGCCAAGCGTCAGGTCGAGCCAGTCATAAGCAGCAGCACCAGCTCCCGGGCCCGAAGAAGAGGAGCTGGGATCCTGGTAACCATCACCCCTTGGGTTGAAAGGGCTGTGGTAGTCGACCCAATCCGCAGTCGGAGCTTCTCCGTTGGCGAACTGTGAGGTCTTCATCTTGCCGATTATAACGGCGCCCGCGTCAATCAACCTCTGGGCGATAAGAGCAGTCTCATTCGCCGCCGGGTAAAGGCGGTACCACGCCCTATTGCCGTTAGAAGTTTTGATGCCGGCAATATCGAAGATGTCTTTGATACCAGTACGCACACCAGCGAGAGGCTTGTCTGCAGTTTTGGTGTAGTAGAGTCTGGAAGGGACAGCAACTGCCAAAGCCTGGCCTGGGAGGTTTGCTGGGAGGGTGGAGAAGGTACCGTCCGCAGCTGGGAACAGCGTTTCAGAGAAAGTATCCGCAAAGTCGCTGTACAGCCTCCATGCTTGGTGGACAGCTCCTGAAGAAGTGACAAAGTAAGGTCCATTGGGAATGCTGGCGTTCTGTGATACAGTGCTGCTCCATACAGCATCCGTCACATTCTGCACGCTGTTTGGCTTCGGAGAGGAGTCGTATGACTGTTGGCCCGTGTACTGAACGTAGACGGACTCCAAGAAACCAGTGGAGAAGACGTCGTCAGTCGTTGTGAAGTTGGAGATAGCAGCCTCAAAGGTCTGTGCATCGTAGGAGGAGCTGTCTGTCGTGATGACAGTCAATGGCGTCAAGCCCGCATCCTTGACCTTTTGAGGCAGCGAGGAGACATCGAGTGTAGCGACTGTTTCTGCTGGCAGGTAGAACGAAACGCCATCCAAAACGACCGTCTGACCAGTTGTCGAGAGAACAGAAGCGAAAGCAGAAACAACGACGTTCGACGTCAAGAAAGCGATCGACAGAAGAGGAGAAGAAGGCATGGTGACCTGAACTGAGTGTGATGAACCTACTCTTCAAGAAACATTCCACGCAACCCACGACGGAAACAACGAAACTTATACCCAGACAGTGTCCTCTGAGAATGTAAAGCCCTGACTGAGGACACAGTCCAAAAAGCCAATTGCTGCAGAGAGGACGTGATCACGTACCGCATGTCCACCGGAGTCGCAATTGAGTTCGGTCCTCCACGCGGTGACTGCTCCATTGGCGCATCGCGGCATCTTGGGCATAACCGTTGCTAAGCCTCAACACGTAGACCCGAGCGATGAGTTTTCCTGGTGATCTGCACGTCAAGGCTCTGGTGTACTGTAGCGTAGGTCTTTCTCACGGAAGCTTTCAGGGCAAAAGTCCGACCTCACCTCTCTCTCCGTGGGGTAGACTAAACACTGTAGATCACCACCAATGCGACGACATCATAAACATTTTGAAATCTCTACCACGCATGCATGAATTGACAAGCAACCACATATCCCAACTCAATATCATTATCGCTACCACCTTAATGAGACCACCGATCGCCACAAGGTGCACGACAACAAGACGCACAGCCAAGCCAACGAAGCAGCAAAAGCCACTAGCCAAGAACAACAACGGGAAAGATCATCGTTCCAAGCATCCTCTCTTACGCGATCACAACCTGAAAATCGGTCACGCAAGCTTTGCATAGCACCAAATGTCCGACAGCGGACAGATTTTTGTTGATGCACGTATGATAGCTGGCGCGGCTCACAAGTTGCGAAGATGCGCGATATATCTGATGGTTGATCTTTGCGTTTGTTCCATCCCGATTCGATTACCCCATATTTACTTAAGCGTCGAAGTCCACCCGACGACGCAAAGCGATGGCTTCCGACTTTTAGTCGTGCCGAACGGATTGGAGTTGGAGATCGAGGAGATGTACACATGTTATGGGCGGTGTAGTGGTGGTCCATAAGGTCTATAGGAAGATTACTTTCAAGATAACTTCGCCTAAGCTGCGCAATTGCAATTGTAACATTGTAAGATAACATTCTTTCGTAACGAACTAGCTTGATACCAATACATCGTAGTCCAAAAACAAACGGTACAAAGACACTTTCGACTCCGCTCACAGCGAAGACGCAGAAGAAGAATGGCAAAGACACCGGAAATCCAGACTTTCTTTCCCACCGCACGGGTGGAACTAGCATTTGGGATGTCCGTCCCAAAGCCAACATGCACACCATTACTCTTCTCCCATGGTATCCAATTGGAGATAGGCGCCAGGCCTGAATCTCTTTTTCATCTCCCTTTCTTTATGCGGACTTTTTCTCTTGTCTACCTCCTTGCGAAGCAGCACAGAAGACCGGTCTTACCCAAGAACCACAAGCATCCAATGAAACGGATAAATGCTAGGGCGGCCGTGGCGTACAGCAGAGCGCGGAAGAAGTTCTGGGTACGTTGCGAAGCGCCAGACGTGAAGCCAAACTTGTCGGCACTGTCGTTGGTGATCACCACAGCAAGCAGGGCGTTCGAGAAGAGCCAGAACGCGACCAGGCGAGTACGGAAGGACTTGTAAGAGTCCTCCAGAGTCTTCTTTGTGTCCTCCTTGGGCGCAACGTGAGGTGTGAGGGCTCTCTTGACTGTCTGCTCGAATTGAGAGTCGATGTCTGCTTGTGAGAGATCGGCTTCTTCAATGACAGCTGCTTTTCCATCGCCTGTTTTGGTAGTCTGGGCAGAGGGCAGAGCGTCGGCTTTGTCAGATCCCTTGGTTCCCCAAGAAACATCGTGCCAGTTGCTGTAAGCGTAAACGTTGAGAATGTTGATGTAACTGCTGGCAATGAGGAGGTACTGAGGGAAAGAGGTGAACATATGCCAAGGATCCAGGTAAAGGAAGGAGGCAACGAAGTAGAGACCAAAGGTTGCTGCAACAGCGACGAGAATAACACCAGCTCCTGCAGGCGAGAAGAACTCGGATATGATCTCGGAAGTGTCGCCTTCTTTGGGGATGAAAGTTGGACTTGTGATGGCCCGGACGACAAGATAGACCGAGTCGACGATGACGTAGAGCTGAATGATGGCAAAGACAATGAAGGAGGTGATGTATGACCAGCGAGAACCCTTGGGTCTGTTACCAAGCGCCAAAATAAACTGCAATAGCAGGAAGCCCAGGTAGATGTATTTGAGGACAGTGTTGATAATCGGGGTTGCGTCGTTGCCGAAGGGGAATGCCTTGTTGTCGTTTTGTGCGCTTGGTGTACCGACAAGATCCATGATAACCATAGTAGTGAGCCAGTAGGAAGCTGGAACAGTTAGCGATGCCGACGTTGATGTGTTACGGTTGACTTACCGAGAGCGAACCATGTCATGACAACGTTAGCCAAATTGTAAATCAGTTGGATGTGCAGGAAGATCATGCGGATGAGGTTGTGGCCAGATCGGTACATGCGTCCGAAATGCATCAGAGAGTAGATGGTAGCAGCGAAAGAACCGTTGAGCCAACGACGACGCTGGCCGATGAACTCCGCAGCACCTTCAGGCACGTCAGTCTCACCCTTGGATGACTTGACGTATGTAAGATGCCACTTGCTACCCGCCTTCGCGACGAGCTCGAAACAGAGAATACGATCCTCGGCCAAAAACATGTTCTTCTTGAAAATGTTCATGCCCTCGATACCCTTGGGACCAAGCTGTTTCGCCAAAGTGTGATCACCGTGGAAGTACTGCTCGAGAGGACGACCCATGATTGCGCGGAAGCGGTACGCAGAGAAGGCACCTGGTAGCACAGACACGTAACCGAAGGATGACTCGAGGGGTTTGTCCAGGATATTTGAGATCTTGTACTCGAAGTTCTGTGCTGCGACCAGCGGGTTGACCAAGTTTTTCCAGCCCTTGGATTATTGTTAGTATTCGTCAGGGTGATCAAGATTACGGTTCAAATACTAACTTTGCCCAAAAGAGCGTGAATCTCACCACAAGAGCCTCCAAGGTCCTTGTCGTTGTAGAAAGCCTCCCAGAGAGCAAGCAAAGCCTTGTGGCCAGGCTTGGTTCCGGCGTCGAGCAGAATGCAAACCTCGGGGTTGAGAATGCGACCGAAAGCGGTGAACAGCCATCTGTGAGAGTTGATCTTCTTGGTGTTCTTCTGCTTCAAACAGAACATCATCTGCACAGGAGGCAGAGTCGAGGGACCATCATCCATGGGGCGGATCAGCTGCTGGTTGGGTGTGACGGAGAGCTGGGTGGTGTATTCGAAGATGTGGGCGACGGTCTCCTTGCCGTCGATGTCCTTCTTCATGATACCATCCTGGTAGACACCGATCGTGGCCAGCACGTCAAGGGTGCCCTTGTCGCAAGGGTCGATACCATCGAAGACCAAGCACACGACAATCTTCTGCCAAGCCGGGCCTCCTTTGTTCCAGAACTCCGACTTCTTGATGTTGACAATGTCGCGAATGTTCTGCATCACACCGTGGAGAGTACGCGATGTGAGCTCCTTGTCTTCGTTGTAGTAGGTGACGGCAATGAGCAGCTCAGTGTGTCTGTTGTACATGGCCGGCCTGAGATTGTAGCCGTTCTTGAGAGTGAAATCGTTGGGATCGCAAGTAGCGGCGGTGTAGCGCATGTGGGTGAACTCTTCGCTGCCGCTCTCGAGATCGTTCCTGTACTTGGCCTGCACGGCGTTCTGGATGGCAGAAGGCACAGGGTAGTCTGCACTCAGCACAGCACCCTGAACGAGCTTGACTTTACGGGTGGCTCCACGCTTGAGAGCAGTTGCAGCAGGGGCTTGTCTTGCAGCCCACGCCTCTGTGCTGCCAGTCTCGCTACGCTCGTATGGCTCGCGGCTCGGGAGATCACCGCCATAAGGTGGGTCGTGGAGAGTGGTGCCAGCATAGCTGGTCTCCGAGTAGCCGGTGTTGTAGGGAGGAGCGTGTGAACCCATGTAGGACTCCTCTAGGTTGTAGCCTCGGGTGTCTGGGCCGCCAGGAGTACCTGCACGGCTGTGAGGGTCGTCGAATGGGCCGCTGAAGGGACCGGTGGGGTTGAGCAGCGAGCGTTCAACCTCGTCGTCGCTGTCGTGCCTAGGTGGTGGTGCGTGGTAAGGTTGCTGGAGAAAGTCAGTTAGCTACAATAAACTTAATGACGCGCATCACATGCTGCGAGCAACATACACCGGCGGGCGAGGCATCGCGCTGCGAGTGGCCATAGCCGTCGTGGCCGCCTCCCTGATATGCCATGTTGACTGATGGAATGCAGGCAAAACGACGTCAATTGACTGACGGACGGGAAAGGTGGGTCGCGTGAGGGCGCGACAGTGAGGATGGAGGATGACAAAGAATGCGAGAGGGCGGGTGGATGGATGGGCAGGAGGAGAGTGCCCAGGTGGGTGTGTGTTGTCGCAGACAAAGAGCTGGCAGACAACAGCAGCAGCAGTACGTAGAGTAGTAGGCAGGCAGATAGGTTGGCGGACGACTTGCGAGAGTTGGAGCTTCTCGCTGCTTTTGCGGAGGAGGAGGCCTGTGGGCTAGCCGGTGTATAGTGGTGAGAGCTAAGTGGCTGCGAGTGGTGGGCAGGGTCCGGGGGGGGTCGTCAGCCGTCGTCTCTTCTCTTCTCCTTTACCGCGCGTGTTTCAGGAGGGCTTGGGTGATGAAACCAGAAACAGTGGCTGCGCCCGAGGAATGAGGGAATGTGTCGACAGGGCCGTTGTGGTGGGTGTGGGTATAGTGGCAGTATAGAGTGTTTCTGGAACGAGTGAGAGTCCTGGCAGTAAATTAATTAATTAATCATTACATGAACATGCTCGTCCCTCTCTTACACCTACTACCCGTATGGCCATCTTTTTTATTTTTTATTTTTTTATTCAGAGCCTCGTGTTACCAGGCCACCGCCACATCAGCCTGCCATCCTGCCATCCTGCCAGTCCACTTCCCCGGACACAAACACAGCAAAAAACGGCCAGTAACTTACGTCGACTTCTATATTTGCCATATTTGCCCGGCGCGATGGCCTGCTAGCGTCCATATGCCCGCTGCGCCTCCCGGTGGCCTCGTGTGCTCGTGTTCGCCGAGCTGGATTGATTGCCCTGCACACTGCAGCTGTGGGTGGTACGGTCGTGGTATGCACATGCACATGCGCATGCTGTATGCGCCTGATGCATTTGCCACGCTTCCCATTAGTCGCATCCGGCGTCTACGAGAACATCCCGATCCACTCTTTACCAGCACCATCGCTGCTGAGAACCCCTGCGAACATTATTAGTAGGGCGAGATCAGCGCTGCACCACCCAGCTCCGTGACTCGCACGCCCCCAGCCCTGTCCTGAAATCTGAGTAAGATCACAGCCGTGCTCTTGTTGTCGCACAATACCGCAATAATAATGCATATCCACCGTGACAATAATGATAATCACAATTTTCGCATTGACCCTGTGCCTGCCCAGCCGTGATCTGGCCTGCAGAAAACAAGATGCCATCGCAGACTTACACACATCTCGTCCTCGTGTGTTGCCATGCCACCTTCCGCGGTGGCAATCCGGACGACGAGTTCTCATGGATATTGCAGCCCTTCCAGAAATCTGACACGGCCACCGGCAAAGTCGGCGAGCATCACACGTTCATGCAACATATCGCCGCAGGGACGTCGATACTAGCGAAGGATCCGGGCGCACTGCTGCTTTTCTCCGGAGGCAAGACGCAGACACAGGTGAATGATACGGAGGCCGAGAGCTACCAGCGTGTCAGCTCCATCATGAATAATTGGCAACACGATCCGCTTGACGACGACTCATCCCTTGCCGCGCGATGTGGTGTTGAAACGCATGCGACGGACAGTTTTCAAAATCTGCTATTCTCTATCGTTCGCTTCAAACACCTCGCAGGTACATATCCCGCGCAAGTGACGGTGATCACACATGCGTTCAAAGAGCTTCGTTTCCTGGAACTTCACGCACCCGCCATAAAGTATCCAGCATCTAGAATTCGCGTATTCGGAATCAATCCTCCCATGACTCTTGAAGAGCTGCGAGACGTGCAAGATGGCGAACGAAAACGAGGCTATGATCCGTTCGTGAAGGATCCATACGGAGCTGGGGAGCTTTTGGCGAACAAGCGCATCGCACGCGGCTGGGACGCTGGCGTGGTCGAGATATTAGCGAGCGGTCTCGAGAATGAGGTGAAGAGACTGCTCGAGTGGAAGGGAGGTGCAAGTGGAAAGGAGACGTTCAACGAAAGGCTGCCTTGGGAGTGCGATCGGCCAATGTGATAAATATCCGAAGTGCTGACTAGGGCTGATCACTTCTTTTGAGGAGAAAGCTGCACCAAAGGTAGAGCCGCAGATATCAGACATCGAGTATGCCCGCTGTGGTGTGAAATACATGCTTGGGCAGAGGTATACTTGGACGAAGCATCGTCTGAATCAGCGGCGCCATGTCCGGAGGCTACATGTGATCCTAAACAATGACTGAGCCATATGAATATCTCTCTTTCGCGCACCTAGGCTCAATGGATTGTATATACATGTATACATGCAAATGTGCAGATGCCTTGAACGTGGTGTGATACTACATGTACTTTGCTGCAACTCTCATCTGATAATTGATCTAGCCCCACGTCATTGCGCTTGAAATTTAGTTAGGATTTGATTGGAGCTCCGCGCAGCAAACCACAACCATAGCAATAGCAACACCACCCTCCATAACCGCCACACCCTCACACTTGCAGTGCCCATCTGCAACACACACACACACACACACACAACCATGGCAATCACAATCCT
>Ga0265797_10001388_pt1 | contig 42548 bp, 35 predicted proteins | sample P2T30metagenome_FD_192433 | JGI IMG/M metagenome (GOLD analysis project Ga0265797, IMG submission 192433) | Plant litter microbial communities from East Loma Ridge, Irvine, California - P2 T30 | ecosystem: Environmental > Terrestrial > Plant litter > Unclassified | place: USA: California...
GCCCCTGCGCGTCGCGGGCGAGGATGTCGACCGGACCGATCGCGGTCATGTGCTCGCGGCGCACGAGGACGTGCCCGTCGCCGAGCAGGTCGATCTGCTCGGCGAGCAGCTTCTGGAGGTCCGCCTCGACGCCGTCCTTGGTGAGCCCGGGGTCGACGCCCATCTCGTGGCTGCTGTCGTGGAGCACCTCGTGCAGGGAGACGACGAGCACGTCGGCCGTCTTGGCCTGCGTGACCTTCCAGATCTCGACGACGCCGGCCTCGCGCTGGTCGTCGTCGGGCTCCACGGTGCTCACCGTGCAGGGCGGGCTCATCCAGTTGAGCGGCTTGTAGCTGCCGCCGTCGCTGTGCACGAGGAGGCTGCCGTCGCTCTTGAGCATGAGCAGGCGGGTCGCGAGGGGCAGGTGGGCCGACAGGCGTCCGGCGTAGTCGACGGAGCAGCGGGCGATGACGAGGCGCACCGGACGAGCGTAGCCGTCCCACTCGGACGCCCCGAAAATATTTCTTGCGCGAAATGTCGGTGACGCATACCGTGTCCCTCGACACGGTCCACCCGACCACCCCGACCCACCCGATCCGCAGGAGACCCCGATGACCGCCCTCGCCCCCTCCACCGTCCGCACGGCCCCCTCCGTCGTCCCCGCGACCGACCCGGCGGACGTCCGGGCCGTCGTCGACGTGGTGCTCCTCGACCTGGTGCACGCGCGCCGCACCGTCGGACAGACGGTCCGCGTGCCCGAGCTGGCCCTCGCCTCCGGTCGCCCCTGCGCGGCGGCCCGCCTCGCCGTCGGGCGCCTCGCCGACGCGGGCGTCCTCGTGCGCTCGCCGTTCAGCACCGACGCGGTCGTCGCCTGGCAGCCGGGGCAGAACCGGCTGCTCCTGCGCCGTCTCTCGCGTCTCGTCGCCGTCGCGGCGGGGCAGGCGCCCGACCTCGAGCAGCTGCCCGAGCCGCCGCACGGCGCCCTCGTCGCGGAGGCCGCGGGGCTCACGGTCCCGTTCGACGCCGTGCGCGTGCTCGCGCTCTGCCGCTCCCTGTTCACGGTGCTCCCCACGCCCGGGCTCACGGCGGACGGCCTCGAGCTGCTCGACCTGCTCGAGGTGCTCTGCAGTGACGAGATGACCGCCGCCCACGACGTGCAGGCCTCGGTGCCGGCCCGCGTCCGCGACGAGATCGTCGACCGGCTCGAGCTCGCCGCGCACCTCGGCGACTGGGTCGCGGTGCGCGAGATCGCGCAGGACTACGTCGAGGCGGCCACGCCCGAGTCCGTCGCGGCCGCGTCGCGCTGACGCGGTTCCCGCGCCGACCCCGACGCCACGCCCGCGACGGCGATGAGCACGAGCACGACCGTGAGGGCCGGCAGCAGACCGACGTGCTCGCCGAGGAACCCGATCACGGGCGGCAGGGCCAGGAAGGCCACGTAGCCCACCGTCGCCACCGCGCTCACCCGGGCGGCGGCCACGCGCGGGTCGTCAGCCGCGGCCGAGAGTCCGACCGGGAAGCCGAGCGCCGACCCCGCGCCCCACGCGACGACGCCGACGATCGCGAGGGCGGGCCACGGCGACACGATGACGAGGAGCAGGCCGAGGCCGGCGGCGACGGCCGACGCCCGTAGCACGGGCACCCGGCCGAAGCGGTCCAGGAGCGGCCCGCCCGCGACCCGGGCGGCCGTCATGGCGGTGACGAAGACGAAGAAGACGGTGGCGCCTCCCTCGTTGGTGAAGCCGTGGCCGTCGACCATCGCGAGGGCGAGCCAGTCGTTGGCGGACCCCTCGGCGGTCGCCATGCCGAGCACGACCAGGCCGAGCAGCAAGGTGCCGGGGGAGCGCCAGACGGCGAGGCGGTCGCGCCAGGAGGCCGTGCGCTCGGTCGCGTGACCGGCGTCGGCGGCCCCGGTGGCGCCTCCGGCCGTGGCGGTCGCGTCGGTGCCGGCGTGCCCGAGCTCCTCGGGCTGCAGGCGCGGGGCGACGGCGAGGCCCACCGCGGCGATCGCGAGGGCGACGACGCCCACGTGGACGGCCACGGGCACCGAGAGCGCCTCGGCCCCGGCACTGAGCAGGGCGCCGAGCATGGTGCCGACGCTGAAGGCGGCGTGCATGAGGGGGAGGACGGTGCGCCCGAGCGCACGCTCGGCGGCGGCACCGGACACGTTCATGCTCACGTCGAGCAGTCCGTTGCCGAAGCCGAACACGGCGAGCGAGACGGCGATGGCCCAGAACCCTCCGCCGAGGCTGGCGGAGAGGCCGGCGGCGACGAGCCCGGCCATGATGACGACGAGGCAGCCCCGGATGACGCGGCGCGTGCCGGCGCCGGCGAGGAGGTGGCTGGACAGCGTGATGCCGACGATCGACCCGACGCTGAGGCCGGCGACGAGCAGGCCCATCTCGCTCGTGCGCGCGTCGAGCAGGTCGCGGACGGCGGGCACCCGGCCCAGCCAGGTGGCGACGGCGAGCCCCGAGAGGCCGAAGACGACGAACAGGGCGTTCCGCCAGCGCAGGACCTCCTGCCGGGTGAGCGGGGACGAGCTGTCGGTGCGGGGCACGGCGGTGGGCACGGCGATCCTCGGGGGTCGGGGGTCGGGGGTCGAATCGATTCGAGCAGCAACGCTACGCGGTGCCGGAGGCGCGGTGCAAGCCCGCCCCGCCGCGGTGCGCCGCCAGGGCGGTCGGCTAGGCTCCGGGACCATGAGCCGCACCGACGCACGGGAGCGTCGCGCCGCCCCGGGAGCACCCGGGGCACGCCCCACCCTCTCCGCGGTCGCGCGCCTCGCCGGCGTCTCGCCCTCGACGGCCTCCCTCGCGTTCAGCGGCAGCGGCCCCGTCTCGGAGGACGCCCGCCGCCGCGTGCTCGACGCCGCCGCGACCCTCGGCTACGCGGGACCCGACCCCCGCGCCCGGTCCCTGCGACGGGGCCGCAGCGGCATCGTCGGCATCGTCCTCGAGGACAGCCTCTCGACGGCGTTCCGCGACCCCGTCAACATCGCCATGCTCGACGGCCTCTCCGACGTCGTCGGCGCCGCGGGCGCGTCCCTGCTGCTGCTGCCCGAGCTGGTCGACGGCCGACCGCGACTCCTCGACGCGCCCCTCGACGCCGCCGTGCTGTTCGGCTGCTCGATCCGCATCGGGGACACCGTCGAGGTCGTCCGGCGCCGCGGCATCCCCGTCGTCGCCATCGAGGGGCCGCCCCTCGACGGCGTGCTCGACGTGGGACTCGACAACCGGGAGGCGTCCCGGGCGCTCGCTGAGCACCTCCGGGACCTCGGGCACCGCCGGGTCGCCGTCGTGACGCTCGAGCTCGGCCCCACGCGCCGGGTGGGACCGGTGACGCCGGAGCGCGAGGCGGGCGGGACGTCCTGGACGACCCTGGAGCGCCTCCGGGGCGTGCGCGACGTGTTCCCCGACGCGCCCGCGACCACGACCACCGGCAGCCTGGTCGACGAGGGCCGCCGCGCCGCGCGCGAGCTGCTCGACGTCGCCGCCGCCGACCGGCCGACCGCGGTCGTCGCGCAGAGCGACCTGCTCGCGGCGGGCGTCGTGGCCGCCGCCGCCGACCTCGGGCTCAGCGTGCCCGGCGACGTCAGCGTCGTCGGCTTCGACGGCATCCGCGTCGACGACCCCCGCGCCGCCTCGCTCACGACGATGGCGCAGCCCTCGCACGAGAAGGGGCGGGCCGCGGGTCGCGCCGTCCTCGCCATGCTCGACGGGGGCCACCCGGAGCCCGTGGCCTTCCACAGCACCTTCCGCCGCGGGACGACGACGGGACCGGCGCCCGCCTGAGACCTGTCGACGGGCCGCCGTCGACCCTCCTGGTCCCTGCGCGCGCACAAGCTACTGCGTCGGAGGGGACCGCGGCAAGGGTCAGGTGCCCCCCTCTCGGGGCACGTACGGTCGACGGACTCCTCGGCGGCTGACCGACCCGAACGGCTGGCCGCCCCGCCCCGCGGAGTGCACGGCCCCGCGCCGTGCGAGCGGGCGCCCCCACCGCACCCTGGCGGAGGCGGGCGCCCGCTCCCCACCGCCACGAGCGCCGGAGTCGCGACCCGCGTCCCCCGCGCACCGTACCGTCCGCGCGTGCCCGGCCCGCGCCTCCCGCCCCGGGGCAGGGCCGCCGGGTCAGCCGGCGCCGACCGTCGCCCAGCGGGTGCCCGCGGCGCGCAGCCCGAGCGTCACCGCCCGGGCGCCGAGGTAGCCGAGGCCGAAGGCCAGCCAGAGCTGCACCGTCGCCGCCTGCTCGCCCCCGGGCAGCGACGTCGCCCACCACAGCAGCGGCAGGTAGACGACGACGTTCGCGACGCCCGCGAGGGCCAGGTACCGGGCGTCGCCCGCGCCGAGCAGCACCCCGTCGAGGACGAACACGAAGCCCGCGAGGGGCACGCCCACCGCCATCGCGAGCACCACCGCCGGCAGCAGGGCCCGCACGGCCCCGTCGCTCGTGAACACCGGGGCCAGCACCGGCGCGAGGGCGGCGAGCACGACGCCCAGCAGCACGCCGCCGACGACGCCGAAGAGCACGAGGCGCCGTGTCACCGCGCGCACCCGGGCCGCGTCGCCCGCCCCGAGCGCGTGGCCGACCATCGCCTGCGCCGCCACCGCGAGGGCGTCGAGCGCGAACGCCAGCGTCGCGAAGAGCGTCAGCGCGACCTGCACCGTCGCGAGCCCCGCGACCCCCAGGCCCGCCGCCGCCGACACGGTCGCCAGCATGGCCAGCCGGAGGCTCGCGTTGCGGACCAGCAGCCACGCCCCCGACCGCGCCACCCGGCCGAGGCCCGCGAGGCCCGGGCGCAGCGGCGCCCCCGAGGCCCGGGCCGCGCGCACCGCGATCGCCACGTACACGGCCGCCATGCCCCACTGCACGACCACCGTCCCCGCGGCCGACCCGGCCACGCCCCAGCCCAGCCCGTAGATGAGCACCGCGTTGAGGCCCGCGTTGCCCAGGGCGCCCGCGGTCGCCACGACGAGCGGCGTGCGGGTGTCCTGCAACCCGCGCAACAGGCCCGTCGCCGCGATCACCAGGAGCATCGCCGGCACCCCGAGCAGCGACACCACGAGGTAGGTGTGCGCGGCGTGCGTCACCGCGGCCGTCGTGTCGAACAGGCCGAGCAGCGGACGCGCCGACAGCGCCCCCACGCCCGAGAGCACGACGCCGAGCAGCAGCGCCGTCCACAGGCCGTCGACGCCGGCGCGCACCGCGCCGGTCCGGTCGCCCGCCCCGAGGCGACGCGCCACCGTCGGCGTCGTCGCGTACGCCAGGAAGATCAGCAGCCCGATCGCCGTCTGCAGCACCACCGACGCCACCCCGACGCCCGCCAACGGCACCGCCCCCAGGTGGCCCACCATCGCCGTGTCGGTGAGGAGGAACAGCGGCTCCGCCACGAGGGCGCCCAGCGCCGGCACCGCGAGGCGCAGGATCTCGCGGTCGAGGGCGCGGCGCCCGGCCCGACCCGCGCCTCCGGCCGTCGCGGCCGCCACGTCAGTCGGTGCCGCGCAGGCGACCCACGGCGCTCATCAGGTGGAACACGACGATCGCCGCCACCGTGCCCAGGATGATGCCGCCGAAGCTCGCCCCGCCGAGCGCGAACGTGAAGTCCGCGATGCCCAGGATGAGCGCCACGCCCGCCGTCAACTGGTTCTTCGGCTTCGAGAAGTCCACCCGGTTCTCGACCCAGATGCGGATGCCGATCACGCCGATGAGCCCGTACAGCGCCGTCGTCACGCCCCCGAGCACCCCCGGGGGGATCGTGAAGATGACGGCGCCGACCTTCGGGCTCAGGCCCAGCAGCACCGCCACGATGCCAGCCACCCAGTACGCGGCCGTCGAGAAGACGCGCGTGGCGCTCATCACCCCGATGTTCTCGCCGTACGTCGTCGTCGCCGACCCGCCGCCGAGGCCCGCGAGGACCGTGCTCAGGCCGTCCGCGAACAGCGCCCGCCCCGTGAGCGGGTCGAGGTCGCGGCCCGTGAGCTGCCCCACGCCCTTCACGTGCCCCACGTTCTCGGCGACGAGCGCCAGGACCACCGGCAGGAAGCCCAGGTAGATCGGCAGCTGCGCCAGGTCGAACGCGGGCGCCGTGAACGTCGGCCACCCGACCCACGCGGCGTCGCCCACCGCCGAGAAGTCCACCTGCCCCGCGAGCACCGCCGCGACGTAGCCGACCACGACGCCCACGAAGATCGACAGGCGACCGAGCAGGCCCCTGAAGAGGACCGCGCTGAGGACCACCGCGAGCAGCGTCACCACCGCGACGCCCGGCGCCTGCGTGAAGTTGTCCCGCGCCGCCGGGGCCAGGTTGAAGCCGATCAGGGCCACGATCGCACCGCTCACCACCGGGGGCAGCAGCACGTCGATCCAGCGCGTGCCCGCCAGGTGCACGAGCACGCCGACCACGGCCAGCATCGCGCCCACCACGACGATGCCGCTGAGCGCCAGCGGGATGCCGCCCACCTGCGTCGCCGCACCCACCGGCGCGAGGAACGCGAACGACGAACCGAGGTAGCTGGGCAGCCTGTTGCGCGTCACCAGCAGGAAGAGGATCGTGCCGATCCCCGAGAAGAACAGCGTCGTGCTCGGCGGGAAGCCCGTGATGATCGGGACGAGGAACGTCGCCCCGAACATCGCCACGACGTGCTGGCCGCCCAGGCCGATCGTCCGCGGCCAGGTGAGCCGCTCCTCCGGCTGCACGAGGGTCGAGGGGTCGACGGACCGGCCGTCGCCGTGCAGGGTCCAGGGGAGCGCCATGGGAGTCGACTGTATCGCCCGCCGGGCCGTCGGACCCCTCGCCTAGGGTGGACCGCATGACCAGCGACGCGCAGGCCTCCGGCATCCTCCTCGACGAGCTCGACCCGGCGGTCCGCCCGCAGGACGACCTCTTCCGCCACGTCAACGGGCGGTGGATCGAGCGCACCGCGATCCCCGACGACAAGGCGCGGTACGGCTCGTTCACCGTCCTCGCCGAAGAGGCCGAGGCCGCCGTCCGCGACATCGTCCACGAGTCGCAGACGGCCGAGCCCGGCACCGAGGCGCGCAAGGTCGGCGACCTCTACACGAGCTTCCTCGACGAAGAGCGCATCGAGGCCCTCGGCGTCGAGCCCGTCCGCCCCCTGCTCGACGAGGTCGACGACGTCGCCGACGTCGACGGGCTGCTGCGCCTGCTGGGCTCGTGGGAGCGGCTCGGCCTGCCCGGCCCCGTGCAGCTCTTCGTCGACAACGACCCCGGCGATCCCGAGCGGTACGTGCTCTTCGTCGAGCAGGGCGGCCTCGGACTGCCCGACGAGTCGTACTACCGCGAGGAGCGCTTCGCCGACGTGCGCACCGCCTACCGCGCCTTCGTCGAGCGCGTGCTCGACCTCGCGGGCCTCGACGACGCCGGCGCCCGCGCCGACCGGGTCGTCGCGCTCGAGACCGACCTCGCCGCCGCGCACTGGTCCAACGTCCGCACGCGCGACAGCCAGGCCACCTACAACCCGCTGCCCTGGTCGGGCGTCGCCGCGCTCGCCGGGGGCGTCGACCTCGACGTGTGGCGCGACGCCGTGCGGGCGCCGGGCGGCGCCTTCGACACCGTCGTCGTGCGCGAGCCGTCCTTCGTCACCGGGCTCGCCGGCCTGCTCACGGCCGACCGCCTCGACGCCTGGCGCGACTGGGCCCGCTGGCAGGTCGTCCGATCGTCGGCCGCGTACCTGTCGTCCGCCTTCGTCGAGGCGAACTTCGACTTCTACGGCCGCACCCTCAGCGGCACCCCCGTGCAGCGCGTGCGCTGGAAGCGCGGCGTCTCGCTCGTCGAGGGCGCGCTCGGCGAGGCCGTCGGCCGCATCTACGTCGAGCGGCACTTCTCGCCCACCGCGAAGTCCGCGATGGACGCCCTCGTCGCCGACCTCGTCGAGGCGTACCGGCAGAGCATCGGCGCCCTCACCTGGATGACCGACGACACCCGGGCGCGCGCCCTCGACAAGCTCGAGCGCTTCACGCCCAAGATCGGCCACCCCGTGCGCTGGCGCGACCACTCGGCCCTCGAGGTCGACCCCGCCGACCTGTTCGGCAACGTCCGGGCCACCGCCGCGTTCGTCTTCGACCGCGAGCTCGGCAAGATCGGGTCGCCGCTCGACCGCGACGAGTGGTTCATGACCCCGCAGACGGTCAACGCCTACTACAACCCCGGCCTCAACGAGATCGTCTTCCCGGCCGCGATCCTGCAGCTGCCGTTCTTCGACGAGTCCCGCGACGCCGCCGCCAACTACGGCGCCATCGGCGCCGTCATCGGGCACGAGATCGGGCACGGCTTCGACGACCAGGGCTCGCGGTACGACGGCACCGGGCGGCTCACCGACTGGTGGACCGCCGACGACCGCGCCGCCTTCGAGCGCCTCACGGCGTCGCTCGTCACGCAGTACGACGCCCTCGCACCCGCCCAGGTGCCCGACCACCACGTCAACGGCTCGCTCACCATCGGCGAGAACATCGGCGACCTGGGCGGCCTCAGCATCGCCTGGAAGGCCTACCTGCTCTCGCTCGACGGCCAGGAGCCGCCCGTCGTCGACGGCCTCACCGGCGCGCAGCGGTTCTTCCTCAGCTGGGCGCAGGCCTGGCAGATGAAGCTGCGCGACGAGGAGGCCGTGCGCCTGCTCGCGATCGACCCGCACTCGCCCAACGAGTTCCGCTGCAACCAGATCGTGCGCAACATCGACGCCTTCTACGACGCGTTCGACGTCACCGAGGGCGACGCCGCCTGGCTGCCCGCCGACCAGCGCGTCACCATCTGGTGAGCCGCCGCGCGGCGGCCGACGCCGACGGAGGGGCTGACCCCCGGGTGCGGACCGACCGCGGCGGGCACCGGGGCGGCCTGCCCGTCGACCCCTTCGCCCGGTCCTTCGCCGCCCTCGGGGAGCTCGCCCTCACCGGGGCCGTGGTCTCCGCCGTCGTCCGCGACCTCGACAGCGGCGAGGACCTGCTCGCCGTCGACGAGACCGTCGCCCTGCCCGTCGCCCAGGTGGGCGCCCTGCTGCTGCTCGTCGAGGTCGCGGCGCAGCTCGAGGACGGCACCCTCTCGCCCCTCGCCAGCGTCGCGCGCACCGGCCCCGTCGGTGACGACGTGCTGCCCGGGGCGTCGGGGCTCTGGCCGTACCTCCGTCGCGACGCCCTCAGCGTCGTCGACGCCGCGGCCCTCGTCGGGGCCGTCCGCGACGGCAGCGCCGTCACCGCGCTCGTCGGACGGATCGGCCTCGAGGCCGTGCGCGCCCGCGCCGAGGGCCTCGGCCTGCGGCGCACCGCCCTGCTCGACCGTGCCCGCCCCGCCCGCGGACCCGACGACGCCCCCGACCTCGCCGTCGGCACCGCCGACGAGCTCGCCGGCCTCGTGGCCCGGCTCGTCCGCGGCGAGGTCGTCGACCGGGCGGTCAGCGACCGGGTGCTCGGCTGGGCGTCGCTCTCGACCGACCTGACGCTCGCGGCGTCCGCGTTCGGCCTCGACCCCGGCTCGCACCGGCTGCGGGACCACGACCTCCAGCTCGTCCACGCCACCGGGGCGGCCCCGGGCGTGCGGAGCGAGGTCGGCGTGCTGCGGGGACCCCGACGTGGGGTCGCGTGGGCGACGACGGTGACGTTCGACGACCTGACCCTGGGCCACCGCCTGAGGGTCCTCGACGGGTACCGCGCGATCGGGACGGACCTGCTCGAGCACGTGCACTGACGGCACGCGCGCCGAGGGCACGCCCGCCGACGGCCCGCCCGCCGACGGCACGGGCCGGAGGCGCGGGCCGGCCCCGCCGGTCAGCCGGGCTGGACCGCGTTCACCGTGAGCAGCGGCACCGCCGCGTCGGTGCAGGCGGTGAAGTCGCCCTCGACGAAGAGGGCGTGCGTCTCGCCCGGCGGGTAGACGCGGAACCCGTCGGCGTCCTGCGGGGAGCACTGCACCTCGGACCAGTCGGCGGCGCTGCCGACGACGACGAGGACGTCGGCCTCGCCGCCGGCGCGGAGCACGACCGTGTCGTGCGGCAGGCTCACGATGTCGCGGTCGGCGGCCGCGCCCAGTTGCGTGCCGTCGCCGCCGCCCACGAACGAGACGCCCGGCCAGCCCTGCAGGGTGCACGGGGTGCTGCCCGTGTTGGTGAGGACGATGGTCACCTCGGCGTCGTCCACGCGGGTCTGCCCGCCGGGCGTCGAGCGTCCCGGGGCCGCGGCGAGGGCGCCGTCGAGGTCGACGGTGCGGCAGCGGTCGGCGGCGGTGCTCGCGCTGGCGCCGCCCTCCGCCGGGGGCACCGCCCGGGTCGTCGCGGCGGGCGTGGGCGCGACCGTGCCCTCGCCCGGGGCCGCGCTCGTGCCGGGAGCCGTGGCCGCGACGCCCGTCCCCGCGGGGTCGGCGCAGCCGGCCAGGGCCGCGACGGCGGCGAGGGCCAGGAGGACGGTGGACGGTCTGAGCACGTCGTGTCGGGTTCGGCTCATCCGCACAGCGTCGCACCCTTGCCCGTGAGTGCTGTCAGCGGACGGTGTGGACCTTCCCAGGGTCGCGACCGGGCACCCGCCGGGTGAGTCGCGCGACGCCTGTCGTCAGTCGACGAGGCCGTCCGCGTGCAGCCGCCGCAGGGTCTCGACCCCGGCCGGCGGGCAGTCCGCGAGGTCGGCCGTCGTGGCCCAGTGCAGCTCGTCCACCTCGCCCGACGCCTGCGGCGCCGCCCCGCCCGGCACGGGCTCGCCCGCGAAGACCGTCATCGCGACCATCGCGTCCGGGGGCCCGCCGTCGGCGCGCGTCACCACCGTGAACAGCTCCCGCAGCGACCCCCGGTCGAGCTCCACGCCGATCTCCTCGCGCGCCTCGCGCACCGCCGCGTCCGCCGCGCCCTCGCCGGGCTCGACCTTGCCGCCGGGCAGGTACCAGAGCCTCCGGCCCCGGGCGCGCACCACGAGCAGACGGCGGTCGCGGACGAGGGCGAGGGCGCTGACGACGAGGGGAGGCACCCGCCGATCCTCGCACCCGCGCCCGGCGGTGCGCGCCCGCCGACAGGGCATGATGGGCGCATGGCCGACCGCGACGACGAGTCCGCGCCCGCGACGCTCGTCGACGTCGCGGCGCGCGCCGGCGTGAGCCTCAAGACGGCGTCCCGCGCCGTCAACGGCGAACCGCACGTCGCCGAGGGCACCCGCCGCCGCGTCGTCGCGGCCGCCGACCAGCTCGGCTTCCGGCTCAACAGCCAGGCGAGCCTGCTCCGCCGCGGCCTGCGCCCCGGCGTCGTCGGCTTCGTCATGGGCGACCTGCGCAACCCCTTCTACTCGGCCATCGCCAAGGGCCTCGAGGTCGGCGCCCGCGCTGCCGGACTGCAGCTCACCGTCGCCAGCACCGACGAGGACCCCGACCGGGAGCGCGACCTCGTCGCCGAGCTCGTCGACCGGCAGGTCCGCGCCCTCGTCGTCGTGTCCACCCGCGAACGCCACGCCGACCTCGAGGGGGTGCGCCAGCGCGGCATCCGGCTCGTCTTCGTCGACCGTCCCCCCGTCGGCCTCGACGCCGACGCGGTCCTCCTCGACGACGAGGGCGGCGCACGGCGGGCCGTCGAGTCGCTCCTCGCCCGTGGGCACCGGCGGATCGGCTTCGTCGGCGACTTCTCCCGGCTCCCCACGCACCGCGACCGGTTGCACGGGTACGCCGCCGCGATGGAGGCGGCGGGCGTCGAGGGGCACCGGCGGTGGGTCCGCGAGGACCGCCACGACGCGGCCAGCGCCCGCGGGGGAGTCCGCGAGCTGCTCGAGCTGCCCGAGCCGCCCACGGCCCTGTTCACGAGCAACAACCGGGTGACCATCGGGGCGTTGTCGGCGTTGCGGGGGGTCGCCGCGCCTCCGGCCCTCGTCGGCTTCGACGACTTCGACCTCGCGGACGTCCTCGGCGTCAGCGTCGTCGCGCACGACCCCGTCGAGCTCGGCCGGCGGGCCGCCGACCTGGCGCTCGGCCCCGCACCCGACGACGGCCTGCCGCGACGGGTCGTCCTGCCCACCGAGCTCGTGCACCGCGGGTCGGGCGAGGTGGGGCCCGGCGTCGCCTGGCGCTGACCGGTCGGTCGGCGGGGCGAGCGCTGCACGGATGGCCGACCTCGGCTCCGCGGCTGTCGTCGAGGGCCCCGCTGGCGCTAGATTCGGGGGCCATGGACGCCCAGCAGCTCGTGCTCCCGACGACCGACGGTGGTGAGCTGGCGGTGACGCGCTGGCCCGGGACGGGACCGACCGTGGTCCTCCTGCACGCGGGGGTGACGGACCGTCGCTCCTGGGACGGGGTCGCCGCCGCGCTCGCCGGCGACGACCTCGACCTCGTCGCCCCCGACGACAGGGGCCACGGCGACAGCCCGCACGGACCCTCGAAGCGGTACTCGCCCCTCGACGACCTGCTCGCCCTGCTCGACGGCCTCGGCGTCGAGCGCGCCGTCCTCGTCGGTGCCTCCGTCGGCGGTGCCGTCGTGCTCGACGCGGCCGTCCGCCACCAGGACCGCGTGGCGGGCCTCGTCCTGCTCGCCCCGGCCGTCACCGGCCAGACCGACGACGACACGCCCTTCGACTGGGAGGCCGACCGGGTCACCACCGCCCTGCTCGCCCGCGCCGACGGCCACCTCGTCACCGACCGGGAGCGCGTCCGCGCCCTCGCGCACCTCTGGCTCGACGGCCCCCACGCCCCGGAGGCGCGGGTCGACGGAGAGCTCCGCGACGCCTTCTCGACGTGCATGGTGCGCCTGCTCCGCACCGAGCAGCCCGCCCGGGCCGAGCCGTCGGGCGCGGTCGCGTGGAAGCGCCTCGGCGAGGTCGCCGCCCCCACGGTCACCGCCTGGGGCGACCTCGACCTGCCCTGCGACCTGCACTTCTACGAGGAGACCGCCCGCCGGATCGGGCAGGGGCCCGGACGCGTGCTGCCGGGCGTCGCCCACCTGATCGGCCTCGAGCGGCCCGACCTCGTCGCCGACCTCGTGCGCGAGGTCGTCGCGGCGGCCCGCTAGGCCGGGTCCGCCCGGGCGCGCGACGCGCCGGGTCCGGCTCGTCGCGGCGGCCCGCTAGGCCGGGTCCGCTCGGGCGGCCGGCGGCGGCGCCGTGACGTCCTCCGTCGACCAGCGCGCCGTCACGTCGGCGCGACCCGCCGCCTCGAAGGCGAGGACGGCCGCGCCGATCCTGCCCCCGGCCGCGCCGAGGGGGGAGGTGCGCAGGACGGGCGCCGGTCGCCACGCCAGCCGGCGGTCCAGCTCGACCCGCAGCGGGGCCAGCAGGGCCTCGCCGGCGCGGGCGACGCCTCCGGTGACCACGATCGTCGCGGGGTCGACGAGCAGCGTGACCGAGGCGAGGCCCAGCGCGAGGGCCTCCACCGCGTCCGCCCACACGCGGTCGGCGAGCGGGTCGACGCCGAGGCGGCCGACCACCCCCGCGGCGTCCGTGCCGGGGGCGCCGCCCGCGAGGGCGTAGCGGCGCGCGAGGGCCGCACCCGAGCAGTAGGCCTCGAGGCAGCCGCGTCGACCGCAGGGGCAGGGCTCGCCGTCGGGGTGCACCGTGACGTGACCGAGCTCGCCCGCCGCCGTGAGGGCGCCCACGACCGGTCGACCGCCCGAGACGACCGCCGCGGCGACGCCGGTGCCGATGCTCACGACGACGACGTCGTCCGCGCCCGCGGCGGCCCCGAAGAGCCGTTCGGCGAGGCCGCTCGAGCGGACGTCGTGGTCGACCCGCACGGGCACGCCGAGCTCGGCGGCGAGGACCGCTCCGAGGTCGAGGTCCCGCCAGTCGAGGGACGACGCGTACCGCACCGTCCCCGTGGCGGCGTCGACGAGGCCCGGCACGACGACGCCCACGCCGACGACCTCGTGGCCCCCGGTCCCGCCCAGCTCGCGCAGTCCGCGCAGCAGCGCCACGAGCCGGTCGACGGCGTCGGCGCCCCGGCCGGTCGCCTCGACGGTCCGCAGTGCGACCGTGCGTCCGCGCTCGTCGACGAGCGAACCCTTGATGCTCGTGCCGCCGAGGTCGACGGCGACGACGACGGGCGGGCGGCGGGCGTCCGGAGGCGCGGCGACGGCGGGCGCGTCGGGCACGGCCGGTGGCGTGGCCGGCACGGGCCCGGGCGCGCCGGCCTCGGCGGACGGCCCGGCGACCGCGGCGACCATCGCCCGGACGACCTCCGGGTCCGTCCGCAGCGTGCCGTCGCCACGCGGCGACGGCGACTGGGCTCGCAGGTGGACCTCGCGGGCCCCGGTCGCGGCGAGCAGGGCCCCGACGCCGTCGGGCCGGACGCCGCCGCCCACGAGCACGCGCGGCGCACCGGGGGCGGCCGAGCGGCGGACGAGTTCCGCGAGGACGTCGACGCCCTCGGCGGCCGGGTGCGGGCCGCCCGAGGTGAGCACGCGCTCGACCCCCACCCGGTGCAGCACGTCGTACGCGGCGAGGAGGTCGACGGTCGCGTCGAAGGCCTTGTGGACGGTGACGGGCAGGGGCGCGGCCGCGGCGACGAGCCGGCGCAGGACGGGCTCGTCGACCTCGCCGCCCGGGGTGAGCACGCCGAGGACGACGCCCACGGGGGTGCGCGCCTCGGCGGCCGCGAGCCGTGCCAGCGCCTCGAGGTCCGCGCACAGGACGTCGAGCTCGGCGGCGTCGTGCACGAAGTCGCCGCCGCGGGGACGGACGATCACCTGCACCCCGACGCGCCGCACCGACCGCAGCACGGTCGTCACGGTGCCGGTGCTGGGCGTGGTGCCGCCCGCGGCGAGGTCGGCGCAGAGCTCGATCCGGTCCGCGCCCTCCCGGTCGGCGACGAGGGCGCCCTCGACGTCGTCGACGCAGATCTCGACGAGGACGCGAGGGGTGCCAGGTCGGCGGTCGTGCAGGGTCACGCGTGGTCCTCCCGGTCGCACGGCCGAGCGCCGTCCTCGGGGCCCTGCCGTCCGAGGAGTCTGGCACGGCGAGGGCCGGGCACGACGAGGGCCGGGCACGACGAGGGCCGGGCACGAAGAGGGGCGGGGAGGGACGCGGTGCCGCGCGTCCCTCCCCGCCCCGTGCCGGGTCGTCGCCGGCTACCCGGCGTCGACCAGCCCGAGGGCGTCGAGCCGGCGGCGTCGGCGGGCGCCGAGGCCGAGCCCGACGAGCGCGAGGCCGGAGGCGACGAGCACGCCCGCCACGAGGGCCCCGTCGGTCGGGTCCTGCGTCGGGCCGCCGGTGAAGGCGAGCGACCCGTCGCCCGTGCCCGGCCGCACCGGCCGGACGCCCTGGTCGGCGGGCGCCGTGTCGACGACGCGGAACGCGGCCCGCACCGCCGTCTGCGACGTGCCGCCGAGCGCCTCGACCTCGTGCGCCCCGGTGCTCGCCGCCGCGGGCACCGTGAAGCTGCCGCGGACGATGCCGTCCCCGTCCGCCGTGAGGGTGCCGAGCGCGATCGGGTCGCTGAACAGGGTCAGCGCGACCGTCTCGCCGGGGGCGAAGCCGCTGCCGTCGACGGGGACGACGGTGCCGCGCACCGCGGAGTCCGCGAGGACGCGCAGTTCCGGCGTCCACCCGGGCTGGCCGGGCCCGGGGTCGCCCGGGCCGCCGGGCTCGCCGGGTCCGGGCTCACCGGGCTCGCCCGGGCCCTGCTCGCCCGCGACGGTGAGCTCGTCCGAGGCGGCCGTCTGCGAGACCGCACCGAGCGCGGTGACCGGGTACGTGCCTCCGGCCGTGCCCACCGGGACCGTGACGGACGTGGCCAGCGCGCCGGCCGCGTCCGTGCGGTCCGTGACGGTGACGTCGCCGCCGGCGTCGCCGAGGGCGAGCGTGACGGTGACCTCCTCGTCGGGGGCGAAGCCGGCACCTGTCACCGCGGCCGCGGCGCCGGGCTCGACGTCGCCCTCGGCGACGGCGATCGTCGGCGACCAGACGGGGGCGGCGGCGATCGTCGCGGTCGTCGTGGTCGAGGCGCTGCCCCGGCCGTCGTCGACCGTGACGGTCACCGTGCGCTCGCCGGGCAGGGCGTAGACGTGCGAGCCGGTGACGGTGGACCCGTCGACGACCGCGTCCTCGAGGGCGGTGCCGTCGCCCCACGCGACCGTCGCGGTGACGCCCTCGCGGACCTCGCCGTCGATCGTCGCGAGGACGCCCTGGACCTCCTCGCCGGCGGTGCCGGTGAGCGGTGCGCCCGCGGTGAGGGCGAGCGGGGCCGGAGGCGCGAGGCGCGTCCCGTCCGTCGCCACCGCGAACACGTGGACCCGCCCGGCGGCCCGCGGGTCACCGGTCTGCACCGGCATGGTCAGCGACACGGCGACCTTGCCCTCGGGCAGCGTCACCGGCGCCGTGGCGTAGATCGCCGCGGGCGTGGCGTTCGTCCCCGACGCCCCGACGGTGCGGAAGTCCGAGGTCGCGACGAGCAGGTTGCCGAACGCGGGCGACGTGCGCGACGCCGTCCAGTCGCCGAACTCGATCGGCAGCGGCTGGGTGCTGCCGTCGTCGAAGGTCAGCGTGCCGACGGTCTGCTGCGGACGCTCGGTCGCCGTGCCGACCACCGAGAGCTGCGTGACGTCGTCGCCGAGGTCGAGCGGCAGGACCTGCCCGTTCCCGGTGGCGTTGTCGGGCTGCCCCGCGGGGACGGCCGGCAGGTCGAAGGTCAGCTCGGTGCCGGGCACGGGGACCGTGGTGCCCTGGACGAAGCCGTCCGCGGCCAGCGACGTCCGCGAGAACCCGTTCTGCAGGTAGTCGCAGTTCGCGGCCTGCCCGGGGTCGCCGAGGCAGACGCTGTCGAACGCGCCGGTGGGGCTCGGTGCCGTGCGCGACACCGTGACCGTCGCCGTGGCGGTGGCCATGCGCGTGCCGTCCGTCGCCGTGACGACGACGGGCTGTGCGCCCACCCGGTCGAGGACGTGCGCCGGGGCGACGACGTCGAGCCCGCCGAGGGCGGCCGGCGTCGTCGTGGCCGGCTGCGGGCCGGTCCCGTCGAGCCAGTCGACGGTCACCGTCGGGGCGTCCGTGCCGGAGGCGCCGGTCACCGTGGCGACGGGGCCCTCGAAGGTGCTCCCCACCTCGGCCGTCAGGTCGGGCCGGGGCGTCACGGCCAGCTCGCCCGCGGTGGCGGTCGGGTCGGCCATGAGCTCCAGCTCGGAGAGCGTCGCCGGGCGCGCCTCGGTGGTGCCGACGGTGACGAGGCGGTACCAGGACAGCGGCGACGGGTCCGCGACGGTGAAGGGTCGCGTCTGCAGCGACGAGGGGAAGGCCTCGCCGTCGCGCTCGTCGAGCGTCGTCCAGGTGGTGCCGTCCGACGAGCCCTCCAGGCGCCAGGCGGTGGGCGCCGCCGAGCCGTCCGGACCGTTCGTCAGCGTGTACCGCTCGACCTGCACCGGGCCGGACGCGCTCTGCCAGGTGACCTGCGCCTCCGGGTCCGTGAACGTCACGGCGCTGCGGGCCGAGTCGTCGACGAGGGCGCCGACGGCGGTGCCGTCGCTGCTCGACGTCACGCCCTGCCCGGGCGTGGTGGCGTCGACCAGCGGGGTGGGCACCTCGACGGCCTCGGGGGCGCCGGCCGCCCAGCCGCTCGGCTGCTCGCCCATGACGAAGGTGAGCTCGCCGCCGGCCGCGATCGCCGACTGCGGCAGGTCGACCGTGTCGAGGGCCTCACCGTTCAGGGTCGCCGACTGCACGTGCACGGCGTCGACCGAGTTGCCCTCCGCCGTGATCGTGAACGTGCGGCCGCCGTCGAGGTGGATCGTCGCCTCGTCGAACAGCGGGGAGCCGATCGTGTACGAGTCGGTGCCCATCGCCAGCGGGTAGAAGCCGAGCGCCGAGAAGACGAACCACGACGACATCTCGCCGTTGTCCTCGTCGCCGGGGTAGCCCTGCCCGATGTCGCTGCCCACGAAGAGCCGCTGCGTGATCTCGCGCACCGCCGCCTGCGTCGTGGCGGGGTCGCCGTTCGCCTCCGAGACGTACGGGATGTGGTGCGAGACCTGGTTGCTCATGCCGAGCTGGCCCATGCGGACGTCGCGCGCCTCGAGCATCTCGTGGATGACGCCGCCGTAGCCGCCGGGCTTGTCGGCGCGCTCGGGCGTGCCGTAGAACTCGGCGAGCTTCGCGTCGAGGCCCTCGGGGCCGCCGTACAGCGCGGCCAGGCCGGGGACGTCGAAGGGGGCGTGGAAGGCGAAGTTCCAGCCGTTCGTCTCGGTGTACGCGCCGCCCCAGTCGCCCGGGTCGTACTCGGCCGCGGGGGTGGCGAAGGTGCCGTCCTCGTTCCTGGCCTGGAAGAACCCGATCTCGGGGTCGAACAGGGCCGGGTACTCCTCGGCACGGTCGAGCAGCCAGGCCGACTCCTCGCGGAGCTGGTCACGGCGCTCGTCGGGCGTCGCCGGGTCGTCGGCCAGCTTCGCGGCCATCTGCCCGAGCCCGAAGTCGTTGATGGCGCCCTCGAGGCCCCACGACACGCTCTCGTGCGTCGACTCCGGGGTGTACCCGAGGAACAGCGACCGGTCGAGGCCCTTGCGCCCCACGCCGCTCTGCGTCGGCTGCACGCTCGCGTTCTTGAGGCCGGCGTCGTACGCCTCGAGCGCCAGGTCGCCGTCGATCGCGCCCTTCACGTACGCGTCCGCGAAGGCGACGTCCGAGCTGGTGCCGGTCATGAGGTCGGCGTAGCCGGGGCTCGACCAGCGCGCGATCCAGCCGCTGTCGCGCTCCATCTGCACGAAGCCGTCGACGAGGCGCTCGGCGACGTCCGGGTACAGCATCGAGTAGGCGGGCCACACGGTGCGGTAGGTGTCCCAGAACCCGTTGTTGACGTAGATCTCGCCGTCCTTCACCTGCGCGTTCGTCGTCGTCGCCGTGGCCTCGCCCTGCTTCGGGGCGACGGGGCTCGCGTAGCGGTGGACGGGGTCCTCGGTCGTGCCCGTGTTCTCGAACTGCGAGTTGGGGTAGAGGTTGAGCCGGTAGAGGCTGCCGTAGAGGGTGGCGAGCTGGTCGTCGCGGGCGCCCTCGACGGTGATCACGCCGAGGCGGTCCTCCCACTGGGCGCTCGCGGCCTCGCGGACCTGCTCGAAGCTGCGGTCGGCGAGCTCCAGGTCGTGCGAGTGGCGGGCCTGGTCGAGCGAGAGGAACGAGGTCGCCAGCCGGAGCTCGACGACGCCCTCGGGCGAGGTGCCGGAGGCGTCGGTCGCGTCGAACGCGGCGAACCGGGCTCCCGTGCGGTCACCCGCGGCGGTGCCCACTGACGTCGGCGTGCGGTCGAACTGGCCCCACACGAACATGCGCGAGGCGCCGACGGAGAGGCCGGAACCTCCCTCGACCCAACCGCTGAGGACGCCGTCGGGGGAGACGGTGAGCTCGCTCGTGCCGGCGACGCGGTCCACGAGCACGCTGCCGACGCGGGCGGCGTCGGCGCCCGCGTCGTCCGCGGGCTCCGGGAAGCCGAACCGCATCACGGCGCCGTGGTCCGTGGGCGTGACGGCGGTCTCGAGGCCGCTCGTCGTCGCCACGCTGTACAGGTCCGGGCGCGCGACCTCGGAGCCGTGGTCGAACTGGAGCGCACGGGTGGTGAGGGTCGCGTCGGGCGCGGTCGCGCCTCCGGCCCCCGGCACCGTCGCCGACGGCAGCAGCGCGAGCTGGTTCCGGTCGCCCATCCACGGGCTCGGCTCGTGCGAGATGCCGAGGCCCTGCAGGCGGGGCAGGTTCTGGGCGTCGTTGCCGCGCGACCAGTCGTAGAGCCAGCTCTGGCTCGAGGCGGCCGTCATCGGCGTCCAGAAGTTGAAGCCGTTCGGCACCGCCGTCGCGGGGACGTTGTTGCCGCGGCTGAACGAGCCCGTGGAGTTCGTGCCGCGTCGGGTGTCGACGCTCTCGACGAGCTCGTCGCCGCCGAACGCGGGGGGCGCCGGGTCGAGGTCGAGGTCGTCGACCCAGCCCTGGAAGCGCGTGTCCGCGCTGCCGCCCGGGTTGTCGTAGCTGAGCAGCACCTTCTCGACCGTGCGGCCGGCGAGGTCGCCGAGGGGCACGCGGACGCTGTTCCAGTGGTCGGCGTAGAGGATCTTCGACGAGCCCTGGCCGCGCGCGGACACGTCCTCGCCGTGGCCGTCGACGATGCCGTCGACGCCCGAGACGAGCGTGCCGTCGTCGAGCTGCAGGTCGACTGCGGCCCAGGTCGCCGGGTACTGCAGGTCGCCGCCGAGCTCGGGGAAGACCTTGTACGAGAAGACGCTGTCGCTGCCGATCTCGAGGTCGAGGCCCTCGTAGAGGACGTTGCTCGCCGTGGCCTCGCCGGCGGCGACGTGCTCGCCCGCGTAGCGCAGCGACTTCGTGCCGCTGAAGCCCGCGCCGGGCTTGTTCGTGAGGCCCGTGACGGGGCCGCCGCCGACCTCTGTCGCCATGGGGCCGCTCGGCGGGACGGCGTCGCTGCCGTCGCTGAGCGTCCAGTCGGCGAGCTGGGTGAGGCCAGCGCCGCCGTTCTCGGTGATCTCGAGACGGTAGGCGTCGTATCCGGTCCCGGCTGCCAGCGGGAAGGTTAGGCTCGACTGGCGGCCCTCGAAGGCGACGTCGGCCTGCGTGTCGAGGGCCGTCCAGGTCGCGCCGCCGTCGGTCGAGCCCGAGACCGTGAAGCTGCGCGGGTCGCGCTCGGGGGCGTCGTTGCCGCTCGTGAGCGTGTACTCGGCGAGGGGGTGCGGGCCGTCGAGCAGGTAGGTGATCGTCGCGGTGCGCTCGAAGGCGAGCCACTTGCTGGCGGGGTTCGCGTCGGTGAGGTTGACGGCGGTCTCGCCGGGCGGGTTCTCGGCGGTCGCGGTGACGTCCGTGACGTACGGCGCGAGGCTGCCCGGGGCGTAACCGGTCGAACCGGTCACGTTGACGGGGTCGCCGAGCGGGGTGCTCGCGAGCGGCTGGGCGTCGTCCTGCTCGAAGGAGGTGCGCCAGTCGTCGCCCGCGACCTGCGGGCGGGCGTCGCCGCCGGCCGCGGCGTGGGCCGCCGACGGCAGCGCCGTCACCGCGCCGAGCGCGAGGCCCGAGGTCGCGAGGGCGCAGGCGAGGGTCATCGCCCCCAGTCGTCGGACGCGACGCGAGAAGGAGGCGGGGGTCCCGCCCGTCCCGCCGCGCGCGTCGGCGCCGTCGGCGCCGCCCCTGTCCCGTGTCCCCCGGTGGTCCTGGGTGGTCCCGCCCCCGCGGGTCCGCCCTGTGGTGCGTCGGCTGTGCGCCATCGACACTCTCCTGCACTCGATGATCCGTACGTGGTCGGACGTCACCGTCGTGCCGGACGACGGGCGTCGGCGGCATGACAGCGTTGTCACTGTCGACTGTTCTACAGGTGTCGTGTCCCCCGGTCAAGGGGTGCCCGCGCGTCCTGCCCCCGCACCCGCGCGTCCTGCCCCCGCACCCGCGCCTCCTGCCCCGGGCCGAGGTCGTGCGGCGGTGGCTTTCTCGCGCGGCGGTGGAGAACTTCCCACCGCCGTGCGAGAAGGCCACCGCCGTGGCGCCGCGTCGCGGGCGCACCGCGCACGTCCGTGGCACGGTCGAGCGGGTGGGAAGGGCATCGGTGGTCGCGTGCTGGGACCGGCACCAGGTGTCGCTCTACCTCGGGGCGATCGCCGTCGGGGCCGGGCTCGGCCTGGTCGCCCCTCCCGTGGCTCCTGCCCTCGGTCGGCTGGTGGCGCCGGCGCTCGTGCTGCTGCTGTTCGCGACGTTCCTCGGCGTGCCGCTCGTCGCACTGGGGCGAGGGCTGCGCGATGTGCGGTTCATCGGCACCGTGCTCGTGACGAACTTCACGATCGTGCCGCTGCTGGCGTGGGTGCTGTCGCGTCCCGTCGCCGACGACCGCGGGCTGCTGCTCGGCGTGCTGCTCGTGCTGCTCACGCCGTGCGTCGACTACGTGGTCGTCTTCACCGGCCTCGCGGGCGGTGACCGCGCACGCCTGCTCGCGACCGCGCCGCTGCTCGTGCTCGTGCAGGTGCTGCTGCTGCCCCTGTACCTCGTGGTGCTCGCCGGGGGAGACGTGCTCGAGGTGGTCGAGGTGGGACCGTTCGTCGAGGCCCTCGTGGTGTTCGTCCTCGTGCCCCTGGTGGCCGCGGCCGTCGTCCAGGTCGTCGGGCGACGTGCCGACGCGGGCACCGTCGACGGCGGGCGCGTCGGCGTCGGCGCCGGGGCCCGGGCCGTCGAGGCCGTCGCGGCCGCGGCGACGGTGCCCCTGCTGGTCGTCACCCTCGTCGTCGTGGTCGGCTCGCAGGTCGCCGCCGTCGGGGCACAGGCCTCGGCGCTGCTGCGCGTCGTCCCGCTCTACGTCGCCTTCGTGGCCCTCGCCGTCGGCGTCGGCCTGGTCGCCGGTCGCGTCGTCCGGCTCGACGTCGCCGGCCGTCGCGCGGTCGTGTTCGCGACGGTCACCCGCAACTCGCTCGTCGTGCTGCCGCTGGCCCTCGCCCTGCCGCCGTCACTGGCCCTCGCCCCCCTCGCCGTCGTCACGCAGACCCTCGTGGAGCTCGTGGTGATGGTGCTGCTCGTGCGCGTGGTGCCGCGGGTGGTCCCCGGGGCGGGGCGTGCGCGGCCCCCGGCGGGAGGGCCCGCCGCCGGGTAGGACCCCGTCGGCCTGTCTTCCCGTCTGCACGTCGGTCGTGGGTCAGTGCGGGACGGCGTCGCCCTGGTCGCCCTGCATGGAGGCCGACGTCGGGGCCGGCCCCACGGCGTGCTTGAAGCCGACGTGCGAGTCGACGAAGCCGAGCCGGCGGTAGAAGCGGTGCGCGTCCGACCGGGCGGCGTCGGAGGTGAGCTGCACGAGCGTCGCCCCGACCGCGGGTGCGGCGACGTCCGTGACCCAGCGCATCACGGCCGTCCCGATGCCCGACGAGCGCTCGGTGCTCGCGACCCGCACGGCCTCGACGAGCAGGCGGGTGCTGCCGCGGCGGGTCAGCCCCGGGATCACCGTCACCTGGAGCGTGCCGACGACGACGCCCGCGGGGGCCACGGCGACGAGCAGGTCGTTGCCGGCGTCCGCGGTGATCGCGTCGAGGGCGGCCGCGTAGGCCGCCTCGTCCTCCGGCTGCGCGCGGTCGCCCCGGGAGGCGCTCACCGGGTCGTCGGCGAGCAGGCGGACGATCCCGGCGAGGTCGTCCCGGGTGGCGCGGCGCAGGACCACGGGAGCGGTCCGGGCGTCGAGGGTGACGGGCAGGTGCAGGCGGTCGATCACGGTGCCATCGTGCCGCAGCCGCAGCCGCAGCCGCAGTCGCAGTCGCAGCCGCAGGTGCGGCTCCGGCGGCGGTGCCTTTCTCGCGCGGCGGTGCAGAGGAGACCACCGCCGTGCGAGAAAGGCACCGCCGCCGTCCGCGAGTCGGCCACGCGCGGGTGGGCGGACGGGCACCGGGTGGCCGACGGGTGACGTCGGGGCGGTCCCCCGCCGTGAGACGACCCGTGGAGCGCGCGGCACGAGATGCTGGGGTCCGACCCGAGGAGGTCGTGGTGCGCCGGTTCCGTTCCGCCCCGCTGTGGGTGCTGCTGCCCGTGCTGTTCGTGACGACGGGCGGGTCGTGGTGGGCGCTGGGACTCGTCGCGTTCCCCGGGGAGCGGCCGCTCGCCGCGCACGTCTTGGTCGCGACCGCCTTCGGCGGAGTGATGACGGTCGTCTTCGGCCTGCTGATCGCGCGCGCCCGTCGCCGCGCGGGGAGCGCCGGAGAGCTCGCCCTCATGGGACGTGCCGCGAGGACCGGTGAAGTCCCGGTCGGCGCCGACCTCCGCCGCTGGACGACGACCTTCGAGGACTGGCGTCGGCAGCACCGGCGCACCCGGTGGCTCTCGCCCGTCGTCTTCGGGGTGCTCGTCCTCGACGCCGTGTGGCTGGCGTCGACCGCGAGCCCGGTCTGGTGGGCCTTCGTCGTCTTCTTCGTCGTCGCCCTCGTGGCGACCGTGGTCGACGGTGCACGACGGATGCCCGTTCTCGAGGCCGTCCTCGCCGAGCTGCGTCGGCGCGCCGCTGATGAGCCCCCGGCGGTGCCCGCACCCACCGCATCGCCCACCGACGCTCCTCGCTGACCGCTCCTCCCGGCCTCCCCAGCCGGCCCACGCGCGGGACGGTCCCCAGGACGACCGACCGGAGGCGCGGCTGGGCGACGAGGACGCCATCGTCGTCACATGACGAGACGGACGCTCACGGCAGGGCTGATCGCCGCCGGTGCCACGGTGGGCGCCGTGGTGCGCGGGTTCCTGCCGCCGTTCGTCCTCGACGTGCCCTTCTGGCGCGACTTCTGGTCCGGGCCACCCGCAGCGGGCGTCTTCGCCCTCCTCGGGGCGGGACTCGCCGTCCTGGCCGCGCGCGTGACCGCACGGACTGCTCGCCGTGGCGCAGAGCGGCAGGAGTGGTGGGACCGCGCCAGCTGGGCGCTCGACCTCGCCCGTGCCGACGACCACGTGGATCGTCTCATCGGACTCACCGCCCTCGAGGCCCTCCGCCACGATGCGACGGCCACCGAGTCCGCGCTGGTCGCCGCCGTCACGGACGCCGTGTCCAGGGGCTGTCCGCTTGACACGGTGCCGGGGTCGGCCGACGATGGCTCGACGTCCGGCAGGACGACGGGATCGAGAGGACGGTGGTCGCGATGGCCGAGAAGAAGATGACGAGCATCCTCGACGACCGCATCGCTGCCGGCCTCGCGGACCCGATCACCGACGAGGAGCGAGCCATCGCCGCCCGCATCCGGGCCGACCACGAGCGTCAGTTCGGGAGCTCGGAGCGCCGGCGGCGTCCCCGCCGGGACCCTGACGATCGTTGACCGACGGGTGCCCTCGCCCCCCGCCTTCCACCTCGCCACGGGCGCGCCCGCGCGCCGTCCTTCGTCCTGACGTCCTCGACCGGGCGCCCCGCCCGCCTTCACCGGTGCCGCAGGTGCACCCCCGCGAGGGTGCAGCGCACCGAACCGCCGGCGAGCTCGAGGGTCGGCACGGCGAGCGGCAGCGGCCGGGCGTGGCGGGTGACGACGGCGCGCTGGTCGGGGCGCAGCGACCGCCAGCCGCGGGCTGAGATCGCGAGCACGGGTCCGTCCCGTCCGGTCAGCTCCAGCGCGTTGCCGGCGAAGTCGGCGACCTGGGCGCGGGTCAGCCGCACCAGGTCGCGACCGCCCTCGGTGAGCCGTCCCTCGAGCTGCCGCCGCCGCTCCGGGTCCTCGACGGCCTCGAGGCAGACCATCGAGAAGCCGGTGCCCACGGTCGCCATGACGTTGGTGTGGTAGATCGGCTCCCCGGCGGCGTCGGTCGCGACGAACGCCTCGAGGTCGTGCCCGAGGTCGGCGCAGGCCCGGGCGGCGAGGTCGGCGTCGGCCCGTCGCGACAGGGCGACGTACGCGACCCGTCGGACGTGGTCGAGCACGAGCGCGCCCGTCCCCTCGAGGTGCACGCCCTGCTCGGCGAGCGGTGACAGGTCGACGACCTCGTCGACGACGTAGCTAGCGCGCAGCAGGTCGAGCACGTCCTCGCGGCGCTCGCCGCGACGGTTGGGGGAGTGCATCGGCCAGGTGACGACGCGTCCGTCGGGGTGCGTGCTGAGCCAGTTGTTGGGGAACACGGAGTCGGGGTGCTCGTCGCCGACGTCCTCGACGAGGTGCACGCGCACGCCGACCGCGCGCAGGCGCCGGGCCACGGCCGTGACCTCGGCGTGCGCGCGGGCCGACAGGGCGGTCAGCGCGGACGCGTCGTCGGGCAGCGCCCCGGGGTCGAGCTGGTAGGCGTTGTCGGCGGCGGTCTGCGGGTTGGGCACGAACCGGTGCGGACGCACCATGACGACCGCGGCCGGGGCCTGGGGGGACGGTGCGCGACCGGTCGCGCGGGGTGCGGCGTCGAGGACGGTCACGAGGAGGCCGCCGCGTCGCTCAGGCGGGCACGGGCGCGGTGGCGCCGACCATGCCGAAGAGGTCCTTGGGGTCCCCGGGCTCGGCGACGAGGTGGAGGTCGACGACGAGGTCGCTGCCGGCCGTGTCGGCGCGCAGGAACCTCAGTGCCGCGACGTCCTCGATCGCGAAGCCGACCGAGTCGAACAGGGTGACCTCCGTGTCGGAGGTGCGCCCCCGACTCCGGCCGGCGACGACCTGCCACAGCTCGGTGACCGGGGAGTCGGGGGCCTGTCGCTGGATCTCGCCCTCGACGCGGGTCTGCGGCTCGTGCTCCACGAACACCGAGGCGCGCGCGACGGTGGCGGGGTCGAGCTCGGTCTTGCCGGGGCAGTCGCCGCCGATGGCGTTGAGGTGGACGCCGGAGGCGACGGCCGCGTCCGGCAGGACGACCGCGGTCTGCTTGTCCGCCGTGCACGTGGTCACCACGTCGGCGCCCTCGGCCGCCTCGGCGGCGCTCGAGCACACGGTGACCCGGAAGCCGAGGGGGGCGAGGTTGCGGACGAACTTCTCGACGGCGCGGTCGTCGACGTCGAAGACGCGGACGTCCTCGATGCCGAGCACCTCGCGCATGCCGATCGCCTGGAACTCCGCCTGCGACCCGGCACCGATCGCCGCACCGACCCGCGAGTCGGGCCGGGCGAGGTGCCGCGCGGCCAGCGCGCTCGTCGCGGCGGTGCGGAGGGCGGTGAGCAGGGTCATCTCGGCGAGGAACGTGGGGTAGCCGTTGTGCACGTCGGCGAGCACGCCGAACGCGGTGACCGTCTGGAACCCGCGCGCCGGGTTCGAGGGGTGCCCGTTGACGTACTTGAACCCGTACACCTCGCTGTCGCTGGCGGGCATGAGCTCGATGACGCCGATCGGCGAGTGCGACGCGACCCGCGACACCTTGTCGAAGGAGGGCCAGCGGGCGAAGTCGCGTCCGAGCTCGTCGACGAGGCCGGCGACGAGCGGGCCGACGCCCCTCTGCCGCACCCAGCGGACCATGGCGGGGACGTCCACGAAGGCGACCATCGGCGTCACCGTTCCTTCCCGGGCCCGCGCTCACGGTGCCTCCCCTGTCACGCTAGGACCGGGCGATGTGCACGGTCGAGTCGCAGGTCGCACGGTTCTCGGCGCAGGATCGTGCGATCTGCTCGGTGTCGTCGTACGCTCGGCCCGTGCCCGCCCTCGACGACCTCGACCAGCGCCTGGTGGCGGCGCTCCGCGTGGACGCGCGACGCCCCGTCGCCGCCCTCGCCCGCGACCTCGGCGTGACCCGCGCGACGGTGACCGCGCGCCTGTCCCGGCTGGAGGCGACGGGCGTCGTCCTCGGCTACACGGTGCGCCTGCGCGAGGGCGCCGTGGCGGACGCGGTCCGCGCCGTGGCCCTGGTCGAGATCGAGGGGCGCTCCACGGACCAGGTGATCGCGCGCCTCCGGGGCCTGCCCGAGGTGACGTCGCTGCACACGACGAACGGCGGCTGGGACCTCGTCGCCGAGCTGCAGACGTCGTCGCTGGCCGAGTTCGACCGGCTGCTCGGGCGCCTGCGGTCGATCGAGGGCGTCGTCAACAGCGAGACGAGCCTGCTGCTGAGCAGCGTGCTGCGCTGAGCCCGCGACCGCGGCTCAGCCGGCGGAGGCGCGGGGCTCGTCGTCCGCGATCGGCCGCAGGTCGGCGGCGGGACGTGCGGCCCGGGTGCCGGTGAGCCCGAAGAGGGCCTCGAGGCCGTCGCGGAACTCCTCGCCGCGGCCCTCGCGGGCCAGCTCGCGCGCCCGCACGGAGGGGGTGTGCAGCAGGACGCCGGCGAGGTGGCGGAGGGCGGCCTCGGTCCGCTCGGACGAGTCGCCCTTCGACCGGGCCCGCTCGATCTCGGCGTCGAGGACGTCGAACACGTGCTTGCGCAGCGCGACGACGGCGGGCGTGAGGGACTGCTCGGCGGCGACCGCGGTGAACTCGGCGGCGGCGCTCGAGACGAGCGCGCGGGCGTCGTCGGCGGCGGTGAGCTCGGCGAGCGGGGCGTGCAGGCTGATCGTCTCGAGGTCGAGCAGCTCGACGCCGTCGACGTCCGCCACCAGCGGGTCGACGTTGCGGGGCAGCCCCAGGTCGATGACGAGGCGCCGTGAGCCGTCGAGCACGTCGGCGGTGACGACGGGTTCGACGGTCGAGGTGCAGGTGACGAGCACGTCGCTCCAGGCGACGGCCTCGGCGAGGTCGTCGTGGGCGGTGATGCCGTGCTTGAGGCCGAACCACGCGGCGCGACCCGAGCGGGACCACACGCCGAGGTCGGTGGCGCCCCGGTCGCGGAGCGCGGCGACGGTGGTCGCGGCGTACTGCCCGGTGCCGACGATGAGCACGCGGGCCTCGGCCCAGTCGGTGACGCGCGACGACGCCAGCTCGAGGGCGAGGCGCACGAGCGAGCGGCCTGCACCGCCCACGTTGGTGCGGTTCTTCACGCCGCGCGACGTGTGGGAGGCCTTCTGGAAGAGGCGCTCCAGGTCGGACGACGTGGTGCCGCTGCGACGGGCCCGCTCGAGGGAGCGGCGCACCTGGCCGGAGATCTCGTCCTCGCCGACGACGACCGACTCGAGGCCCGCGCTCACCGCGAAGAGGTGCTCGACGACGTCGTCGCCGGTCATCACGGTCACGCTGTCGCGGAGGGCGTCGGGGTCGACGCCGCTCGCGCTGCTCATCGTCTCGATGGTCGCCTCGACGGCCACGGCGCTCGCCGCGGTGAGGGGCTCGTCGACGTCGAGGTACGCCTCGAAGCGGTTGCAGGTCGCGAGCACGACGGCGCCGCTGACGAAGTCGCTGCCCTCGACGAGGGTGCTGGCCGCGGAGGGTGCGCCGACGCTCAACTTCTCGAGGAGGTCGAAGCTGGCGTTCCGGTGGGACGCCGTCAGGCAGATCAGCACCGCAGCATGGTAACGCCCCTGCGTGGGCGTCCGCTGGGGAATGCACGACGCCTGTCGAGCCTTGTCACCCGGGTGCCGCGCGGGCGCCCCGGTGACCCCGGTGCCCCGCGACCGCGGCACCCCCGCCGCCCCGCGCCTCCGGCCCGGAGCGGCGCTGCAGCACCCCTCGACCCCAGGAGGTCCCCATGTCCACCACCACCAGCACCCAGTGGCACCTCGTCGCGCGACCCGTCGGCGAGCCCACCACGGACGACGTGCAGAGGGTCGTCGTCGACCTGCCCGAGCTCGCCGACGGCGAGGTCCGCGTGCAGAACGCCTATCTCTCCGTGGACCCGTACATGCGCGGGCGGATGAACGACGTGAAGTCGTACGTCCCCCCGTTCGCCCTCGGTGAGGCCATGACCGGAGGCGCGATCGGCACGGTCGTCGAGTCCCGGGACGACGCGCTCGCCGTGGGCACCACCGTGCAGCACGACCTCGGCTGGCGCGACGTCGCCCAGGGGCCGTCGTCGGCGTTCCGCGTGGTGGACCCCGCGCCCGGCGTCGAGCTGTCGGCGTACCTCGGCGCGCTCGGCCTCACGGGCCTCACCGCGTGGGTGGGCCTCACCGAGATCGCCCGCATCCGCGAGGGCGACGTCGTGTTCGTGTCGGGGGCCGCCGGTGCCGTGGGCACGATGGTCGGCCAGATCGCCCGGCTCAAGGGCGCGTCGCGCGTCGTCGGCAGCGCGGGCAGCGCCGAGAAGGTGGAGCTGCTCACCTCGAAGTACGGCTTCGACGCGGCGTTCGACTACAAGCAGGGCGACGTCGCCGGGCAGCTCGCCGAGGCCGCGCCCGACGGCATCGACGTCTACTTCGACAACGTCGGCGGGGACCACCTGTCGGCGGCGCTCGGGGCGTTCCGCGACGGCGGCCGTGCGGCGCTCTGCGGCGCCATCGCCGGGTACAACGCGACCGGCGAGCCGGTCGGCGTCACCGGCACGACGAACATCGTGACCCGCGGCCTCACGCTGCAGGGCTTCACGCTCGGCAACTACGCGCACCTCGCGCCGGCCTTCCGCGAGGACCTCGGCCCGTGGCTCGCCGAGGGCCGCCTCGTCTGGGACGAGACCGTCACCGAGGGGATCGACAGCGCCTTCGACGCCTTCACGGGCATGATGCGCGGCGCCAACGTCGGCAAGATGGTCGTCCGCGTCTGAGGTCGCCCCTCCCGCCGGGCGTGCCGCGTGCGCGGCCGGAGGCGCGTCACCGGTCCTCCACACCGGTGACCGTCCCCGGCCGGGCGCGGCAGGCGCCTCCGGCCCCCGGACGCCCAGGGCGCGGGTGACAGGATGGACGTCGTGACGCAGCCCGACCCCGCCCCCTCCTCGCCCGCCCCGGCCCTGCCCGCGCAGCACCCGCTGGCGTCCGGCCTCACCGCCTCGTCGCCGCTCGTGCGCGCCCTGCGGGGCGACCGGCCCGAGACCCTGCCGGTGTGGTTCATGCGTCAGGCGGGCCGCTCGCTGCCCGAGTACCGCGAGCTGCGCGTCGGCACGGCGATGCTCGACGCGTGCCTCGACCCGGCGCTGTCGAGCGAGATCACGCTGCAGCCGGTGCGCCGGCACGGCGTCGACGCCGGCATCTTCTTCAGCGACATCGTCGTGCCGATCAAGCTCGCCGGGGTCGCGGTCGACATCGTGCCCGGGCGCGGCCCGGTGCTCGAGCACCCGATCCGCACCCCCGCCGACGTCGCGGCGCTGCGCCCCCTCGAGCCCGACGCGCTCGCGCCCGTCGCCGAGGGCGTCGCGCGCACGGTCGCCGAGCTGGGGTCCACCCCGCTGATCGGCTTCGCGGGTGCGCCCTTCACGCTCGCCGCGTACCTCGTCGAGGGCGGGCCGTCGAAGGACCACGCCCGCGCCCGCACCCTCATGCACGCCGACCCCGACACGTGGGCGGCGCTCATGGCGTGGGCGGCCGACGTCACCGGCGCGTTCCTGCGGGCCCAGGTGCTCGCCGGCGCGAGCGCCGCGCAGCTGTTCGACTCGTGGGTGGGCTCGCTGTCGCGCGCCGACTACGTCGAGCACGTGGCCCCCTGGTCGCGCCGCGCCCTCTCGGCGATCGACGACCTGGGCGTGCCCCGCACCCACTTCGGGGTCGGCAGCGGCGAGGTCCTCGCCGAGATGCACGCCGTCGGCGCCGACGCGATGGGCGTCGACTGGCGGATCCCGCTCGACGAGGCCTCCCGACGCCTCGGCGGCGGCGTGCCCGTGCAGGGCAACGTCGACCCCGCGATGCTGGGCGCGCCCTGGCCGGTGCTCGAGGCGCACGTGCGCGACGTCGTCGAGCGCGGTCGCGCCGCCCCCGCCCACGTGCTCAACCTGGGGCACGGCGTCCCGCCCGAGACCGACCCCGACGTGCTCACCCGGCTCGTCGGGCTCGCCCACTCGCTGTAGGCGACGCCGTGACCGGGTCCGCCGACGGCACGGGTGGTGCCGTGACCGCCGCGGGCGTGCCCGCGGGCGAGGGCGTCGCCGCGCCCCGGGGCGAGGGTCTCGCCGCGCCCGGGCCTCGCACGCGTGACGTCGTCGTGGTCGGCGGTGGCGTCGGCGGCCTCGTCGTCGCCCGCGAGCTCGCCCTCGCCGGGCGCGACGTGCTGCTCGTCGAGGCCTCCGACCGGCTCGGCGGCGAGGTGCTCCGCGTCGACGTCGCCGGGCTCGTGCTCGACGGCGGAGCCGAGAGCTTCGCCACCCGCGCCGGCACCGTCGCGTCCCTGCTGGGCGAGCTCGGCCTGGCCGCCGACGTCGTCGAGCCGCAGCCGCGCGGCGCGTGGGTGCACGAGGCCGACGGCGACGCGTTCCCGCTGCCGTCCACCGGACTGCTCGGCATCCCCGGCCGCCTCGACGATCCCGGCGTCGTCGCCGTGCTCGGGGCCGCGGGCGCCGGGCGTGCGCTCCGCGACCTGGAGCTGCCCGCCGACGTCGGCGCCGACGCCCGCACCCTCGGCGCCCTCGTCCGGGCCCGCCTCGGCGACGCCGTCGTCGACCGCCTCGTCGGACCCGTCGTCACCGGCGTCCACTCCGTGCACCCCGACCACCTCGACCTCGACGTCGTCGCCCCCGGGGTCCGCGCCGCGCTCGGCCGCGAGGGCAGCCTCTCGGGGGCGGTGTCCGCCCTGCGCGCCCTCGCCCCCGCGGGGTCGGCCGTGCAGGGCCTCCGCGGCGGCAACCACCGCCTCGTCACCGCGCTCGCGGCGGAGCTGGCCCGCCTCGGGGTCGAGGTGCGCACCGGCTCGCCGGTCGACGCGCTCGACGCCGAGGGGGTGACGGTCTCCGGTGAGCGGGTCCCCGCGCGCGCGGTCGTGCTCGGGGTGGGGGCGCGCGCGGCGCACGCCGTCCTCGGGCGGCCGGCCCCCGCCTCCGGCACCATCACGCTCGCGACGATCGTCGTCGTCGACGACCGGCTCGACGCCGCGCCCCGCGGCACGGGCGTGCTCGTCGCGCCCGGGGCGCCCGGCGTCCGGGCCAAGGCGCTCACCCACGCCACCGCGAAGTGGGCGTGGCTCGCCGAGCGGGCCGGCGGCCGCCACGTGCTGCGGCTCAGCTACGACTCGCCCGTCGTCGACCCGTCCACGGGTGACGACGAGCTGCGGGCGACGGCGCTCGCCGACGCCTCCGCCCTGCTCGGCGTGCCCCTCGACGCCCGACGCGTGGAGGGCACCGCGCGGGTCACCTGGGACGCCCCGCTGCGAGGGCCGGAGGCGCGGGCCGCCGCCCCCGAGGGCGTCGCCCGGGTGGGCGGTGCCGTCGCAGGTCGCGGGCTCGCCGCCGTGGTCGCGCAGGCCCGCGCGACCGCTGCCGAGCTGCTCGCCCGCGCCTGAGCGGTGCGGACCCCCGGGTCGGCCTCCGTCCCCGGTCGGTGCCCGTCGCCCCGCGCGCGCCCCGGGCGTCCGCGGGCGGCCCCGGGCTACTGTGGGACGGACGCGTGACGGACGACCGCCGGCACGATCCACCACGAACGGGAGTCACCGCCATGCGAGGCAAACTGATCTTCGTCGCCGGAGCCGCCGCCGGGTTCGTGCTCGGCGCACGGGCCGGCCACGAGCGCTACGAGCAGATCACCGAGCGCACCTCGAAGGTCTGGCACTCGCGGGCCGTGCAGCGCCAGGTCGTCAAGGCCGAGGACTGGGCCGGCGGGGCCGTCGCGGACCTCGTCGACGCGGTCGTCCGCGGTGTCGGCGCGCTGCTGCGCGCGGTCGTCGGTCGGCGTCCCGACCGTCGGTCCGGCACCGACCGTCGGACCGGCTCCCGGTGAGCGGCGCCACGCACGGCGCCGAGGGCACGACGCGCAGCTCGTCGGTCCGGTCGGGCGGGCGGCCCCGATCGCTCTTCGCCCTCGTGCAGGACGTCCCCTCGCTGGTCACCGATCTCGTCAAGGGCGAGATCGCGATGGTCAAGCTCGAGCTCGTCCGCACGCTCAAGGCCCTCGGCATCGGGGCCGGCTTCCTCGTCGGCGCCCTCGTGCTGGTCTTCGCGATGCTCGGCGTGCTGCTGACCGCCGCCGTGCTCGCGCTCTCCCTCGTCATGCCGGGGTGGGCGGCTGCGCTCGTCGTCGCGGGCGTGCTGCTGCTCGCGGCGCTGCTGCTGGCGTTCCTCGGCTACCGGCACATCAAGGCCAAGGGCCTCCCCCTGCTGCCGGAGCGCACGATCGCCGGCCTGCAGCGCGACCTCGCCGCCGTCAAGGGCGTCGGGCGCATCCCCGCGGCGACGGTCGACCTCGACCGCCGCTGACCCGACCACCCCGGCACCCGACCACCGGCACCCGACCACCCCCGGCACCCGACGACCCTCGCGCCGGCCCGACCACCCGCGGCACCCGGCGGCCGCGCCGCCCCCACGAACGGAGCACCGTGTCCGACATCGACGACCTGCAGGCCCGCATCGACCGCACGCGCGCAGACCTCGCCGCGACCCTCAACGAGATCGAGGACGCGGTGAACGTCCCCAAGCAGATCGGCGCCGCGACGTCGCGGGCGAAGGAGTCGTTCCACCGCGACCCGGTGCCGTGGCTCGTCGGTGCCGGCGTGGTGCTCGTCGCGGCGGTCGGCATCGTCGTGGCGGTCGCGCGCTCCTCGCGCTGACCCGCACCGCTCCCTCGGGCGCGCTCTCGTCGAGCCCGCCCCGGGCGCTCCGTCCTCCCGTGGACGGGGCGCGCGTCCCCCGGGCGACGAGGCCCTCCTCCCCAGGCTGACAGTCTGCTCAGGCTCGTCGCCCCGGTTCGACCGCGCCCCGACGGCGAGAGACAATGGAGATCATGACCACCAGCGCCGACGCGCCCGTTCCCGAGCTCCCCCCGACCGACTCCCCGGCGGCCCCGACCGCCCCCGTGGCCCACGCCGCGACCCCCTCCGGCACGCCCGCCGAGGGTGGCGGCGACGAGCGCCTCGGGTACACGCTCTGGGCGGTCGTGCGGCGCGAGCGCGGAGCGGCGGCGGCGGCCGCCGACGGCACGACCGCTCGATCGGCCGACTTCGACGCCGAGGCCGACGCGCAGGTCGCCGAGCTGGAGCGCGTCGTCGCCGGGCTCGAGGCCGACGGCGTCGTCGTGCGCGGCTTCTACGACGTGAGCGGACTCCGTGCCGACGCCGACCTCATGGTGTGGCTGCACGGCGAGGTGCCCGAGGCGATCCAGGCCGGGTGGCGCCGCCTCCTGCGCACCGCGGCGCTCTCGGGCGTCGTGCCCGTGTGGAACGCGATGGGCATGCACCGCGAGGCCGAGTTCACGAAGAACCACAGTCCCGCCTTCATGCGCGGCAAGGCGCCCGAGCAGTGGCTCACCGTCTACCCGTTCGTCCGCAGCTACGAGTGGTACCTGTTGCCCGAGGCCGAGCGTCGCCAGATGCTCGCCGACCACGGCCGGCAGGGCGCGGCGCACCGCGCGGTCCTCACCAACACGGTCGCGAGCTTCTCGCTCGGCGACTACGAGTGGATCCTCGCGCTCGAGGCCCCCGAGCTGGTGCAGCTCGTCGACCTCATGCGCGACCTCCGGTACACCGAGGCCCGCCGCCACGTGCGCGAAGAGGTCCCCTTCTACACCGGCCGTCGCGTCAGCCCGGCCCAGATCCTCGAGGTGCTCTCGTGACCGACACCAGCAACATCACCAACGGCGCCTACGTGCGTGCCGCCACCCCCGCGGCGGCGACCGGCCCCGAGCACGTCTCGGAGCCGACGGACTACGACGCGATCCTGCTGGCCGGCTTCGGCGGCCCCGAGGGGCAGGACGACGTCATCCCGTTCCTGCGCAACGTCACCCGCGGTCGCGGGATCCCCGACGAACGCCTCGAAGAGGTCGCCCACCACTACCGCCACTTCGGCGGCGTGAGCCCGATCAACGAGCACAACCGCGAGCTCAAGGCCGCCCTCGAGGCCGAGCTCGCGCGACGCGGCGTCGACCTGCCGGTGATCTGGGGCAACCGCAACTGGGAGCCCTACATGCCCGACGCGGTGCGCGAGGCGCACGAGCGCGGGTTCACCAAGCTCATCGCCGTCGCCACGAGCGCGTACTCGTCGTACAGCTCGTGCCGCCAGTACCGCGAGGACTTCGCCATGGCGCTCGAGGCGACCGGCCTCGAGGGCACCGTGCAGATCGACAAGGTCCGGCAGTTCTTCGACCACCCCGGCTTCGTGCGCCCGTTCGTCGACGGCGTCCGCGACGGACTCGCGAAGGCCCGCGCCGAGCTCGAGGACCTCGACCTCGCCACCGAGGTGCAGGTGCTCTTCTCGACCCACTCGATCCCCTCCACCGACGCCGCGAGGAGCGGCCCGGGCGAGCGCGGTTTCGACGACGAGGGCGCGTACGCCGCGCAGCACAAGGCCGTCGCCGCCGTCGTCATGGCCGCCGCCGAGAGCGAGCTCGGCCTCGAGGCGCCCGCCTCCGGCGGCTCCACCGTGCCGTGGCAGCTCGTCTACCAGTCGCGCAGCGGGCCCCCCAGCCAGCCCTGGCTCGAGCCCGACGTCAACGACGCGATCGAGGCGCTGGGCGGCGGGCCGACGCGTGCCGTCCTCATCGTGCCGCTCGGCTTCGTCAGCGACCACATGGAGGTCATGTGGGACCTCGACAACGAGGCGCTCGAGAGCTGCGAGCAGCAGGGCTTCTGGGCCGTCCGCACGCAGACGCCGGGCGTCGACCCCGCGTACGTGTCCGGGCTGATCGACCTCGTGCTCGAGCGCCGCGACGGCGTCCCCGCCGACGAACGCCCCCACGAGACCGACCTCGGGCCCTGGTACGACGTGTGTCGTCCCGGGTGCTGCGAGAACGTGCGGCTCGGGTTCAAGCCCGCGGTCGCCGGTCTGGTGCCGTGACGATCCGCGTCGGGACCCGCGGCAGCGCGCTCGCCGTCGCCCAGTCCACGACGATCGCCGAGCGCATCGCCGAGGCCACGGGGCACGACGTCGAGCTCGTCCGGGTCAGGACGGAGGGCGACCGGTCCCAGCGGACCGGCGAGTCCCTCGCCAGCCTCGGCGGCACCGGCGTCTTCGCCAGCGCGCTCCGCGAGGCGCTGCTCGCCGACGAGTGCGACGTGCTCGTCCACTCGCTCAAGGACCTCCCCACGGCGAAGCACCCCGGCCTCGTCATCGGCGCCACCCCCGCCCGGGCCGACGCCCGCGACGCGCTCTGCGCCCGGGACGGACTCACCCTCGAGACCCTGCCGCAGGGCGCCCGCGTCGGCACCGGTTCGCCGCGCCGCGTCGCCCAGCTGCTCGCGCGTCGTCCCGACCTCGAGGTCGTCGACATCCGCGGGAACGTCGACACCCGGCTCGGCCGCGTCGGCGACGACCTCGACGCCGTCGTCCTCTCCGCCGCCGGCCTCGGCCGCCTCGGCCGGACCGCCGCCGTGACCGACCTGCTCGGCCTCGGCTGGTGGCCCACCGCCCCGGGGCAGGGCTCCCTCGCCGTCGAGGTCCGCGAGGGCGAGCGCAGCGACGAGCTCGACCGCGGCATCGCCGCCGTCGAGCACCGCGAGACCCGCCTCGTCGTCACCGCCGAGCGCATGGTGCTCGCCGGGCTCGAGGCCGGCTGTGCGGCCCCCGTCGGCGCGACCGCCGTCGTCGACGCCGGACTGCTGCTGCTCAGCGCCACCGTCTACAGCCCTGACGGCAGCCGTCGGCTCAGCTCCTCGCACGCCGTGTCCCTCGAGGACGGTCCGCTCCGCGCCCAGCTCGAGGACGTCGACGCCGTCTCCGAGCGGGTCGTCACCGAGCTGCTCGAGGGCGGCGCGGCGGACTTCGCCCCCCTCGGCGGCGGACCCTCCGGCGGCGAGCCCGAGGCGAGCGCCTCGTGACGCACGACCGTCCCCTGCGCGGCGTGCGGGTGCTCGTGCCCCGGGGAGGCGCCTGGGGTGACGGGGTCTCTGCGAGCCTCCGGCGCCACGGTGCCTCGCCGGTCGTCGCGCCCCTCATCAACTTCGCGCCCGCCGAGACGCCCGAGCTGCTGCAGGCCGCGCTCGCCCGGCTCGAGCAGGGCGTCTACGAGTGGCTCGTCGTCACGAGCGCCACCACCGTCGACGTGCTCGTCGGCCACGGCGTGCGGCCGCCCGCCGCCACCCGCGTCGCCGCCGTCGGCGAGACCACCGCGGCCGCGCTCACCCTGGCCGGGATCCGCGTCGACTTCGTCCCCGAGGGCGACAACAGCGCCCGGGGGCTCGTCAAGGAGTGGCCCGCCGACGCCGTCACCGGTCGCGTGCTCGTGCCGCAGTCCGACATCGCCGAGCCGACCCTCGTGGCCGGGCTCTCGGCCCGCGGCATGGACGCCGAGTTCGTCGCCGCGTACCGCACCGTCGGCGTGCCCGTGGCGCCCGACGTCGTCGACGACGTGCGCGCCGGTGCCATCGGCGTCGTGCTCGTCACCTCGGGCAGCGTCGCGCGGCAGATCGCGGCGCAGCTCGCCCCGCTGCCCTCCGACACGCTCGTCGCGTGCATCGGACCCCGCACGGCCTACGACGCCCGCGCCGCCGGGCTCCCCGTGCACCTCATCGCCGAGACGCGCTCGGCCGCCGCCCTCGTCGAGGCCGTGGTCGACCACGCCGAGGCCCACCGACCCCCGATCGAGAGCGACTGATGTCCCAGTTCCCCCGCGTGCGCCCCCGTCGGCTGCGCGCCACCCCCGCGATGCGTCGACTGACCGCCGAGACGCGCCTGCACCCCGCCGACCTCGTCCTGCCGATGTTCGTCCGGGAGGGCGCCACCGACGACACGCCGATCAGCTCCATGCCGGGCGTCGTGCAGCACAGCCTGGCGACCCTGCCGCACGCGGTCGAGCGCGCGGCCGCGGCCGGCGTCGGCGGCGTCATGCTCTTCGGCGTGCCGCTCGAGAAGGACGCGGTGGGCAGCGGCGCCACCGACCCCGAGGGCATCCTCAACCGGGCGACCCGGGTGGCGGTCGACGCCGCGCAGGGGGCGCTCGTCGTGCAGACCGACCTCTGCCTCGACGAGTTCACCGACCACGGGCACTGCGGCGTGCTCGCCGCCGACGGCTCCGTCGACAACGACGCCACGCTCGCGCGGTACGACGAGATGGCGGTCGTGCAGGCCGAGGCCGGGTCTCAGCTGATCGGCATGAGCGGCATGATGGACGGCCAGGTGGGATCGGCGCGCGAGGCGCTCGACGACGCCGGCCACGGCGGCACGGCCCTCCTCGCCTACGCCGCCAAGTACGCGTCCGCGTTCTACGGCCCCTTCCGCGAGGCCGTGCAGTCGACCCTGCAGGGCGACCGCCGCACGTACCAGATGGACGCCGCGAACGGCCGCGAGGGCCTCCGCGAGGTCGAGCTCGACGTCCAGGAGGGCGCCGACGTCGTCATGGTCAAGCCCGCCATGAGCTACCTCGACGTCCTCGCCGAGACCGCCGCCACGAGCCCGGTGCCCGTGTGGGCGTACCAGATCAGCGGCGAGTACGCGATGATCCAGGCCGCCGCGGCGAACGGCTGGATCGACCTCGACGCGGCCTCCGCCGAGAGCGTCCTCTCGATCAAGCGCGCGGGAGCCGACGCGATCCTCACCTACTGGGCCACCGAGCTGGCCGAGCGACTCGGACGGGGCGACATCTGATGGGCAGCACCAGCACCAGCACCAGCACTGGCACCGGCGCGACCGGCGACCACGCGAACGAGCGGTCCTTCGAGCGCGCCAAGCGCTCCATCCCCGGCGGCGTCAACTCGCCCGTGCGCGCCTACGGCAGCGTCGGCGGGACGCCCCGCTTCCTCGTGGGGGCGAAGGGACCGCACGTCACCGACGCCGAGGGACGCGAGTACGTCGACCTCGTGGCGTCGTGGGGCCCGGCGATCCTGGGTCACGCGCACCCCGAGGTCGTCGCCGCCGTGCAAGAGGCCGCCGCGCGCGGCCTCTCGTTCGGCGCGTCGACGCCGGGCGAGACGGAGCTCGCCGAGCTGGTCCGCGAACGGGTGAGCATCGACGGGGTCCGCCCGATCGAGAAGCTGCGCCTCGTGTCGACCGGCACCGAGGCGACCATGACGGCGATCCGCCTCGCGCGCGGCTGGACCGGCCGCGACCTGCTCGTCAAGTTCGCCGGCCACTACCACGGCCACAGCGACTCGCTCCTCGCCGAGGCGGGCTCGGGCGTCGCGACGCTGTCGCTGCCCGGCTCGGCGGGCATCACCGCCGAGACCGCGGCGCAGACGATCGTCGTGCCGTACAACGACCTCGACGCCGTGCGCGCCGTCTTCGCCGAGCACGGTCCGCGCATCGCGGCCGTCATCGTCGAGGCCGCGTCGGCGAACATGGGCGTCGTCCCGCCCGTGCGCGGGTTCAACCGCGGGCTCAGCGAGATCACCCGCGCGCACGGCGCCCTGCTCGTCGTCGACGAGGTGCTCACCGGCTTCCGCGTCGGCCGCGCCGGCTGGTGGGGTCTCGAGGCCGGAGCCGTCGTCCCCGACGGTCGCGGCTGGAGCCCCGACCTCGTCACCTTCGGCAAGGTCGTCGGCGGCGGCCTCCCGCTCGCCGCGCTCGGCGGTCGCGCCGACGTGATGGACTTCCTGGCGCCCCTCGGGCCGGTGTACCAGGCGGGCACGCTGAGCGGGAACCCCGTCGCCGTGGCCGCGGGCACCGCGACCCTGCGCCTGGCCACCCCCGAGGTCTACGCGACCCTCGACCGGGTCGCCGACACCATCGCGACGGCGACGAGCGAGGCGCTCACGGCGGAGGGCGTCGCGCACACGCTGCAGCGCGCCGGTTCGCTGTTCTCGTTCGTCTTCGCCGAGGGCGGGGCGAAGGACTACGACGACGTCCGCGCCGCGGACACGTGGCGCTACGCGCCGTTCTTCCACGCGATGCTCGACCAGGGCGTCTCGTTGCCGCCGAGCGTCTTCGAGGCCTGGTTCGTCACCGCCGCGCACGACGACGACGCCGTGGGGCGCGTCCTCGACGCGCTGCCCGCCGCGGCGAGGGCCGCTGCCGCCGCCGAGCGCCCCTGACCGCTGTCCCCGTGCCCGTGCCACGGCCCGCGGCGCACGGCGCTGTGCGCGCGGGGCACCGCGCTCCGCCTTCGGCGCCACGAATCGTACTGGCCGCCACGTCTAGACGTGGCGGGCAGTACGATTCGTGGCGCGCTGGGGCCGGCCCCCTCGCGGGCCTGTCCCCACGCCTTTGGTGCGGCACGCGGGGCCGGAGGCGCGGGGCGACCGCCTCGTCAGCGGGCCCGGTCCGACCGGGCCGACCAACGACCTCCGGCCCTCTCGACCCGCAACGGGTGGTCGAAGGTCCGTGAGACCAGCTCCGTCGTGACGACCGCGTCCGCGGGCCCCTGCGCGAGCACCGCGCCGTCGCGCAGCAGGACGGCGTGGGACGTCGAGGCGGGCAGGTCCTCGAGGTGGTGCGTGACCGTCACCGAGGCCAGCGCGGGGTGCTCGCGGCGCACGGCGTCGACGGTGTCGAGGAGCATCTCGCGCGCCGCCACGTCGAGCCCGGTGGCGGGCTCGTCGAGGAGCAAGAGGGCCGGATGCGCGACGAGGGCCCGGGCGAGCAGTGCCCGGCCCCGCTCGCCCTGCGACAGCACGCTCCACCGGTCGTCGGCGCGGGCGGCGAGCCCGACGCTCCGCACGAGGCGGTCGGCCCGTTCCCGCTCGTCCGGGTCGGGCGCCCAGCGCGGGACGAGGTCGCTGGTCCCGGTGAGGCCGGTGAGCACGACGTGCCGCACCCGCAGGTCGCCGAGCATGCGGTGCCGCGGGTCGACGTGGCCGACGTGCCGGCGCAGCTCGCGCAGGTCCACGCGACCGAGTCGGTGACCGAGGACGTCGACGGTGCCGTGGGTCGGGTGCCCCAGCGCCCCGAGGACGGTGAGCAACGTCGTCTTGCCGGCGCCGTTGGGGCCGAGCAGGGCCCAGTGCTCCCCGGGGGCGACGACGAGGTCGACGTCGCGCAGCAGGGGGCGGCCGCCCCGGACGACGCCGACCCCGGCGGCGTGCACCGCCGGGGTCGGTCCGACACGGTCGACGGACGGTCCGCTCAGGACGCCGTGCCCTCGGCCACGTAGTCCTCGACGGTGCCGTCGGCGAGCGTCGCGTCGAACACCGCGAAGGCGGCGTCGGCGTCGCCCGCCTCGACGGCCTCGGCGAGGCGGTCCGTGAAGACGTCGGCGTCCTTCCAGCCCGCCTTGCCCGACATGAGGCGCAGCATGAGCGCGGCGCGGGCGCCCACGGTCTGCTCCATGCGGGTGAGGGCGGGGGAGTCGGCGGCGGCGACGAGGAACGCGATGATGCGCTGGAACTCGAGCGGGTAGTCGGCCTGGTCCTTGGACCACGTGGCACGGACCTGCTTCGAGAGCTTCGCGTACTCCTTGCGCTGCGCCGGCGTCATGACCCGCACGGCCCGGCGGGCGACGATCGCGCGCAGCTCGGCCGAGGAGCGGATGGTGTCCTCGATCTCGGCGGGCGTCGGCTGGATGATGCGCGTGTACCGGTTGGCCTCGATCTCGACGAGCCCGAAGTCGGCGAGCTTGGCGATGGCCTCGCGCACGGGGGTGCGGCTGACGCCGAGCCAGGCGACGAGGTCCTCGTCGTTGAGTCGTTCCCCGAGCTCGAGGGTGCCGTCCGCGATGGCGGTGAGCATCTTGTCGAAGACGACGTCGCGCAGCAGGCGGCGCGGTTCGGGGGCGACGGTGGGGGTGGGGATCGGCACGGGGGCTCCTTCACGGGGTGTCGGTGCGGACGGGTGGGCGGCGGCGCGGGGGCCGCCGCCCGGGGCTCAGTCCTCGTCGGGGAAGATGCCGGAGGCGCGGACCGCCTCCAGGTACTCGTCCCACGTGCTCGGCTGGGCACGGATCAGGCGGCCGACCTCCTCGGCGTCGCGGGCGACGAACGCCTCGCGCAGCGCCCGGGTGAAGGTGCGCGCTGCCTCCCACGGGAAGTGCCCGGCGGAGTGGGTGCGGCGCACGAGCACGAGCAGGCGGGGCCCGCTGGCGGCGGCGAGGCGCTGCAGGCCGGCGCTGCCCGAGGCCTCGAGCAGGACGTCGTTCATCTCGTCGAGGGCCTGGGGGTCCTCGGTCTTCTGCGAGTCGAAGGCCGCGAGGCGCGCGTCGAGCACCGAGAGGACGTGCTCGAGCTGCTCGTCGGTGAGCTTGGGGACGGCGCGCTCGGCGTAGAGCGACCACACGTGGTAACCGATGTCGACGGTGTCGACGAACTCCTCCCACGTGGGGGCGGTCACCTTCGTGTAGCGGTTGGCCTCGATCTCGAGGATCGCCTGGTCGGCGAGCTTCGCGATGGCCTCGCGCACGGGGGTGCGGCTGACGCCGAGCCACGCGACGAGCTCGTCGTCGTTGAGGCGCTCGCCGAGCTCGATGGTGCCGTCCATGATGGCGGCGAGCATCTTCTCGTACACCACGT